>SKEH01000362.1_pt1 | contig 28802 bp, 29 predicted proteins | sample 4826571 | NCBI WGS metagenome assembly SKEH01 (sample SAMN11008814, study PRJNA524170) | human gut metagenome | biome: Human fecal sample; material: Feces; isolation source: fecal sample from pouch patient p29 | host: Homo sapiens | place: Israel: Tel-Aviv | collected 2016-09-14 | reverse complement strand
ATATAAAACTTTATTTATATCCTTTCACATTATTCCGCTCTCAAAACCGCGTGCAAAAATTGCACTTTAATATTTTAACTACGTGCACTTAGTGTGCATCATTTTTATTTATACAAAAAAATTAACCTTAACTTATCTTAGTAAAACACTGATAAATCAAGGTTAATTACTTTAAATAATTCTTCTGAATGCTGACTAGAGGATTCGAACCTCCGACCTCATCATTACTAGTGACGTGCTCTGCCAACTGAGCTAAGTCAGCATTGTTAACTCGACAACGATATTTATTAAAACATATTAGCTTGGTTTGCGCAAGTACTTTTTACGATTTTCTATACCTTACCACATTCTTTTTGCTCAGTAGTAACAGAATGTAAGATATCATGCAAAATTTTGGCAAGAAAAAAGCGCAGAAATCAAAAATCGCTTGTTGCAATAGTTGCTTCTGCACTAATTAATCTTATTGATGAATTTAGTGTTCAATAATTCACCTAATACATTTTCATGACTAGTGCTATGCCAATCCCTATAAAAGCTAAAGCTAAAACCACTCCGCTCCATAGAGCCAATGGTAGAAAGGTAGAAGTATTTTTATTTCCTCGCTGCTTAGTATCCTTAAAAGCCTTATAAACAGCATATATTTCCCAAATCCCAAGCAGGATTCCTACAACACCTGTAAGTTGTTCCATCATCTTATTTTCTCCATTATAATTATTAGTAACTGACAATCTCAATCCAACTATAGGATTAAATTCTTTATACTTTCAGTATTACTAAATGTTGCTAATAGTTATAGCACATAAAGAGTAAAAGTAAATATTTTTCAATAAATATCTCAAACTTAATTTTCTATACTTTACCAAAAAATACCTCTCTTTTAACACTTTTTAAGTGTATAATATTAACTATTGTTTTTTCAAAGGAGTGAGATAATGGTAGATATATCACCGATTAGTGCTCAACTGCCTTGGATATTACGCCTAGTAATAGCTTCCTTATGTGGTGCTTTAATCGGCTACGAACGAGCAATTCAGAGAAAAAGTGCGGGGGTTAGAACCCACATTGTAGTAGCTTTTTCTTCTGCGTTATTTATGATTCTTTCTAAATATGGGTTTGCTGACTTGATGAAAATTTCCGGGATGGAATATGACGCTTCTCGTATAGCTGCACAAATAGTTTCCGGTATTTCATTTATTGGTGCAGGAACTATTTTAGTTAAGAAAAGTCAGATTTCCGGTTTGACAACCGCTGCCGGTGTTTGGGCAACAGCTGCAATCGGCATGGCAATTGGTTCCGGGTTATACTTTTTAGGCATTATTGCTACTGCGATTCTCTTCATAGTTCAAATGATTTTTCATGATGATACTATCATTAATAAAATCATCATGCATATTCGCTTCAACATTCAAATCGAAGCGGTCAACAAACATGGCATTTTGAAGACAATCGAAAAAGAATTATCGGCCAATCATGTTGAAAATGTGTCAGTTAAAATTTTATACGTTAGCGACGAAAAAATAATTTTCTTCGTTGATGGCATTATCAATAATAATATTGATGAAAATAACATTATTATGGCATTACGCAAATATCCTGACATTAAACGCATTAGCTACACTAGCTTAGGCAAATAATGTCTGAAAAATAAGTAGTAGCGCTAACTAGCTGGCTGCTTATTTTTTTGTACTAAAAAACTAAATCAACTACAATAATACTTAATTACAAATTTCAAGTTCTAGAAAGGGGTATTTTCATGTCTGGATCTCTTGATTACTTACGCTGGCGTGGTGACCTCAGTTATAAAGAACGCCGCTTTAATAGTATCGATGCTGCACTGCTGGCATCCATAGTTTACCTTCCCGCAGACGCTTCTGCTGTCGGGCATACATTATCTGATGTGGCAACAAAACTGCGTGCGCTGCCCTCTTTTCAACATCAGATGCACTCCGAAACTGCAGCTGAAATTATTCTCCTGCCTGATAGTCCACGAATTGGTGGAATGAAAATTCTGGATTGGACAGATAGATTAGAAAAAGCACCTTATCCGTTACAATTTAATGCTGCCACATTTCTCATTGATGACACTTCAGTTGCTATTGCCTTTCGTGGAACCGACGGTTCAATGATTGGCTGGAACGAAGATATGCGTATGAACTACTTATCCGAGATTTATGGCCAAGGAGTCGCAGCCAAATATCTTGAAGAAATTGCCGAAAAGTTCCCGGATAAACAAATTTATCTTATTGGGCACTCAAAGGGAGGCAATTTTGCCCAGTATGCATTAAGTGCCGTTGCTCCAGAAATTCAAGACCGTGTAATTGCGGCATTTAGCTTTGATGGTCCTGGCTTTTTCCGCAAGGTTTATACCACTCCAGGTTTTGTACGTGCAATGCCTAAGATGAAAACTTACATCCCCCAAGGATCGATTTTTGGGGCAATGCTCGATCATCCAGAGCGGACTCTCGTTGTAAAAAGTACTGCAGCAATGCGTAATCAACATGATCCAAGACGTTGGTCAGTCGGCCGTGATAGTTTTGCTCTCGCTGACGGCTTAACAGCTAGCAGCCGCGTCATCCGCCATGCCTTAATCAACTTCAACAATTCAATTCCAGACGAAAAACGGAATGAAACCTTTTCCGATCTGTTTGAAGCATTTGAGAACTCAGATATTGAAGAATTACACCAATTAACCAATAACAAATTGGTTGGAACTTATCGTCTTAGCCGCGTCTTCATGACTTTGGAACCAGAAGAGCGTAAACTAATTACCCAAATTTTTACTAATATTTGGAATTCATTTAAAGATAGTGTTAATCTGCCACTTTTAACTAGTAATTATGAACTTTATCCTAAAAGTAATGATTCAAGTAAAGCACCTGTATTCTACGAATTTTATGACTCAGATGAGCCTAATCTAGAACTACCAGATGAAATAAAAAAGAAACTGCGTTAGCAAATTGTTTCATGTGTAACGCAAAAAGATGGCTGGAAGTGAATAACTTCCAGTCATCTTTTTTATTCAGTTATTTTTTCATATTTTCTTTAACGTCATCAACTTTATCCTTGACGTTATCAGTTGCTTCTTGTGCCTTATCCTTAACGTCGCCTGCTGCTTGTTGCATCTTGCCCTTAAGTTCTTTAGCTTTACCAGCAACTTTATCTTTTAAACCTTTGTCAGCCATAATTATCAATCCTTTCAAAAATTATTGCTAATTAACTATTTACACCTTCATAGTACAAGCTCTGCTGTTTAAAGTCACACAATAAGCTTTATTTTTTGCTAACAAAAAAGCCATGAACTATTGACGAATAGTTCATGGCTTATATTATTTAATACTATCCTGGTTGATCATGACTATAATCCAAGTTAGAAAAGCGATTATAGGGCTTAGAGAACATCAATTTAATCGTGCCACGACTACCTGAACGGTTTTTCTCAATGATTACTTCAACTTCACCATTGTCATCCTCGGCACCGACTTCTTCATGATCTTCACTGCTGCCCTCCTCATTTTCTTCGCGGTAATAATCATCCCGGTATAAAAATGAAACAATATCGGCATCCTGCTCAATAGATCCGGATTCACGAATGTCTGATAAAACAGGCCTTTTATCTTGACGCTGTTCGACAGAACGTGATAATTGTGATAGTGCAATTACAGGAACGTGCAATTCTTTAGCCAATTTTTTCAATTGACGCGAAATTGCAGAAACTTCTTGTTGGCGAGATTCACTACGCGGTCCTTCAATTAACTGTAAGTAGTCAATTACAATTAAGCCAAGATTTCCTTTTTCTTTGGCAAGGCGGCGTGCTTGTGCCCTAATTTCACTCATCTTAATTCCAGGTGTATCGTCAATGTAGATGCTGGCGTTAGCCAGTGAACCGGAAGCAACAATTAACTTGCGCCATTCTTCTTCATCAAGCTGCCCTGTCCGCAGGTGTTGCGAATTAATCAATCCTTCTGAGGCAAGCATTCTCTGTACCAGCTGCTCGCCACTCATTTCTAGTGAAAAGACGGCAACCGTTTTATCAGTATGAAGGCCAACGTATTGGGCCACATTCATTGCAAAAGCAGTTTTACCAACACCCGGCCGAGCTGCAAGAATAATTAGCTCATCAGCGTGAAAACCTGTTGTCATTTTATCTAGCTCAATAAAGCCTGTGGGCAATCCCGTGACCATCGACCCATCTTCAGGAATATTATTAATTTCCTCAATTGCAGCATTAACAATGTCCTTGATTTCCCGAAAACCATTTGCGTTGTTTTCGGAGGAGACATTCATAATCTCGCTTTCGGCGTCATCCAAAATATCAGTGACATCATCCGAATCCTGCATCGCGTTAGAAATGATCTTTTGACTAGCAGAAATCAAACGCCGTAAGAGGGCCTTTCGATGCACAATTTTGGCATAGTAGCTAACGTGTGCTGCTGTGGGGGTGGCAATTGCTAGTTCTGAAACATAAGCAATCCCACCAATATCATCTAGTTGATTTTTCTTTGTTAATTCATCCTGCAAGGTTAACGGATCAATTGCATCACCGCGATCCGAAAGATCCAGCATTGCCTGAAAGATTAGCTGATTTGCTTTTTTATAAAAATCATTCGGCTGAACTTCAGAGCTTGCATCCGCAATTGCATCAGGATCAATAAAAATTGCACCTAAAACCGCTTTTTCAGCTTCATCATCATGCGGTATTTGTTGTGAGACAATATTATCCATTAATCATGACCACTTCTTCAATTAATTTAACGAGTGCTTTAGTCTTGTTCTGTGATGTGAACGCGAATTTTGCCTTCTACGCCTTTAAAAAGTTTAACGGGTACATTTGTGTAGCCTAAAGTTTTAATCGGCTCAGGAAGGACTAATTTGCGTTTGTCAACCTTAACACCAAATTGTTGTTCTAAGCCTTCAACAATTTTCTTGCTAGAAATTGAACCGAATAAACGTGAATCGGCACCAGCTTTTGACTTGAAATTAACGACAGTTTCGTCTTTATCAAGAACAGCCTTAACCTTTTCAGCTTCAGCCTTTTCACTTTCGTAAGCAGCTTTTTCATTGGCTTCAACGCGTTCTAAAGTATGCATATTGGCTTTATTAGCTGCCTTAGCTAAGCCACGCTTTAATAAAAAGTTTTGAGCATAGCCATCTGGAACATCTTTAACTTCTCCGCGTTTTCCACGGCCTTTGACGTCTTTAGTAAAAATAACTTTCATTTTTCTGCTCTCCTTTATTCATTTTCTTTCTCATAAGTATCAACTGCATCGAGTAACTTTTCAAGTGCTTCTTGAACAGTGACATTTTTAATTTGTGTTGCCGCATTGGACAAGTGTCCGCCGCCGCCTAATTTTTCCATGATTACTTGTACATTAATGTCGCCCATTGAACGTGCAGAAATACCAATCATGTCTTTGGCACGGCGAGTTATCGCAAAACTAGCTTCAACATTTTCTAAGTCTAATGCAGTATCAGCTGCTTGCGCCGTAATGACAGGATCAACAATTTTGTTATCATCCCCGCACAAAACTGCCATTTTTGGTCCAATCATTTTTAGACTGCTGACCAGCCGTGTCCGCTGCAAGAAACTATCAATGTCTTCTTTCAATAATTCACTTACACCAACTGAACTAGCTCCAATTGAGCGTAAATAACTCGCAGCATCGAAGGTTCTTGTACCTGTACGTAGCGAAAATTCACGTGAATCAACCGTAATTCCCGCAAGCATTGCAGTTGCTTCAATATCAGTCAATACTCGCTGGCCGGAATTAGGCTGTTGGTATTCTACCATTTCAGTAACCAGTTCACAGGCAGATGAAGCATACGGCTCAACATAAGTTAACATTGGATTTTCAGGAAATTCTTCGCCGCGACGGTGGTGATCAATAACAATAATCCGATTTCTTAAGCGATCATACAGCTCTTTTGAATATGTAATTGAGTATTTTGAGTGATCAACCATAACTAGCATAGATTTGTCGGTCAGGCTTTCTAAGGCTGTTTCTGGTGAAATAAACATTTCTTGATCATCTTGGGTTTGTTGCATTTTGGCAACTAGCCGACCCACATCATAATTAGTTTTATTAACATCTAGAACAAAATTAGCTTTGACATCATGTAGACGCGCAATTTTAACAACGCCGATTCCACTACCAACAGAGTCCATATCTGGGTTAGCATGTCCTACAACGAAAACCCGATCAGCCTCCTTGAAAAGCTCACTAATTGCCTGGGAAACCATCCGTGCTCTGACCCTAGTCCGCTTCTCCATTGGATTTGACTTGCCACCATAGAATTTAGCGGCACTACCTGGCTGACTCAAAACTACCTGGTCACCACCACGGCCAAGAGCTAAATCAAGGTTTGACTGTGCCTGATCGGCTAGCTCGGTTATTAAGCTACTACCATAAGCAATCCCGATTGATAAGGTTAACGGGGTATTGTTACGACTAGTTTCTAAGCGCAATTTATCAAGAACTGAAAACTTGTCTTGTTCCATTTGCGTTAAATCTTGCGTATGTAGTAAAAGCAAGAAATGATCTTCATCAATTCGCTTGAGGTAGGCATGATATTTTTTAGCATAATCACTTAGTGTATTTTGCACATAAGAGCTTGTGGTTGTCAGCTCTTGATCATGCATCGTTTCACTTAATTCATCGTAGTTATCAATAAAAATCTGTCCAACTGCCAGCAATTCGTTATTATATTTTTGCTCAATTTTGGCGTAGCGTGTTATGTCTAATAAATAAATAACCCCAAGATTGTCTTGAACAACCATTTCAAATTGGTGATTGTCCCAATTAACAACTTGGTTTTCTGCAGTTTTGGCTTTTAAAGAATCATCGATTAATTTGTCTAAATCTGGATCAACGGACTTAATCGTATGTCCAATTAAGTCATCATCTTTTAAATAAAGCTGTAAATAGGGATTTACCCACTGAATCTGCCTGTCTTTGTCATAAAGCAAAATTCCAAGCGGCATTTTAATCATTGCCTCTTGTTCACTACGCTTAATTCGATAGGACAAGCTGACGGCAAAGTTATTGGCATTACCAGCGAGGATATAAGCGCCATAAACGATGCAGACAACAGTTAGAATAAAAATCACTACCATCGCCAGTCCAAATAACGGATTCATAATCATTGCCACGATACTACCCAAAAAAGACAAGGCGAGGATAATCACAACCGCGGCTGTTAAGCGCGAATCTTTAATAAAAGCAGGAAATTCAAGCTTACGTAAAAAATCTTTCATGTAAGATCCTTCCTAAATTAATGTATAGTACATCAGTATTATTATACCTTGGTTTTACTTGATAAGAAACCTTTGCCTCATTCTTCTAGATGATTGCATATGGCAAAATATTAGGAAAGGTAGCTAATTTTTCACAAACATAAATAAAAAAGTCCCAAAAGCATCCATGCTTCTGGGACTTTTCACTTTTTAATTAAAACTCATCATCTGAAGAATTTTCATACTTTGCTTCAACAAACTTTATACCTTCTTTAGCATCTTGAGTAAGATTAGGTGTAGTTGAAACAAGCTCTCCATTAACATAACTAATTATCATTGGTAAATTCATTCCAGTGTAAAGTGCAAATTTATTTTTTGCAGAAAGCAGTGATTTATAAGCAACATTATATGGAGTTCCCCCAAGAATATCAGTAAATACAACAAAACTTTCTAGACTACTAACTAAATTTAAAAAACGTTTTTGAAAATGTTCGGGACTCTCACCCTCTTTTAGGTCAATTGTATGTATATTTTTTTGTGGGCCAAGAATCATCTCAGCACTTTCTTTAATACCCTTACAAAATGAACCATGACTAAGTAAAACTAAATCCGTCAAATACAACCTCCCAATTTCATTTATGCTGATAAAATATGTAACCATGTACCAAAGATACTGAAAGCAACTATAGCAACTAAAATCCAGGAAACCTTCCATTTCTTTCTAATCATCCATAAAACTATCAAAGTAGCCACTAAAGGCAGCATTGATGGCACAATTTGGTTTAACGTACTGACTAAAGAAACTGCTGATTTTCCTGTACCAATTTTTATTGGTGAATTAACAACCACATAGCTTGGAATCATTGCACCTACAACCATCATTCCCAAAATAGCTGCTTTATTAGAAATATTTTGAATTATATTTGAATCACTCACTCGTTGAATAAATTTGGTGCCTTGTTCATAACCAATTTTCAAACCAAACCATCTTACAGCAATAGTTACGATGTTATATGAGGCCATAAATAAAATAGGTCCCAAAATATTTCCTGCTTGACACAGAGCCAAAGCAATACCCATACAAATGACTCTCCATGTTGTTAAAAACATTGAGTCTCCAATTGCCGATAAAGGCCCCATGAGACTTACCTTAACGTTGTTAATAATATCAGGATCAAAATCAGGATTTGCCTTATTCTCTTCCTCCATAGCAATAGACGTTCCAAGAACTAACGGTAACAAGACATTAGTAATATTAAAAAATTGCATATGTCTTTGTAGAGCTTGTGCTTTACCATTTTTATCGTCTTTATAAATTACCCGTAGCGACGGAACCATACTAAAAGCATATCCAGTAGCTTCTTGACGTGTTAATTCCCAAGGAGCATTAGCTGCAAATGATCGCCAAAATGTTGACCATAGAGCCTTACGCATCTCTTTATTAGAAGTTTTCATCATCTTCCACTACTCCCTTCTTAACTAATTCCATTTGTTGGTTTATATTCTTTTCGTTATAGTACAAAACCATAACGATGACTAAGCCAAAAATTGCAATTCCGATGATCGGAATTTTCAAATAAGCAGTTAAAGCAAATCCAAGAATCATGTATGGAACAATGTCTTTACGGAGCATCTGTTGAATTAGTAGGGCAAATCCAAAAGCAGGTAACAATCCACTAGCAACAACCAAACCTTCTTGAACAAATTCGGGAATAATACTAATTATCTCCTTAGAGAATCCTGTTCCAAAGTAATAGGCCAACATAATAAACAGAACTGATGGCAGAAAGTTAACAGCAGTACCACCCCAAAAGGCCATTAAACTTAATTTTCGATCTTCAGCTTTTTCAGCATATTCATCCATTTTGTTAACATACATCGGTGCTACAAAAATATACATAACATTTTGTACAATCAATACTAACATAGATAATGGTAATCCAAACGTTAGAGCTGCTGAGATTCCTTTTCCTGTAGATAATGCAAAAGTCGTCCCTAAAACAGAAGCAGACACCATATCTTGTGGGGTAGAAATACCAACTTCAACAACACCAATATATGCTAGTTCCATTGCTGCACCAATTTTAATTGCCTCTGGCACATTACCTAAAACTACACCTACTAATGGTGCTAAAGCAATTGGCCGAAATATCATGGATGCTCCAGTTAGAAAGTATTCACTATAACCAATCAAAGCTACTAATCCAATTAAAAGTGTTTTTACAAGCATTTTTTCTCCCTCTATTCCGTAGAAAGATCATTTTCTTTAACTACTTTTATAGGCGAAGTCGACACTTGTTGCACTTCAACTTTAACGCCTTGCATAATAAGTTTATTTAATTGTTTTTCATCTTCTGCACTTACATTAATAGATGGAGCTAAAATCCTAGTTTTACCGGTTTCTTTTGTGCCTCCCAAATTAAGAGTTTCAGGTTTATGATTCATTTTACTTATGATTCTAAATGCATCACTAATGCTTTCAACTATAATCATTAACCTGTATTTATCTGTTATTCCACTATTCAAAGATTCAATACTACGCTCAATACTTTGCATTACCAACTTACTACCAGAAGGTTTTGCCATTTTAATCGATGCTTTTCTAATAGGGTCTTTGGGAACATCATCATTAGCAATTAAGATACAATCTGCACTCACTGCTCCATACCAAGAAACTGCAACCTGTCCATGAAGTAGTCGATGATCCACTCGAAAAAGTTTTATCATAATTTTCAGTTACTCCTTTCGTATCAGTAACTTCCATATTTACAGCGATCGCTAAATCTTATTCTTATTTGCTAATTTGACATTTCAAAATACTAGATACATACACGAGTATTTTTAAACCAATCATTAATTGCTCAATTTATAATGGTTCTAAAGCGATCGTTTTATTTTTTAATATTCAACCTTACCCATATATCTTCTTACATCTAAGGAATGATTGCGGAGATCAGCAAGTTTTGCACGATACTCACACAAAACTGAATAGAATAAAATAGGGTTGAAGTATTCAGCAACACTACTATCAATAAGATCTAAACCTAATTCTTTTGCATCGACTATCTCTATCTTATTACCATACTTCTTCAAGAATTTGATTGCTCTTTCATCTAATGGACGAGTTCTCCCTATACTTTCCATTACAATATAAGGCTTATCCTTATCTGTCACTTCAAAAGGTCCATGGAAGTATTCACCAGAATGAATTGGAGAAGCATCAAGCCATTGCATTTCCATTAAACTGCAAATGGCAAAGCCATATGTATGACCAAATGAAGCCCCACTGCCTAAAATGTAAAACATTGGTTCATTTTGATATTTCTTTGCAAATTCTTTTGTGCGATCTTGTACCTGAGCCAACGCATTTGTAACTATTGTATCTATTCTCTTAAATCCATCTGCAAATTCAGACAATTTACCATAACCTTCTAATTCAGCCAGAGTTTGAGAAGTGATATCAAGCATTATAGCCATTGGATTATTTACAACTTCATCTTCATTTCCCCATTCATAAATTATCTTTTCATCTGAATACTTCAATAATTCGGCTTTTGGGTTAAAAGTTAATCCAATTGTAAATGCACCCTTTTCTTGAGCAATTTTAGCTGCTTCAACAGCTTCAGGAGTGTTCCCACTATGTGAACAAACAAAAACAATCGAGTGTGGGCCTATCTTTTTTGGTGTAACATGAACGAACTCATTTGCTGTATACCAGCCTGTAGACACCTTTTCTGCTTCAGATTGTAGGAAATAGTATGAAGGATACATATCTACCAACGAACCACCGCAAGCTGTAAAGTAAATGTTGCTAATTTTTCCATCGTTGTGCTTCATGATATTTTTTACAATTGCTTTATTTTCCATTTTTTCTCCAATCATCAATTTATAACATCATATGTTGTTATACTTTTTACAATTTTGATTGTACACGCTTTCATAAATAAATGTCAACGCTTTTTTGTTATAACTTTATAGATTAATTATTTATATCTAGAAAAACCTATTAAAAAAGCAGATAGGAGTAGAATTCCTATCTGCTTTTTTATCCTAGACTAATCGACTAAATAATCTTAAACCATAAATTCATAACGATCAGTAGCTATGTACTCTGTACCCACTTGAACTACCTGTTTGTTTTTATCAAAAACTTGGTTTCGTAAATAGAATAATGGAAATCCTACGGATCGTTGTAGTAGCCTAGCTTGCTCTTTATTAGCCAACACAACACGTAAAATACTTTCTGAATCTTCTAGATTATCTATTTCATAATGATTTTTAAAAGTCTTATATAAAGATTCACTTAAATCATAATTTGTTAGCCCCTCAAATCGTGGAAGCGGGTAATAGTTACTTTCTATAACTGTTGGATCATTATCTAAATAACAAATCCGAACTGAATGAATAGCGTACTCGTTATCACATTTTAAGCTCTTACGTAGTTCTGCATCAGTTTTTACTTTTTCAAGTTTCAAAACTTTCATTTTAGGCTTGAAACCATTTTTTACTGCAGTTTTTGAAAAACTTTCAATGGAATTACTTTTTAGTAGACGTTTAACATGATGTAATTCTCTAACAAAGCTTCCTTTTCCTTGAACTTTTTCCACGATTCCATCAGCAACTAATCCATTGACTGCTTCTCTAATAGTAATTCTACTTACACCATATATCTCTTTTAGTTGCTCTTCACTAGGCAATTTTGTATCAACTGGATATATACCTGTAAGTATCTTTTCGCGTAAGTCTAGCATTACCTTTTGGTACTTAGTTCTTGCTTTATCTTTTGTCATAATACAAACTCTCAATCTAAAAACAGTAAACTTATAAATACTTAATAATTTACATGTTCATTAGTAAATTGGTAATAGTAAATAAAAGCTAAGAATAATCAAGTATTGTAGCTTCTCTATCACTTTTACCAATTATATCATTTATATTTTGCTGTTAAGTAACTAATAACTCTTACCTATGTATGTTCAGACCCTATGCGAATTTTCCTTATTAAGCACTGATTTTACTTTTAGAAACGATAGAAATATCGCACTAGTTTTCACATAATCATAAACTTAGCAATCCTAAACATAAAAAACCCTCTAGCCAGAACTTAATCCGGCTAAAGGGTTCAAAACTATTTATTTTAGTCTTCAGTAACGAATGGCAACAAGCCCATAATGCGAGCTCTTTCGATTGCCTTAGCTACCTTACGTTGGTTCTTAGCGCTGGTGCCAGTGACACGACGTGGTAAGATTTTACCTCTTTCAGAGATAAAACGTTTCAACAGATCAACGTCCTTGTAGTCAACGTAATCAATGTGGTTGGCTGCGATAAAGTCAACCTTACGACGACGGTGGCCGCCACCTCTTCTTTGTTGAGCCATATCCTCGGTCCTTTCTTAGAAATTAGAATGGAAGATCATCATCAGAGATATCAATTGTATCACCCGAGCCAGCAAACGGATCCTGCATAGAATCTGGTTGATTACCTACTGGGTTGTTCTGATTAGATGTTCCCATATTTTGCGGATTATTGGTATTTGGATTACCAAAGTTTCCGTTGTAAGTTGGTGCAAATCCACCATTTTGACCACGGGCTTCACGATCTTTGCGTGATTCAAGTAATGCAAAGTTGTCTACGACAACTTCTGTTACATATACTCTTTGCCCATCTTTATTATCGTAACTTCTGGTTTGAATTCGGCCATCAATACCAACAAGTGAACCTTTAGATGTAAAATTGCAGAAGTTTTCTGCTGATTTTCTCCAAATGACACAGCTGATAAAATCCGCACCTCTCTCACCTTGAGCGTTAGTATATTGACGATCAACGGCAAGAGTAAACGTAGCAACCGAGATTCCACTCCCAGTAGTACGTAATTCAGGATCACGTGTTAAACGGCCAACAAGTACAACTCGATTAATCATACTTCAGGTCCTTCCTTTCCTAAATCACGAAAACGATAAAGTTTTTGTTTTATTATCCAACTTTAACAGTCATTGAACGTAAAACAGCAGAGTCAATCTTAGACAAACGGTCAAACTCATTAACTGCGTCAGCGTTTTCTGCAGTGAAAGTCATAATGTGATAGATTCCCTCACGATATTTATTGATTTCATATGCGAAATGACGCTTTTCCCAGTCTTTTGACTCAACCATCGTACCACCGTTATCGGCAATAACCTTATCATAGTTTTCAACTAAAGCTTTCTTTGATTCTTCATCAATATCAGGCTTGATAATGTAAGTTATTTCATACTTAGTAGTTGTCATTACTAGTGCACCTCCTTTTGGACTAAATGGTTCTTGCTAAAAATCAAGAACAAGGAGTAATTCTTTTTTATTACTCGCAATCTCTAATTCTAGCACAGAAACAAAAAATTACCAAACTATCTTCACGTGATCCTCTGAGAATTTTTTATTCTCATAACAGTAAATACGTAAAACAGTCTGATAATTTTTATTTGTTTTTATTAATTATTTTCTTCAGATGGTGTTTCAGTTTCTTCTGCATCGCCGACTTCTTGATCTGCTTCTGCTGGAACAACAGCAAGACTAGCTACTTTACTGTCATCGCCAACCTTAATTAAGCGAACACCAATTGTGCTACGGCCAGTTTGAGAAACATTATCAACCTTGAAACGAATCATGATTCCATCATCTGTAATGACCATGATATCTTGTGTTCCATCGATTACAGTTACACCAGAGAGTGGTCCATTCTTTTCCGTAACGTTAGCGGTCTTAATTCCTTTACCACCACGCCCTTTAGTTGGATATTCACTAGCTGAGGTGCGTTTACCATAACCTTTTTCAGAAATAACAAGAACTTCATCGCTATCCTTAACAACACCAGAACCAACAACATAATCATTTTCACGTAAGTTAATTCCACGTACACCAGCAGCAGTTCGGCCCATTGAACGAACCGCTGACTCGTTGAAGCGAACAGCATAGCCTAGATGGGTTCCAATCAAGACATCTTGTTTGCCATCAGTTGTCAAAACATTGCTCAATTCATCCCCATCACGCAAGGTTAACGCAATTAAACCGCTATTTCTAATATTAGCAAATTCACTAACACTAGTGCGCTTTACTGTTCCCATCTTGGTAATGAAGAAGAGGTATTGATCATTGGCATCTTCTGCAACATTGATAATGGTCTGGATCTTCTCGCCTTTTTCAAGTTGAAGTAAGTTAACGATTGGTAAGCCCTTCGCTGTTCGACCAAATTCAGGAATTTCGTAGGCTTTCTTCGAGTAGACCTTTCCCTTATTTGTAAAGAATAAAAGCATATCGTGAGTACTTGAGTAGATCAACTTTTCAATAAAGTCGCCGTCCTTAACACCCATTCCTTTAATGCCTTTACCACCACGGTTTTGTGTCTTAAATTCGTTAATTAACATCCGTTTGATGTAGCCACTGTGTGTCAAAGTTAATAAAACGTCTTGTTTTTCAATTAGATCTTCATCTTCAATTGAAATAACTTCACCTTCACCGATCTTGGTCCGGCGCTCATCACCAAACCGCTTTTCAATATCAAGCAGTTCTTCATAGATGATTTCGTTAATTCGCTCTGGCTTAGCTAAGATATCCTTGTAATCGTCAATCTTAACCTTTAATTCGTTGTATTCAGCTTCAACTTTGTCACGTTCTAATCCAGTCAAACGAACCAGACGCATGTCCAAAATAGCTTGTGACTGCTTGTCGTCTAAGCCGAAACGACTAATTAAGGCAGCCTTAGCAATATCACTCGATTCACTTTGCCGAATAATATGAACAATTTCATCAATATGGTCAAGGGCAATCTTCAAACCTTCTAGAATGTGTGCTCTTGCCTCAGCTTTAGCTAAGTCAAACTTAGTTCTGCGTATAACAACGTCTTCTTGATGCTTCAAGTAGTATTGCAGCATCTCTTTAAGACTAAGGAAATGTGGCGCACCATCAACGATTGCAACCATGTTCATTCCAAAGTTAGCCTGCATTTGAGTTAGCTTAAATAAATTGTTCAAGATAACACTTGCACTAGCATCACGACGAACGTCGATTGTGATTCTCATCCCAGACTGGTCGGATTCATCACGAACACCGGTAATCCCATCTATTGTCTTAGAACGAGCTAGATCAGCAATTTTCTTAACCAATTCAGCCTTATTTACCAAGTAAGGAATTTCGGTTACAACAATTCGTTCACGACCACTTTTTTCAGTTTCAATTGTTGTATTTGCTCTAACAACAATGTTACCTCGTCCTGATTCATAGGCACGGTAAATTCCACCACGGCCCATAATGGTACCACCAGTTGGGAAATCTGGACCTGGAATTGCCTTCATCAGTTCTTTAGTTGAAACATCTGGATTATCCATCAGCATATGAATGCCTTGAATAACTTCGGCAAGATTATGTGGTGGAATGTTGGTTGTCATTCCGACAGCAATTCCACTGGTTCCGTTGACTAAGAGATTAGGAATTCTGGCTGGTAAAACAACCGGCTCGTTTTCTGAATCATCATAGTTACGTTGCCAATCAACCGTATTTTTGTTGATATCGCGCAACATTTCAACGGCAATTTTACTCATCCGCGCCTCGGTATAACGCATTGCGGCTGGTTCATCACCGTCGACAGAACCAAAGTTACCGTGGCCATCAACCAACATGTACCGGTAACTGAAGTCCTGAGCCATATGTGCCATAGCCAAGTAAATTGAGGAGTCTCCGTGTGGGTGGAACTTACCCATAACTTCTCCAACAATTCTGGCAGATTTCTTAAATGGTTTATCTGGTGTAACGCCCAGTTCGCTCATTCCATAGAGAATACGACGTTGAACCGGCTTCAAGCCATCACGCACATCAGGCAAGGCCCGAGCCACAATAACTGACATCGCATAGTCCAAAAACGAACTGTTCATCACATTGGTCAAATCGACATTTCTAATTCTGTGATCTTGACTTTGATTGTCGTTATCCATTTAAACCTCCTAAGCATCCAAATTCTCAACATATTTAGCATTATTTTCAATAAAGCTTCGTCTTGGTGCAACTTCATTACCCATTAAAAGTTCAAAAACTTCATCAACGTTTTTGGCATATTCTGGGCTAACACGATCAAGGCGTCTATTTTCAGGATTCATTGTTGTATCCCACAACTGTTCAGCATCCATTTCACCCAATCCCTTGTACCGTTGAACGATTGGTTTTGGACTAGGTTGCAAACTACCCAAGTAGTCGTGCAACTCTTCATCGGTATCAAGATACTTAATCACCTTGCCCTGACGAACTTGATATAGAGGCGGACGTGCAATATAAACATAGCCCTTATCAATCATTGGACGCATGTAGTTGTAAAACAGCGTTAACAATAGGGTTCTAATGTGTGCACCATCGACATCGGCATCCGTCATGATGATTAACTTGTGATAACGAGCCTTTGAAACGTCAAAATCGGCACCAAAACCTGTTCCCAAGGCGGTAAACAGTGAACGAATTTCTTCGTTAGCCAAAATTCGGTCCATTGAAGCTTTTTCAACGTTTAATATTTTTCCTCGAATTGGCAAAATAGCTTGTGTTAAACGAGAACGACCTTGCTTTGCAGAACCACCGGCTGAGTTACCCTCAACGATAAATAATTCTGAAATACTTGGATCGTTACTGGTGTTATCTGCTAACTTACCAGGTAAATTGGCAATTTCCAGTCCAGATTTCTTTCTCGTAACTTCACGTGCCCTTTTGGCAGCAGTTCTGGCTCTTTCAGCCAATTGCGCTTTTTCAACAATCTTGCGTCCTACCTGCGGATTTTCCATCAAAAACGAGGTGAATGTTTCTGAAAAAGCACGGTCTACAGCTGTTCTAGCATCAGAGTTACCAAGTTTAGTCTTGGTTTGCCCCTCAAATTGCGGATTAGGGTGCTTAACTGAAACAATTGCTGTCATCCCTTCACGAATGTCCTCACCTGACAAGTTATCATCATTATCTTTTAACAACTTAGTCTTGTGCGCGTAGTCATTAACTACACGAGTTAAAGCAGTCTTAAAGCCCGCTTCATGCATCCCACCTTCATAGGTGTGAATGTTGTTAGCAAAGGTCATTAGGGTTGTTTTATAGCCTTGGGTATATTGCAACGAAACTTCGACGTTAATATCATTAAAGTCGCCTTCAACATATATCGGTTTATCAAACAAAACCTCTGTGTCGCGATTCAAAAATGAAACATATTCTTGAATACCACCTTCATAGTGATAAACATCTGTTTCTGCACTGTCCTTACGTTTATCCGTAAAGGTTAATTTTAGACCCTTGTTTAAAAAGGCAAGTTCACGAATCCTATTCTTTAAGATTTGATCATCAAAAGATGTGGTTTCAGTGAAAATATCAGGATCTGGATAAAAATGAACAATTGTACCATGCTCTGAAAGTGGGACCGAACCTGTCATTTTCATTTCATGGTCTACACGTCCATGGTTAAAGTCGATATAGTACTTTTTGCCATCACGCATTGTTGTAACATCAAGCTTTGTAGATAAAGCGTTAACTACTGAAGCACCAACACCATGCAAACCACCAGAAACCTTATATCCGCCACCGCCGAATTTACCACCGGCATGAAGAACTGTAAAAACAGTTTCAAGCGCAGGACGACCAGTCTTCTTTTCAATATCGACTGGAATACCACGTCCATCATCTTGAACGGTAACACTACCATCTTCGTTGATGGTAACTTCGATTTTAGTCGCAAAACCGGCTAAGCTTTCATCGATTCCGTTATCAATTATTTCCCAAACTAAGTGATGAAGGCCTTGAGAGCTAGTTGAGCCAATATACATACCGGGCCGCTTACGAACAGCTTCAAGTCCACCTAAGACCTGAATCTGACTGGCATTATACTTATCGGCTTCTTTTTCATATTTTTTTATTTGATTGAGGTCTTCGTTATTCTTGTCTGCCATTCATTTTCCCCTCTTCTAAATAAATCTTTCCAGATTTAATTCGGTATACCTTCGGCTTCTTGATTATTTCCCAGGAAATACCCTCAAGATCTGTTGTTGTAATAAAAGTTTGTGTCTTACCATGAATATAGTTAAGTAAGGCACTTTGGCGGCTATGATCGAGTTCGCTCATTACATCGTCAAGTAAAAGTAATGGATATTCACTAGTCAGATGGTGAACTAGCTGGATTTCAGCGAGTTTAACACTCAAAGCAATTGTACGCTGCTGTCCTTGAGACCCATATAAATGGGCATCCTTACCATCCAATTCAAATTCGATGTCATCCCGATGTGGGCCACTTAAGGTTGTCTTCTTAAGTAGCTCCATTTGCTTGTTTTTTTGAAAACTAGCAAGCAATTTTTGATAAACAATTTCTACATCATCGTCTTCTGTTATATCCCTAACTGAAGGTCGATAATTAATCTTAAGTTTTTCATTGCTAGAACTAATACTCATGTAGGCGTTTTGCGCGTAATGATCTAAGAACTTCAAAAATTTGAATCTGCGCACAATCACTTCTGCTGCAACTCCTGCAAGTTGATCTGACAAAACATCCAAAAACAAGGTGTCATGCGCAGCCCCACTTGCTAACTGCTTCAAGTAATTGTTTTTTTGCTGTAAGACTTGCTTATATTTACCAGCAAAATACAAATATTCCGCATTAATCTGACCGAATTCCTGATCCATAAACCGGCGCCTTAATGAAGGTGCACCTTTGATTAAATCAAGATCTTCTGGTGAAAACAAAATGGCGTTTAGTTGTCCGACATATTTGGATAACTTAGCCTGTTCCACTCGATTAATCCAGACTTTTTTACCTTTTTTGCTTAGTAAAACACGCAACGAGACATCAACCTGGCTCTTGTATACATGACCAGAAATATTTGCAAAATCTTTGCCAAAAGCAATCAACTCTTTATCACTACTCGTCCTATGGGATCGTGTTAATGCTAAAAAATAGATTGCTTCAAGTAGATTAGTTTTTCCTTGTGCATTTTGCCCAATAAAAATATTGACATTAGGATCAAAATCAACATCGAGCTGTTCTAAATTGCGATAATTTTGCGCAATAAAATGCTTGAGATACATTAAAATTACCGAAACTGATATGTTTCGTGGTCAACCTCAATCTGATCGCCGGGTCTAATTTTTTTACCACGTCGATTTTCTTTTGCCCCGTTAAATAACACAGGATTATCTTGCAGATACCATTTGGCCTGACCACCAGAGGAAATAATGCTTTCCTCCTTCAAAAATTGACTAAGAGTGACATACTCACCCTTTACCTTAAATTCCTTGATAATATCCACCTTCATCACTTTAATTACTATAGTTAGTATAGGCTTTTGGGGCCCAAAACACAACTTTAAACGCAATATAACGCCCTAGAAACGTTTTTTTCTCAAATAAACACATCACGGCAGTTGACACCAAAAATAAAAGAACAGCCTTTTTGGCTTGTTTTTGAAAAAATGGGCAAAGAAAAAGCCATCGACCGATGACTTTTTCTTTTTATTTAGTCTAAATAATTTCTTAGAAAGTTCTAACTGGTGTAATTAATTGAACAAAATCAATTTCGTCCTTATCTGGGTTAACAGTAAACGGACGTAATGGTTGGGTGAAGTCCATTACTACTGCATCAGTAACAGATGCACGCAAAGCGTCACGTAAATAATCTGGGTTGAAGGAGATCTTTAAGTTCTTACCTTCAAGCTTTTTGAAGCTAACATCTTCTTCAACGTTACCAATTTCAGCGGACTCACCTGACAATTTAGCAGTTTGGTTTTCAGTGTCTAGGGTCAAATCAACCACGTTATTCCGGCCGGCATGTGTCAGCAAACTTGCTCGATCAAGCGCACTGGATAATTCAGCCAAATCAAATTCAACTGTTGTTGTACTCTCGGTTGGAATTAAGCGCTCAGTGTCAGGGTAGCTGCCCTCAAGTAAGCGTGAGTAGAATAAAATGTTGCCAATTTCAAACAGTACTTGATTTTCACCAGGGCAAACTTTAATTTCTGGATCTGTTTCGCCAATAATACGAGCTAGTTCTAGCAAACTTTTTCCTGGGATAATCAAATCTGTCTTAACTTGCGGACCATTTTCCAAAGTTAAGGCACGACTCGAGAGACGGTGTGAATCAGTTGCAACAGCGTGAATTTTATCAGAGCTAAAGTTGAAGTGAACCCCAGTTAAGACGAGGCGACTTTCTTGAGTAGCAACCGCAAACTGAGTTTCATTAATAATTTCGCGGAATGTTTTTCCAGATATGACAAAAGAGGATTCGTCAGCAATTTCCGGTAATCTTGGATAGTTATTTGCATCAAGACCGTTAATTATGAATTCACTATTTTCAGAAATAATTTGAGTTTGGAAACTTTCTTTTACTTCTAAAGAAAATTCCTTACCAGGTAAGCGTCTAATAATTTCACTGAAGAAACGGGCAGGTAAAACCACTGATCCAGTAGATTCAACTGTTAGATCTTCACTAACAGGAATATGAATTTCAATTGAAATATCAGTATCGCTACCAGTTAGGATTAATTCATCTTCAGTTAGGTTAAGTTTAATTCCGCTTAATATTGGAATTGTTGCACGTGAAGAAATAGCATGCATTACATTGTTTAGATTGTCGACAAAGAGATTGCGGTTTACGGTAAATTTCATTTGTTACCTCCTGAGTTCGTGTCTGTTTTATTTATATTAATTATATATTTAATTAAGTAGTATTAGTAGGTCCTGTGTTTTCTGTTGAAAAACATTAACAGCCCTAAAATAACGTAATCGTGACGGTTAAGAAAATGTGTACAAAAGCAAAAGTTTTCCACATTTTACTATTGAATTAGTGGTCAAGCATTTGCTTCAAATCGAACACTGCGGTCTTAATATCAGAATCAGTTTTAATTTCGCGACTGATTTTTTCGCAGGCATGCATCACAGTCGTATGATCTTTGCCACCAAATTCTTGACCTATTTTAGGTAAACTTGAATCGGTTAGCTCCCGCGAAAGGTACATTGCAATTTGGCGTGGTACCACTATTTGACGGACCCGCTTTTTGCCTTTCAACTCATAAGTTGAGGTTTGGAAATAATTGGCAACAACTTCCTGAATTTTAGAAATTTGCAATCCCTGGTTCTTTTGAACTAACTTCAGATCGGCCAAAGCTTCTCGTGCTAAATTTACATTAATGTCTTCATGTTCAATTGTTGCGTGTGCCTGGACTTTAACTAGAGCTCCTTCGAGTTCTCTAATGTTGGTGTCAACCTGAGAGGCAATATAGTCAAGTGTACTGTCATCGATTGTCAGATTTTCGGCTTCAGCTTTTTTGCGTAAAATTGCAATTCGCGTCTCCAGATCAGGTGGCGTAATTTCAACTTGTAATCCCCAAGTAAACCGTGAAACCAGCCTTTCTGATAAATCAGGAATTTCGGTTGGTAACCGGTCACTAGTCATGACAATTTGCTTTTGATCATTATATAAGGTTTCAAATGTATGGAAGAATTCTTCCTGAATACCTTCTTTTTTAGCAAAAAACTGAATATCATCAACTAGCAACAAGTCGCAGGTTCGATATTTCTCACGAAATTGATCTTGCGTCTTATTTTTGATCGAATTAATGAAATCGTTGACGAAGGTTTCACTTTGAATATAAACGACTTTCGCATTTGGTCGTTCAGCTAACATTTGATGACCAATCGCTTGCATCAAGTGCGTTTTACCAAGACCAACGCCACCAAAGATAAATAGAGGATTGTAAAAACTACCTGGACTATCGGCAACTGCTAAGGCAGCACCGGCAGCCAACTTGTTTCCTTCACCTTGAACAAAATTATCAAAAGTATATTTGTCGTTTAGCTTAAGGTTACGGACAAATGTATTATCGCTTGCGGGTTGAATTCTATCTTGCGTAATTTGTGCTTGAGGCTTAGGGGTTACTATCCGTTCGCTACTAGTGTCGCCTTCAATTTGAAAAACGGGAATTACCTCAATATTAGCGTACCCGTATGCAGATTGAATTAACTCTGATGCTAGATTCTTTTCCCAATAACCCTTGGTTACCGGATTTTGGACGGCAATTTTTAATTCATGAGTATTTTTGTCATAAGAAATAGGCTTAGTATTTTTAAACCAAGCATTGTATGCGACCTCGTTAAAGCGTGCACGCATTTCTTCATTAAAATGTTGCCAAAATTTATTGATGTCAAACAAAATAAGTCCCCCCGATAACGTTAAGCAAAACCTATTTTACCATCTAATAAAAATGTTTTCCACAAGTGAATAATAATAATCCAAAAGTCACAAGCTGTGGATTATTTTTTAATTGAAATACACAAATTTTAGATGATTGCTGCCAAAATTTTAGTAATATACAACAAATTATGTGGATATTTTTTATTGTAGTAGCAGATAATCAAGCGATTTTAGTGGCGAAATATCCACATGCTGTGAATAAATTTTTAAACAGGTTGGGGACTGTGCATAAAGCTGTGCAAAGTTCTGTGATTGTCTTTCTGTGGATAAAAAATACAACAAAATTTTAAACAGGTAAAGTTCGTGTTATGAGAAAACTTTACCTCTGAGCAGTGAAACATTTTTGCTTTTGTAATGACATATTATTTGCAAACAAAGTGCGTATAAAAAGAGTATCCCAAATGAGAGTGAAATTGACTTAGGATGCTGCAAAAATATAATTTTGGAATTTGGCTGATTAATCATTAATTAGGTTTCGTTGACTTAAATGTAATTATTGAGCGAGTGGTTTTAAGTGCGGAGCGTTAAATATTTCTAGTCATTTTACCTTTGGCTTGGTATGCTGTTTCTTAAGTAAGACAACTTACTATAAAAGGAGGATTTTTATGAACGATAAAGATTATTTAAAAATGGCATTACAAGATGATGGTAACTTGAAGATTATCTTAAAAGGATATGTAGAAACAGCTGATACTGAAAAAGTAGGAGTGGTCGGTGTAGTTTATATTACTAATGATCCTAAAAAAGCTGAGCAAAAGTATTATGAACTTAATGCTACTAATGATGACGAAGCCTATTACATGGTATATAGTTGCCCATTGGATACTTTTCTACCGTCTCTTGGCCACTACCCATCACTTGAAATTTCAAAAGAAGATTTAGTGTAAAATTTCCTAAGGTAGGTTAGGTTGCGAACAACTAATAAAGGATAGAAGCAAATAATTTAATTTTTTAGATGTTTTTACTATAATCATGGTATTCTAGTGTTTGAATTTTGTAACTAGCACATATTGGAGTCTACTTTATAGAAGAGACACCAGATAAAGTTTAGGAAGTGATTTAATCACGAAGCATTCATATTGTAATACCAATATTGTTCTTTCTATTCTTTTTATCTTGTTTGCGGCAATAATTTGGTTTCGAAAGACTGATGGATCAGGACTTGCTCAAACAACAAGTTTGCGATGGGCAGCTTTAGCAAGTTTCTTTGCATTCGTGTTAATTATCGAGAGGATTATTTTTGCTATAGCGCGTAAATCAAGAAAATAAGATTTTTAATCTGAATAAATAAAAAACTTGAGCTATTTATAAGAGATTTGTCGCTATCAGCTTAAACTAAGTAGCAAATTATCCCTAAATTGGTAATTTACGACATCTTTTTTAGTTTTTCCTTGGTTTTTTACTTTAATCATGGTATTCTAGATACTAAATTGTGCAGTTAGCATATTAAAAATGGAGGTGTAGTTTAATGACAACTAAAAGAACTTACCAACCTAAAAAGCGTCACCGTTCACGCGTTCATGGCTTTATGAAGCGTATGAGCACATCAAACGGCCGTAAGGTTTTGGCTAGACGCCGTGCAAAGGGTAGAAAAGTCTTATCTGCTTAAACCACTGAAATCCCAGTGGTTTTTTTAATATCAAAGAGTGGAATGAAGCGTTTTGAGAAAGTCTTATCGAGTTAAAACAGAAAATGATTTTCAACGAGTTTTTAAATCTGGTAATTCAGTAGCAAATCGGGCCTTTGTTATCTATAAAATAGAGAAGCCAGAAAATGCCCACTTTCGCGTAGGTATTTCTGTCGGTAAAAAGGTCGGTCATACGGCTGTAGTCCGGAATCGACTCAAGCGCTATATTCGCGCAGTGCTTACTGAAAACAAAGCAAGAATTGAACCGCAAATCGATTTTTTAGTGATTGCGCGCCCGTATGTCCGTGATTTTAGTATGACTGAAATTCGGAAGAACCTGCTTCATGCACTCATTTTGGCTAATATCATAGAAGAGATACCAGATAAAGTTGAGGAAGATTAGAGTGAAAGACATTTTAACTAAAAAGAATGTCAAGCGAATACTTATTGTACTTACAGTAATGATGGTCGCTGTCGTCTTAACAGGCTGTGCGACAAGTAACAAGCCTGCACCTATTTCGCATACTAGCGGCAACTGGTGGAATCGTTGGGTTATTTACTACATGTCAACGTTTTTACTATGGCTTGCTAAGATTATTGGCAATAATTATGGTTGGGCAATTATTATCTTTACCATTATTGTACGTATAATTGTGTACCCACTAAGTGCTATTTCAATTAAGAGTACAACTAAGATGCAAGGTATTCAGCCAGAAATTGATGCATTGCGCAAAAAATATCCTGGTAACGATACTGAATCGAGAACTTTGCTTTCACAAGAAACCAACAAGCTTTATAAAGAAGCAGGAATTAATCCTTATGCTGGTTGCTTGCCACTACTAATTCAAATGCCGGTTATGCTTGCATTGTATGGTGCGATTGCGCAAACACCACAATTGATGACTGGTCACTTTATGTGGATGGACTTAGGTAAACCGGATCAGTACTTTATTATGCCGATTTTATCGATGGTTCTAACTTTCTTGTCGACATATATCAGTCAATTATCAACTCCGAAGGAGTCACAAAACTTCTCGTCGAAGATTATGACTTATGGTATGGCAATTATGGTTGGTGTGATGGGAATCTATTTCCAATCAGCAATTGTTTTATACTGGGTAGTTTCTAACCTCTTCCAAGTAATACAAACGTTTATTTTACAAAACCCAATTAAATATCGTCGTGAGCAGGAAGCAAAAGCTGAAGCTGAACGCGAGCGTAAGCGTAAACTGCGTAAGACATATAAACGGTTAAAGCGTAATAAAAAGTAAATATTCAATCTAAAGTGATTTAGATAAAGTAGTCAAAGTGCTTTATACATCATGGTTTATTCATGGTGTTATAATGCGCTTTTTTTATTGAAAAGGGGAAAATATCATGGCGCAAACTTTAACAGAATTTGATACGATTGCAGCGATTTCAACTCCAATTGGTGAAGGTGGAATTTCGATTGTTAGAATGTCTGGTGAAGATGCTGTAAAAATTGCCAATCAAGTATTTAAGGGCGGCAATTTGACTAAGGCGGCAAGTCATACCATTCATTATGGACACATCATTGATCCCACAAATAAAGAAGTTATTGATGAAGTAATGGTTTCAGTTATGCTTGCACCTAAAACTTTTACACGTGAAAACATAGTTGAGATCAACTGTCATGGTGGTATTGTCGTTACCAATCGGATTTTGCAGCTACTATTAAAAACTGGTGCACGAATGGCTGATCCTGGTGAATTTACCAAGCGTGCATTTGTTAATGGGCGAATTGATTTAACCCAAGCTGAAAGTGTAATGGATGTTGTCAGAGCTAAGACAGACCGAGCACGCCAAGTTGCGGAAAAACAGCTTGAAGGTGGATTGTTAGAAAAAATCCAGGGGATGCGTCAAGAAATTTTAAACGTCTTAGCAAACGTTGAGGTTAATATCGATTACCCTGAATATGATGCCGATACTGTAACGGCTAAACAAATGATTGCGACGTCAAAGACTGTCATATCAGAAATAGATGACCTGCTTAAAACTGCTGCAGAAGGAACGGCGTTACGTAACGGCTTAGCAACTGCAATTATTGGTCAGCCTAATGTAGGTAAATCTTCTTTGCTCAATTATCTAACTAAGAGCGATACAGCCATTGTAACCGATGTAGCAGGAACGACTCGTGACACTCTAGAAGAATATGTTTCAGTGGAAGGAGTGCCGCTAAAATTAATCGATACAGCTGGTATTCGTGATACCGATAATAAGGTTGAAAAAATTGGTGTTGAACGTTCCAGAAAAGCACTAACTAAGGCAGATTTGGTATTACTATTATTTGATTCAAGTAAGCCTCTAACTGCTGAAGATCATGCTTTGATTGATGCAACTAACGATAAGAAGCGAATTGTCCTTTTGAATAAAACCGATTTAGGCCAAACGGTAACGGTAGATGAAATCAAGCAATTGACTGGTAGTGAAGTAATTGCAATTTCGGTTCTACAGCAAAAAAATCTTGATCAATTGAAGCAAGCAATTAAAGAACTCTTTTTCAATGGGATTGAAAATTCAAATGATCAAGTATTAGTTACCAATCAGCGTCAGTCAGGCTTATTGGAAAAAGCCAAAATGCAACTCAATGAAGTAATTAAGGCACTAGAAATTGATGTTCCAATTGATATTGCACAAATAGATTTTAATGGTGCCTGGGATACTTTAGGTGAAATTACTGGAGAAAGCAGCCCTGATGAGCTGGTAAACCAGTTGTTTAGTCAATTTTGTTTAGGAAAATAGGTGTAAAAATGATTAAAAGCTATGACTCGAATGCTTACGATGTAATTGTTGTTGGTGCAGGTCATGCCGGCTGTGAGGCTGCATTGGCAAGTGCTAGAATGGGGCAAAAGACATTACTATTAACGATCAGCTTAGATATGGTGGCTTTTATGCCATGTAATCCATCTGTTGGTGGTCCTGCAAAAGGAACCGTTGTGCGTGAAATTGACGCACTTGGTGGCCAAATGGGTAAGAATATTGATGCTACTTATATTCAGATGAGAATGCTAAATACGGGTAAGGGACCTGCAGTTCAGGCTTTACGTGCACAAGCTGATAAGTGGCAATATCATGAACAAATGAAGCGTGTAATTGAAAAAACACCTAATTTAACTTTGCGTCAGGCAACAGTTGACGAGTTATTGGTTGAAGACGGTGTCTGCCAAGGAGTAGTAACCAATACCGGTGCTAGATATCATGCTAAAAGTGTGGTTCTAACGACCGGAACATCAGCGCATGGACGAATTTATATTGGTGAATTAAATTATTCTTCTGGCCCTAACAACACCATTCCAGCAATTAAATTGTCTGAAAATCTGGAGAAGTTAGGTTTCAAGTTACGCCGCTTTAAGACTGGTACTCCTCCTAGAGTAAATAGTAATACAATTGATTATTCTAAGACCGAAGAAGAGCCGGGAGATCAGGTTCCGCGTCATTTTTCATATGAAAGTAAGGATGAAGATTACCTCAAAGATCAGGTATCCTGCTGGATGACCTATACCAACCGACGCACGCACAAAATTATTAATGATAATCTGACTCGCTCGCCAATGTTTACCGGTGAAATCAAGGGTGTGGGGCCACGTTACTGTCCTTCAATTGAAACCAAAGTGGTTCGCTTTGCGGATAAGCCACGTCATCAAATCTTTTTGGAGCCAGAAGGAAAGAACACCGAAGAAGTCTACGTTGGTGATTTTTCAACTTCAATGCCAGAAGAAATTCAACTTGAGATGTTACACACTGTAGCTGGACTTGAAGACGCTGAAATGATGCGTCCAGGCTATGCAATTGAATATGATGTAATTGACCCATGGCAACTGAAGCACACACTAGAAACTAAAAATATCAAGAATCTCTTTACAGCTGGACAAATGAACGGTACCTCTGGTTATGAAGAAGCAGCTGGTCAGGGACTTATTGCTGGAATCAATGCTGCTTTACGAGCATCTGCCCAACCTGGCTTTACCTTAGGCAGGGATGAAGCATATATTGGTGTTTTAATCGATGATTTAGTTACAAAAGGGACCGAGGAACCATACAGACTATTAACTTCCCGGGCTGAATATCGTTTGATTTTACGTCATGATAACGCCGATTTGCGCCTAACTGATTACGGGTATCAATTAGGATTAATTTCTGAAGAACGATACTCCAAGTTTTTAGCTAAAAAGGAGCAGATTATTCAAGCGGAGCATGCAGTTAAATCAATTACCGTTCATCCAAATGAAGAAGTGCAAGATTATCTTGCAAGCATTGGCGAGGAGAAGCTAAAGGCTGGGGTCAAAGCTGATGTCTTTTTGCGTAGACCGAAAGTTAAGATTGACGACATTGAAAAATTGACCCATGAGCACATTTCCAATGAGCGCTACGTCAAGGAACAAATTGAAATTAATGTTAAATACGAGGGATACATTAAAAAGGAACAGCAACAAATTAATCGATTACACCGTCAAGAAGCTAAGAAGATTCCTGTTGATATTGACTACCAGGCAATCGAAGGTTTAGCAACGGAAGCACGAGAAAAGTTTGAGAAAATTCGACCAGAGACTCTCGCACAGGCTGAGCGAATTTCAGGTGTCAACCCAGCTGATCTTGCCATTTTAAGCGTTTACGTGCAAAATGGTCGCTATTCAAAAATTAAATAGTAATTTTTGTAAAAAAATTCAAAAAACAAAAATATTTTTTCGAAAGAGAAT
>SKEH01000361.1_pt1 | contig 29096 bp, 33 predicted proteins | sample 4826571 | NCBI WGS metagenome assembly SKEH01 (sample SAMN11008814, study PRJNA524170) | human gut metagenome | biome: Human fecal sample; material: Feces; isolation source: fecal sample from pouch patient p29 | host: Homo sapiens | place: Israel: Tel-Aviv | collected 2016-09-14 | reverse complement strand
GTTATATATCTACTACAGTTATATATTGTAGTAAGAAAATGTAGAATAGAGACTGTAAAATAGTTTGTGTAAGGATGAATATTTCCTTAAATTAATTTCTTAAAACATTAGAAAAAGGAGTTCCTTTCTCGTATGATTGGTTTGAACAAAAAAACACATACAGAAAGAAGAACTCTAGCAAGCAGTTAATGACCTATTGAAAGCTGAACTGACTGCGTTTTTAGGCTATGATCCTTATGCCAGAGCTGGCTGGAATACAGGCAATTCACGCAATGGTGTTTACTTTCGCAAGGTTGATACGCAGTTTGGCGAGATTGAAATCGAGGTGCCTAGGGATCGCAGCAGCCTGTTTCATCAGCACACGCTGCCTGACTATAAGCAGCACTCCGATGTCTTGAAAAGTATGATTATCAAGCTATATTCCAAAGGCGTAACCACCAGAGAAATAGCCGACTTGATTGAAAAGATGCATGGCAGCCATTACAGCCCATCTCAGGTATCTAACATCTCCAAGCAGATGATTCCAAAAGTTGAGGCCTATCATCAGCGCAAACCCAGTGACAAGTTCTTCTGCGTTTATCTAAACGCTACCTACGTTCCTCTGCGCCGAGAAACTTTTGAACGTGGAGCTGTCTATATTGCCATTGGTATCAAACCTAATGGCCACAAGGAAGTTATCGACTACTGCATTGCGCCCAATGAAAACATTGAAGTCTGGACGGAGCCGCTCCAAAGCATGAAGTCTCGCGGCTTAGAGCAAGTAGAGCTTTTCCTTTCAGATGGCGTTGTGGGCATGAAGACAGCACTGACAAAGACCTATCCTCAAGCTCATTTCCAGCGTTGCTTAGTTCATGTCATGCGTAATATCTGCGCTAAAGTACGCGTGGAGGATCGCGAGGCAATTATGAACGAATTCAAGCAAATTCAATCAACAGCCAAATAAAGAAGCTGCGATCAAAGTCTTGCACGCCTTCTATGACAATGGAACAGAGCGTACAACCATGTCATCAGAAATCTCAAAGAGATTGAACCTGATCTGCTGGTCTTTTACAGCTATCCTAAGCAAATCAGGGCTTCAATTTACTCCACCAATATGATCGAATCCTTTAACAACGTTATCAAGCGTAAAGCTAAGCCTAAAGCAGAGTTTCCAACTGAACAGTCGCTTAATACTTTTATTGGCATTCAGGCAATGAGCTACAACGAACGCTATTTCAATCGAATCCACAAAGGCTTTGGTCAGGTTCAGGATACCTTAGAATCCTACTTTGATTAAATAAAAGATTAAAAAATCGATCTATGAGAAAAATCTATTTACACAAAAGATTTGACAGTTTCGTTCAAGTAGGCCTAAAATCAAATTAGTCATCTTAATTTATAATTTTCCACGTCTCCATTTTTATATAAATTTCTCCACTTACATTGTTACAAACTATGGATATAATATCATTTTTACCTTTCTGCGCCTAAATTCATCAAATTCACACTATTTTGACATCATATTTACAAAAAAATAAAGCTCAACAAAGGTTGAGCCATGCTTTGATCAATAATTAAGATATTCCACTTCTAATTATAAGCTAAAAATCAGCTAAACATACATATTAGTTAATTACAATTAAATCTCACTTCTCACTCACATAAACCTGATGACTTCGTGGAAACTCACGCTTAAAAGCCGCAGTGAAAGCATGCTTTGCTACATTATCAGCAATCGCAAATGTATTAACAGAATTCTCATATCCCTGCTCAGTTAATTTCATTTGCTCACCATCAACTTCAACTGTTAATGAACGATCTTTCTTCTTAGTAAGCAACACCACACGTTTTGATTCTTTGCTTTTCAATAGCTGTTTTATTAATGACTTTACTTGTTTAACTGGTATCTCACGCATAATTTTCACCCAGCAACACTTTTGCTCTTCTTAAAACCGGTAACTCTCTGTCCGCAATTAATTTACCAATTTTAGTTTCCGCACATTTTTGATATTCTTTTTCAGCATCCCGATAACTCAACCTTAAAGTCGACAAATGAAAATCTTCTATTTCATCCTTAGTTAAATGTTTTTCACCAAAAGAAGTGACTTTGCAAAGATAATAATTATTAATATTATGGCGATGAATCAAATTATAGTAGTCACTAACTATACCGATTTTATGCATAATCTCAACTTCAGCACCTAATTCTTCTTTAAGCTCTCGCTTTAGCGCTGTTTCTAAATCTTCACCAGCTTCAACGCCACCACCTGAAGTTTCAATTAGCGTTGCCTTACCAAAGTCGTCATCACGTTTAGCTCTAACAAAATAATAATTTTCCTGGTCATCAAACACGATAGCTCGCACTATTTTACGATCATGATCAATATATTCTAATAGCCATTCAGTGTCTTTCAATTGGAGGTTTAATTCTTTCATAACTTTTTCTTTCTAGAAAAAAATAAAACTCAGCCAAAGCTGAGTTTTATTTTAATTGATAATCAATGATTATTCTTCGTTCAATGATGAACGGTCGAATGAAGCATCCTTAAGTTCGTCATCGATAGTCTTAGTACCCATCCAAGAAATCATTTCCTTCATCTTGGCAGTAATTGCTTCTGCACCTGGCAATAACAACTTACGTGGGTCATAACCCTTAGCCTTCTTGTCAAGGTCCTTCTTGTCTTCGATGTACTTACGAGTAGCTTCTTGGAATGCTAATTGGAATTCAGTGTTGATGTTGATCTTAGCAATACCAAGTTGGATAGCCTTCTTAACTTGGTCTTCAGGAATACCTGAACCACCGTGAAGTACAAGTGGAGTGTCAGGAACAGCTTCAGCAATTTCCTTAAGACGGTCGAAGTTCAAGCCCTTCCAGTCTGCTGGGTAAACACCGTGGATGTTACCAATACCACAAGCAAGCTTGTCAACACCAGCTGCAACGAACTTCTTAGCATCTTCAACAGAAGCTAATTCACCGCCGCCTTGGTTTTCACCAATCTTACCGATTTCAGCTTCAACTGAAATACCACGTTCATGAGCTAACTTGATGATTTCCTTAGTCTTAGCCAAGTTTTCATCAGTTGGAAGTGCGTGACCATCAAACATAACTGATGAGTAACCAAGAGCAATACATTCCTTAGCTGATTCAAAGTCACCGTGGTCCAAGTTCAAGATAACTGGAACTGAGATGTTCATTGAATCCATTTGGTCAGCTACCATGTCCTTAACGAACTTGTAACCACCCATGTACTTAGCAGCACCAGTTGATACTTGGATCAACAATGGAGTTCTAGTTTCTTCAGCAGCACGTAATTCTGCACGAGTCCATTCCAAGTTGTTAGTGTTGTAAGCACCTACAGCGTAATGGTTCTTACGAGCATCTTTAAAGATTTGATTACCGTTGTCAAAATAAGCCATTAAAAAATACCTCCTAAATATCTTACATGCATATTGTACCCTAATTCTGGAATTATGAACAATCTTTCACAAAATGTAAGCGTTATTTTTTAATTTTCATAATTTTTCAGTTACATTTCCTTAGGAGCATTGACACCCAAGAGTCTAAGTGCTTCAGTCAAAACGATTGAAGTAGCTTGAACTAAGGCAAGACGAGCACCAAGTTTATCATCTTTAGTTAAGATCTTCACGTTTGCATAGTACTTGTTAAATTTCTTAGCTAAATCAAGAGCAAACTTAGCAATTACAGATGGTTCGAACTTGTCAGCACTTCTTGCAATAATTCTTGGGAAGTCCGCTAAATCCTTAGCTACGGCAAATGCCCAGTCATCGTCTAAGGCAAAGTCTCCTTTGCTTGGCTTTTCACCCATTGCAGCGGCTTTACGCAAAACACTTTGTGCACGAGCATTAGTGTATTGAACATAAGGACCAGTATCACCTTCGAAACGGACAACTTCATCTAAATCGAAGTCAAAGTTGTCTAAACGATCATTCTTCAAATCGTGGAAAATAACTGCGCCGACACCAACATCATGAGCAACTTGATCTTGATCAGCTAAATCTGGGTTCTTTTCTTCAATTTGTTTCTTAGCAAGTGAAACAGCATCCTTTAATACTTGGTCAAGGAAGACAACATTGCCTTTTCTAGTAGATAACTTCTTACCGCCTTGAGTAATCAAACCAAATGGAATGTGGTGAATTTCATCTGACCAGTCATACCCCATCTTCTTAAGAACAGTCTTAAGTTCTACAAAGTGTTGTGCTTGTTCGTTACCAACCACATAGAGCATCTTAACGAAGTTGTATTCCTTCATTCTCCATTCAGCCGCAGCTAAATCACGTGTTAAGTAAATTGAAGTACCGTCGGACTTAACGATAATTGCTGGGTTTTCATTCGGACCCATATCCACAACTTGAGCACCACGTGATTCATGAAGCAAACCTTTTTCCTTCAATTCATCGATTACTGGTTGCATCTTATCGTTGAAGAAAGCTTCACCGTTGTATGAATCAAAGCTTACGCCCAATTCCTTGTAGATGCGCTTGAAGTCTTCAAGAGAAACTTCACGGAACCATTTCCACAATTTAACTGCTTCTGGATCACCGTCTTCAAGCTTCTTGAACCATTCACGACCTTCATCATCAAGTTCAGGATTATCTTCAGCTTCTTTGTGGAAACGAACGTAGTAGTGGAAAAGATTCATAATTGGATCTTTCTTAACGTCTTCTTCATTACCCCAATGCTTATAAGCAGCAATCAACTTACCAAATTGAGTACCATAGTCACCAAGGTAGTTAATCTTAATTGGAGTGTAACCAACCTTTTCCATAGTCTTAGCAATTGAATTACCAATTACTGTTGAACGAAGGTGACCCATTGACATTGGCTTAGCAATGTTAGGTGAAGACATATCAATTGGTACATTACCTTCGCCTAATTTTTGATCACCGTAATGTTCTTTTTCAGATAAAACATCCTTCAAGGTTGAAGAAACAAGCTTTTCATGATCAATAGCAAAGTTTACGTAAGGTCCAACTGCTTTGATGCTAGCAAAATTGTCACTACTTAAGTTTTCTGCAATATCTTGTGCAATCATTGCAGGGTTCTTGTGCAAAGTCTTAGCCAAAATAAATGCTGGGAAAGCATAATCACCCATCTTAGCATTTTTTGGACGTTCAATTAAGGCTGCAATTTTTTCTTTTGGTAAATCAACTTGGCTAGCAACTAAGTCAACAACTTCATTCTTAAAGTCCATATTTTCCTCTTTTCTAAACAAAAAAGCCTCTTCCTATCCTAGATAGAAAGAGACGAGCATTAACCCGCGGTACCACTCAAATTGACACAAAGTATCCGCTTATTTAAAATCATTATTTATTCGGTTAGACACGCCTTCGTTATTCCTTAATACCCATCTTCCACCAACATAGGCTCGCTTAAAAAAGGAAATAATTACTACTTCTAACTTACTAGCAAAGATGATTATAGCAGGAAAGAATGGTGCTGGCTACTAATTTAAGTAAAAAACTATTCTTGTTCTGCTTCTAGCATCAACTTTTTTAACTCAGCTTCACTAAAATCTTTGCCATAGTCTTTGATCAATTTAGACATAATCCAATCATCAGACTGATCAAGTTCGCGCACATTTTGAACGAATTTTTTTACACCTATTCTTTGAGCTTCCAGTTTACCTTCTAATTTTCCTTCTACTATGCCTTCTTCACGTCCTTCTTTACGGCCTTGTCGACGGCCTTCTTTTCTAGCTTCTGCCCTTTCATCAGCCAATAGTACGTCTAAGCTCATTTTGGCATCCCTCCACTCTGTACTTCTAATGTAATCTAAACGTTCCCGATCAATCTTCTTAATAAAATTGCTACTATCTTTAGTCAATCCATATTTAATATAATTCAAAAAATCTTTCAGTTCTGCCGTAATCTTACCTTTATAGCCCCTGGCATTAATCGAAATCCAATGTGTTTTCGTATTAGCTTGCGAATCAGGATTATCTTTATCTAAAAGAAACGCACCTTTATAAATATATTTTCCTTCACCGAATGGATCAAATGGGTAAATGAAAATAATATACGTTCCCCCAATTTGATCAAGATCTTCGCCAGGCTTCAATGAATCCTGATCTGCTATGGATTGATAATAGCGAAATCTGACGCCAGGCCATTTTTGCTTGGTCGTTTGCATTTCCACATCAAAGATTTTTCCATCCTTGTTCTTTGCCCACAGATCCATGATGACATTCTTCTCTAGCAATTCTTGTTTAACTGCTTCTGAGGTGTAACTTCGACTTCAGTTATCCCCAGATCTGGAAGAATACTCTGCAATAAATGCAAGCAATTCTCTGGTTTGCTAAAAACATGTCCAAAGATGGGATCACGAGTGATCGTTAGATTATGTTTTTCGTTTCGTACCACAATTATACCGTCCTTTACATAATTTGAGGTAAAAAATACCTCTACTATTTATTACGCAAAAAGGGACAATTTCTTCGTGAGAAATTGCCAAAAATTTATATTTAAAAAGTTATTGCATTTTATGTAAATATCGACATATAATATTTATGTCGATAACGACTAATAAACATATGAATAAATAATTTACCAACAGGAGGAAAAAGAATGGCAAAATTAAACAACATGAACAAAGAATTCCACACCTTAGAAGATTTCGTGGGTACGCACTTTATCTACACTTATGACAATGGTTGGGAATATGAATGGTACTGCAAGAATGATCACACTGTTGATTACCGCATTCACGGTGGTATGGTAGCTGGCCGTTGGGTAAAAGACCAAGAAGCTCACATCAATCTTTTAACTGATGGTGTATACAAGATCGCATGGACTGAACCAACTGGTACTGACGTTGCCCTTGACTTTGTTCCTAATGAACACAAGTTAAATAGAACTATTTTCTTCCCTAAGTGGGTCCAAGATCATCCTGAAATCACAGTTTGTTACCAAAACGAACACATCGATTTAATGCATGAATCTCGTGAAAAATACGATACCTACCCAAAGATGGTAGTTCCAGAATTTGCCAAAATCACTTATATCGGAGATGCAGGCGTAGATAATGAAGAAACTATCGCTGAAGCACCTTATGAAGGTATAACTGACGATATTAGAAACGGTAATTATTACGACGAAAATTACCACATTATTAAAAAAGACGATCACAAGTACATTCAAAAATAATTAATTCTTCTTTTTTGGTAAAATGAACTTATCAATTAAAGAAAAGAAGATTTCATGCCCAAAAAACGTATACTTCCCTACATCATTATGGGAATTTTAAACCAAAATCCTAATTCAACAGGTAAAGAATTAACGAATCAATTTAATGAAGAAATTGGTGAATTCTGGAAAGCATCCCACAGCCAAATTTATCCTGAACTCAAAAAGATGCTAGCAGATAACTGGATCGTTGGAACTCAAAAGGAAAACAACGAAAAAGAGATCAATTATTCACTAACTAAAAAAGGCGCTCTCCAGTTAGAAAATTGGATAAAGCAACCTATCACAGAATTAGCTGTTAGTCATGATCTCTTTTCACTTAAATTATTTTTTATCAATGATCAAAATGATCCACGGATTGCGGAATTAATTGACGAAGAAAAAGCATTAATCAAATCACAATTGCAGCACCTATATGCACGCAAGAAATTACTATTCAGTGATCAAAAAAATATTAAAAAGAATTATGGTCATTATTTGATCTTAACGCGAGCTATCTCACGCAACGAAGGACAACTCGAATGGCTTAACTCACTATGAAAATAAGCGCTACTCAAAACTGAGTAACGCTTTTTCTGCATTAACGATCTTTAATTACAACCTTAGTGCCATCAGGAATATTGTCCATTAGCCACTTGGAATCTGGCACACTAAGTCGAATACAACCATGAGATCCCTGAGTTCTGCCCAATTTAGCAGCTTCCTTCATATTGTAGTTACCATCAGCTTTAGTTGGCACAGAGTGGAACAAGTAAACATTATCTGGACTCCAACTTGTCCAATTATTTGCCCCTTCATTTAATTCATAATTAAAGAAACTATCACCTCGGCCAGCTTGGATGGTATAAGTTCCTGTTGGAGTAAGTGACTTACCTTTTTTATAAATACCACCACTTGACAACATGGTATAGATTACCTTGCCTTTTCTAAGCAAATAGGTACGGTTACCTTCAAGTGATACTCTTAAAGTTAAATCTTTTTCAGTAGGACTAAGCTTAGGGTGCTTTTTAGTTTCACTCTTTCTATTCCAAGTCCCGGCTTTTCTAAGATCCTTTGGATCTTTATATGGACGCAAAATATCACTATCTACTTTAGAATTTTTCTTTTTAGTTTTATTCTTCTTTTGTTTAGCGACTTTTTGAGTAGAAACCGCTTCTTGAGAAACGTCAGACTTAGGTGCACAAGCCTTAGCTAAACCAATAATAGCTCCGAATGCGATTACAATACTAGCAACACCAATAACAATATTTTTCTTCATAAATATAGCAATCTTCTTTAATTAATAGTTTTAGTTTTATTGAAATATGCTACGCGTATTCATAGCATGATGTTAAAAAACATCCCTAATAATGGGGATGTCTTTTATGACTATATAAGATTTTAACATGTTTAGTCTAATTCGGAATATTTTTTCATTAATTTAGGCAATACTTTAGAAATTTTGGTTGGTCTAACTACATAATCATCTTTATTGATTAAATCACCAGCTAAAGAATGAATATAAACAGCTGCTAAAACTGTATCGACGCTTGGACCAAATTGTGCAACAAAACCACCGATGATTCCAGCCAAAGTGTCACCCATGCCGCCAGTAGCCATGCCAGGATTACCGATTGGATTAACAAAGAATTGACCTGTACCATCATAAACATGTGTATGATTAGATTTTAAAACCAGCATTGCATTACTATCCGGAATTAACTGATTAAGAGCATCTACATTAGCACTATCTGTTTGAAATGGGATACGAATTTGACTTAATCTTTGCCATTCCATTTGATGTGGCGTCAAAATCAAGTGCCCAGCATTAGCAGGCAATAATGTTTTGTCTTCACTAATTAAATCTAATGCACTAGCATCCAAAACCACGGTTTGACTTTCTGAAGTACATCTTCTTAGAATTACCAAAATTTGTTTAGCTAAATCACTCATCCCAAGTCCAGGACCGCAGACAACTACGTCCACCTTTTTGATTAAATCCGCTAACTTGCTATCGCGCCAGTCAATAAACATCGCTTCTGGCAAACGAGCATGCAAAGCAGATAAATTCATAGGATGTGTTGCAGTAGCTACTAACCCAGCACCAGCATTTATAGCACCTTCAGTAGACATAATAATTGCGCCGCCATAGTTGTCACTACCGCCAATTAAAAGCACGCGACCATATTTTCCTTTGTAGCTGTCACTTGCTCTTTTTTTGATAACTTTCTTTAAAATGTCTTCAGTTATTTCCGTCATTTTATCTGCCCCCGAAAAGCATCCGCCAAATTCTTACAAAGAAATTAACCTTACTATTTGCGGCAAGTGCCTTAGCTTTTACATTCATTCCATTAGGATTTGATAATGAAACAATCTTTTCATTGCCAGACTTAAATTGATAATTGCCTACTACTTGACCTTTAGTAATTGGTGCCTCAACTGTTTGCTTGTTTAACTTAGCTACTAAGGTTTTACCATCAGCAGGATCCCAAATTGTTGTCTTTTCTTTAAGACCCAAATTAGTAGTGGCATTATCTCCATCAGTTACCTTGATGTTTTTAGCACCAGCCATTTGACTACCTGCGTTAAAAGTTACTGGACGATACTTAGTAAAGACATAGTTCATTAACTTCTTAGTTTGCATAAAACGTGCAGGGTCAGTACCATCCTTGTGACGCGCACCCATGACTACAGTAATTAAACGTGCACCTGCATGATTGATAGTACCAATAAAGCAAGCACCTGCGGCATCAGTAGTACCCGTCTTTAAACCATCGACTGGATAAGCTTTATCATATTGTGAAAGACCCTTGAGCATCCAGTTAAAGTTAGCCATCTTAGTAGTATGACCTTGGTCTTTGAAGTCTAAATGAGCTAATTTAGTAGTTTCTAATACTTCAGGAAAATCTTTGATTAAGTTTTGACCTGCAATTGCCATGTCCTTAGCTGACATAGAATTTTCAGCATTTTTACTTACACCAGGATATGCATCCTTGCCTACATTGCCATTTGGCAAACCACAAGCAGTGTAAATTTTGGCATCTTTAATACCCCACTTCCTCACTTGTGCACGCATTTGATCGATAAATGCCTTTTGTGAACCAGCGATAGTTTGTCCTAAAAGCATGGCAGCACCATTAGCTGATTCGATCAAAGTTGCTTGATAAAGTTGCTTAATAGTATAAGAATGTCCCATCTTAAGAGGTACATTTGAATACTCAGCATTATTAGCCACCTTCACAATAGAAGCGGTTGGCTTAACTTTTTGATCCCAAGATAGTTTTTGATTCTTAATTGCATTTAAAGTTAAGTAAACTGTCACAAGTTTAGTCATAGAAGCAATTGGCAAAGTCTTATCTGCATTTTTTGCATACAAAACCTGGCCACTGTTACTATCAATGGCGATTGCTGACTTGACATCTAATTTAACTTGATCCGTTTGATAATTAGCCACATCCGCCTTAACAGGTGCTGAAAATGTTGCACCACACGATACTAACGAAATAAGAGCAACGAGGCTAATAACAGCTCGTTTTATCTTTTTACTAAAAAACATGAAACCCGTCCTTTTGAATAATAAAGTATATTTATGCTTACATTTTACCAAATATTTGGTATTATTATTCATGTACATGAGAAAAATGCCCGCTTGGCGGAATTGGCAGACGCGCAGCGTTCAGGTCGCTGTTCAGGTGACTGAGTGAAGGTTCGAATCCTTTAGCGGGCATAAGTAAAGACCTAGCAGTATTTGCTAGGCCTTTTTGCTATTCTTTTTCTATTTCAAAGAGATACGACTGAAAATCACCAGTCACTTGGGCTGTATCGCCATTAGAAGCATTGAATTGATATGGTTCACGCAAACCAAAATTAGTAAGTACTCTATCACTAACCTTATTTTTTTGATTAATGATATAGTCTGCATTTTGATCTAAATTTGAGAGGGAAAGATAACGATCAAGCGTATCATTTGGCTTAGCTAATTTACGGAAAAAGCCAATGATTTGTTTTTCATCTTGTTTTACGCTCCATGCATATTTATTTTGATCTTCTAAGGGCACTAATTGCTCAAAGTGGCCATTAACAAGTAGATCCCGTTTACTGCTATGAAAAATGTAAGCAAATGTATGACTATGTTCTATTTTCATACATTTTGGACTATTCGTGCCTTCCATTTCTCTTACCAACGTCTACGCTAGTATTCCGATATTTCAATTTAGAAGTAATCGCATTGACTAGCTCTTTTGGCATCTTTTCGGACGTAGCCTCGCCCGCAATTATCTTATAATGCTCGATTTAACTCTGGATGCTTTACTAGCAGCGTTAGGTTGGCCATGGCATTTTCGTCGCGATCAACCTTTTTATTGTAATTAGGACAGCTAGGATTATAACAGACAAACTCGTTATGCTTGGTGCCATGCTTTTTATTGCCCTGCAGCGTGATCTTTTCATCGCCTTTTTTGACCAAGCCGCATGCTGCGCATCTTTGCGTTGATGGATATAGCTTGTTGGCAATAATCAGTTCTTTACGATACCATTCGCATTTATATGTTAAAAGCTTTCTAAACAAGCCAAACATGCTTCGATGCATGCCTTTTGAAGCCACATGGCTCATAAGCATGCCTTTGACTTCCAGATCTTCAATCGCTATTTGATCGTAATTGTTTACCAGTTCAGTAGTAAATTTATGCATTAAATCCGTTTGAATGTTTTGGGCACTCTGATAGGATGCCTGAAGCTTGATTCTCGTCTTCAAGTATTTCTTGCTTTGCGCACCTTTAATTCTACCGTTGACTGTTCGCTTCTTTGCCAGCTGCTTTTGATAATGCTTTATTTTGCTGTATGTTTTGGTCAAAGACTTAGGAATAATCAAAAGCTGACCATCTTCATAATTGAAATGGCCTACGTTTATATCTACGCCGGTCGCTTTGCCTGTTTTCTTTTTGACTTCGAACCTATCTTTGGGGATCTTATATGGAATTGCCACATAATACCTATCCCTTACTCGATAGAAAGACATTGTTCCTGTAGGATAATCAAAAGGCTTTTCTGACAATTTTATTGGTTGCCAATTTGCTTTCAACCCTTGAGGCTTTTCCAAAACCAGCTTGCCATTAACAATTCTAGCTTGGTCGCTCTTGAAGCCTTGCTTGGGAGCCCGCTTAGATTTAAATTTTGGCTTGCCCCAATCTTTTTGAGCCTTATTGAAAAAATTTTGCCAGGCTTTGCCCAAATCCTGTACGGCTAGCTGCAATAGATGGGCTGAATAGCTAAATTGCCAGTCTTCTTTTTCTGCCACTAGTTTATTCCTGATGGCTTTCCAATTAGGTGCAGGATAGCTGGCAAGCATTTCTTCTTGTTCGGCAGTAAATTTGCGTTGACTCTTGGCCTTTCGCAGTTCAGCTTTGATCTCTTTATCAAGCATCAGCTGCCTAATATCGTATTCGTCATTCCACAAAGCCAAGGCTTCATTCCAGCAGAATCTCCGATAATCGCAATTGCGATCAAAAACAGCCTTCATCTGTTTGTTGGGAAACAGCTCATAGGATTTGGTTTTTATATAGTATTCTGGCATTTTATCCACCTCCTTTTATAGGTGCATCGCTTATTCTTTTAAATTAGGATCGTTCTTTATTTTGTTTTTATACCTTCTCAGTCCATAAAGACGGCATGAAAAAACATGAATAACGCTAATTAAGTCTTCCACTAGCTCCTTATCTGGCGAAGTATCCTCATTGTTTAAGGCGATTATCTTACAGTCATGCCAAGCACAAAATTCTTGAAAGAACTTAAAGCCAAAACGGATAAAGCGATCTTCATAAGTAACGTAGATCTCTTTAATCTGATTTGCATCGATGTCTTTGATCAACTTAAGCCATTTAGGACGTTTATAGTTTAAGCCCGATCCAATATCTGAGATATATTCATCGGCGATAATGCCTCTAGCATTCAAGAATTGCCTTAAAAAAGCAACTTGATCTTTTAAATCGTCTTTTTGCCCATTGGAAGATACCCGCGCGTAAGCCACAATTTTGCGTTTATCAATGGGCTCGTTATGATCAAGGCCTAAATACTGATCAAGCTCTGATTGATAGTAAAATCGTCTGTTGTTAGCTGTTCGATGAGCTTTTAATTTCCCAGCTCGATCCCAGCTTTGAAGAGTGAACGGCGCTTTGCCAAGATAGGCAGCAGCTTCTTTTAAATACATAATTCTAGACATAAAAAATCTCACCACCTTGTAGCGAGATTATAGCACACTTTATAACACTTAAGAAACACAATTACACATATATTTTTAAGCTTGTTAAAACTCTTAAAATAGATCTGTAATTCTCTCTAGCACCGCCACTTGCTGTATAATTATAGATAAGCAATAGCAAATAGAACTGAGGCTATTATTATGCAAAAAAGATTAACTAAATCACCTGATAAAATTTTAGCCGGTGTATTCGGTGGTATCGCTGACTACTTCGGCTTTGATCCAGCTTGGGTAAGAATTATCGGTGCAGCTGTAATTCTGTTCACTGGTATTTTCCCTGGCATCGCACTTTACATCATTGCCGCAATGGTAATGCCAGAACCTGGTGCATCATCACCTAAAGCTGAAAAACACGACACAGATTATCACACCGGTCGTCCTAACAGTATGGATGGCGATTTTACCAAAACAGATGATGAAAAAGAATCAGATTCTAAAGACAATGAATAACTAAAAAGGCGAGGAAGTTGCTTAAAACGGTTTCCTCGCCTTTTTTAACATTAATTTTATTCTACATGTGCAATGGCTTCACGTACTTTAATATTAGTCGTATCAAGACCTGGAGTTTGTCCATGCATATCAAAATCAAGCTTAACTTCTGGTCTAAATAGCAAAACGTGAGTTGACCCACCAAAGTGGAACATCCCTAACTGATCGCCTTTGTTAACATGTTGACCAATCCGCACGATAATTTCATTATTAGAAACATCACCCATGCCGACAGCAACAAAGCACATCAAACCGATCTTAGGATTATCAGCCTGAATGAAGATCACTGCTCTAGCAGCAGTCGATGTCAAGAATGCCTGAGAATTATTTGCGGCGACCTTATCAGGACCATTTGGATTTTCAAATCCTTGTGCCAAAGCTTCACCATAATAAGTACCATCTAAATTATATGCTTTAACGATTTTGCCACTAACTGGGCTGTTCCAGCGGTGATAACTAAGAGCACTTAAGAATGCCTGATACAATGTACCGCCTTCAAACTTTGATGTCCACGGATCATTGTGCAACAAATCAATCAATGAATATGGCTGTCCTTTAATCCAGAACTTAGCTTTAAGTGGTACATCATGCGCAACAGATTCACAGGCGTTAGCAATCACGTCATCGTCATCCGGGGATGCTACAGGTCTAATACCTGGCTTAAACTTACGAGTAAAGAAATCATCCCATGAAGTATAACCTAATTTTTGTTTAACATCTGTTGAACGCACAGCAAATAAGTCCGCGGAATTATCTCCGCCTGCTTCTTTAGCCATTTCATTTAAAGCATACGGTGAAAGCCAGCCTTTATCTGAAGTATTCAGAACATAACTAGAATCTTCACTTTGTAAATACCGACCTCAGTAATCCAAAATATTTTTCATCTTGGCATTAACACGTGGATCGTTAAATAAAACATAACCGGCACGAGTTCCCATTGGATAATCAAGTACGGCATTAATTGGTGTGTCAACCAAGCCAGTTGTATTAAATTCCGGAGCACGTTGAATTAGCCGATTAAGCACTAATAAAAGTTCGTGATAGTCTCGAACCTGCGGTGTTCCTGCAGGTGTATCAACATCTTTCTGAGGAATTTCATCAAACATCATCTGAAACAAATTCCAAATATAACGATTTGATTCAATCAATTCTTTTAAAGCTTGAACCGGTGGAAGCAACTTCTTATTTTCTTCGCTCTTTGCTTCTTCATAAACCTTTTTTACCCATTTATTTTCAAATTCTTGATCGCTGGGAAGCCATTTTCCAACGTTAAATTTATGTCTTGTCATAATAGGGCTCTATTTCTACTAAAATAATACTCTGTTACTTTTAGTATAGCCTTTTTGTATTCGCTTACATTCAAATGACTCTAAAACCAAAAATACCCCATTAATGCAAAGCTACTGCACTATGGGGTATTTTTTAAATTCCAGATAATTTTTGCATTTCTTCATGCAAATCTAAAATACTGTCAGGTGTATCATCACCGTGGCTAATAATATATCCTGCTAAAGCCTTATCAAGTGCTAAAGCTACTTCTTGCATCGGCTTACCAGCAGCCCTTCTGCCATAAGCTGTCCGCACAATTTCCATCAATTCGGGATTTTTCTTTACTTCCTCATCATGATTAACAATATATTCAATTTTATCTCTAATAATTCTTTCTTCATCTTGAGCCATAAGCGAGACCTTCTTTCTAACTCTATTATAGAGCTATCCGTATCCGCTTACACTATAAAATATTTTTAATTGCTTGAGCAACTCCATCATGATCATTATCAGCAGTTACCACATCCGCAGTTTTTTTAACTAAATCAGTACCATTCCCCATTGCAACACCAGTTTCAGCGTACTCGATCATGCTCAGATCATTAGCTTCATCCCCAATTGCCATTACGTTATCTTGAGTCAATCCTAATTTTTCTGTCAATGCCTTTAAAGCTGTTCCCTTATTGACACCTTTACGATTAACTTCAAGATAAAATGGCGTACTTTTAACTACCATATATTCCTTAGCTAATTGGTCAAAATCAGCTTGATACTTGGCCATTGCTGCGCTCAAAACATCAGGATCATCGACATACATGCATTTATAAATCTTTTTATCAGCCATTTCTTCCTGGGTACGATATTTAATACCAATACTACACAATACAGATTCATGTACAGTATATTTACCAATATTACGATTAGCAGTATAAACGCAATCATCGCTGCTAGCATGAAAATGTAAATTAGTTTTTCTTGCTAATGCTTCAATTCTAATATAGTCATCATATGATAAAGTTTCTTCAATTAAACCGTGGCCAGTTGTAGTTTCAACCAAAGCACCCCCAAAGCTGATGATGTATTGATCATCTTGCTCATCAAGACCTAACGGTTCAAGATATTCACGTGCCCCAGCAAGTGGCCGGCCGGTGCAAATAACCACCTTTTTTCCTACAGCACTTGCTTGTTTAATGGTAGAAATTACACCTGGTGTCAATTTGCGCTCACTATTTAATAAGGTCCCATCTATGTCAATTGCAATTAATTTAATATCCTTCATATTTTCCTCGTGTATATTTCTATTAATTTTCAATTCATCGATCATAAATCTAACTTTAATTCTATCATTTATATTTTTTCAATTATTGAAAAAAATTTGCCAACTTTAAGAGACTTTGGTGGAACTAATCAGCAAATTTTACATCGATTAGAGGCTGATTACGGTGATCAATTCACTAAGAAGGAATTAGAAAACTTCATGAAACAAGCTTAACCGATTATTTGCCAAACAAAAAGTCGTTACTCACTACAGAGCAACGACTTTTATTATTAGCTTACTTTTCTTCTGCTTTAACTTTTTCTAATGCTTGCACAAATACTTCATATGGTTGTGCACCGCTGATTGCATATTTATTGTTGATTACAAAGAATGGTGCACCTTGGATACCTAATTGTTGTGCTTCAACTTCATCCCCTACAACTTGGCGTTCATATTGATCAGAAGCAAGAATTTTTTCTACTTCATCCTTATCAAGACCTGCTTCAACTGTAGCTGCTGTCAACACGTCTTTATCCGCAATTGACTTACCATCAGTGAAGTATACTTTGTAAAAACGACTGATTACTCTTTCTACCAAGTCACGATCATTTTTACTCTCAGCTAACTTGATCAAACGATGAGCATCCATTGTATTAGTAGGTACAACTTTATCCAAATGAAATTCTAAGCCCTCACCAGCAGCCATTTGGGTAATGTAAGCCATCTTTTGTTTAGCATCTGCTTCGAGTTCTTTTTTACCACCAGTAAAGTGATTGATATAATCTCCACTCTTAGCAGTCTCAGCTTCCATTGGATTTAATTGAAATGACTTAAGCTCCAACTTAGTATCATCATAAATGCCAACTTCCTTCATTGCCTTTTTCATTCTAGTAGAACCAATATAGCAAAATGGGCATGCAATATCTGACCAGTATTTGATTTTCATCTTTTTCCTCATTAGTCTGATAATTCACTAATGTATTCAAAGGCGTTTTGACCGGCAATACCACCTTCACCAACTGCTGTAACAATCTGACGTAACTTCTTTTGACGAACGTCACCAATTGCATAAACGCCAGGCACAGTAGTTTCCATTTCATCATTAGTAATAATCCAACCTTGATCATCAGTAATCTCTAAATCTTTGAATGGTTCACTATTTGGCACATTACCAATGTAGATGAAGATACCTGAAGCATCAATTACCTTATCTTCATCAGTCTTCTTATTGTGAACCTTGATGCCAGTAACTTTATTTTCATCACCAACAATTTCAACTGGAACACTATCCCAAGTAAATTCCATCTTAGGATTATTAAAAGCACGTGTTTGTAAAACCTTTTCAGCACGAAGTTGATCACGACGGTGAATTACATCAACATCCTTGGCTAAGTTTGCTAGGTAAAGACCTTCAGAAATAGCGGAATCACCACCACCAACTACAGCCACATTTTCATCTTTGAAAAATGCACCGTCGCAGACAGCACAGTAGGAAACACCTTTACCGCTATATTCTTCTTCGCCAGGAATGCCAAGCTTACGATTGGTTGAACCAGTTGCAATAATTACTGCCTTGGCTGTAATGTCTTCTGGATCCATTCTAACAATGCGCTTTTGACCATCTAATTCAATTTTTTGCACATCGCCGTAGACGAATTCAACGCCTTGATCCGTTGCACTCTTATACATCTTTTCACCCAATTCTGGTCCCATAATTGATGGGAAACCTGGGTAATTCTCAACCTCAGCAGTGTTGTTCATTTGACCACCATAAACACCACGATCAATCATTGCAACCTTCAAGTTAGCTCTAGCTCCATAAAGAGCGGCTGTCATACCACCAGGACCTGCACCAATTACAGCTAAATCGTATTCTTTCATCGTTATTACCTCGCTAAGTTTTAATATTCTATAAATTCGTTGAACTATAATTATATAGTATCACTAACTTTTTGTAAGTCAACTATTTAATTCAAAAGCTTGTATCTAATTTTTGGCTTTTTCCTTTTGCCATTCTGTCACACTATGGTTAAAAACACTAACATGCGTATAGCCTCTAGCTTTTAATTCATTGCCAACCAGATTTGCATAACCGCAAAGTCGACCACGACAATAAACCATTACTTCTTGATTAGGACTAAAGGGTAGATTAGTAAAATCAATTTCATTAAATGGAATATTATGAGCCCTCGGTAAATGTACATTATTGAATTCATCGGTCGGACGTAAATCTAAAACGTAAGTTGTAGCGCTATCCTGATTTGATAGATCCGCTATTTCAGTTTGCGGCAAAGTATCATATGTTTTTTCAAGGCATCTCATTTCTGGCAATGTTTTTTCTGCTAAAGTCGTCAAAAGCATTAACAGTTGACTTACTTGCTCATTTGCCAACGCATAAAAGACAAAGTTCTTGCTTTTTTCTTCCTTAACTAAATTTACTTGCTTTAATATTTGTAAATTCTTAGAGGTTGTGCCCACGCTAATATTGATTGCCTTTGAAATTTCCTCTACGGACTTAGAGCCTTGATCTAAAATAAAAATAATCTTTAAACGTGTCAGATTGCTGACGGCTTTCCCAATGCGCAACACTTGATCAAAAGCCCTATCTTGATAGGCAATTGCTAGTTTATCTTGCATGCTCCTTCACCTCTTTCGATTTTAACGAACTAAAATAGTAATTAAATAACGTCTTAAACTGGTTAAAATTTAAAAACTTACTAAACTGATCAACCTTTTTTCCATTTTTGATCAAAACAATGCTGGGAGCTGACCATACCTCAAATTTTTGGGCTAATTCTGGTTTTTCATTGACATTTATTTCATAGAAAGGAACCACATCGCCAACTATTTGAGTGAAATCTTTTACAACATTTGTTTCACCGTAACATTGAGCACACCAATCATTGTCAAAATATAAAACAGCATTATCTGGGATAGTATTCAGACTATTTTTGATCATCTTTGGTATTTTTCTTTGCCTTGCTCCAGTCAATTTCACAGCCATCTGGACCACAAACGCCCGCACTTAAATTATCATTATCATTAAGTGATGCAAATGCTGATTGTAATTTTTCCTTATCTTGTTTCTTTTCAGTCATTTTATTTTCTCCTTAAGTATTCTACGTTTTCGTTTAATTCTATAGTTATCATATCACTTACTTTTTATAAGTCAATATTTTCACACAAAAAAAGAGCGATGCACCTGCATCGCCCTTCATATAGGGAAAAGGTATCTAAGATGTTGATTTAATTCGTGTGACGTCTCTTCACACCGACCAAACTAACAAGGCCGATGGCTACAACAGCGCCACCTAAGGCAGCTGCAGCTACACCTTCACTCTGATTTTCACCAGTTTGTGGCAAAGTGTAGTGAATTTTACCGTTTGCATCAATGTAACCAACTACATTGCCGTTGCGGTCAAGTACTTCACCGTTTGGCATAATAGTTTCGCCATTTGGTCCTGGAGTGCCTTGACCATGAGAGCCGAAATTGTTGTAGTAACCATTTTGACCATGAGGAGCATAGTTGTTCGACCAGTTATTTGCTGGCTTTGGAGCTGGCGTATGCTTCTTATTCTTGTGGTGACGACGTGGTGTTGGTACATCAGGTTCGTCTGGTTCATCAGGCTCTGGCTCATCTGGTTCAGGAACATCAGGCTCTGGAGTCTTATCCTTTTCAGGAGTCTTTGGAGTTTCAGGCTTCTTAGGTTAAGGCTGTGGAGTTGGTGTTGGTGCTGGAATTGGGTTTGGACTATCCGGTGGAACTACTGGAGTTTCATTCTTAGTGTAAGTTACAGTAACATTAATGTCGTCCATAGTTAATGGAGTTGAAGGTACGGTTTCCTTATCTGGAGTGTAGTCATCAACTTTTGGAGATGGAACTGCCTTATAATCGGTTTCACTTGGAGTCCAAGGAGTATCATATTTACCATTTGGAACAAGTTTGCCAGTTACATTGTCCTTAGTTAAATGACGAGTCCAAGTTGCGTTTTGAACATTATCATTTGGAGTCTTGTCACCTGCACCAGTATAATGAACAGTTTCCTTAACATTCTTAGTAACTTCATTAGGATCTACATCGTGATGATCATCAGGCGTTACTGGGCTGTAAGTGTGTTTAAGGTGTACTTCATACTTTTGTGGCTCTTTAGTGAAAGTTACACCAGATTTAGGATAATCATCGCTAACCAGCTTATAACCCTTATCTGTATAATCCTCAATTGTAGGAGCTGTTGAGTAATCACTCTTTTCACCAACTTCACCTGAAAGATCCTTGGTTTCAAGAGTTTTATCAGCAGTATCATCGATGTACTTAACTGTTACTGAACCTTTTTCTGCTTCCTTCTTATAAACTACAACTGTTTCATAATTTTCAGGAATACCAGTTACGCCATTATTCTTGTAAGCATCAGTTAACTCACCGTCTTTTACAACAGCATCTGGATTAATCTTTAATTTAGCTTGAACTTCAGAACCATCGGCGCCTTGAGTTACGCCAGGAGCATTAGTTGACTTAATAGTTGCAGTGTAACCATCAAGTTTAGGAGATTCTACTGCAGCATATGGATCTGTCACTGGATTACCAGCTGCGTCTGTCATCTTCCAACCAGAATCCTGACTTACTGCTTGGCTGTGTTTAATGTATTCCAAAGTTTGATCAGACGTATGTGAAAGAGCATCGTTCTTAATGTCGTCTAACTTATCTTTAGTAATATCAGGAGTCAAATTACCATTGTTAACAATACTATTTTGACCCAAGCTTAAAGTCGCGCCATCAACACCTTCAATAGTTAAATTACCGATAACATTCAAATTATCTGAAGCGGTAATATTACCCTTTATTTTAACGCTCTTATCACCTGCACCGGCTGCTTGTCTAACAGCATCCCCAGTAGTTACAGGCTTGCTCTCATTCTTAGGATTAGTGTTAATATTCTGGTTTTCAGTACCCTCATTAGCTACTGCCAAACTAGTATTGAACAACTTAGCTAAGTTAGCTGAGCCTTCCTTTGAGAGGCCTTGTAATGCAGCATCATCCAAATTGAAGTTTACAGTTTCAGCTTGCTTTTCATCTGCAGCCTTACCCAATTTTCCGGCATCAGAAACAACAGCATCTTTATTCAAGTCGCTGTTATTAATCTTATTTATACCAGCTGTTTCTGACACAACTGCAGAATCAGCAGCTTTTTGGGCATCTTTAACAGTTTGTTCAACCTTATATGCTTGAGTATTCTTAGCAACAGAATTTTCCTTAAGCGTATCTTTAACACCATTTTGCACCTTGGTGTTATTATTAGGCTTAACAGTAGAGGCATCAACTTTATTTTGTTCTAATTTTTAAGTATCTACTGTTGCAGCAATCTTATTTGTATTATTCTTAATCTCAGCTGTCTCATTATTCGTTTTATCATTTGAAGCAGCTTTATCATTGCTCTCATCCAAATTACTCTGTTCGATTGCTGAATTTTCTGAAACAGATGATGTATTGTTGTCACCAGCAACAGTATTATCATCTGTTTTTGTTTGTTCAACTACAACTTTTTCAGCTGTACTTGTACCGTTATCAGCTTGAGTATCGCTTGCTTCATGTGCTTCAGGTTCAGTATTGCCATCAGCCACATCAGCATGTGCAGTGCTTGCGTTAGTACCTAACCAAAGTGTAGTTCCAAGCAAAACGGAAGCAGCACCTACAGTCAATTTTCTAATTGCGAAGTGTTGCCGTCTATCTGCAGCGTTTTCCATTTTCTTAATACGGTTATTCTTAGATACAATATCAAAAACCCCCTAATATTCCTTATTAATTAAATTTCACACGCATTGCGCTTTCTTTATGCATCTTGTTTTCATTAAAAATAACGTATGCTTTTTATTCAACAACCATGTACTAGTACATTTTATGTAAATTGCAAAAGTTTTTTAGTTATTTAAACGTAACTTTTATTATCAGTTAATAATATATTGCTTTAATTTTGCTACTGATTATTACGCTAGCTTTGTAGTTCTAGTGCTGGTTTAGAGGCATTTTTAAAAAGATAGTCTGCTTTACTTGTAATGGCTCAAAAATTATTTTCTAAAAATATCGCTATTATTTAACGTGCTTTTTCTAACAAAAAAATGACCCAATCCAAACGATTTGATCATTCAATATACGTGCATATTTAATTATTTCAAATTATTATAGTAATCTTCATCAACCGGCTCAAGCCAAGTGGACTTTGCCTTGTCAGTATCAGTCATGATTGAAAGGTGCGCAAACCATGAATCCTTCGCTGCACCATGCCAATGCTTAGTGTTAGGGGCAACAACATAAACATCACCAGGTGTCATCTTATGAGCTGGCTTACCTTCTTCTTGAACCCAGCCCTCACCTGCAACGCAAACCAAAGTTTGAGCAACAGTGTGCATATGCCAATGATTGATGCATCCCGGTTCAAATGAAACATTTGAAATACTACAGTTAGCCCTATTAGCAAGTGGATTCAAATAACTCTCACCAGTAAAATATTTCGCATAAGCTGTGTTAGGTTCGCCAAAACCAAATGAACAATTCTTTACTTCTTCTTCGTTTCTAGCCATTTTTATTTCTCCTTTGCTCAACTCAATTACATTGTATGCTTAGAAATTAAGCTTGAGAAATATCTATAATTACTGGCTAGCTATAACTTTTACTTATGCAAAATGCTATAATGGACTTCCTTGGCAGGGGCGACAAAGACGATTTCCGAAAGATTTCGTCTTTTTTCTCCTTTTCTAATGTAAGCGCTTTATTTTTATGTAATTCTATGCTAAAGTAAAAATTGTAAAGATAAAGAGTATGAATAAGATAAATATCCAATTATTTATCTCCAAACTAAGGGGATGGCAATTATGACTACAGTTATTGGAATTACATTTTTGGCACTTGAATTGCTCGGTGTATTTATTTTATCAGCAGTTTCACCAAATTGATTTTTGGCTTTTAAGACTCCTAAAATTATTAATATCACTCAAAAACTACTAGACTCTCAGACGGATCTAATAGTTTTTCTATTATTTTAACTTTTCAAAAAAATTTTGCCTGTTTTTTGTGTATTAAATAGTAGAGGGCTCTGCCCTACTCTACAGAAAGCAGGTGTGCTACGAAAGAAACACCTAAAGTAATCAAACCGTGGTATGGCTTCTTGGAAGATCAGGTCTTCGGTGAAATCATATCAGACAAGAAAATTTGCAAGTATATTTTGGAAACCATCTTGTCTTTCAAGATCAAAGAAATCTACTATCCGGAAAAACAAAAAGAAGTCAAAGATCCTAAACATCGTGAGCGTAAAGATGTACGCTTCGACATACTGGTCGAAGATTACGAGCACAACCTTTACGATGTAGAAGCTCAAACTACCGATAAGAAAGACCTTGGCTGGCGAATGCGGTACTATGCTGCTAAAATGGATCAACGCTATACTCTCGATAAAGGCAAGACCTATCGCAACATGAAAAAGGCCTATTTGATTTTCTTATGCAACTTCGATCCTGAAGGTGAAGGCCGGATCAAATACACTTACCATACTTATGAAGATCACAACAAGTCTAAGCAATTTCAGGACGGACTAGAAAAAATTATAATTAATGGCAAAGGAATTCCTAATGGTGAAAATGCAGATCAGGTAGGCTTAGTTAACCTGATTAATGACCGACCTGTCCACTTGAATGCCATTTTTGATGAAATTCAAACGCGAATCAAGGACATGAACGAAGATCCAGAATGGAGGGATAAAATGATCGACTATGAAACTAGAATGCTTGAAAAAGAGCAAGAAGCAGAAGAAAAAGGTATGCAAAGAGGCATAGCTAGCGCTACTGTTTCCGGCATAAAAAAGTTAATCGCTGCTTTAAAAGATTTCGGCGGCAATGATGAACAAATCTTAAATCGCTTAGAGAAGGATTACGGTGATCAACTCTCCATTGATGAATTGAAAGACTTCATGAAACAAGCTTAAATTTTTACAAATCAATCTAGTCAAAAAGCCAGGCAAAATTTGCCTGGCTTTTCGTATCTAAATCTATTTCTACTTGAGCTTATCAGCATCTAGGGCTGTTTTGATCTCTACTTTTGCAGCCTTATTTGCACGAACATATCTGTTCTTTCCTACTCTGTAATATTTCTTACCATGGATTTTAACTATCTTGGCATCATTCCATGCCCAGTAGCATTTACCCTTAGTCAAAGTAATATGTTTCTTAAGTAACTTACCGTTTTTATCATATAAACGTGCTCTGTAATGTTTTATCTTGATTGCTTTAACGGTTTGTAAGTTAGCTACCTTGATAAACTTACCGTTGGCTAAGCGACAGAACTTTTTACCATTAATTCTGAATTCTTCGCCATTGTTCCAAACGTAAACAAACTTACCATGCTTTACAACGGTCAACTTATGCTTCTTACCAGTTGCTTTGCCATTAGCATCGTAAAGGTATGAGTTGTGAACTACATGTTTCTTAAGCAAAGTGTTGAACAACTTCACATACTTGTTATCACCGACTTGAACGTACTTCTTGCCTGCCAAGGTAGTGATTTGACCCTTGTGCCATGCAGAAATAGTATTGCCCTTTTCAAGCAAAGTATTCTTGCCGTCTGTAATTACAACATTGCCGTCACCATCATAGACGAAGGCGTTGTGAGTTAAGATTAGGGTGATGGTGTCTGTTGAAACTTCAGTATCACTAGAATTATTAGTTGGAATTACAACACGTGGCTTACTAATTGGTTGTTCTGAAGTAGTTGGCATATCAACACCTGACGTAATCTCAGGTTGCCCCGTGTAATTAGGATCATAATGTACATTGAATTTCTTCTTAGTGACATTACCTACTTGATCCACTACCTTAATTGTAATGATATGATCACTTGGCCGACCATTATTGTCATCTAAATTAACATCATAGTTAATGTTATATGGTCCGTATGGATTAAGTGATTGGCCAGATTCTGGATAACTATTAACTTCCCTGGTATTTCTTTGAGTAAATATATTATTACCGTCTATTATGACAGAATAGCCACTCATATTATCATTAGCAGTACCTAAAATATGCAAAACTGGTTGATTAGTGATAGTTGGCAATTCGACATTCAAAGTTGTAGTTTCAAAATCCACTATTGCTCCAATTACACCACGGTATTTTTCTCCGTCTTTAGTAGTATAAATATACTGTATTGCCTTCTGACCAGTTTCAGGTGCCTTAAAAGTAAATTTAAAATTACCATCCTTATCAAATTTGATTAAATTAGCTGGATCATTTTCAGAATTACCCTGCACAACTGCAATTAAACTAGCAACTTTATCTGGATCAACAGATCCTGTAACATTCCAGTTACCTGTTAATGGGTCATATCCATCTTCTTTAGCATCATCTATATTAGTAAAATCAATTTCATTCTTTTCAAAATGATCAAAGCTAATATTGCCTAGGTCCTCTGAGTCAATTTTTCCTGGATTTGAATTGTCGGAATCATCTGAATCATTAGTTTCGGCTGCTGGAGAATCTGGATCCACATCTGTTACCTTGAAAGTATATAACTCATTCTTTCCAGCTTCATCAGAAGTAAATACGATCTTTCCTGAAGTAACATCAACTGGAACCGCATATTGACCATTAACTACCTGCACTAATTTACCATTAATGTAGAAATTATGATTAGCCGCACCTCTTAAAGTGTAAGTGTCGACTTTTTTATTTTCATGATAATCAGCACTGTTGGTATCAAATGGCATACCAGTAATTGCATTCCAAACACTAACTTCAGCTTTACCTGCAACTGGCGCAATATTCCTAGTTTCACTAGCCGTATTATCTGGAGCATCACTCACAGCTATAGTAATTTTATTTTGAGTATTTGCTAAAGCTGCGAGTTCCTCAGCATCCAATTTAACAGTGAAATGACCTTTAGTTTTATCATCATTGTCAAACTGATTTTGGCCTTCATTTAATTTGAAACCGAAAACTTTATCATTAATAGTAACAGTACCATACGAATAATCAGTGAAGCCAACACCAGTATCTTCATAGCTACCAGTTAGAGTATTAGTTTGAGTATCATAATTGAAACTCTTAAATACAGGCTTAGTCGTATCAATGATAATTGGCATATCATTAGTTTGAACTTGATGAGGTCCCTTATTATAAAGTGTTGCTATGAAGCGATAAGTATATTGACCATCTGGCGCTACTTCCATTTTGCCGGTCTTTTTATTGTAAACTTTACCGTCCCATTTATACTCATCTGTACTTACCGTAGTTTCAGAGCTGTGATTGTCATAATATGATTTAGCTACGTCTTTTGCATCAGTAACTACTCGTATTACTTCACCCTTGTCATTAAGGACTATCCTTGATATTTTGTTTTAAGTACATAAATGGTAATACATAATCACTCTCATTATCACCATTAGGTGAAAATGCAACTTTACCACTATCATAAACTTGAGCAGCTTGTTGCCATTTATAATCGGCATTATCTTGTTTTTTCTGCTTAACAAATTGCTTTAATGAATATTCATCGGCAATACCACGTGGATAATTATCTTCATTAGTAAGACGGTTGCCTAAAATATCAGTATCGTCTTCATTAGCGTTTTTATCAAAGACGTGCTCATTAGTCATATCACCATAATAACCAAGATATGGTACAAAAAGATCTACCTGACCGTTGTTACCTGCAAAATGCAAATATCCTTCAACTAATTGATTCTTTTGCAAACCAGTCAGCTTTAAAGTATAGGCAAATTTAGCAGTTGAATTTGGAGCAATAGTAATACTATTTTCTCCATCAACACGTGCACCTGCTAATTGGACATCACTAAACAATCCAGTATCTGGATCACGATCTTCAGTATATCCTCCACCCAAATCATCAAAGGTATAAGTTTGTTCCTTGTCACTTAAATTATGGAAAGTTAAGTTGAAATTAGTTGAATCTTGAATATTGTGTAAGCTAAGTGAACTAGTTCCATCATCGGCAGTAATATAAACTGGTGATGATGTTGCTGCACCAGCATTAATTTGACCAGCACCTTGTCTACGAGGAGACACAATAGCAGAATTATCACTATTTACGTCTAACTGTGGATTAGCAGTACTCATTATCAAGCCCTTCACTGCTTGAACTAAAGCTGCACCATGTAAATTAGGATTGGTCTTTTTTAGTCGTTGAATAACTAAAGCAGCTACACCTTAATTAAATGGTGTTGCCATTGAAGTACCATCCATCTTAACGTATTTATTATCATTTCCTGTTGAAATAATATCCACACCCGGAGCTGATACATCTGGCTTTAAAGTATAATCAGGAAGTGGTCCCCAAGAAGTAAAATCTGCCATGTTACTGTCTTCATCTTGTTCTGATTTTTCAGCCGCTACAGTAATGGCGTCTGGAGAGTCAGCAGGATCACCAATATCACCTGAATTAAATGGCTTGTAATTACCTAAATTTGAATTAGGATAATAGTCATCCTTATCAGAAACATTATTTGATGCATCAATTGATGCAGAATTACCATCGTTGGAAGCAGAAACGGAAATAACAACCCCATGATCAACAGCATAACGAATTGCTCTTTGATCGGCGTTATTCAAGTTGGGCACATTAGGTGCACTATTAAGAGATAGTGCAATTACATCAGCTCCAGCATTAACTGCATCATAGATCGCTTCGGCTACATCACCCGTAGTTCCATCATCACTAAAATACTTTAAGAACAATAGTTGAGCTTCTGGTGCTACTCCAACAACATATTCACCATTTTTATTATCGGGCTGACCATTAGCAGCAATAATTCCGGATACATGTTGGCCGTGAGAGCCATCTTTTACTGCATCTTGGTTATTTTCTTTAATTTGATCATCATCACCTGTGATCATGTTATGCACATAAGGAAACTTAGGACTTACGTAACGACCATGACCTAACTTCTTGATGATCTTTTCCATGTCTTCTTTAGAAAACTTAGGATTAGTAGGTGCAGTTTGGAAATCTTTATGACTTGGATCTGCTCCAGAGTCAATTACAGCTACAGCAATGCCTTCACCTTTATAACCTTGGTCCCATGCATCTTGAACGTTGCCTTTAATATGATCAGGTGTATTTACAGGTTGATTTTGACTTTCATAATAACCTTTATCAGTATCATCATCACCTACCGGTTGATCTGGTGTATCTTGATCAGTTTGATCATCTCGTCTTCACCCTGCGTAGGTTGTTTTACTTGTTTTTGCTGTGCTTGATCAGTTTGCTTATTAGTCTCAACTTGTTCTGTCTTCACACCAGCATCAGCTTCAGCTGCTTGCGCTTTTCCAGTTGGCACAAACAAAACCACTGAACCTGAGGCTAACGCGATAACAGCGGCAGCAGTCCACTTATTCTTCATTCTGCCAAAATTAGTAGCACTTTTTTGCCGTGCTCTAACTCCAATTTCTTTTTAGCAGAAAAAACATAAGAATAATCTACCGAGTTATAGTTATCTTTTCCTTTCATTTAAATTCCTACAATAATTTTTTAATATTCATGACTTAACGTCCATCATTTTAGCATAAAGTAATAAAAAATAGATTTGTATATTTGACCAATTTATAGTCAAAAAGACGTTCATTTGTATATTTATATAGAATAAAAAAGACATACTATAATCT
>SKEH01000359.1_pt1 | contig 29184 bp, 28 predicted proteins | sample 4826571 | NCBI WGS metagenome assembly SKEH01 (sample SAMN11008814, study PRJNA524170) | human gut metagenome | biome: Human fecal sample; material: Feces; isolation source: fecal sample from pouch patient p29 | host: Homo sapiens | place: Israel: Tel-Aviv | collected 2016-09-14 | reverse complement strand
GAATAAAGAATAATAAAAATAGTAAACGGAATCCAGATACTACGGTATGGGTTTTCTAACAAATCTTTGAAAAGTTGAAGTCCAAAAAGAACATCAATCACACCTAGAAGTGCTGGTAAGAGAAAAAGAACACCGATTTCTGCTTTGATAGAACGCCGTAGTAGCTGTTTCCTTGTCCCCATTTGGTAGAGCATCCGGTACTTCGCTTTATCGCCAGCAGCGCCACTTAAAACTTTAAACATTAAAGTTGAAGCAAGCATAGTCAAAAAGGCAAAGCCGAGAAAGAAACCCATGAACTCAAACGAACTACTGTAAGCAAGTGAGTTGCCGTAAAAAGTCGCTTTAGACTGGGGCACGAGGGCGGAAAAAGCAGGCTTTTCTTTTACTTGCTGACTTTCTATTTTAGCGATAATAGGATAAGCCTGGCGAAAATCTTTAACTCGAAGAAGACTAACAAAGTTTTTCTGACCACTAAGTTTGCTTAACTCCTTTGACGAGACAAGCTTAATTTTTTGCTGGCCATGGTTTGGAACCATCCGCATAAAAATAGTATTATCTATTGCATTGCTATCAGATATTTTATTTACTTGCAGTGCTTTAACCGTATATTGAGTGACACCTCTATTATTGGAATAATTAACACTAACATATTTCGCTGGCTGTTTCGAAAGTTCTGTTTGATCAAAGTAAAGAACTTTTTTGGTTTCCTTGTAATGGTAGGTCTGTTTACTAATTACATCCAGTTTTGACTCGGCCTTTTTGACGGCAGAAGAATTGCTAACAATTGTTGCATCGTAATAAACAGACTGTGTTGCTAAATCATTGAGCGAATCAAAGTTCAAACCAACGGTGATTGCACCAAGTGCTAGAGCAAACAGCAAAGAAATCATTGTCAAAACTCGAGTATAGCTTTGCAGCCGGAATTTCAGCTGTCCCAGCGTAAACATACGAACGCCATGATAAGAAAAACTTTTCCTTTTTAGCAAAAGCCCCACAAGCGAACTAAATACTGCAGCAAAAATCAAGTATGAACCAATTACAATTGTTAACAAAGCGGTTGGAATAATTTTAAAAACTTGCTCCTTTGGCAGTGTCATTACGTAATAACCTATTGCCAGTAAGAAAACACCGCCTGTTGCTTCGATTACTCGTAAAAATGGGCGATAGCGAAATTTTACTGGCGCCTGATCTTCATGCAACAAAGTAATAACAGGCGTGTGTGTTAACTTATATACGTTGGCCAAGGCCACCACCAAAAATATTACTAAGAAAAACACAATCGTAATTATAATCGCATTAGGTAAAATGGCCTGAAAATGTGGTATTTCTAAGCCTAACTTGCTAATTAGTATTTTTAGACTAATCCAGGTTAAACCAAACCCAAGTATAAGTCCTAAAAAAGTGGCTAAAAGACCAGTGATTAGGGTTTCACCAAAAATCAGTCGCCCTATCCTAGTGCTTTTAGCACCCAGCATCATGTACATGCCGTAATCATGCTTACGCATGCTGAGTAAAAACGTATCAGCATACAATAAATAGACTAAAGTAATAATGACTAATAAAACAATGCCAAAAATAAAAATATATTTTAAGTAATCTGTTCTAACGTGGATGTCATTTTTAATGAAGGCTGGGTTAACTGCAATTGCTAAAAACATATAGAAAACCATGCTAGCAACAGTTAAACCAGAAAACAAAACCAGATAGTCCTTTAGCCTGCTTTTTATTCCCGTTAAAGACAACTTCCAAATCATACGCATTCCTCTTTCCTAAACTAGCAGCTCATTCTCCTTTGTTGAGAACACTATCCGATTTCAAAACGATTTTTTCATATAACTTCACTGTTATTAGGTAATAGAGGACGTACAAAATGATAAAAATTGTAAATGGAATCCATAAGTTGTGGTACGGGGCTGGAAGGAAAACTCTAAACATCTGTAAACCAAATAAAACATCAACTACGCCTAATATTCCCGGTAAAATGAACAAGATACCAATCTCATTTTTAATTGAATTACGTAAGACAGACATTCTAGTGCCCATTTCAAACAACATCTGATAGCGAATTTTATCGCTAGCAGCACCCGTTAAAATCTTAAACATTAAAGTAGAAGCAAGCATAGTTAAGAAAGCAAAGCCCAAGAAGAATCCCATAAATTCAAAGCCACTGCTAAAGTTCATAACTAGCTGATAGGCTCCTGCCTTACTTGATTGATAAACATTGGCATAATTTTTGCTTTCTTCTAGCTGCTGCTTTTCAATTTTTAAGAGGATTGGATAGTCTTGCTGAAAATTCTTTACGGTTAGAAGGGTGACAAACTGCTTGTCGCCCTTTAAACTAGCCCATTTTTGCTGTGAAACCAAACGAATAGGTTTATGGTGATTAGCAGGAAGCATTGCGTTCAAAGCGTTATTAGCAGTTGTTCCTTGCTTAGCCAGATTAGCAATTTTCAAATTTACTGTCTTATAAGCTGGTGTGTCATTTTTGACATAGAATTCATTGTTTTTGACTGGATTAGCACTGAATTCAGCCCGCTTAAAGTACAAATACTTTTTGTTTTCTTTATAATGATATGTTTGTTCATGCTTGATATGCAGCTGCTTTTTAGCTTCTTGAACTGCAGAAGAGGAACTTACAATCGTCGTATCATAATATGTGCTTGCAGTAGCTTGATCTTTAAGTGTACTAAAGTTCAATCCCACCGTGATTGCTCCTAAAGCCAAGGCAAAGAGTAGCGAAATAATTGTTAAGATCTTGGTGTAGTCATGAATCCGAAACTTTAACTGACCTAGTGTAAACACCCGGATACCGCGGTAAGAAAAGTCTTTTCGCTTTAACAGGAAGCCAATTAATGCACTGAAAAAAGAATTAAATGTAAAGTATGATCCCGCTACAATCGTCACTAAAGCAACTGGAATGATAATTAAAATCATTGCTGCGGGAAGACTGAGCGTATAGTAACCTATGGCTAGCAGAACTAGGCCAGCAATTGCTTCTACTGAGCGCAGCCCCGTTTTATGACTCATTTCAGCTGGCTTTTGCTCGTCTTTCAAAAGGCTGATTACTGGTGTACGTACTAATTTACGTGCATTTTTGAGCGCGCCGAAGAGAAACATTAAAGTGAAAAAGATTAATGTCCACAAAACGGCATTAGGCAAGATGGGACTAAAATGAGTAACCGTTAAACCCAATTTATCAATTAGTAATTTAGCAACAACTGTGGTCAAGCCAAAGCCCAGAATAATGCCGGCTGAAGTGGCTAAAATCCCAGTAATCAATGTTTCTAGGAAAATTAGCAACCCAATCTTGCTACTCTTGGCTCCTAGCATCATATACATGCCATAGTCGTGCTTACGCATGCTCAGCAAAAACGAATTAGCGTAAACAAGATAAATCATTGAAATAATGACTAGTAATACAATGCCAAAGCCAAATGTAAATTGAACATATGAAGTTGAGGTTTGAATATCGTTTTTGATAAAGGCCGGATTAATTGCAATGGTCAAAAACATGTAAAAGATCATGCTTGCAACAACCAAGCCAGAGAATAAGACCGTATAATCTTTAAAACGATTTTTGATTCCTGTTAAAGATAATTTCCAAATCATATTCGTTTCCTCTATTCATCGGTGTCTAAATGATCAATCAATAAGTGATAGAACTCTTGCCGCGACAGCTCGTTTTTCAACATTTGCTTACCAATCTTACCGTCTTTAATAAAGAGAATTCGACTGGCAAAACTAGCGGCAAACGGATCATGAGTAACCATCAATGTTGTAATGCCATCATTTTGATTCAAATCTTCCATTGTATCCAATAATTCGCGTGCACTCTTTGAATCAAGCGCACCGGTTGGCTCATCTGCAAGTAAAATTGCTGGTTCATGAACTAAAGCTCTGGCTGCTGCTACCCTTTGCTTTTGACCTCCGGAAACCTCAGCAGGATACTTGGCTAATATTTGCTCAATTCCAAGTCGCCCAGCAATTCGATCAATTAACGGATCAATTCGCTTAGTTGATATTCCACGCAAACTTAGCGGCAAAGCAATGTTTTCACGATTTGTTAAGTTTTCCAGCAAATTAAAGTCTTGAAAGATAAAGCCAATTTGCTTACTTCTAAAATCGGCTAATTGATTGGCGTTTAACGTACTATTATCCTCATGATTAATAAAAACATGACCACTTGTTGGCTTATCGAGCGTTGACAAAATGTTAAGCAGGGTCGTTTTCCCTGAACCTGAAGCACCCATAATAGCCACATACTCACCCGAATTAACCGTGAAGTTAATGCCCTTTAGTGCCTGATATTGCTTTTCGCCGCGCTTACCATACGTTTTGGTTACCTGCTCTACACGTAGTATTTCAGTCATGTTTTCTTTTCCTCCTATTAGTCACTGTGTATTATATATCTAATACACTAATCCTGTTTTGAGATTTTGTCAAACAAAAAAAGCACTTACTTAAGTAAGTGCTTTTATCGGCTCGGTTTTCCTGTACTTCTAGTATATAAAATTAAGCTTTAGCCAATTCTCTTCATCACCTTTTTTAGTGGTATCACAATAATCGGTGTAACTATTGCTGTAAAAATTGCTTCAATCAAGCCGTTCATCCCTAAGGCAATAATCAAAGCCTCGATTAATGGCGTTCCTTTGGCAAAATTACCCATGTAACCAATGAGCCGCCCTGAATCATTCATAAAAACAAGGCTAGTTAATAATATGACTAAGACTGTATTGGTTAAAGAGGTAACCGCACCTGCAATTGCATAGCTGGTTTCTCTTATTCCATTTTTCTTATTCTGAAATAGTTTGCCTATTAGACCAGAAAAAAGTCCAGCACACACACTTGGAATTACTGCGATGAAAACATTTTGAAAGAGCATCAAGCTGACAATATCGCCTGGCTGTGTAAACGCCAAGATCAATCGTAAAATTCCCCAAAACAAACCAAAAACCGCTCCAGCCACTGGACCCATTAATAAGGCGTAAATTGCAACTGTTAATGGCGCAGTCGTAATTGCAGGTAACCCAGGCAGGATACGAATGTAGCCAATGTTAGGAACAAAGGTCTGAAGTAAAAAAAGTGCGATGAATAAAGCTGTAATTGCCATGTTTCTTGTTTGTTCTCGTCTCATGTAAGTTTTCTCCTTAATAACATTTCGCTATTATATTGCTAAACTTTTTAAGTCGCAAACAATTATATTAGTTGCTAAGACCATGATAATACAGGTTTAAACTCTAACTGTCCTTATATGCTTTTTCCTAATCCTATTCTTCTTCAAAAAAGGCTCTAAATTGCTCGGCCTCTCGGAGCAATTTTTCACGATTATCGACCTGCGGTAGCTTATAACCCACAAAATAAGGTGAAGCAGCAAATCGTGCAATTAGCTTGGCGCAGATTCGGCCCCCTTCACGCGGATAAAAGAATAGATTATAGGAATCACAGCGCCCCTTCGACACCACATTTAGCATGTACTTGGTTCCCGCTTGAATCCAGTCTGCCCATAAGTCAACACTAGACAAATCACATAAATTAAGATTTAATTCAACATAGCCATGAATTGGCGCAGTTGAAACGTTAATCTCAACTCCAGCTTCATCAAAGAGTGTTATACCCTTAAAATTAGCTTCATCAATGTTCCGATAGCCGTCTTGCTTTTCTAGTCCAACAATTTGCATGTGTGGATGCACAAGTGAGCCACCTGAATTTGGGCCAAAGTTCTTATACCATAAAACGGACTTGAACTGTTTTTGTGCCCTCATCTTATCGAAACAGCTCAGAGAAAACCGAATTAATTGTCGATTGAACGCTTTAGAATAGGTCGCAATATCACCATGATGATCACTCGACTCAATTAGAACAGTTTGAACCGTATCACGTAGCGTTGGATACTTATTACGCAACCAGATCATGTCACCATTTTTTTGATAGATATTTTCTAAACTGTCAACTTCACAAAATGGACAGCCCGAATTATTCTTTACTTTACGATATGAATTAGGTTTATTTTTTGCAATACTTACATCAAAAATTAACGGGTCAATATCCATCATATCCTCCAAAAAATTCTATCTTATCTATTGCATTTTACTAGCGCCGCAATAGATGATAAACTGGAACCGCAATTATTTTATAAAAAGTTATTTATAGTGGGTAAAATTATGCAATCTAGAAAAGACTTAAAGAAACACAACAATCGCAACAACTTTTATTTAATTATGGTTGGCATCTTCATGATTTTAGCAGTTGTCTTTGGTGTTATTTTATATAACCGGCACGTTGAATCGCAAAAGGCCGCCAAAGAATTTGCTATTACTCATTTTAACCCTAATGTAACCATTTATGGTGTAAAAGTAGGAAATCTAACTGTTGATAAAGCAACGAATAAAGTTAATGCAAAAGCTAACAATATGGTTGTGTTGGAAAAAGGTAAGGTTTCAATTGAACGCGATCCCAAGCTTAAAACAATCCAGCGCGAAGAAGTTAAAAAATATTTCGATAAACAGCACACGACAATGCCTGATAAACGAATTTTTGACTACAAATACACAGATCTTGCAGCAGCTAATGATGCGCTTAAAAATGTTAGTCAAGCAAAATTGAATTATCAAATCGCTGGCAAGTCATACAAATTGCAGGCCCGCGACTTGCTTAACGAAGTTACTTTCAAACAAGGCAAGTTTAACTTCATTAACTCCGAAAACTTAACTGCCAAACTTAACCAGATTGACCAGGAAGTCACAACCTTGCACAAGAGTTATAAATTTACTGTTCCGGTCAAGAAAAAATTGAATGGCAAGGAAATTACCGTTAAAAATGAAAGTTATGGCTGGGGTGTTAACGTTAAAAAAGCACAAGCAGCAATTGAACAAGCATTCTTAACTGGTAAAACCAAATTAGATGGTAAAGACTATATTTACGGTCTAGGTTACAGTACCTACGGACTCGGCTATGGTCAAAATAATCATGGCATTGGTGACGACTATATTGTTGTTTCCTTGAAAAAGCAGGCACTTTGGATCGTCAAAAATGGAAAATTGGTTGTTTACCTAAACGATGTGGTTACAGGAACCAAAAATGGCGGTAAAGGCAACAGAACTCCTACTGGTGTTTGGTACATTCACTATAAAGAATCCCCATCTGTTCTTCGTGGACGTAACAATGATGGTTCAAAATATGCCTCACCAGTTAAATATTGGATGCCATTTACCTTAAGTGGTTGTGGCCTGCACGACGCAAGCTGGCGTGGTGATTGGACTAAAACCGCCTACCTCCGTGGTGGTTCACACGGTTGCGTTAACATTAAACCAGCTGAAGCGAAAAAAGTTTGGCGTAACGTAACTAAACATGAGCCAGTAATTGTTTATGATTAGAGCTATACCAAACTGCCCTCGTGGATGACATGGCTGTGCCACTTTAAGCGGTAAAATTGATTGCTTCATAGGAGATATAATGTTTCCAAGCACCGCCTTTTAAACAGGAATGATAAAAATGAATGATGAACAATTTTTCAAATTAAGAAAGATACTAGATTTTTTTGAAAAACAAGCTCCGACAGCTATTATTGAAGAGAATGTAAATAGCATTGAAAATTATAAGGCAGAATCTGTTGATGAGTATAATAGAGCAAAAAGATATCTTGGCGAAAATAATAATTCGTTTAAATCTTTTCATGTAAGTGTGGATTCAGCAAAAGATTTCTTGCTTTTATTGAATTTGCTGGGTGCAATACATGCAAATTTTAATATATGTTCAAAGCCTTTTATAATAGAAGGAGAAGAAAGCAGTAAGTCGCTAAAAGAAGAGAACGACTATTTTAACAATTGGATGGAGTGTTTTTCAAACTATGAATTTGTGATAGTTAATTTTGACGAAACTGCTTTAGACCATGATCAATATGATCAATATTACGGCTAATTTCATTAAAAAAGGCAGTAAAGTAAAGTGGCCCCCAAATTTAGGACAAATTTGGGGGCCACTTTATTTAGCATTGCTTTTCTTTTATCTAAAAATCATGACGCGATCGCCAATATTTTTAATGAAACTATTTAGTAATAGCTTCCTTAATCTTCTGGTTAACAACTGCCTGTTCTTTAGTTACCAAGTCAGCCTTGGTAGCAATAACCTTAGTATCCATTTGAATCTCTCGACCTAAACCAGGTTGATCAATTTTTGGTTCAAAGAAAGTAGTGAATTCCTCTAAGCGAACTGAAGTATGGAATGCTTTTGCTGTAACAGTTATAAAGCTGGTAAATTCCATATCGCCACCGATAGTCTTTTCAAGCCAAGCCCATTCAGCACGAATCCAATCCCAAGCTAGTTGCTCACCTTGCTTGTTAGAAAGAACTGAGAAGTACCATGAACGCAAATCTTGTGGCTTGATAATGTCATTGTTTTCAAAATTATCAACAATTTGCTTAAGGTCTTCCTTGTCCTGAGTTGAAGTTATGGCTGCCATAAGGTCTTGCTTAAAGTATGGATCAACTGCAGTTTGATATTCTTTAACTAGGCGTTCAATAAGCTCTGAATTGTGGTAGTTTTTAGCCTCGTTAATCAAAACATATGGTCGAACTGAAGCTTCAATCTTAATTAAGTCTGCCTCGTTTTGGGCAAAAATTTGGTGACCTGCTTTTATCACAGCTGGGTTGCCAGCATATAATGCAGCTGATAACTCAGTTGGACGAATTTGTAGCTCATCAGCAGTATCTGTTTCTTTAGCTTCCCAACCAAGACGTTCTACTTGTTTACTTGAAAGTTGATCAGTAAATTGCTTTAAGTTCTTTTCTTCATCAGAATCTGGTGTGACAAACTTACGTAAGCTAGCCACAGCACTGAATAAAGCACCAATTACGATGTTAGAATCAGAGTCAGCAAATTTTGGTAACAATGGCACGATTTCTGCATATGAAATCTGGTTGCCTTGAGCTAAAAGACCCAAATCTTGCAATAATTGTAATTGATCAACAGGCTTTAAGTCGTCAACTTCAGCAATAATATCAGCCATCAGCATTTCATCGTAGTTAACGATGAAGTGTGAGCTATTACCAACATTAAGGCGTAGTGCGTGACCTGCTTTTGCACGTAAGTCACTATAATCACCAAGATCGAGTTCTCTATCAGACATAATCTGAGGTGCGTCAAAGTTTGCATTTAGCGGAATTGCCCACTTGCGGCCAACTTCCTTACCTTCGCCAGCAAAGAATTGCTTCTGTGTTAAGATCAAATGACCATTTGCGTCAACTTTAGCACTAACTACAGGGTAACCAGGTTGATCTAACCAAGTATGCATAATTTTGCCAATGTCCAAATCAGTTGCAGTTGATAAGGCATCCCAAAGGTCATCACCAGTTGCATTGCCAAACTTGTGTTGGTCAAAATAATATTTGAGGCCTTTACGTAAGGCATCATCGCCAAGCAATGCTCTTACCATTACAAGCATCCTTGAGCCCTTAGCATAAACAATCGCACTGTCGAAAATCGAATCAATATCAGCTGGATGTTCTACTTCAACGTGAACTGATTGAACACCATCAGTTGCATCACGATTTAAAGCGGCCGGAACTTCAGAAACTTGGTATGTGTTATCCCAGACATGCCACTCAGGTTCAAGTGCATCAACTGAAACGTATTCCATCATGTTGGCGAAACTTTCATTAAGCCACAGGTCATCCCACCACTTCATTGTAACCAAGTCACCAAACCATTGGTGAGCCAGTTCGTGAGCAATTACAGTTGCAACATACGCTTTTTGGTCAGCCGTTGCATTATCTGGATCAAGTAAAATTGCTGCCTCACGGTAAGTAATTAGACCCCAGTTTTCCATCGCACCAGCTGAAAAGTCTGGCAATGCAAGTTGCCAAGAATGTGGTAATGGATACTTAGTTTGATAGAATTCTTCATAAAATTCAATTGCTCGCTTAGCAATGTCTAAAGCAAAGTCTAATTCTTTTGCTTGGTGTGCCTTTGTTGCAAAGACACCAACTTTTACACCATCTTTGGTTTCAGTCATCTTAGATTGCAATTCACCAAATGCAAAAGCAATTAGATAGCTGGACATTCTAACGGTTTTTTCAAAGTAGTGTACACCGTCTTCAACTTTAATTTCAGGCATGTTAGCAATAGTTGTTTCGCCTTCATGTTCATCATATTTCAGTGCTAAAGAAAAAGTAGCCTTAGCTTCTGGTTCATCAACACATGGAAAAGCTTGACGAGCAGAGGTTGTTTCAAACTGTGTACCAATTATCTGCTTCTTAACCCCATCTACTGTGTAATATGACGGATAAATACCCATCATGGTATCAGTTAATGGAGCAGAATACTTAATTTCAACTTCTGTCTTACCGGTCTTACCCAAATCTATTTTAATTGCTTCTTTTTCATCATCAACTGTAAAAGGAACCTCTTGGCCTTCACTAGTCACTGAAGCAATCGTCAGGTATTTTTGGTTGACCATGATTGAATCCTCAATGGCCTCACCAGTAATTGTAGTAGTACCTTTAATGGTTTTCTGTTCCCGGTTTACCTCAATATAGAGATCATAATGCTCGGGATGGAAAGTTTCATAAAAATGTTTTACTGTCATTGTCTGCCTCCTAATATAGCAATATAACAAATTTTACCAAAACTATTCGGAAATGACATTAAAACTCGTTTGTAAGGTTTGCGTGTCTGTTTTGTAACAACAATGAAATATTGCTTGTGTAGTATTATCAGTATCAATAAATCAAGTTTGAATAGGGAATGAAGAAATTGAAAAAAAGTAAAAGTATCATTTTAAAGTTAGTCGCCGCGTTAGCCTTATCGTTTGGCTTTACCACAATTGCACAAGTAACTACTGACCACGCCAGTGTTCAAACAGTTCAAGCTGCCAAAAAGCTATCAGGTGCTGAACGTGCTGCAAAAAACTGGATTGCCATGCGTGAATCTGGTGGCAACTACTACGCTAGAAATGGTGTTTGTTACGGTAAATATCAATTAAATATCAACTACTTAAAAGGTAATTTATCACCAAAGAATCAAGAACGTGTTGCTGATAACTACGTATATGGTCGTTACGGTTCATGGGTTAACGCCAAGAACTTCTGGTTAGCTCATCACTGGTATTAAAATTCATTCCCTAAAAAAAAGTCTAACAATTTGTTAGACTTTTTTATTTACTTAATTATTTTGTTCTAAGTATTTGCTCGATCTCGGCAAAATATTTTTCCCACTGGTTTTCTTTTTGTGTGCCACATTCCTGCTTTAGCAAATACGCTAGCAATTTCTGCTTATCAGGGCGATCAAGAAACAGGTAGCTTTGCGGTATAGTGATTTCAGGCATGACACTACGTAACTGCTCCAGAGTGACCTTTTTCACTGCGCAATAATTGAGAATCGGAATAATGCAGCCATCATTTTTCGGCATAAAATAATCATATATTTCTTCATATTGGTCGTGTTGAATCAACTGGCCAATTTTAGCCAAGGTATTCGCATCATTTTGAATTAATGAGGGACATTTAATAAACAATTCAATGCCACCATTTTTACCAGTTGTGTACACAAAGGCCTGGAAGCTGTCCTTAAAGAAGCGTTTACGGTACTCAATCACCTTTTGACCGATTAAAATTTCGTTTACGTATTCTTCATGCATTGATAGTAATAAGGTGGGTAAAAATGGATCGTATACACTGTTTTCAACTGTCTGCAATATTCTTCTCCCTTAAAAAATAGAAAATAAAAAGCTGTTCCTCCATCAATTGAGAACAGCTTTTTTGCTTTTTAAGCTCTGTGTCGTAATAAATGAGCCTTAGCCGGTTCTGCCTTAAGCCAGTTGGCAAAGAAGGCAAAGCCAAAAACCATCAGCGCAATAATTGCAGTCAAGATAAACAAACCATTATTACTGTTCAAAGCAATTGTTTGCTCATCTTTTAAAAAGGCGTCTGACTCATTAACTTGATTGCACAATCCAAAGAATAACATGATTAGACTGCTCAAAGTTAGTACGCCATTAATTGCTGTCAAAACTTTTATTTTCGTTAACTTCAAAAAATCATGTCCTTTCTTTTGATTCAAATATGTGCCATTATATACCCTCAGCAAATAAATGCAATACTCTTCAGCTAAAATAGTCCATTATTTAGGCACTTTTTCAAGTCTATTCTTGTTTATCAATTTAACTTTCCAAGTTAATAAAAAAAGAAGCTAATCGCTTCTTTTTTTACCATTCACTCTTTAACCATTCTTGTGCTAGCTCGAACCAGTGACCAGCATGTGGATTATCTTGCCATTCTCTTCCCTTAACTACCATATCAGTTCGAGCAAGTGAAAAGCCGTGACCACCACGATTAAATAAATGCGCTTCACACGGCACATTATGTTCACGTAAAGCTTCAAGGTATTCCAAAGTATTGTTGACGAGTACAATTGGATCATCCCACGCATGGAAAATAAAGGTTGCTGGTGTTTCAGCGGTTACACCTAATGCACTATTTTTAACGAAATCGTCAGCAGGCACCTTGTCCAATTCATCTTCTGGAATATCAAAGCCAATTTTAGCTAGGTTAATTAGTGGGTAGCCTAGAATAGTCTTATTTGGCAATACCGCTTTACTGGTAAAATTAAATTCTTTTTGGTATTCCGATGAATTGGCCATGCTATTAGCCAAACTAGCAACGTGTCCACCGGCCGAAAAGCCAACTGTAACAATTCTTTCCGGATCAATTTCATATTCAGCAGCGTGATCACGGAAATATTTAACCGTGCTTAAAACGTCAAGTCCTGCATCAGGGTATATATCGCCCTCATCTTGAACCAGATTATATTCCATCACTACACTATTAAAGCCGCAATTATTAAAAGCTAATGCAACTGGCTCCCCTTCGCGCAAGGATAAATGATCAAAACTACCACCAGGAATAACAATTGCGAGCGGATGTTTAGCGGTTACTAAATCTCCAATCGAATCCAAAGTGTATGTGTGCACGTTAAATGCCCTGTTGTTAAAGTTAGTTAATGTTAAATCTGTTACTTTCATTCTTTTACCTCATGCTTCACCATATTCTTTGCCAAGAAAGCCGTTGATAGGGGTACCGTTAGCAGTACGGCAATCAGCGAGTACATGACAATCAAAATTTCATTAACAAACATCTTTTCGTTGAGAATTTCACCTAAAGTGTAATTTAGCCTAATATACCATAAAAATAGGGATAAAAAGCTACCAAACATTCCAAATAAAATCGTGTTCATTGATGTTCCTAATACATCATTACCTATTTTAGACCCGCTCGCCATCAAGTCTTCATGTGAAATTTCCGGATTGTGTTTTTTGATTTCTAATAAACCAGAGCTCATTGCAACTGCGGCTTCAGCAACTGCACCTAAGGTCGAAAAAATCGCAACAGCTACAGCAATTAGTGGGTAGCTTAAGCCTGGCATTTGCGATAAACCAACCAAAATTTCACCCGCTTCTGGCCCAAGGCCCGCAGCTTGAGCAAGCCATTCACAGCCTAAAATCAGCACACTGACGACTAAGCAGACAATAAACGAACAGGTAAACGAATTTTTGGCCACCTGATAGTCATGTGTCCCTAGGAAAATAATTGTTACTAATTTTAGTGGAATAAAAATCAGAATCAAAATTGGAATATTAATGCCCCATGAGATTAAAATTGCCAGCAAGATCAATAGCAGTGTGTTAATCAGTACACTGAAAAAGCTTCTAATTCCAGTTTCACCGCCAACGATGGTCATCAGAATTGCTAAAACAATAATTAGTGCCATTAACGTACTCAAATTTGCTTCCACTCCTTTCTCTTTTTCTCTTCCAAAAAGAGAAGACTACAACCTGTTGCAAAGACAACGGTCAACACAATTCCAATGGCCGAAATTACGCTTTGCGTTACGCCAAGTGATAATGTAAAGCCAAAGGTTGAGCTGAGCGTATTATTGTCACGCAAATAAATGATTGTCAGTGGTAATTCTTCTGACATAAAAATCAGCACTAGCACATTGATTAAGGGACCCATTATTTCCTGTCCCATAGTGCGACCACTTTTGACTAACTGCCTCGCCGTCAAGTCCTTTTTAGTTTGGACTAGTTCATATAGGATAGAAACGATGTCTGTTGCCTCATCCATGACTGCACCGAGGATTCCCAGCAGCGTTTGCGCCAGGAAAATTCCGCGTGGATCTTGTGTTGCATAATCGCCTGTTTCATATTTGATTTCCGATTCTCCTGTCAGTCGCATAATAAAATAGCATAATGCAAAAGAAACAACCGTGCCAAGGATTGTGGCTAACCATGTCGCCAGCATTTTTTTATTTAAACCTTGAACAAGAACTAAACTGAAAAAGGAGAAGACAATGTCTGCTAAGCCAAACAATAGCACGATATATGAACCGTTTAATTTAATATCGGTCATAATCAACAGGTAAAACAAAGCCCAACTTAACGCCATTGAGCACATCAAGCCCAGTGCTTTTTTACCAGAAACGGCCACCATCAGTGTCATCATGATCGTAAGTGCGAGCGCAAGTATCCAATCCCTTTTAGGTCCCTGAATAGCTGGATCATTGTGCTTGATATTAACAAAAATCCGTTGACCCGCCCGATATTTTTGCGTAATCAATTGCGAAGGGTAGTAATAGTTTACTGTACGGAAGGTTTGCCCCTTGTATTTGCCCGATAAAATTTTTAAATGTAAAACTTGCTTTCTTGTTTCGTCCTTGTTGTCATACACGTCTGTACTTTTTTCGACCAGCGTATCTTTAATTTGCCTATCGCTGATGACGGCAACATCATGCTTAGTATAGATGTCTGTGGCAAAGTATGTACAAGCCGTCAAAATCAAACCAATGACTGCAACAATCATAGCAACAAGATAACGTCGCTTAATTCTCTTCAATTTGACCATCCTTAAATCCATAATGGTTCTACTCTACCGCAAAAGTAGCAATTTGGAATCTTAATTTAGCTTAATAAGTTAAAACTTAATATTAATAAAAAAACGGCTTTAAAAAGTCGTTTTTAATTATTTAGATATCCAAAAATTTTTGCCACCAGTGAGTCTTTTTGGGTTCGACCTGCATATCAGTCAAAGTTCGCAAACCACTATTGTTGGCACTTTTTTCGGCATTTTCCTTGGCTTTAGCTAATATTTCTTCATGGACTTCTTCACTTGATTTTTGGCCATCATCGACAACTTGGGCACGCTTCTCCGCAGCTGTTAACGGTTTATCGATATCAGGATTGGCTTGATCAAGTAAGTCCGTTTCATCATCCGTAATAATACCTGAAATATCAGGTAGCCCAGCAAATGCACTTTCACTAGACTCTTTTTGGCCTAATTCTTTTTGCTTAGCTAGTAAGTCTTTGTTTTGTTTTTCAATTCGATTCAACTGCTTCTGCAATTTATCAAGTGCCGAATTTTGTTGCACAATTGTTTGCTGTAAAGCCGTTAACAATTTTCCCATTTGCGAAGGCGACATCACTTCTTGTTTTTTCTGCTCAGCTTTTGTTTGAGCAACTTTCTTAGTTTTATCTTTTTTATCACTAACAGCAAAAATCTGTTGGGCCGCCTCTTGCAATGTCAGTCCATTATCTTGAGCTAATTTGTGAAAGTCCTTGAGGTCTTGTAAATCCTTTTTACTATATAAACGGGCTTTTTGCTTTGTCCGTGCATAATAGTCCGGCTTACCCGTCACTTTTTCAACAATCAATGAATACTTCCGCAATGTCGGGACACTTATTTTTAATTCTTTAGCAGTAGCAGCAGGTGCAGTTAACTCTTCAAAATCATGCTTATCTTTTGTCATTGATTAATACTCCCAGCACAATCTAATTTAATCATGTTTATGTAGCAGTGTCTTTTTGTGCTCGTAGCGTTCTTGAGCGTATTCAATTAGACGTGTGATTAATTCAGAGTATGGGATGCCTGCTTCTTCAAATAACTTAGGGTACATACTTATGTTAGTAAAACCAGGTAGCGCATTGATTTCGGTTAAAATTAGTTGATGATCACTTTCACGCAATGTTGAGTCAACACGTGATAAACCACTACATTCTGTAGCTTGATATACCTTCAAGGCATTTGAACGAACTTTTTCGGTAATATCTGCTGGTAAATCTGCCGGAATCTGCAACATAGTTGTTGAGTCATCATCATACTTATTTTCATAACTATAAAAAGTACCTTCAGCGTTGATAATTTGACCAACACCAGAAACGATTGGCTTATCATTACCTAGCACAGCAGTTTCAACTTCAGTTCCATGAATTGTCTCTTCAATTAAGACTTTGTCATCATATCTAAAGGCATCTTCCAGTGCGTCATTGAATTCTTGTTCATTAGTTACATGATGAACCCCAACGGAAGAGCCTTGATTAGATGGCTTCACAAACAAGTCGCTACCTAATTTTTCGCTAACTTTTGCGTAATTGCGCTTATCATTATTTGCATCTTCGTATTCAAACCGCTTAATTGAAATCCAGTCAGCAACTGGTACGCCAACGCGTTGAGCTAAGATTTTCGTAAACTCTTTATCCATTGTAACTGCAGATGCCAAAACATCATCACCAACAAATGGCTTGTCGAGAATACGGAAAAGTCCCTGCAAACAACCATCTTCACCTAAATTGCCGTGAACAATTGGAAAGAAAACATCGATTTCAGGTAAATCAGCCAGCTCAATCAGATTGGAAATGTTCGCGACTTTATGTGGATTTTCTACAGTATACTTGGGATCTTCAAGAACTTTAAATGAGTCTTCCTTACTTGCCAAATAACCGTCATTGGTAATCCAAATTGGACAAACGTCAAACTTGTCCTTATCAATTGCATTATAAATATTGTGGCCCGACATAATTGATACTTCATATTCGGAGGAATTGCCACCAAAGATCAGACCAACCTGTGTTTTTCTAGTCATTTATTCTACCTCTTAACTAATGTTTCTAACTTTTTAATTATACGGCAATAAACTTGTAAAAAAGTGTAAATTAAACGATTTTTTGAAAAAATTTCCTTATTTGTTCTCTTTAATGTAAAAAAGCCCCCATTTACTGCGGCTTAGGGAACTTTTATTATGAAACAAGAAAGGTGAATTTACTTATTTTGCTAGTTACTAACTCGCTTTTTAAGTCCAGCCGTAATCTTACTTAATTATTGCTTTTCCACGTAACACGATAAAGTTTGTTGATTTTAGTGGGATTTTTCGCCAAAAATTGCTGATGGTATGCAACTGTTAAATAAACTTCATTATTGCCAATTAACTGTAAACCCTCAAGTTCGGTGTAATAGCCGGGAATTTCTAATGCAGGCTGCTCAGTCAAGTCAACCAGTTCCCAATTAAGCGGATTAGGTTCGCGCCACGGAATTTTCACAATTTTTCGATCATGTCCTACCTTGTCGCTAGCTGGCTGGCTAGATATATATAAGTCATTTTGTTCTTTGCCACTTTGATCAAAATAATGGTTAAGGGCAAAGCCCTGCAACGAGCCAACTTGACCCCTACTCCCAGACAAATTAGGAATCATAAATGCGTCCAGACAGTTAAGCTGAGTAATATCAACGGCTTTATTAGGTGCTTTTGCCTGATCAAGAGCGGTATTAAGCTCATTTAACTGATAGAGCGCAAAATAGCCATTATGATCATTGTCACCGTATGCAATTAGTGCATCTTGTTGATCAGTCGAAACAGCCAGTTCCACCCTTGCAAACTGATTACTGGCACAGCTAATTCCAAACTTATTGCCGGCATGATTTAAGTTGGTTAGACATGGCACACCCTTAAGGTTAGTTATCGGTCTAAGTCTTGGTAACTTTAGGCGAGCAATTTGAGAAGACCAACTAGACCAGCCTTGCTGCTGATTCATGTCATTGGGCTTTACCCCAACAAACCATTGCTTCTTTCGCCCGGCACTTTCAAAAGTCTGCGTATGACCTGCTACTTTTTGGGCTATTCGTAAAGTTGGCCAGCTTTTTTTAAAAGAAACATTGCGCCCTTTGCGACCGCGGTAAACAAAAGATGCACCACCGACTTGCTGCAAAGCATACGCATGGTTGTGCCCTACATAAGTCTTTTGGACCACTACTTGACGCAAGTCACGATCGACTGGACCAGTTACTCCGTCCCAATCATCTAAATCACTAATTAATTCAATCTGAATATTATGGACTTTAGGAATTCTCTGATTAAGCGGCATTATCTTTCTCCTACACGTAAAAAAATGAGAATTAGCACCTTTATTTTAGTATTTTGCAAATTTTAACACTGATTTGCAAATTTTTGACTTATAATAAATTGAGAATTAGGAGGGATAAAGTAAAGTGTCACGTAAAATCATTTTAATATTAACTAGCTTACTTTGTGTTCTTCCTTTTAACATTAGTGTGGTTAGTGCTGCCGAGTTCACACCAGCTGAGACAGCTAAAATTCAGCAGCTTCGGCAAGACTATAACGCTCTAGACCAGACCACCTTTAATACTACAAATCTTTATGCAGTTAAACCGCAATTTAGTCGCAAATTTAAAGAAGGCATACTAGCACCTGCTTATCTTGAGCAGCAACTGGCTTATATTAACTATTATCGTCAGCTCTTCAGCTTAGAACCAGTTAGTGACAATCATCAAGACAACATTAGTGCTCAAAAAACAGCAGCAGTGTTAGCACTACTTAATGCCAACCCTTTAATTAATCAGCATAATTTACCTTACGAAAAAAGACCGAAAATCGTCAATCGCGGAACTTGGCAAATTGCACGTTCGACCTCTAATGCAGCAAATCTGAACTTTAATACATGCAATCAGTCTGCTGGAGACGTCGTAACGGATTTACTCACTGATTCATACAATCTCTCAGGAACAGATACGGGACATCGCGCCTGGCTACTGTCAACCAGGCTAACTACCATTGGACTTGGTGCAGCTTATGGCAAAAATGGTTATCGTTATTCAGTTCAAAAAGTCATCAATTCAACTGATGCTTTTCGTCTGGCTAGCCAAGCTCGAGTCGCTTATCCAGAAGCAGGTGTTTTTCCCATCGAACTTTTGAAAGGGAAAAACATTGCTTGGTCACTTTATTTTTCTGATCAAGTAATTGAAGGAACTCCGCAAATTACAATAACTGATGAAGACACTGGCATCAGTTATCAAGCTGAAAAAGTTGAAAACTTTAGTGATGCCTGCTATGGTAACTTTCAATCAGTTATTAGCTATTTACCGGGTGATACACCTTTAATTTCCGGACACGAATACCGCGTCGATATCAGCGGTATCATCAGCTACCGTTTTAAATTATTTCAGTTAAAACAATAAAAGCACGATTCCCCTTAATTAATGATGGAATCGTGCTTTTTTATTAGAGATATTTTTTAACTGCTTCAAGTAAATCAGCTTCGTTATTAACAATTGTACCATTAAGTTTAATTAACCCGGTTGTATACAAGTTAACATAATGGAACTGATTCTCGGCAATTTGTCCTAATGCCTGTAGCTTTTGTTGGTTACTACTACCCTGTTGACGTGTGTCCGTATAAAGACCGATAATTGGAATTTCTTTTGCATAAGCAACACCAATTTCGCTGGCTACGCCATTATCAATGCTTAACCCGTCAAGAACTGCCACCATCAAATCGCTGGCAAGCAATTTTTCTGTGTCGGCTTGGGCAATCATCTTGGAATCAGCGTAAGCCTGCTTGTCATTGATTGAGTCGTTTTCTTGAGGTAAGTATAAATCAATCGTTTGATCTAATTGTCTAATTTTAGCTGCGAGTTGTGCATTGTAATTAAGTTCTGCCTGAGAAAACAGTGCGTTTGCAAAATAGATTTTCATGTTTGACTCCTTTGGTCATTTTTCAATCACGTATAAATAGCTGAAGCCTTAATTATTAGGAGAAGTAATCTTCCAAGGAATTGCACTGAAAACGTACAAAAGCACGCCAACAATCACAAAATCAAGGAAAATACTGCTGCCAATTTCAAGCAAATAGCCTAAAACTGCAACACCTTCAACATTAATTATAACTGGAATAAGGGCAAATATTCCTGCAACCAGTATTAGCCAAAAGCCTGCCCACATAATTGATGCGGTCGTAACATGTATCAGCATCTTTTTAGTAAAAACTGCTCTTATTTCATTGAATAATGAGCGCAGACTAATTACGGCCATTATCATTAAAACAATATTTAACAATAAAAGACCAAAGGCAACATTTCCACCAACAGTGACGGTGTTCAAACTGAATGCATCCATTACTTCATACGGGGCATTACTACCTTGCTTTTTCAATTTTTCTTGTACTAATTGCGCATCGCTTGATGCGCCCTGGTCAATATTTAAATTGATATCATGCAAAATATCATTAGCCAAAGTTAGCTTGTTTACTTTAAACCATGGCTTTAAAGTGTAATCAATAATGTGGTCGGCAATTGGTTGTGTCTGCTTAGTTGTTAATAAATTAGCGTCATCAGTTTGCCGCGCCCCAATTTCCTTTGCAAGTGTATTAAAGTGCTTATTGACTTGTCTGACAACCACAACTTGATTGCTATCAGACCTAATTTGTCCTTTCATAAAAAAAGGATTGAGAAAAGTCACTGAGACCATTACCAAGGTTACAATTAATAAAATAATAAATGATAAAGCCTTTTGATATTGGTGCTTTTCTTCCTGAGTGACTCTACGCAAATCTGTTTGCGCACTGCTTGTCATATATGTCCTTTCTAGCAGACGATCTCCTTATCTTCATCAAACATTGTGTCAATTGCATCGTGAATTGCTTTAATGTCAATTGACTTAATTATCTTATGACCTGCTTCAAGTGCCTTATCTACTTGCTCTTGATTACAATGCAAAAAGCTATACATCAATGAACTAGTAGCATAATCTGCCAACTGTTCTGCAGAAAGATTGAATCGACTGCTATCGTGATAGAGGCGTCCAACGCCCGTTACAACAAAAGCAATACCATATTCTACTTCATTAAGATTGAAGTGATCTTCGTCAAAAATCTGGTTCTCTTTTACCCAGCTATTGAGCATACTACTCCAGTTATCAAGCGTTTCATTGCTACTGAAAACTTCCGAAATAATTCGCTTCAGTCCTTTGTCATAAATACCGAGCATCGCAACTGTGTAAATAAACGCTTTGGTACGAGCACAAATGTTACCTTCCTTAGTAGGATTGAACTTTTTAACCTGCTCATCCAACGTATTAAGGATATTTCGAACCACATCATCAGTTAATTTTGCTTTATGCGGATAGTAGGATTGAAGAAGCGACTTGGAAATCCCAGATTTTTCTGCAATCATCTGAAAGGATACATTATCCATTCCATTTTCCCTAATCAAATTGAAGGTATTACTTAAAATAATTCGTCTTCTCTTGAAGTTTTTACGTCGTGCCATTTATGGTTTCTCCGTTCTTACACATTTTGTTCTTATTATATCAGTGTTATGAAATAAATAAACAAAAAGACATCAAAATAGCACAATTATTGCTACGCAAAGGTTTATGCGTACAGTAAAAAGTGTATAAAATGTTAAATTACTTCAAGTCGCTCTCGCTTAATAAGTGCATAGAACGATCATTATAAACATAGTTAATTCCTCGCGCTAGCAGTAAGTCAACTGAAATACGAACCATCCGGTCAGGATAGTGATTATGTTTGATTGTGTCAGTGACAACAATCTGTTCAATTGGTAACTCATTAAGTGTTTCTAGCGCGTCTTGTGAAAGAAGTGCATGAGTTGCAGCAACATAGACCTTATTAGCACCAGCTGCCAAAACAGACTTAGTTGATGAAGAAATTCTTGAACCAGTATCAATCAAGTCGTCAACAATAATACACTTTTTACCCTTAACATCACCAATCATGTCATGAACGTCAGCGTCATAGCGTGCGCGACGTTGATCAACGATTGCAATTGGGGCATCAAAGAATTGCCCAAAATTACGTGCCAATTTTGCACCAGAATGATCTGGTGAAACAACAACGATGTCATCCTCTTCTTTAGTTGCAATACCATTGTCAAGGAAGTATTGCGCTAAAAGTGGCATAGCGTGTAAGTGATCAACTGGCACATTGTAGAAACCTTGAATTTGCGAAGCGTGAAGATCCAAGACAATCAAGTGATCCATACCTGTTATTTGCAGTAAATTAGCAATCAACTTAGCAGTAATTGGTTCACGTGAACGTGTTTTGGTATCTGAACGTGAATATGCTAAATAAGGGATAACCACGTTAATCCGATGTGCAGAAGCACGATGGAGAGCGTCTAACACAATTTCAAGTTCCATGAAGTTTTCGTTTACTGGATCTTGAATTGACTGAATAACAAAAACATCACAACCTCTGACGCTTTCACCGATATTAACTTGAATTTCGCCATCGCTAAAATGCTGAACAGCAGTTTCGATTAACGGTTTCTTTAAAATTGTGGCAATCTTTTCATTTAAAACCGGATTCCCACTTAACCCAATTAACTTCATTGGGTGCATCAACTGAAGAATTTCTTCTTTATTCATAGCTACCTCTTTATTTAAAATACTAACTTTGCATGACCTATTATAACTAAAAAAGACTAGTAATGCCCAGAAAAGGACAAAAATCAAACAAAAAGCCGAAAAAAATCTTCGGCCCTTGTATATTGATAATTATTTAAAAAAATCTTCCATTAAATTAAGCAGTTTAAAACTTCTAACTGCATAACTTTCATGCTTTTGGCGCGGCATAATCATTAATTGTCCTTGGGGGATAATTTGACTATACCAGCGAACATGCTCAACTTTAACCCAGTCTTTTTCGCCCACAACACAATATGTTGGAATTGAAATTGCCTTTAAGCTGTCTACTGACATGAAACTTTCAGTCAATTCAACTTCGCTATCACGGTTGCGTTTTAAAAAGCGCATTACGCCTTCCGTTAAATAATGATACGGCTTAATGCCATTACCATTGACGAAAACACCAGCTACCATTAATTTCTTAAAAATAGTTTGATCTTGGCTTGCAAGCATCATTGCAACCAAACCACCAGCGTCAAAGCCAAAACAATAGCAGCCCCTAATGTCAACTTGCTTAATAAAAGCAGCGACATCATCAACTTCAGTTTGATAATGCTTGGCAATTTCACCCTCACTTAAGCCGTGCCCGCGCATGTCGAGGACATAGACGGTATAGTAAAGGCCAAGCGGCGCAATAATTTGATCAAACATCCCGCCATCAAGGTGATGACCATGCAAAAGAAGAAGTGGCTCGCCTTTACCAAGCTTGCTGTAATAGAGTTCATTACCATTGACTAGTTCTTTCATCGCTGATCCCTTTCACTTGCCTCAATTAGCTCATGCTTAGTGCCTTTTTCTTTTTTATGCTCTTGCCACAAGCTATGAATCATTGTTCTAATGATGAAGTAATTTGCCTTAAAGTTATCAGGAATCATTTTCAAGTTAAACTTGTGAACCATGCTATCCTTGCGTTGCCAATAATGATATAGCGGCGTACTATCGCAATAAAAACCATCGGTTAACGCAAGATATTGAACAGTAAAAATCTGGTCCTCCATAAAGGCCAAATCGCTCATAAAATGCAAATGATTATGTTTAACTACAGATAATTTATAGCCCTTATTCCACGTATAGCCCTTAACTGGTGTAGCTAAAAAATGATTGTCCATCAGTGAACCTAAGGGATTACCTACTAACTGGTATGTACGCAATTTATTCTTCATACCATGAACATTTTTCTTAGTGGCCGGAATTGACCCTTCTTTATTTTCGTAATCTAACCAAAAACCACAAGATACCATTGCTGCATCAGGGTGATCATGAAAAGCACGAACGAAAAAGGCTGTGTAGCCAGAATCGACCCAATCATCGCCATCATGAAAAGTGAAATATGGTGTATCGACATTTTCAATCCCAACATTACGCGCATCCGAAAGACCGCCATTAGGCTTATTAATTATGTTGAAATAGCGGAATTGATCACGATATTGTTCCGCAATTTTTCTTGTGCTATCAGTTGAGCCATCATTAACAATTAACAATTTGAAGTTTGGATCGTCTTGCTTAGCTAAATGATCAAGCGCACGAGCCAAATATTTTTCAACATTGTAAACTGGCATGATGACAGTTAATTCAGGTTGCTGAATCATCGCACCCCTCCTTTATTGAGTTATATTATACCATCTTAAATATTAAAAATATCGTAAACTAGCCGCCTTTAAACTCGATTTTAAACTTTTATAAGCAGCATTTAGTATAATTGATAGCGATAAAAGGAGTTGATTATTTTTATGAAAAAAGCAATCTCACTTGTCGCTACAATCACGACACTGTTATTTAGTACTATTGGTCTAGTCAGACCGCAGCAGACAGTTAAGGCTGATGACCTACCGGTTGTCTGTCTTGGTTCATCCCTTACAAATAGCCAGCGCAGCGGTACTTTAAGTACTCTTAGCGATCCACTAAACGGGGCAAGCTATCAAACTATCAACATTACTGGGGCGGACTTAGTTAAATACCTCAATCCTTCGGGTTCCAACTTTACAACCAATTCTGGTGTTTGGTCTAGTGCGATGATTCAAAAAACAGCGCAAGGTAGTGGTATTAATGTAAGGATTCTTGACTATCAAGGAAGGAATAACATCACCACGATTACAGCCAATCAATACAAGAATGCAGCTGTTACCGCCGGAATTGTAGATGCTAACATCTACGTTACTAGTGCTGTGCCAATTGATGGTTCAGGGGCACTTGCTGGCGTTTACGCTGCTTACAGCAAAACAGGCGAAAACCTTAACCAAAGTCAGGTTAATGCCGCTCAAGATGAGATGGGCACATTAAGCAAAATTACTAAAGAAAACAAAGATAAAGACGGCTATTCTGATGCCCAATTGAACAATGCGGTTGCAGGAGCAAAACAAGAAATGGGTAAAGTTGGTAACAACATTAGCGATAGCCAAATTCGTGATATCGTCAACAATCAAATCAACATTAACCATTTGGGTGACACAATTAACAACAACCAGAAACAACAAATTATTAATGTTCTAATTGAAATCCGTAATTCTGGTGCGTTAAAAGACAACAAGTTCAAAGAACAAGCCGGTGCAGTATCTGAGAATATTAAGAAAAACGCCAAAAATATTTTTGACAAAATCAACACACAAGAAAATCGCAATTGGCTTGAGAGAATGTGGGATAATGTGACCAACTTCTTCAGCCATCTCTTTAGTGGAGCAATTGTTATTAACTTCTAGTTACATTTGATCCATGAACTGATTAAGAGTATGGTCTACAAATTCATTACCGCGATTATTTGCATGGCCTTTTGTCCATTCAAATTGAGCGTCGGTAAACTGATCTAGTAGTTGATCCAGTTCTTGCCAGCATCCCAAGTTAGCAATTTCGCCTGGCGTGCTCTTCTTCCAGCCACGTTTTTTCCAGCCCTTAAGCCAGCCTTTTGTGATTGGATTTAAGACATACTGTGAATCAAGGACAAATAATAGTGGTTTCTGATTAAAGCCTAATTCAATTAGTTTTTTCAAGGCTTCAATTAGCGCAGTTAATTCCATTTTATTATTGGTTGCGCCAAACTCTCCATTTGAATCATAAGTTGAGCATTTTTTGCCCGCTTCGTCCCACTCAATTAGGTAAGCCCAAGCCGCTTTGTCCGTTTTCTTAACGTGACCACCCTTAAAGTTGCCAGTATTGCGGGTCCCGCCGTCCGTGTAAATTGTCGCAAAAAAGGCTGCTGCGTCTTGCTGTGTATTTACTGAGCCCTTGAATTGTTTAGGCTTATGTTCAGCGACCGGTTGTTTTTGCTTGACATCATGGCTAGCCTGCTGAATTTTGGCAATAGCTTGTTTAAGCGAGTCTTCATCTTTTTGAAAGACCTGATCAATAGTTGGTTGATCCCAAGCCAAATACTCGGTAGCGTCGGTTACCTTGGTAAAAGATTTATATTCGGCATTAGGATAGCCATCAACTTGTTTTTTGGCCGCTTCCCAGGTGCGATAAACACCTGGCTGGCGGCCTTTTTTTACTGCATAAAATTTCATATGTACCTCAGTCACTAAAATACGATTAGCAATGTTAGAATATAGATAGTTTAATTTTTTAAGGTGGCATGTATGTTCTTCAATACTAAAAAATATAAGGAAGAAGCAGAGAAAAACCGCAAACTCAATCTAGCAGAAGAGCCAAGTAAATTCAATATGATCTCTTTGGCTATTTTAGCAACAATTGCTCCTTTGCGGATTTTTTTGCGTCTACATAAAAGAAAGATTGAAGATAACGTCACGGTTGAGAATAAACGCGGATCATTTGAACAGGTTCCAATTATCTACTTTCATGGTTTCCGCGGTGGTGATTACACCACTCAAATGATGGTTAAACAAGCCTTAGCAGATAAAGGAGACCCTCATTTTCTCAAGGTAACAGCGGATTTATGGGGTAACTGCAAACTCGAAGGAACTTGGACGGGCGACAAGAATCCAATTGTTCAGGTTGTCTTTCGGCAGCGAATCGTTGGTGTATATGCGATTGACTATTACTTACGGTTTCTTTTACCCTTTTTAGCTAAAAGATATCATTTTACGCACTACTCAGCAGTTGCCCATTCATTAGCCTGCCCCTGCATTGTCAGAACGGAAATGCGTAAGTATCGGAAAAAGAATTTTCCGCACTTAGCCAAATGCGCTTTTATTGCCGGGCCTTTTGATGGCGTTACTTACATGGGTGATATACCTAATGTAAATGAACTTAACAGCAGCGGACGACCCACTGTCATGAATTTACATTACCTCTATCTCATGCTTCGACGAAAACATTTCAATTCAAATATTTCTGTCTTGAACATTTATGGTAATGTACTTGATAATACTAACAGCGATAAATTTATTTCTGTGATTTCTGCCAAGAGCATTCGTTATATTCTGGCTCCTAACGTTAAATCTTACCATGAAGTTGAAATTCGTGGGAAAAAGTACGCCGAACATAGCTGGATGCATGATAATCCACTTGTAATCAATATCATAGATAAATTTATTGGACTAAAAGATTAATTTTTCTGGAGGATTCACGTGACCCTGCTCCGCGACATTTTTTACATTATCATTATTACTAATACTATTTTAGCCTTTTACATTGTCTTTCATCGACGACGCTCAGTTTCTACCACATGGGCTTGGCTGATTATTTTGCTAGTATTTCCTGTGATTGGAATTACACTTTACGGCTTTTTTGGCCGCGGAATTTCACAGGAAAATATTTTTGCTATCAACAAACAGCACCATATTGGTTTACGCAATGTTCAGAAGTCAATTACTAAGGCGCCGAAAAAAATCAGTGCTTCTGACACCTCTAACAAAGCCAAGATGGTTGTGCACTTTTTCGACCGCAACAGTGAATCACCATTAAGTAAAAACAATCACGTCAAGCTATATACTGACGGCGAGCAAATGTTTCACGACATGATAAGCGACATTGAAAATGCTCAACAAACAATCAACGTTGAGTTCTATACTTTTTACAATGATGAAATCGGCAATAAAATGCTTGATTTATTGATTAAAAAAGCCAAAGAAGGTGTCAAAGTAAAGCTACTTTACGATGCATGGGGCTCTCTCGGTGCCACTAAGGCTTGGTTCGATCAATTAAATAAAGCCGGTGGTGAGGTTCTTCCCTTTGTTACTTCTAGAAACATGATTACGCGGTATCGAATTAACTATCATTTACACCGTAAAATTGTGATTGTCGACGGAAAGACTTCATGGACCGGTGGCTTTAATGTCGGTGACCAATACCTTGGCCGCAAAAAGAAATTTGGCTACTGGCGTGACAGCCAAGTTCGTATTGTTGGTTCCGCATCATTACTTTTACAAGAGCGTTTTGTCATGGATTGGAACGCCTCAATTCAAGACGAAGCTCAATTGATCACCTTTAACACCCTGCTTTTCCCTGATTTAGACGAAAATGAAATTCACCCCGGTGATGTAGCGACCCAAATTATTTCTGACGGTCCCGATCGTGATAACGCCAATATGCGTAATGGAATCATTAAATTAATGTTCCAGGCGAAAAAACGCCTGTGGCTCCAAACACCTTACTTAATTCCAGATGATGCGATGTTTGCTACTTTGCAAACAATTGCCATGTCAGGAGTTGACTTGCGCATCATGATTCCATGCAAGCCAGATCATCCCTTCATTTATCGGGCAACGCAGTGGTATGCAAACGAGCTTTCACGCTATGGCGTTAAAATTTATATTTATGACAAGGGCTTTATTCATGCCAAAACGATTGTTGTCGACGATGATTTTTCAACAGTTGGCTCAATGAATCAGGACTATCGTTCCTACGACCTGAACTTTGAAGACGTAGCTGTTTTTTATGATAAGAATTTCACTGAAGAAGTAGCGAAGTCATTCGAGCAAGATATGCAAGACTCTACTTTGCTTACTCCAGAAATGATCGAGCAGCAAGGACGCTGGTTGCGAACTTTGCAAAGTTTTTCAAGAATGCTATCACCGATTTTATAAACAAAGAAAAACCCAATTCTTTTACATTAGGAATTGGGTTTTAACTTGCGTTTAATACATTTATAGAATATCTTGAATTTCAATTCTAATACTGTTATGTGCGTAGCTTTTAATTGTTTCAACAATCTGGGCTACACCAGTAGAAAACTGTAAATAATATTGCCGATTTTTCTGGGTTGTAATTATGCAAATAACAGCATTCTTCTTTGGGTTGGGCACTTTGATTAAAGTTACCAAAGCTATTTCTGAATATGGCACCGTGCGACGAAAGTAACCGGAAACTACTACTCTTTTAGAAGCAAAACCAGTGAAGCCATCAATGATGCTCATCAATAAAATGATGGCTAAAAAGATGGCTATTCCCGGATCGCCTTTTTCAAGCAGCTGCCAAGCAAAACCAATCCAAATGAAAATTATCGCCCAGATAATTGAAGAGGAACGGTAATGTCCTCTCAAGTTAATGTTGGCCTGCCAATACCAGCTATAACAAGTATAACCAAGCAGTATGGCATCCATAATAAGATAAAAACTTGCCATAAAAATTCCTCTCAGTAAATATACTTACCCATTATAACAGAACACGGCTTTTTGGTTTGCTAAAACAATTTTTGAAATAAAATTAATTTTTGCTTGCATTTTAATTAAAATAATTGTTAAATAATAT
>SKEH01000355.1_pt1 | contig 29273 bp, 35 predicted proteins | sample 4826571 | NCBI WGS metagenome assembly SKEH01 (sample SAMN11008814, study PRJNA524170) | human gut metagenome | biome: Human fecal sample; material: Feces; isolation source: fecal sample from pouch patient p29 | host: Homo sapiens | place: Israel: Tel-Aviv | collected 2016-09-14 | reverse complement strand
CTTTACTAGCAACGGCGTATTCAGCAAAAATGTTATCATCAGAAAAATATTGAAAGACCTTTTCTTCACCAACGAATTCCGATAAGTCATTATAAAGCTCACTAGCATGATATTGATTGTCTGTAATAATAATATATTTATCAGGTTCTATATTAGTAGCATTAGATGTAGTACTTGTTCTAGTTAACATAAAATTATTAATATATTCTTCGTCTAACTGTACCGTAACATCAGATAGATACTGTGTAGAATAAAATATATTTGGACTATTAGTATCTTGAATTAAAAACTTCGCAACGCGTAAATCTCTTTCAGTAAGAGTACCTGTGAACCCATAAGGTAACAAGCCAACTTTTTTTAGATATTCAGCGTCAAGAGAAGTACCACCACTTGGCGGGTTATAGCTATTAATAGAGTTTACTACTTCAGAATCTTCAGTAGTAGTGATAATACCTTTAGAATTTAACGCGGTCTTAACATCGGTTTTAAACTGAGTTAAATTCTGATTATCGGTCTTCAAACCTTTATACTTTGTAATAAATCTATCTAACTCATTAACAATATCATCAATTATCATTGATAGCACCTCTATAATTTACTATTAATATCTTTTAATTTATCTAGTACTGTTTTAAACATGGTATCTATTTCAGAACTTCGATAAAGAACCTTAGATGAAGGGTCAAAATCTTTAGTAGTTAAAACAGAGCGGGAAGTAACTCCATCCCACCATGTTAAGCGACTAGCAGAAAAAGCTAAAGGTTTATCTTTATAACCTACTTCTGTGCCATTCCCCGCGGACATTTTAATTAGCGCCCATTTATTACCTGATGTATCTAAGCCGTATAAAGGAACGTTATTTTTTAAAGCGGGTAAATCAGAAGAAGGTTGAATAAAGTTAATGTTGTTAAAGTACTCAACACTATTAGAATGTTTATATACTTCTACTTTACCATTATTATTGGCAGTAAAATATACTTCGCCATTTTTTACCGCAAAATCTTCAATCTCTAAAGAGTTATTAATTCCATGACTAATTACATCATCTTTGTCATTTTCAATGATGTAACTACCTATGGACATTAAAATTTTGCCGTCAAAGAATAAAGCACCGTTTGTATCTACACTATCAGATACTACACTAATAGTTTTATTTTCTCCCGCCACTCTATCTTTAGAATAGAACTGTAAATTTCGGGAATTTTTAGTACCCGTATACAAGATAGATACAAATTTTTGCGCGGAAGAATCATACCCCAAATTAAAAACTTTATTCGGGAAGTTAAGAGTACTTTCTATAGTCATACTACCATTCATGACTGCAACTTGATTAGGGTTGACTGCACCATTAGTAATATAGATTTTATCATCTACAGAGCAAAGAGTGTTACAATGACCTAAACGATTTTTGTCGGTGAAAGTTTGTTTTGATACTAAACTAGAAAAGTCATTATTGTATTTGTAAAATACTTGCTTTTCGTTATCACCACTAATACAAGCAATAAAGAACGCGTCTAAGGTTTTATTATATGTAAAACCCTGACATTGATTAATACCCTTATCTAAAGGTACTTCTAATACTTTAACTATATTAGAAGCACTTAAAATTAAAGAATTTTTCGCCTTTAAAGATTTAATAAAATCAGCTTCAGTTCCTGTATTGCCTAATTCCATCCATGATTGATAAGCACTCTTTCCTTTTGGAATTGTGATTTTGCCTATCTTAATTCTAGCCATTACAGTTTCCTCCAAAAACCTACAATATCAAAAATGTATCTTCTGTTAGCGCCTTGAACTCCCCAACCCTTAATTTGTCGAGAATTAGGCTCAACATAGATACTATTATTACTTGCGTCAACTGCATTTTCAAGTAAGCGAGTAGGTACAGGAGAGTTAGCAGGTAAGGTAGCAATAACACCACCATTACCACTATTCTGCGTCATTTTAATGTCTAAATGTAGCTTGCCAAAACCTGTAATAGGACTGTATTCTAAATAACCTCTCCCTGTACCTGCCGCTCCCGCTACTGCTATACCCCAAATTACATCATATATTTCAGGTGCAGTAGATACAGGAGTTGCAGGTGTAGTTTCAGGATAAGTAATATCTACAAATACTTCCCCGTTTTCTTCTACAGTAAAGTCAAAAGTAGGTACTCCACCACCTTTGGCGATTTTTTTCTCTACTTCTTTCAATTCAATTTTGGTAGCTAAATCTGTAACATTAAAATTTTCGGGAATGTTAGTTACTTTCTTTTTAACACCTTTAATGTCTTTACCTACTTGAACTACTACATTTTCAAGTTGTTGTTTTAATGTTTGATTAGCCATTAGATTACCTATTACAATTCTTCTGTATCACGAGCAGTAGTATATTTAGCCATTAAATCTAAATCAGTTACAGAACCTAACCCAATATTTTCTTGCGCTTGTTTTTGTTGCTCAGTAGATAAAGATTGCGCGGAGTCAAAGGCAACCTTTTTAGATACTGTACTAGCTAATGCAGTAGCAGTAGATTCATCTGCTTGTAATTTGTCAGCAATTTCTTTCAATGTGTTTAAAGCTTCAGGGGCATTATCTACCAAAGCATTGATTTTATTATCAATTAATTGATTTACTGCGCTTTCATCAGTACCTGTATTAACTGCGCCAATAGAAGCTTTTAATTCATTCATAGCACGAACTACGCTTGTTTTATCAGTAGTAGTTAAAGTAGTTAAATCACCTAATTTTGTACCTACATCAGTTTTCAAAGTTTCAACTGAAGTATTAAGTTTTATGTCTTTATCCTTCAAAGACTTAATGTCTTTACCAATAGCAGTAACAACATTTTCAAGAATAGTTTTTAAATTTGTAGCCATAGTAAAACCCTTTCTAGTTAGAACTTAAAATATACAAGGCTTTTAAATCAGGAATTTCTTCCCCGCTTGTTTCTCCCGTTTCATTGTTAGATTTCCCAACATTAATAAACGGGGAGAAAGCGTCTACTACATACACATCAGGTATGTTAGTACCTTCTTTTCTGTCGAAGGGGCAACCTTTGTCTTCAATTTCTAATTTTTTCACATTACCACTCCTTCTTAGTGCATAGAAGATTCATGAACGATTTTAAATTCGCCCATAATTAATTTGTGCTGAAGAGATTCCCCATTCTCCAAAGGGAGAATGAGAAATAAATCATAATCAGCCTTTCTTATATTCCTAGGAATTTTTAAAGAAAGTTTATTAGGAATACGCGCAACTATAGTATTGGACTTAACCTCACATATAGCTTCGCATATAACTAAATCGGTTCTTATATCTCTGATTTTCATTACTGCCTTCGCCCCGTCAAAATTATTTTGCGGGTGAAGAATATATTTTTTATACCAATCAGAGCCTGTATACAATACTTCATTAAGTACTTTCATAGATAACCTCTATTAATAGGAACGTTTAATTGCAATACAGATATAGTTAGCACGACCAGGTAGAAATACTTCTGCACCGTTATTCTTAGTAGAGTCATTATAAGTCTTACTAATACCGTCTTGACCTTTTAAACGAGTACCGACATGGACTTTACGACCCTCTCTCCAACATTCAAGGTTAATCATGTTAGTGGAGTTACTTTCTCGGATGTCGATGTACCATTTTTCTGCATTAGATTGGTCCATAGATAAGAGCCATGTACATTCATTTTCATTGAAGCCGTCAGGTATAGGCAACGTTCCACCATCACTAATATTACCATAAGTAACACTAATATCTTTAAGAGTCATAAGAGGTCTGAATTCTGTACTATTACCTCTGCCATACCAACCAGGTCTTTCAAAGCAACATAGGTTACTAGACCTAGTATTTTGAACACTACCTAAGTCTAAGTTAGTGCCACCGCTGTCACTATCAATTCCGCCGTCTGAAATAGTATGGAAGCCTTCCCCTTTTTTTCTAGCAATTTTGATAAGAGAATTAGTAGTAAGAGTTAAAGCACCTGACATAGTGTCACCCGACTTTTTAACAAAGTCATTATCTAATTTAGACCTTAAATTATCATTTAATTTTTCATAGGTAACACTTTTATCTGCTAATTTTGGTGTAGTAATGTTTAAGTCTTTAATATGTTTAGTCAATACACCACTATCAACTAACTGCATATCTTTCCCGACTTTTTGTATGCCATTACTAGCAGTCAATACTTCCCCGCCTGTTACTATCCAAGCATTACGAGCAGTATCATACATTAAGTTAAGCATAGACCCTTGTGTAAAAGTATCATCAGGAATAGTATTACCCGTAACATCAAGAATTCTCTTATCTCCTGTGCCTGATACATTTAAAGTGGAATTAGATTTTAGGTTATAACCTAACTTAACTTTTACAGATACCCCGTCTTTTAAAGTAATAGGGTGGTCGTTTAAAAATTGGGAAGAGATACGTTGAGTTACTGCACTACCCGTAGTTACTCCAAATGCTACAACATTATTTTGATAGTCTTGCATATCAACTAAATACGTTGGAATTGGTACAAACCCTGTATTACTAATTGTAAGATTGAGTAAGCCACCTCTAGTATTCAAGATTGTTAAAGCAAAGTTTAATGTAACAGGAGTATTCGTAGGAATATCAACCTCATCTGCATTTAAAGTCTTTGCAATCATGTAAGGGAATTCACCCGAAGAAATACTACTTTGTGTAGCAAATACCACAATAGAATTCATTCTGAATTTAGAAGTTACATTTTTATTTGTTGCTTGAATAACTATAGTTGTACCCGTTGTACTATCTACGGGTTTTTTCTCAACGATATTAAACACTAGATTATTATTAATCGCGGAAGTAGAAGAAGTGTTATAAATATCACTAGGGTTAAAATCACTACCTACGATTTTAGTAATTGTGATTTTGCCTGTACCTGCTTCTGCACTTGCTAATGCTTTCTCCCCGACTTTTGTTAGCATTATATTTTCTTGTTTCCATGTAGCCATTAATTACTGCTCCTTGTTAAATCATAGGTATAACTTTCAGTCAAAACAAACTGTAATTGTTGCGCGAAATTTTTTATTTCCACAAATTCAATATCTACAGTAGGTTCTACATCATCAAAATAGAAAGGAATATGCTTTTTAATAAACCTAGTTACAACGTACACATTTGTTGTTACGCTATTGGCTTGGTCTACATTTTTAGCAAGCATTTTGATATATAAATATCTCCCGTCTTTTCCGTCAACTTCTTTAGTCTTTCTTTGGTAAGTTATTTCACTCTCCATACCTGTTAAAGCACGGATAATGAATTGAATTCCCCCAATAGTACCGCGTCTTTTTACAAACTCCCCAATGTTAGCAAGAAAAACGCGGTTATAATATACATCTATATCTTGGAAGTATTCTAAACCCCAACACTTATAAAGTAGCGGAAGAATTTCTTCAGGGCAACGTAACGGGTCTACTAATTCTTTAATACCTCTAGCTTTTTCTAAAAGGTAATCAGAACCTGTAAACAAGGAAGCTTGAAGATATTTATATAAATCTTGGTGCTTTGTGTACTTTATATCATACTCCGAGTATACCTTTGGTAAGTGTCTATAGTAAATGAAGTCTACTATATCCTTCCCGTCAATAATTTTAGGCATTATTCTTTACCCCCTGTAATATTCAGAGTAATAGAGTTAAACGTAACAACCTGACTATCAGTAGGTTTGATAACTAAAGTATTCGGGGAAGTAACGCGGAAGGAATATACCCCGTCAATGTTATCATATACTGCTTTTTCAAATTGAGTAACAGATACACTTTCGCCAATAGAGAATTTTCCAACTGCAAAATATTGTTTAGTAAACTCTTCAATCGCTTTTTGTACAATAGACCTAACATGGTTATCGTCAATTACAACAGAAGCTTGAATAGATACTGTGTTTTGCTCCATAGGGAATAACTCAATATTCTTCATACCCGCCAATTTTCTAACAGACAATTCTTTTAGCATTTCCTGTTTTTCTGTTTCTGTTATGATATGACCGTCTTTCATCATTAAGTAGATTTTTAAGCTATCAAAATCTAAAGGGTTTCTAACTGTTTTAGTATATAAAACAGTATTGAAGGTTTCCTTAATAACAGAATCGAAATCAGTTAAAGTTAAAGCGCCCCAACGTGTAAGTTGATAAGCAGGAGCATTGACCTTAATTTCATCAAGGCTTTCTTTTTCAGTACCTTTAATAATAGGTTCTTCTGGGTTAAAAGTATCAGAAATTTGCGGGAGATTAGATACTAAAGAAGTAATAGTATTCGCACGAACATTGCCAACAACACCGCCCCCATACATATAACTGCAACGAATACCATTCGCATATTGAGGTGGAATTGCCCCTAAATTCCCGTCACCAAATTTAACTTGTACTACATCATTATCTAGCGCGTAAGGTAAATAATGGTTAGAAGCATAGTTAGAATCAATAAAATTCTTTACTTGCTCCCAAGGTACCCATGCACTATTCGCGTCATATTTTACCTCTAATTTCATAGAAGAAATATCTACAGGATAATAGGATAGGTTAAAGGTTTGATTCTTTTTGCCATTGGAAGTCCCTAATACTTCATTTGTTATTTGTTGCCCTTGTTTACACAACACTTTATATAAATACTTCCCGTCACCGCTTTTTTCATTGCCTTTTTTATTAGCAGGAATCACAAGGTCTTCCATAGTTGTGAAGTAAACGGGTTGAGAAAGTTGTGTGGCAGGAGTACTAATAACAGTACCTTTCGGAATTAAAAAATCGGTAGGTTGAGTATTTTGTAATACAAATACTTGATATACCTGACTAGGAGAAGTAGATTTAGGAATGTACCCAAACATATTACACCATAAAAGCGCGTTTTTTCTTTGTTTAGCAGTAGACAATAAAGCTTCATTAGCTTCTCTATCAACATAATAAGATATTACATCTAAAGAACGTGCTAAAGCTTCAATAATTACTATGCCCGCGTCATTTTGAGAAGTATCTGTATAGGTAGGTAATACCGATTGAAGGTATCGAATCATATCAGCGCGAAAACTTTCATAATCGCGGGAAGAGTAGTCGATACCTAAAGTAGTTGCTCTATTTTGAATCATTGATTAACCCCACTTCTAATGTTACAACGTGTTTTTTCTTTGTAGCTTTAACACTAAAGCCAATAATACCTAGTAAAACATTATCATCATTGATAATCTCAATATCTTCAACTTCAATTAAAGGAACACATCGAGTTAAACAATCTTTGATGTAATATTTAGCTATAACTGCGGTACTAGGGTTATTCTCTTCCCATGTTAAGCTATCTACTTCAGAGTAAATATGGTATTCCATTCCCCTCTCAAATTTAGGTGTTTTTAACACTTGTTGCATTTGCTCAATGATATGTGTTATCTCACTATCATTAGCCACGCTCATTGTTGCCCCGCCTTGAACAGAAACGCGGAAGGGGAAGGATATACCTCTAACTATTTCATTCATACATTATCCTCCGACAAAAACATTAGGACTGCCACTAATATGGTGACCTGACTTCCCGCAATTTGTACAAGTAGTAGTATCGCCAATTCGTGTAGCAGGCTTCCCATTTACAAATACAGAGGAACTCCCTGAAGAAGATTTATATGTTCCCCCATGAGGACAATTACAAGGACCACTATCAGTTAGTCTATGTAAGCCAAGATTATTTACAAAAACATTCGGGGAAGTAGAGTTATTAGTACCCCCTCTAGTATGTGGACAATCAGGAAGACCTAAATCACAAACCCCTGTTTCACTATCGCCTTTTCTTGTTACTGCGGGCATACTAAATCACCTCTATTCATTCAAATCAATTCTATCAGCAAGCATTTTAATATTATTCGGAGTTAAAGTAATCTTTGAATTACCAACCTGAATATATAATTTTTTCGGGGCAACAATTATCATTTCTTCGCCCTTCATAGCTATACTACAATTATCCCAATTTATTATTCTAACATTAGTATCGTAGTCAAACGCTTTTAAAGGAGTATCAAATTGACCCCAAAAATTTCCTACATAAAGAGGTCTTTTAATATCTCCCTCTTCAAATTCTATGTAAACTGTATCATTTAACTTAGGAATAGCAATATCACCATGCCCGTTATAAGCTACAGGAATTACAGGCTCACACCAATCACTTAGCCCGTCACCAAATACATTAGGGCATTGGACTTTTATTCGCCCTTTTTGCATAGGGTCTTTATTATCTCTAACATAGGCAATATATTTACCGAATTTTTCGCTCATTGTTTAACCTCATTATTGGAATGTTCCACCGCCTGTATATACTACCTCATCATTAGAATCATCAGAAGCACTAGAAGAATTGGCGGAAGAAGAAGCAGAGGAAGTATAATCTTCACCACTATCATTATAAGAAGGCGAACCACTAGAAGCACTCGAAGAAGCGCTCGAAGAAGCGCCCGATGTACTTGTTTTTGTTGTTTCATTTTTGGACACTTTAATTCCGTCTTTATTATAATCGTCTACATAGGCTTTCAAATTTTCGCCAAAGCGTGTTTTAATTACTGTTAAACTCATGTTCATAACAGAACCACCACTAATAGAGAAAGAGCGTTTTTTCACGAAGTAATGACCCGACAAGTATTTGCCAAACCCCATTAAACGTACAGTAGAAGCTAACCCAACTTTCATTGTATGGTTATAAGGTCTTAATGATAACTCCCCTACTAAGTTTCTAAACTCTACTTTCTTATTATTTTTACTAGCTTTCGCCCCGCTATTTGTTTTACCACTATCAGTACTGTCAGGAGATAAATCGATTGCGTTCCCGCTTTTTTCTCCAACACCCTTATTTGAAGTTTTAACTTCAGTATCAGGTTTTTTGTTAGCGACATACTGACTATCAGTCTTTTTTGCTTCGGCTACTAATTCTTGTGTAACTTCCACATATGAATGTTTCTTATAGTCCATTAAATACTACCTCTAGCTACTAAATGTGCCATCACCTGTATAAATTACTTCTCCTTCTTCAACCTCATTAGAAGTTTCGGTGGAAGTAGTAGTTTCAGAAGCGGAACTATCTTCGGTACTTGCACTATTACTAATAGTAGCAGATTCAGTACCTTTAGTAGCTTTGTTTACATTACTAGATTCAGATTTTGATTGTCTACTTTCTTTGTTTAATTGTGGTGAGAATGAAATAATATCATATGGAGTTTCACCATATTCTAATTGTACCGCATTTTTCTTATCAATAAAACCTTCTATTACGTAGTACATCGTAGACTTGCCGTCTTTCTCTGTAACTAAATTCGCGACAAATAAATCTAATTCATCACCCGCCAATTCTTTTAAGAATTCTAAGTCCGTTTTATTGTTTTGTGTAATAGAAGATTGAACAGGGAAGGGATAACTAGGCTCAACATAGCATTGCCACCCATATTCTTTACAAATTTCTTGTACAACTTGCGCGGAAGTTTTATTAGACCAACTACGCTTTTTCTTCTCTTTATTGGCTCTGTGCGTTTCATCCATGCAATGTAATTCCATGATAGGTTCAAAGCTTTCAGTAAATTTTATATCAATAGCAGAAATAAAACCGCTGAAATAGTAAACACATTCTTCAGTATCATGTAACACAACACTACAAATTAAAGGCGCTTCTTTTACAATAATATCATCTTCAATAAACTTCCCCTCAATGTCTTTGATTGTGATTGTTATTGAATCAGGAACACCTACTTCTAAATCTACTGAAATGTCTGTTACTTGTGATAACATTTCCCCGCCCATTTGTTTATTATTGATAGTTAAACCAAAGGCGCAACGAATAATATCGTTTGGTTGCTTATATTTTTCTGCTAAAGCTTTAACTACTGTTTTTTGGTCTGTAACGGCTTTTTTATCTTTTCTAAAAGGCGCACCAAATTGTTCTTTTAGGTTTTGCCCTTGTTGTTTAAAACCATTAATTTCGCCATTCAACATAGTTAAATATTCTTTAGATTTTTTATAGGCTTCTTTTGATAACGCTTCTTTCGCCTTTGTAATTCCGCCCATATTTTTTAAAGGGTTCATCTATTAACTACCTCACGTTTCGTTGGTATCGCTAGTACTGTACCATATTCAATCTCTATTTCAGATTCAAAAGAAGGGTTAGCGTCTAATATAGACCACCAAAGACTAGCGTCACCATAATACTTATAAGCTAACCCGTCTAAAGTATCTCCCTCTTTAAATGTGTAATACTCTAAAACAGTTTCGGGAGAAAAGTCTTCTCTTTGAGATAAGAAAGGGGTACCTTCTTTAGTATATAGAATATCACAATCTTTATAGCGCGAATTATCATAAATCATATACTAACTCCCCCAACTTTTGTAAAACTTAGTGTGAACCTAGACTGTGTAGGGTTCATGTACTTATCCCACATTTCATGTTTTACTTCATAACTATTTAAAACTACTTTGAAAGCGTCACTACCTAAAACATACAACGCTTCACTAGGTTTCTTAAAAGCGTTTGTATTATTTTCTGCGGGAAGTAATGTTTCAAAGAATTTTTCATAACTTTTTATTTTACCTGTACTAGGGTTATCATACATAAATAACTCTAAAGAGAATGTTTTCTCCCCGCCATTTACAAAATAAAAAGTCGGGTACTGCATACCAGGTGCTTTTATACTGCTATATTCTGCACTACGGGAATATTTAACCTCTTCAGGGTTAAATTGAAAATACATTGTTGTTGAAGTTTCAAGATTAGTTAAAGAGCCTTTTATCAACGCGCCTGTACCTTTGGGGTGCAAGAACACCCCATTGAGTACATTTTTGAAATTTAAAATTCCTAATTGATTTTTAAGGCTACGAACAGAGGACTTTACATTGCCAACGTTTACCATTGCGCTTTGTACACTACTTAAAAAGTTAAACATAATTACCTCTTCATCATATCGCGAATTTCTGCTTTTCGTTCAGCTTGTGCCATAACTTCCCTAGCTACTGCGTAAGGGTCTTGATTAGGTGTAGCATAGATAACAATAGAGCCTTCACCGAAGATAACTCTATTATCACTACTATCAATAGTTGTACTTTCTCCACCTGAATTTTGGCGGGAGATAGATTTAGCAACATTACTAAAACCACTATTTAAAGTGGAAGTAGTTCTATTGTAATCAATAGCACTTTGGTTATCTGTATCATTACCAATCAAGCCTAACATTTGCCCCGCGGTTTTCCACAAGCCAATAGCATTTTGAGAGTTATCTATAGGTACTACAACTTCAGGGTAACCCGCTTCGCCTACTAAGGCAGGAGTAGGTTTAGTGATAACACCACCATTAGCAAGTGCAATCATATCACCTGAAGCTTGCATAGCGGAAGAATCTCCGCCCTTAATAAAGTTAACTACTGCGTCTATTGGGTGAGATAGTGTTTCTTTAATGCTATTCCATACACTAGATACATAATCATAAATGCTTGACATAATACTTGTTACGGAAGCATATAAATTATCAAATGTAGCTATAGCACTATCAATAGCGCTAGAGATAAAGCCTGTGATAGCTTCCCAAACACTTTGACATAAAGCACTAATAGCATTAAAGCCTTCACCAACCATTGTACAGAACGCGTCAAAGCCTTCTAAAATAGATTGCCATACTCCGTCAAAGAACGCACAAAGTTCGTCCCAATAATTAACAATCAAGGCAATTAAGCCAACAATTAAAGCTACTACTACACCTACTATCCAAACAGGAACACCTAAAACAGTAGCTATTGCGCCTATAACAATAAAGAGTACACGCGCTAAAGTCATACCCGCGGACATAATAACACGGAAGACAGGAGCAATAAATTTGAGTACACCCCAAAGTGCTTTAGCAACAGTTACTAATGGCTTCATAACAGACCATAATAACTTAAATGCTACGGAAGCCATAATAGCTATAGAAGCTACATTTCCCCATGCTTCAGCTTGCTCATTTGTAATATTTACTAAACCTGCATTTACTTGTGTTTGCCCGTCTTTTTCTGTAGGGTTAGCGTTCATGTTATCTTTGTTATGGTCTGCGTCACGAATACCTAAAAACTTCTTGAAGTTTGCATACTTTGTATTCAAATCATCAAACCATTTTAGGGTTTCTTGTATGCCCGTTTTAATGCCATTAACAAATGCTTGTGCTACCCTACTTGCTTCTGCCCAAGTGGCTAAGAATTCGAGCATACCATATTGTTTAGCTAAGTTAAAATTCTTTTTAGAAAGTTTCCCGTCAAGGAAGTCTACTAAGATATTGAATACATCAACTAACCTAGTCAAAACACTTTCAGTAAAATCTCTTAACCCGCCAAAATTAGTTCGCCAAGCTAAGTAAACTAAACCTGCTAAAGCTATGAAAGGAGCCATACTTAATGTAGTTGCCCAAATACTTCTAGCAACTGCCATAAAGCCAATTCTCATAGCAGTCAATAATCTAGTAGTACCTACTGCGGACATCATGAAGGAAGAATACGCGGAAGAAAGTTTTAGGAATAAGCCATATAACATAATACCACTCCCAACTACTGTTAAGAGAGTTCCAAAAGCAGTTACAAGCTTCATAATTCCGCCAATTAATTCAGGATATTCACGAGATAAATCGCGGTAGGTTTCAACTAAAGATTTTAATACTTTAACTAGAACCCCTACAGGAGCAAGTATCATAGTGATACCTTCAGCAATAGGACTAGCCATATTCTTAAAATCTTCATTTGTTAAGTTATTAATTACATCAAAGAATTCTTTTAAATAGCCTTTAGCAGTATCAAATACACCTGAATTAGCAATATTGGTTTTAAAAGCTTCCCAAGAATCTTCTAAGTTACTCATCATTTGAGTCCAAGAGCCATTCATCTTTTCGGTAAAGCCTGATACCCCTAAGCCATTTACTGCTATAGCAATTTTTTCGCCAATATCTTTACCCTGCTTCATTCTAGCAATTACATCATTCGGCAAGTCAAAAATTTGTTGAATAGATTGATAATTTCCGCCCGCCAAGTTTCTTAATGCACTTTGAATACGGAATACAGGCACATCAGGTCGAGAAGCGGAGAAGTCAGTAATAAATTTTAATAAGCCTTGCATACCACCATTAGCAGTAGCATACATTTTTTGTACATCAGCGCCAATAGGTTTAAGTGTCTGCATCATACCAATAACATCACCTAAAGCCATAGGTGATTCGGCAGCGAATTTTTGCGCCCATAAATATGCTTCTTTACCTTTTTCAGCAGAGCCATACAAAGTAGATAACATACTCATTTGGTTTTCTAGCGTTGCCCCTGCTTGTACAGAAGCTTTAGCCATACCTATAAAAGGCGCGGTAAGGGAAGCACCTAAAGCGGTAGTTGCTCCACCTATCCCCATTAAAAGAGAAGGGAGTTTAGAAAGTTTCCCTTCTAAATCTCCCAACGTTCCCCCTGTTTTAGTGAACTCATCTTGAAGTTTATCTAGGTTACCCATAATACTATTCATAGCACCCGAAACATTATCGGTTAAGCTAAGAACGATACCTAACCCGAAATTCTCCATAAATTCACCTCAACTTTCATTATTTAATCATTTGGTTTATATGTCGATTTAGATTGCAACGCTTCATAATGACCTTGTGCAATAACTAAATTTCTATACATTTTTCTTTTTCGTATACTCATTTTCATAATTTTATCTTCATGCCAATGGTATACATAAGATAAAGTATGCACATCTCCATACAAACCCATAAGGGAAGATTCCCTTATGAGTAAGTTAGCAGGAAATGTGTCTATTGAAAACTTATGGAACTATCCTCAAATTTAGATTTATATTCAGTTCCGCATTTTTCACAATAAACTTCTGTGTTGTAATCGAAGCCATAATCATTCATAGATTTATTTAAGTCCGTCAAAATATTTCTATCTCTAATGCTTAAATTTCTAATCATATCTTCAGTTACAACTTTCAACCCGTCAAATTTACATAAGCGGGTCAACATTAAAGTTTTGGCTTTACCCATATTTTGTTTATAAAGAGGTAACAATACTTCTCTATCAACCCCTGTTGGTAAACGTAAAGTACCCTCTTTATAAGCATTGCCGTTTTTATCAATAATGCCTGTATGAAGAGTAAATGTAGCAGTATGACTATTATCACCACCATATGGTTTGATTTCTAATTCACTTAAAGGAACAGATGTTTTAATGCCTGCACCACATTCAGGGCAAGTAGAAGTTAAAACAATATCATTACCAAAGGATAAGCGTCTAATCATTAAAATAGCGTAATCTGCGTCAGGTACAGGAATGTTGCGAACCAATTCCCGCCATTTATCTACACCTATAGTCTGTGGGGTAAGATTGCCAATTCGTACAATACAACGTTCTAGCAACTTATTAATAGACCTTGCTTCATTCATATTTTTACGGGAGTTCACTTGTAAACTTTCTTCATCTGCACCCGTCATTTCACGAATTTCAAAATCTTTGAGTACCTCATCACTATCAGGCACTTTCACACCTGCAAAGAATCGGTACTCTGTTTCAAATTCCTCTTCAGCGTCAACGTGTTTAAGAACATCATCAACTACTGTTTCTTCGTCTTGCATATTTAGCACTTTATTTTCTGCCATAATTTCTTCTCCTTGTTACCGCATTATTGAGTAGTACTTAATTAGTCGATTAAATATTCATATTGGATAGTCATTTTTTCAACGGCTACATCATTAGAGCCTGCGTCTAAATCAGAGCCTTCCCATTTAGAAATCCATGCTTCAGCTAATTTATAAGTACGTTTGGTTTCACCGAATTTATTTTTAACTTCGATAATAATTGTTTGGCGCATATTAGGGTTATTAAGAGATTGACGGAAGGTCATTTCCATATCTCTATCAGCAAAAGAGCCACGTTCAGCAGTTACTTCATTAAATTTAGCTTTACCGCCTAATTTATGAGTGTATTCATACCCGCCTTCGTTGTACTCTGTAACACCTGTTTCTTCAGATAAGCCACTAATTTTAGTAAAGCCTGCGCCACTAGGCATACCTGCAACAGTCATAGTAAATTTATACTTTTGCAAAGGGTCATCATATACAGAGCGACTAGCAGATACCTTTAAAGAAAGCATATCTTTTAATTTTTTCAACATAGTCAGTTAGTTCCTTTCTTATTTATCAGACGGAATACGATTTTCTAAGCGAATAACGATAAATTCGGCAGGGGAAGCATAAGCATATTTAACTTCGGTAATACAAATACCTCTACGTGTTACATCTTCAGTATTTAATTCCGCGTCACATTTTACACGATACGCTTCTTTTGCAGTTTCGCCTTTCAAACCGCCCATTCGCCATACAAAGTCGAGGAACGATTCACAAGATACTGTGATTTTCTTCCAAAGGTCTTCTTTGTTTGGTTCAAATACTAAAGGTTCAATACCTTCATTTAAAGATTTACGCAAGAAAATGTCCATCATATTAGCAGATACATATTTAAAGTTAGAATCTTGGTTAAGAGTTCTAGCACCCCAAATAACATGACCGTAGTTAGGTTTAGTAACTAAAGATACGATACTTGCAGGGTTCATTAAATCTGTATCAGCGCGGTTAGGAGTGTAATCTAAGGAGATAGCACCTTGAATTACAAATGCAGTACCCGCAGGGTCTTTCCATGGACCTACATCTGTTTGTGTTTTAGCAAGCCAACCACAATAAGCGCCACTAGAAGGAATAGCACGAAGTTTACCATTAACTGTAGATAATGGGTCTGTTACATTGTGCCAAGAAGATAACAATACACATCGACCTTGCAATTTTTTGCGGAGTTGAATAAGTTTGTCAGCGTCATAGCCTTTAGGAGCGTCAAGTACACCGAATTTCAATCGGTCTTTAGATAAATAAGCAGTAATGTTTTTCAACATAGCTTCAGTAGTAGCACCCGGAACGGCGAAGATTGTTACATCATCTACTTTATCTACTTTTTCAAACGCTTTTACATAGTCAGCGTCTACAGGGTCATTACCATTTGCCCCGCCTGTTAAAGTAGTTTCAGCAGTTACTGCAATAGTACCACTCAATACTTTAATGATTTTAGAGTATGTATTGATGTAATCAATGAAGTAGTTTTCATCAGTATCATTAGCACCTAAATATTGATGATATTCTTCACTTTGACCGCAAATTACTGTTACATCAAATTTAGTAGGGTCGAATGTGTTAGAAGTAACAGTTACTTTAATTTGATTACCCCAATCGCCTACAGAAGTTGCAGATACTTTCATAGTGCCTACATCACCAGTAGCTTTTTTCGCGCCTTCGCCTACAACACGCAAGAAGCGGAGTTGAGAACCACCATTCAAGAAGAAAGAGTAAACGGCATAAGCCAAATCACTTGTTTTCATAAATGGAGTTTTTTGACCCAAAGACACGGCTTGTTGGAACGCGTTCCAAGAAGTGTACAAAGTAGGGAAGTCAGAATCACCTACTAAAGATTCGCCTACAAAGCAAGCAACGGAAGTACTTGCAGAAGGGATAGTTAAAAGGGAGCTTACATTTTCAAAGTAAACACCGGGAGTTGTGTTATAAGTTGGCATTATTATTCTTCTCCTTCTTTCTTAACACGGGACTTTTTAGGTTTAACCTCTTCGGCAGTTTCTTCAACTACAGTATCAGGTTCAACCTCTTCTACTAAAACAAAGCCACGTTCAATACCTACTTGTAAAGAATCGTGGATAGAAGCAGTTTCAACTTCGACAGTTGCATAAGCATTTACGCGGATAGTAAAAGGTTCACCCTCTTTACTAATTCCCGTAAAAAATTGTCTGCAACCTTCAATGTCAGTAATGCGTAATTTAATCATCATTTACCGCCTTATCAATAACAATCTGTGTATGTGTTTCAAAGTCTGTAACCATAGGGTCTGTAGTTTGAACGTGTTCGTTAATTCTGCCATAAGCATTAAATACATAAATGGAACGGAAGATACGAGTACTACCTTCTACTTCATCTTGTCTTTTATCATCTAGCTTAAAATTCACTAACACACTTTCATCTTCCCCGTCATTATTTTTAACAGGAATAACCAAATTACGTTGTCTATAGCTAAGAAATTTGATAACCATAAAATCTAGGTCATTTTGTGATTTAGTTCTAAACTCCATTTGAATTTCTAAAGTGTAGGGAAGACCTACTTTTTCTGATACAACTGTTTTGTTATCATCATCACGAGAAATAAGAATATCACTAGTTATTTGTTGTCTAACAATATCATATTTACTACCTGTTAGTTGAACGATAACACTTTTATCATATTCAGTCTTAAAATCTTCATCAGGTTTCCTAACAATCACAGGAATTTCTTCCCCGAAAATTTTTGGAATTAATTCTTTTAGACCTTTAACAATATTTTTATAATAAATAGTTCCGTGCTTCATCTTTTAACCTTTCGTAAAAAACTCTACAACGGCTTTTTGAATAGCTGATTTTATGCTACTGCGTTTTTCTTCCCAACTAGGGCGAATTAAAGGGCGGGCAGGTTGACGAGCAGTACCATATTCCATGTAGTTCATGATGTTAGATAACGATTCGCCATTTTTAGGTGACTTGCCGTCTTTTACTTTAACACCCACAGAATAATAGGTATCACTACTACTAATTTTAGTTGTAGTTATACTGTTTCGTAAAGTGCCTGTATCAACGTATATAGTAGAATTACCATGTTTTAATCTGATTGTATTTTTAGATAAAGGACTCCAACCTAAATCTTGTCGGTCAATATGTCCTTGAATAGTCTTCTGTAAAACTTTAGCTTGTTCATCTACTGCGCTTGTCAGTTCTTTAACATTTCTACGGCTTAAATTTTTCTTCAATCTATTCCAATCACCCGTAAATTTTACATTACTCATCGAAACAACACTTCTTTCTCAACTCTACCCAATCTTCAGCTTCAGAGCATTTAAAAGAAATTGCCCGTGGAATATCCATAACATAGGAAGAATATTCTAAAGAATCAACTTTGTAGGCAAACCCATTATTTACAATAATACATTGAGATAAAATTCTGAAAGCTTCAGCGCTATCATATTCAACCCCATTTAGTTTAAACTCTACAATCGGTACAATAACTGTTACATTATCGCGCCAAATATCTTCTTTACTTCCCGCACTAACATTTATACGTACTTTACCCGTAACACGAATTCTATTATCGTACACTTTTTTAGAAGCTTCTTGATATACATCATCAACTTCCGTTTTTTCTTCATTAAGAAAGTAGATGATTAAATCATCACTAGCTAATTCACGGAAGATAAAGTCCATATCTCTATGAAAAATATCTTTGATATAGCTACTCATGGTAAATCACCTACATTCACTTCAGTTGAAGGAGTATCTGTAATAGTGAAGGTTATCTCATCACTACCATATCTACCACTTCGTGTTACAACTTCTACGGCGCATTTATATTCGCCTGCACTAAGACCTCTTAAAGCACAGTCTTTATTCATCTTATCCCCGATTTCAATAACTAACTTTGCTTTATCGTTGATAGCCCTAACAAAATGAGTTTCTGTATCGGTGTAAGTATCAATCAACTTCTCCCCGTCAACTTTTTTCATTAGGTAAACTCTATAACAACGGAAGTCCATAGGGTTAAATCTATATGTATTCCAAGAAATAAACGCGGTATTAGGACTTGTGCTATCTAAGGATAATAACAAACGAGGGGGAACACTAACCAACGAATTATACTTCGTCATATACCTATTAGATATAGTTACATCTAATGTGGTAAGTGTTCCCCCTGTTTCTGCTAAGTTTCCGTTTGCGTCTGTTCCGCCACTATTGCTATTACCGCCTATTAGGTCTTTATTTTTTATATAGTTTTCATACTCAGATTGAGCCTGTTCCGCTAACTTATTATAATGTTCAAAGCGTTGCGAGATAGATATACTTCCCGCGTCACTTGCTGAAATATCATAAAAAGGCGCGGTAGATACGGCTAATTTTCTAAGTAAGTCGATTCTAGCTAGTAACAGAACCTCATACATAATAGATTTAGGCATTTTCTCCGCCGTATATTGCGGATATGTACGCATTAAAACCATTTCTAAATACATTTTGAAGTCTTCATCATCTAATAAAAGAAATTCCTCATCTTCAAAACGCTTATAATCGGTTGAAAAAGTTCCCTTAAAATATTTAAGGACTTCTTCTAAATTTGCGTATGCCATAGTGAAATACCTATTACATTACTTCAAGCAAGCCTGCACTAGCAAGAATTTGTTTAACATTAGAAGGAACATTGATTTCTTTGCCCGCTTCTAAGTTATACCATACACCGCCAATACAGCAAGAATGGTCTTTTCGTACTTTCACTTTTACATTTTTTACGGAAGATTGAACAGTAACTTCTACAGGAGAATCAGCGGAAGTAACTTCTTCCGCTTTTTTCTCTTCATCAGCTACCATTACTAATTCTTCAGTTGGTTCTTCAGTAGCTACCTCTTCATCAGGAGTAACTACTTCTTCAACTACTTCAGCATTTTTCTTTGGTCTAGCCATTAGTAATGTACCTCTTTATTTAAAACTAAAATTATGCAGTTTCGATTACTACACCATATTCATCGTTCAATTTAGCTACGCCGAATAAGGAGTACCATGCAAGGGAGCGACGGCGACCGAAGTCTTCAACACCATTGTCACGAATTTCTACAGGAAGAGCAGTAGCCAAGCCGTAGTAAGATTGACCGAAGATAACTGCTTTATAAATGTTTGTTTGGTTGCCACTAGCGCCTGTTTTTAAATCTGCGTCATAAGCAGGGTCAGTTTGTGCGCAAGCACCATTTTTCATCAAAGTAGTTTCAATGAAGATAGTATCATCAATTCGACCGATTTCGCCTGTGAATAATTGGTCTGGAGCGCCATAGTTGGAAGCGTTAATCCATGCATTATCGTCACGAAGACCACGAGATTGGTGAGGGTGAACGAAGCATACCCAGTTAGCGCCACCTACTTTAGGAGCATTGTTTGTGGACAAAATTTCTACTGCGTCTTTAATAGTAGATACTTTCAAAGTGTTAGTAGAAGCTAAACCTGCGCGGTTAGCAACTTTATCAGCATATACAACGTTTGTGCCTGTTAAAGCTACATCACGAAGTTCACAATCAAGAACCAATGCATAGTCACGACCCAACAAAGTGGATACACGAGCCATAGTATCATCATAGGAAGTGCGAAGCAATTTTTCAGTTACTGCTACTGCATTACCATATTCAGTTACTTTAACTTCTTTCAAAGAACCTGTGATAGCTTGTGTAGTCATATCAACGTTCTCTGTCAATTTACCACCTTGTTTAAGGTTGTTGTAAGTAAGCATTTGAATTGTTTCGCCCGCTTCTTTTGTCAAATCATCTTGGACATCGGCGAATTGGAAGAATCGAAGGTTAGGCATAGCCTTAAAAGCAACTTCTTTAGACCAAACATTCAAATTTTTAAGTTGAGTAGCATTTATAGTGGTAGTTACATCACCAAAAGTTTGTAGATTAAATGCAAATGTAGACATTGAGTAAAAATTCCTTTCTCAAAAATAATTAGTTTTTAAGTGCTTTCTTGCGCCATTCTGCGTAAGCTTTAGGGTCACGCATAGGGTCAAGAGTTTTGACAACCTCTTCACTTAACAATTCATCATTATTAGAATCGTTGTTAGGGTTTGGAGCAGGTGGTTTTTTACCGCCTTCTTTGTCAGTATCTTTTTTGTCTTCAGCTAAAGATTCTAATGTTACTGCCTTAATACCCAAATCGGCGCGAATTTTATTAGATTCTTCAACTGCTTTCTTAACGCTTTCATCTACTTCTTCTTTAGTAGACCCTGTTACAGTATCTTTTAGGTGGTTCAAAATAACCTTATCATATTTGGCTTTTTCAGTTTTTACATAGTCTTTGATTTCATATTCCGCTTCGATTTTTTCGCGAATTACTTTCTCATCAACTTGGTTAGATTCCAATTCTTCTTTTTCTTTCTTAACAGTTTCAAGTTCAGATTTCAAAATTTCAATTTTTGCTTCTAACTCTTTAACTGCTTCATCATTACCATTTTTAGAATCTGCTTTAAACTGTTCTAAGGCTTTTTCTGCTTCCGCTTTTTCTAATAACAATTTATTGTTATTTTCGGTAAGCATTTTAACCCGAGATTTCAAGCCTTCAATTTCGCCGTAAAGTTTTTGTTTTTCTTCTTTACGCGCTTTAGCGATGAGTTCTTCATAGTTGATAGGTGGTGTTTTACTACCTTCATTATCATTATTACCCTCATCTGCGAATACTGTTACAGTACCACTAATCATGTTAAAAATTCGTTCTGCTAATTTGTTTCCGCGAAGTTTGCTCATTACAATTTCTCCTTAATTAAATTATATTAATTCAATAACATAATACCATTAATGAAAGTATTATGTAAATATTATTTAGTATTACTAATTTTTGCCACCTAAAGGTCTGCCTTTAGTTCCGCCAAAATCAAATTCGTCTTTTATTTTTGGAATTTTCGCTTCAGGTTCGCCATTAGTAAAACCACTATTAGTAGATACTAAAGGTTTATTACCATTACTATTCATTACCCCACTATTTTCTGCCATAGTGTCTGTAGAAAATTCAGGATATTCTTTATTCTCTTCTTTGATTTCTTCAAGAACTTTTTCAGCGTTTTCTTCACCCAACATTTCAAGCGCGCGTTTTCTTGTAGTCAAACCTAAACGCAACTTGTATTCAATTTGTTGTAATAAAGACATTTCATCTTTAGGGAGTGTATCTTTAGTTTCAACGCTTGTGAAATAGTATTCCGCATTTGTTACTTTTGCAGGTTTTTCAATTAAACCTTCTTTAGTAGAAATATAAATAATCATCTTATTAAGATTTTCTAACCCCTTTTTAGTTAAAGGTGTTTTTGTTTTATTCTTTTCTACTAAAGGTAAGTTAGCATATTGAAGAGCAACACCACTTGTGTTACTGATATTTGTTGCCCCGCCCAATAAACTTTCAGGCAAACCGCCAATTTCAATCATCGCTTGTTTCAACTCTTTAGCGAATGTATTGGAAGCGGTTAAATCTGTATTCATGGTTAGGTTTTCTACACTAGCAGTTGTAGGAAGACCACCCCATACTTTATTAGCGCCTTTTTCTAGCGCGCCAATTTTAGCACCTTTAACAATCGTTACAGGGGAAGCGTGATAATCAATGATTTCAGAAATATCAGAAGCTTTCCGATTGATTTCAATATTGATAGGAATTAAATCTTCAATATCACTCTGACCTACATTACTAGCAGATAAACTCACATTACGAATACAAACAAAAGGAATAATATTATAGTTATTTGGATATACTGTTTCTACCCCATCATCAATTACTCTGACAATATCTTTAGTCCAAATTTGTTTGTATACTGCTTGCTTTGTACTTGTACTACCCGTTACAGGGTTCATAATTTGTTTGTTATACAAGTAGGTAACCATAACACTTTTTAATATATCTCTTCTATGGTCTTCGTAAGTAGGATATACACAACCTGTAGGCTGAAGTAGTAATTGAATTTTGCCTGTATCGTTTTCTTCATAAGGGTCTTCAATTTCATCAGCATTTAAAAAATCTACTAATATCCATGCTTCTCCCGTCACACTTTTCATCTGACCTATATCTAACAAAAATTCACCACCACCATTATTTTCATACACTTTGCGGAGATATTCTGTCATATCTAGTTTTTCGTTTTTATCTACAATTTCTCCCTTTAGTTTTTCATGGGATAAAATTCTAACCCCATTACCTAACTCAAAAGATACAAAGCGGTTAATAAATGCTCGAACATAGTTCAAAGTCATTTCTACCCCGTCTGTTTCAGGAAGTTCTTCCCAATGGAAGCCTTCATAGAAATTCCATGCTCTACGAATACGCTCCCGTCTTATAGCCTGTTCGGGTGATAAAGCTAGCATATCAGTAGCAGTTTTTGTGTTTACTGAATCATTAAAAGTTAATCTTCTTTCATAACCTAACATTAATGTCTTCTCCTTTTAGCAGTTGCACGATTAAATTTCATTTGTGGAGTTTCGTTTCGTCTATTAGGACTACCGAATAGACTTCTACTATCTCTACATTCAATTTCACTAACTTCCCCTTTTTGCATACAACCCCATACTGCAAGCGCCCAACTATCAGGATAATCATCGTGCGCACCTCTAGTTTCTGGGTGAGATACAAGTAAGTTAGTTCCCCGCCAATTTTTTTGTAGGTCGGCTAATTGTTGTACACATTTTTCATACTCAACAGTACCTTTAGCCTTTTCACTCGCGGGTAGTTTTGCTCTGCCACTCGATAATTCTTTATCAAAAGTTTTATAGAGGTCGGACTTAGCACCTACAGTAAACACATAAGGAATAACTTCAGCGGACACATTAGCATTTAATCTGTCAGCAAAAGACTTTTCTCTTGTAGCGTCTACCACAATTCTTGCTACTTTAAAATTCCTCAAAAATTCGGTAATGATGTAGTACTGCTCTTCATGGTCGGGTACTTCTTTAATCTCTAAGAAATATTTAACGTAAGTATTGAACGCGTCAAATGTATATTCATGACCTTCATCTTCGTCATATCTTGTTTCAGAGATTACAGGCATATCCCAATCTACTTCAACTACAGTAACAACAGTACTATCTCCGCCACTACCACCGCCAATATCTATCCCAACTACATGAGTCGCTTCTCTATCAAAATCAATAAAGTCCATTAAAGGTTCTAAGTTATTCTTCTCGAATTTATCAATGTCTATGAACATACCACGTTCCATTATCCATTCAAGTTTATAACTCATTCTGAATGAATCAGAATTTTCACCTAAATTGCGCTTTTCTTTTTCGATATATTTTGCGTAGTTAGGGTTGTATTTACTAGCTATAGTATAATCAAATTCAAAATGATTTTTGATATGACTACTTCTATTCTTAGCTAATTCCTTATTACGTTGGATAGCGTCATAGAAATAACCTTTAAATACTGTAGCAGTACCAATACAAACTTTCGTTGCATTATAGGCGGCACCCATAGGTGAGATAGATTTAGTTAAAACAAAGTTAGATATATCCTGACATTCCTCACATATGATGAAATTGAATGATTCCCCTTCAATATTACTTCTTTCTGAAGCGGAGAAGCAAGTACATCTACTACCATTACTTAAACTTGTAGTCTGTCCATTACTTGTACTAAATTGAAGGTTAAACTCTTCGCTCTCTAAAATAGATACGGCACGTTTTGAAGTCAAGAATGATTTCATACGCATATAGTTTGTCTGTGCTTGTTGTAAAGCAGGGGCAAAGATACCTATTTTAATACCTTCCCTAAATGGTTGTAGTCTAGGGTCATTAGCGAACATAGGCATATTAGCTAAAGTAGGTAAAATAACTTGAAGACCACAAGTCACACAAGCTACTGTTTCTGTATTATGTGTGACTGTAAAATCACCTAACACAAATAGTCTGTCTTTACTATCTATAGTAAACCCAAAATATTCTCCCCGCCCTTTTTCTTTCAATTTAATATGGTATATTAAATCTCCCCTTCTACAATTTCCGCTTGGGTTTTGTTTTGTCTTAGTAGGAATACAAGAAAAATCGCCTGAAGCATGAATTCGATAGTTTATTTTATACCCGTCTTTTGCGTGTACATTCTTTATTTTAATAGGTCTTAAAAATGCTCTGAAACCCAAAGACTTTAATAAGAATAAATAGTCTTCTGCTATGGTAGGGTTCACATTACATATTGCTACCGAATTTCTTCTTCTCTTGTCATTTAAGTTAAAATGTCCGCAAGCGTCTAATATTCCCGCCAATAATTCTTGGCGCGCTATTTCATCATTAATTAGATATTGCTTATCTAATCGCAAGTCCATAGGGTCATATAAGCCTTCAGTAGAAGCAATTCGATACCCATATTCATAAGGGTCTTCGTCTGTTTCTTGATACTTGAATTCAATTCTTGCCCTATAACCACATAATTGTTTCTTTCTACTTTCAGAAAGTTTTAAGTACTTCGACAATTCCATGTTTAAATACTGCCCTGTTTTAGTATCATACAAGGCTAATATATGTGATTTATTAACTGCATAAGTACTTTCATACTTCCCCTGATATGGTTGTACTTCATACATTTCTTCAAAGCCATGACCTAAGTTTGTTACTGTAGCGTATGAACTATCAGGGGTCATAACTTTATCCCCGATTTTTATGTCTTCAACATTCTTTAAAGACCCGTCATACATTAAAACTTTAGTGCCTTTAGCTAAACACTTACCTGATTGACGGCTAAATAAAGCGGTTATTTCTTCCCCGTCATTTTCAATAACAGACCTAATAATTCTTCGCGCGAACTGTTCTTGATATGGATATAATTCTCTCCCGCTAAAGAATAGGCAGAATTGGTATACCTTATCTACTAATACGGCAGTACTTAAACGCTTCTTTACATCAGCATATACTTTTTTAGACCCGATTTTTTCAAGCCATTTATTGATAGGCTTAATGTCTTTACTGTGATAAACACCTAGAAGAGATAATATCTCCCGTCTATGAAGTCCCTTCAAAATGATTTCTCCTTGTTTATAAACAAAAAAAATAATAGCTATATTTCTATAGCTATTATTGTACCATATTTATATTAGATATTCACTAGCGTTTCCCAAGTACATTCTTCAGCGCTTTTATCTGTGCGGTAACGAACGAATCTAGGGTGACGAATTCGACCCGTATCATTAAATATTTCATTGCCTTTTACTTCAATGACACTTCCCAATATATCGTCTTTATGCCTTGTCATAAAAGCGCGGTCTTCTTCTGTGATACCTTCACATTCGCCAACTTTTACAACAATCATATCATTCATAATTAGAATATCAAATTTCTTTTTACCCTTACTTTTCTTTTCTAACTCTTTCAATTCTTTGGCTTTATCTTCAGTAATGACTACCCCATACTCAATACCGCCAATTTGTTTATTGAAATAGTTTTTAGTAACGGGTGTAAAACCCATTTCTAAATAATGTGATGTATCATCTGAAGTTTTAGCGTAATGCATTACTCCTGATTTTTCATCAATAAAATATTCCCAATAACCTTTCGGGAATTTCCCGCCATATTCTTTAGTAGGTTCAGTAAACCCAATCACAATTACATCGCGGTCAATTTCTTTTTTAACTTTCTGATATGCACGGGTGCGTTTATGCTCATAGATACTATTAGGGTCTTTCAACATAATACCTTCCCCGTTCAAAATTTTTGTGATGTATAAAAAATAAGCTTTAAAGGATAAATGAACTAATACATTAAAACCTGCAATTTTGCTATACTCACAAAATTTTAACTCATGATATAAGGTATTGTCACTTAACCACCTAGATTTTTCTAAAATAGATTTATAACCATGCTTGGTAAAGTACATTGTTACTTCTTCTTGATACCAAGGGTTTACTACAACATAGTTATTACTAAGTTCTCTGACTGCTTCTTCTAAGTAACCTTTTCTTTCAATTAAAGGTATGGTGCGTAAATCTTTACCCTTATAAAATAGAATATCAAAAGCATTGAATACAGGCTTACCTATCTCTTCTTGCTTACTGATACTTTCTTCAGGTAATGACAATACTACCGCGGAAGTTTCACTAAACGGAACATTAGGGACTAATAACTCCCCGTCTAAAATTGTATTAGCTAATTCAGCTTTACCATAATCTCTGAAGTGCGGGAAGTTGTCAGTACGTTCACTATAAAAACCTGTCTTTAAAGATACGTTACGCGAAAATAATCGACAATGTGGATAGTTTACTTCTTTAGTGCTATCAAATATTCTAAGCTGAATTCTAACCCCGTCAAGTTTTCTTTCACAAATGACTGTATCATCTGTTAGTAAACTATCTAACTTATTCTCCATAACCTCTTTAGCAGTCATAGGCTCATAGCCAATTATCCCCGCTTTTTCATAATCTTCAGCGGTGTAGTGTTCAAACATGATTAACCTCTCTTGTTAGTTAAGTAATATAAAGTGGCTTGATATACTTTACCTAGTTCAGGGTCATTTTTATTTTCTTCATAAAAACGAATTAGTTTTTCAATAGTTAGATTTCCTGTAGGAGCGACTTTTTCTTTCGCCCCTACAATTTCTACATCATCAGTCCACCCGTCAGTTTGTTTCTTCCCGCCTGTATAGGTAATGTCTTCAACTGTAAAACTTTCGTGCATAGTATACCTCATTTATCAAATTTTAAAGAAATATCTTGAAGGTCATTATAGAGTTCTTTGTTTTCAACCCATTCATAATCTTCAGGAGTATCAAGCGCCTTAAACAATGTTTCATTGATAGTCACTACAGAATAATACCCCGCTTCTTTATCTTTCATATTAACGTATGTACCAAAATCAATTAAAGCGGAATTTACTCCAACTGTTTCGCCGTCTACCCCTAAAAAGATATTCTTAGCAAAGTTGCTAATGCAAACCATATGATAGTCACTATTAGGCGCGTTATTAATTAGTAGTCTATCAGGGATAACTTCAGATACTTCAAATACATACTTCCCATTTTTATGAGTGAGTACTTTATCTCCCGCAATTACTGTAACGGGTACAATCATTCGACCCATAACTGTTTCTTCGTCTTTCAATTCAGAATAGCTAGGTTCAATCTGTACATCACCACTTAGCACTAATTTGTTACTTTCAATAAATGGGAATAAAACAGGCTTATCAACCTTTTCTAAATCATCTGCAAAGGTTTTAGTGAATACGATTGAAGGCACTTGATACGTATCTACTTTATTTACTCTGTAATATTCAGACCAAAATTCGCCATTGTTTGTCATTGTCTTTTCTCTCCTTTGTTAAAGAAAGCGGGAGTTTTCTCCCGCTTTTATTTTCTACTCTGCTTCGTACTCTGTACCACATACGTTGCAACGATAGCCACCTTCGATTTCTTCTAGGGGAGCGCCACAACAATAAGGTACTTCATTGATGTTGTAAGGGTCACCACCTTCATCGTGGAATTCGCCTTCATCGTCAATCAATAAAGCCAATTTTTCTGTGTACATTCCCACTACTTCTTCATCTTCTACTTTTTTAGTAACGGCAATACCTACTTGTTTCAAGTATGCTACCATTTCTTTGCGGGTAATTTTGCCTTCTTCAAATTCTTCGCGCACTTGCTCTTCCATAGCTTCAATAGCTTTAGCACGTTCTTCAGTCATACCTAAATCTTCAGACTCTTCAGTTTCTTCTTCAGGCTCTACATCTTCAGAAGGTTCTTCGTCTTCTTCTTCAAATTCAAACAACCCGTCTTTTACTGCTTGGTAGATTTTTTCGATTAAAGCTTCGCGCTTGCCTTTAGTAGATAAACCTAATTCTTCTAATGTTTCGCGCAATTCTTCATCGGAAGCTTCATTTACATATTGCATAACCTTAGCATATGTTTCATCTTCTACTTCATCATCTTCCGCTTCTTCAGAATCTTCATTTTCTTCAGTTTCAGGTTCTTCAGATTCTTCTTCAACTTCAGGCTCTTCAACCTCTTCATCTTCAGAATCTTCTTGATTGTCTAAAAATTCGCGAATTCGGTCTTCTACTTCAGCGCGTTTGCCTTTAGAATTCAAACCTAACTCTTCAGCGTATTCTCGCAATTCTTTTAATTTCATAGAACCTAAATCTACTTCTTCTGTTTCAGGTTCTTCAACTGTAACCTCTTCTTCAGGTTCTACAGAAGGCGCTTCATTATGAGGTTCTTCTTCGTGAATATCATTTGTAGTCCAATTTTTTGGTTCTACTTCAGATAAAGCTTCTACAACCGCTTCTTTTACGATTTGTTTTAATAACGTTTCAAAATTCATTGTCTTATGCTCCTTTGGTTTCTAGCACTAAATACTGTTTATACACATATTATACATAATACCTAATGTAAAGGCAAATCAAATTTTAACTTCCGTTTTTCTTGTTTTTCTGTAGTAATAGTTTCTAATATATCTAGTTTGTCTTTTAAATTAGCCATTAAGAATTCCATATCTTCAACTAAATCGGTTTCTGTTTTTGGTACTGCTTTATAGGCTTTATTCATTTCAATCATTAAAGATTTTACTAGATTGATACAACTTTTTACATTACCCAATGTTTCGTTTTTAAATATCACTTTAAAATCTTCATCAGGTAACCTTAATAATTCATCTAAACTCTTATTCATATTTCTTTATCTTTCTACATACATACAC
>SKEH01000354.1_pt1 | contig 29508 bp, 44 predicted proteins | sample 4826571 | NCBI WGS metagenome assembly SKEH01 (sample SAMN11008814, study PRJNA524170) | human gut metagenome | biome: Human fecal sample; material: Feces; isolation source: fecal sample from pouch patient p29 | host: Homo sapiens | place: Israel: Tel-Aviv | collected 2016-09-14 | reverse complement strand
TGGCAGGTCATATCTTTAGCTGATTCATTGGCTGCCAGCGCAGATTGTGCGTTCACCAGTGACAAAGCCGCTACAGCGCCCATAAAAATAAACGCTTTACGGAGAGTTGAAATTTTCATTTTGTAACCCATTCCGTAACCAATCAGAATTCAGTAACGACAAGGGGTTATCCTAGTTATGTTACAGAGTTACAAAATATTTTTAAAATTAAAAGTATATATAATTTATTAGTCAGTTGAGTAACTAAGTATATATAGAAAACTTTCTCAGAACTTTTGTAACTGTAACCCAAACTCTGAAACCCTTGTGGGAGTAAGGTAGAACTGGGTTACATAATTTCTGGATTCAAAATGGTGTTCGCTATTTGAAAGAAAAAGGTTTATAGAAGACGCTTTGCGGATTGTAAATAAGAAATAAAAATATTTCAAACGAGATAGGAGAACCTAATGAATACAACAAACAATAAAAAATTTGGCAAGTTTCTCGCGTCGAACAACACGTTATCGCCAAGGCGCCCGCAGTTAAGTCCAAAGAAATACTACAAACTGGATTACAGCAAATGCATCTATTCGATCGTTGGAAAATTGATTAACGAGTATAAACATACCGCTTGTTTTGAAATTGTGAATTGGCATGAAGCTGACGGTGCTATATTGAGAAACTTGGGCCATCGAGTGATCGTTAGAAAACAAGAAGCCGTTGAGATTGAGTAGCGTAAAGTTACTCAGTTTGGAGTTATCACGTAGGAAGGAGTGACTGGTTTGCCCAGAATTTTAGATGCTTGTTGCGGCAGTCGAATGTTCTGGTTTGATAAGAACAATTCTGACGTAACATTTATGGATTGTCGTCAGCAGTATGAAGAATTATCAACAGGTCATGTGATCAATGTTGATCCAGATGTGGTCGCAGACTTTCGTGATATGCCTTTTGAAAATGATGTTTTCGATATGGTTGTCTTTGACCCGCCACATTTGATCCATGCCGGTGAAAATTCATGGTTGGCCAAAAAGTATGGAAAATTAGACGAACTTTGGCCAGAAGACATCAGGCAAGGTTTTGCAGAGTGTATGCGAGTTTTACGACCTTCAGGAACATTAATTTTTAAGTGGAACGAGGAACAGATACCACTTTCTGATGTGTTAGAGGCTATTGGAGAACAGCCATTGTTTGGTAATAAACGAAGCAAAACACATTGGCTTGTGTTTATGAAAAAATTCAGCTAACGGAGGAATTCAGGGAACAAAGCTCACTTACATGGAGCTATCAAAGAGGAAAGAAAGGAAGATTAATATGAAATTAGATCAAGTTGCAAATAGCAAAAATGATGAATTTTTCACGCCAAAATATGGCGTTATGCCGATTTTAAAATATATTCCGGATGGGGCGAAAGTTTGGTGTCCTTTTGACACCAAAGACAGCCTTTACGTAAAAATGTTAGAAGATAAGGGGTGCACAGTCATAAATACTCACATTTTCAACGGCGAAGATTTCTTTGAATTAGTGAACTCAGAAATTTGCGACTGGTGCGAATATATCGTTAGTAACCCGCCTTATTCGGTAAAAACAGAAGTTTTAGAAAAATTATTTGAAACTGAAAAGCCCTTTGCGATGTTAATCGGTGTCGTCGGACTTTTTGAAAGTCAAAAACGTTTCGAACTTTTCAGGGATCACGAGTTTGAAATTTTATATTTAAATCGCCGAATTTCATTCATGAAAGATTATACAAGTGGAAAAACAGCTTTAAATCCGCCGTTTTCAAGTGTTTATATCACTTCAAAAATATTGCCGGATAAAGTTATGTTCGAAGAAATTAACAAAAAAGAAATATTAGTTAGTTAACGGAGGAATTCAGGGAACAAAGCTCACTTACATGGAGCATTAGCAGAGGAAAAAGGAGGTAATATTTTGTTTAAAAAACAGAATGGTAAACGGAGATGGAGGCGAATTTTGTGGCTTGAGGGCAAGCATTGTCGAAAAGACATTCGTTGGTATGCTGAGTATGATCGAGAAATTCGTGAAGATTTTCATTTAACATATCCAAATCAAGTGTGGAGACATAACACAGATTGGCGTCAAAATAGTATCAATGAAATGAACAATTGGCGGTTATTCGTTGACAAGATTTAAAAAAAGCAAGCTCTACAACCGAAGCTGGGGCATTAGCATAGGAAATAAGAAAGGATTCTGAATATGAAAATTGAAGTTGAAGCGGTAGAAGAATTATTGAATAAAAGCAGATCAGATATTTTTCCAGAGGACTATTTAAGTGAAAACGATATTGAAGAAGGTTCAGAGGAAGAAGAATTTATTTACGAGAATTTCACAGCTATTAACAACTATGTAATTCAACGGCTAAAAACAAGACTTGCTTTTATGAAGCAAGGGCTTAGCGAGTAGTTCCGTAATCGGAGAACATAAAGGAGAGAAATATTATGAAAAGAGTTAAGTATTTTGATGAAGAAAATCCAATGAAGTTGGAAAGAGAAATAAATGAGTTTCTTAGTGAAACGAATGTTTCCTTTGTAGACATAAAGTTTCAATCTGAAAAAAGCAGTGAAGGTTATGGTGAAGAGATTCTCCATTCAGTTTTTCTGATTTATGAAGAACCGGCAATAGGTCAATAAGCGACCACAATCAAGGAGGATTTAAATCATGAGCTATGAAGTGAGATACGAAAACAAAACTAGTTTGCACGACTTACAAAAAAACGTCGTAGTGAACAACTGCAATTTATACAAACTTGGAATAGTTAAGGAAGTTAGCGACGAAGATGTCACCTATCTATTACGAATGAATTGCTTTGATAAAGGTATCGATGTAGAAGTGAATTTGCCACATGAAATTATGATGGAATTAGAAAAAATGATTAGTGAGAGTTTGAGTGATTAGGAGGACGGCGAATAAAAGTCATAGCTCGTGGAAGACGGTCAGGTAAAACACTGGACCTTATAAAAGAATCAGCCTTATCAGGAAACTACATTCTTGTTCGTAATCACCGTGAGGCGCAAAGGCTCTTTCAACTAGCAAAGGAAATGAAACTGTCTATTCCTCTTCCTGTGACGGTAAGCGAAATATCATTAGGTAGGATTCAAGGGACATCAATCAAGCGTGATGGAATACTTGTAGATAATGCGGAGCTTGTTTTACAGCAGTTGATAGGAGCTAAAATCAACACTCTTACAATTTCCACTACTGAGGAGGACGGCGAATGAGTCTAATTGAAGAATTAAAAAGCACCAGCGATCAGTCTTTTGATAAATGGTTTGATCGTTGGTTTGAAAAGAATGATTTTCCTAACACATTTAAAAAATCAGCTCAGCAAGGGTATTCAGGTTTTCGCATTGAATTGAGACGTACAACACCATTATCAGAAAGAGATGAATATCTGAATAGACGTCTGCGTGATCCGCGAACGGTAGTCCGATTAAAAGAAAAATTGCCAGGTATACGTGTCGAGTTCGTCAAAGAGCAGGCAACAGGCCCATTCAGGCTGAGATACACGACTGAGAAATTAGAATTTAGTTGGAAGCAAGCAAACCAGGAGGACGGCGAATGACATGGACCATTATTCTATTCATTTTAGGCATAGCGCTTGGAAGAGAATATGCAAACATGAAATTTAGAAACAGAAATCAGATTATTTTTTACAGATTAAGTAAATCCGCTAAGTCAGAAGTTGTAAAAATTATTAATGAAATGGACGAATAGTTCCGGTAACCACACCAATTATGTAGGAAAGGATCGATTAGATGAAAGTTGGAGAAGCAAAAGAGTTATTGGAAGATTTTCCAGATGATGCAGATTTATATCTTTGGTTCACAACCGAAGGCCACAAAGTAATGTGCACTCCTGAAAGTTTTAGTTTAAATCCCGATCAAACAGGAGTTGGGATTAACTTGAAGCAATTAATCTCCATGAAGGAAGAATCATAATGAGAGCATTATCTCTTTTTTCGGGGATCGTCGCCAATAAAGGAGGGATTTGAATGGCAACATTGTTGTTAATTATTTGTATTGCAATTACGGTTGTTGGAATATTGTTGATGAATGAGTGGGATTACGATCTGTTGGGCTATATTTTATTAATCTTGGGATTAGGATCCGCAATAATATTCGGAATAACTGTAGTAGCTAACATGGACGAAGTGGCTTCTGGTAAAGTCATCAATCAAAAAATATCGATGTATCAAACGGAAAACAGGAATATAGAAGAACAAGTCGACGCACTAGTTAAACAATACATGGAGCATGAAGATAATACATTTGAAACCGCTAGGTCAAAAGACACTATGACGCTTGTGTCGTTGTATCCAGAATTAAAATCAGATTCTTTAGTCAAAGAGCAAATCAGCGTATACAACAAAAATAATGCTCAAATCAAAAAACTTAAAGAGAAAAAGATTGACGTTTCAGTAGCTAAATGGTGGCTATATTTTGGGAAATAATTAATTGAACAACGGGGGAAGAATGATTGAGTAGAAACGATTATCTAATCAATGAACTAGACAGAAAGTTTGCAAATTATCCGAATTACAACAAGGAAATTGCTATCCGTAAGGAAGAACTCAAGATGAAAGAAGCTGATGAAAACATCGGCGGCGGCAAAGGTAACATCAGAAGTAATCCTGTTGAATCACAAGTCATCAAAGAATTATCTGATCCTTACATCATTAATCGTCAACTGTGGAAGAAGTGCATCAAGGAAACGTTAGAAGAACAGGACTGTGATATCCGCAAGCTTATGGAATTGAAGTATTGGGGTGCGGATAGTTGGATGGATTGGGCTTCGTTTGGTAAAAAACATGGGTATAGTAAGCCAACAATATATCGCATTAGACAAAAGGTATTATTTGCTTTTGCTAGAAAAATAGGTGAAATAAATTAGTTTGAGACAAAAGCGTGTAGTTGTCTCATGTCAATAGGGGTTAAAATGATAGAGTAGATAATTCACCAAGCAGACGACTCAACCTAACTTTATTGGCATGAAGTTTCTCCTTATACCTCTTAACATATAAACGTCTAGCTTGGTGGGTTATTCGCTTTTTGACTACACTGCCACTCTGCGGAAACAGAGAAGGCAACATCTGCACAATGTATATAACGAGCTTTTAGGTGCAGTTAGAAGCTCACTGGCGGCACAAAATAAATAAGAATGGAGTTGAAAGACTTCGTTTTCTTTAAAGTTCACGTGCCGTCTTTATATTATGTCACTGTGGCGGAAGTAGAAGACGCAAAGGGTAATTGAAGTAGTCGGTGGTCGTCTACGAATCCTTTTTACCAAAAGCAAAGACAGTTTCGTGAGTGGGGCAGTGCCACTCCAGTGACTTAGAGAACCTACGGAAACAATCAATCTTATCGGATGCCGGTTGATTGGCTGAATTAACCAGCGTGCTGGGAATCAGTTAAAAGGCATAGAATACTATCTCAGACGTGAGACGCTCTCAGTTGTAGGTTAGGGGAGTAACATTAAGTTGGACTTGCTAGGAACACGGTAAGTTGCCTTACGCAGGCTTTGTAGCGGTCTATGAGCAGATACATCGATGCAATCATAGTTAAATGAGTTTGCCAAGGTCAGGGGCGGTATTCTGATCCAGTGTTCAACATTGGCTATCTTGTCATAGTCCTAACGAAGCAACCGAGCATTCCTATCTGCCAGGCATGGATAAACAGTGGGTTCCATAATGGAGTAGGTTGCTTAATACATATTTGGTTAGATGGTCGGAGTTAGTAATTAAACTAATTCCACGATGGCTTGGATAGAATCGGTAACCCTGTCTATCTAAAGTACATAATCAAAATTACTTGAAAGAGGTTTTGGATATGATGTTAAAACAATGGAATGAATTAAGAAATGACTACAGAACTTTTGGGAAAAACAACTTAGAAAAGAGAATTGAATTCGAAAAGAAAAACAAAGAGTTCAAAACTAAGAATGAAAATTTCAGAAAAAATGTAGAAGAACAATTAAAGAAATATACATAATCAAGATCACTTCTGCGGTCTTTTTTATTTTGAGGAGGAATTGAAATGTTTGTGTCCTTGATTGAAAATGGTTGGTCTGAAGCTAATCTATTATTTGAAAGTCAATTGACAGGTTTAACTAGAAATACAATAAGTGAAAAAAACAAAGAAAATCAAACACGACTAAATGAGTTAGCTTACGAGAGAGAAATAGAATATTTTAAATTGATGCAAGACAAAGAAGCCTTTGAAAGGTTTATGAGTTTGCGAAACTAAAAGAGGATCACTCATTCGAGTGGTCTTTTTATTTTAACCTTATCGTCCAATCTGCACGATGGGGTTACTGCTAATAAGGTCATCTAGAAAGGACTGATCCAATTGAGAAACCACTGGTACGTATCATTGTGTGGAAGCTATCCGCAACGATCCATGTCAGCGCAGATAGCAAAGCGTTATACCATTGTTGAGCTGACGGACGAAGCAACACCACAAGAGATTGATCAGTATAAGTTGGTTCTCGTTGGTATCGGTTGGTTTAATGACAAACACATTCAAGAGAATATAAAGAGGTGGCTGAGATGACATACTTTGATTACTTGCAGCAGTGCTTTAATCACGCTAAGACAAAGCTACCTGATAGCTACACCGTAGATGATGTTGCTATACATGTATTGAAGACTGAGAGCCATAGCAGTCCTGAGGGTAGCAGTAAGGAGCAGTCGCTCGCGTGGTTTAGATTCTTCAAGTGGATTCGAGAAGATGCCTAAAACAAAATGTGCTGTCTCAATCTGTCGAGAGTATGTAGAGTTGCCGAATAGATATTGCGCTAAACATAAAGGTAATGCGGATAAGACTTATAACAGAGAAGTCAGATATAACAAAGACAACGTTAGGTATGCTCGCTTCTATGCCTCTAGCGCTTGGCGTAAGGCTAGGCGGAGTATGTTAGCAGAGCAGCCACTTTGCGAGGAGTGCCTGAGAGAAGGCAAGATAACAGCTGCGACGATCGTCCATCATATGATAGAGCTAAAAGACGATTGGAATAAGCGGCTAGATCCCAATAACTTAGAAAGCATATGTCAGGACTGCCACAACAAAAAACACAAGCGCCTTAAAACGCCCTGAGAAGCGTTCTAAGAAGAGTTATGACTGTCTGCTGTAAGATATCGAAAACGACTGCAAAATAATTTTATAGGGGGGGTAGGGTGCGAATGCAACGGAAATCGAAGCCCTCTCTTGCGTGAATAGATTTCCCTATAAAAACTTTGTAAAGACTGAAAGAGGTGATGATGTGGGACGAGGAAGACCTAAAAAATTACTCGATGCAAGCAAAAAGAATTACACGAAAGAGGAAATCGAAGCTAAAAAAGCCGAAGAGGAAAAACTATATAATTATCCTCGATTAAACTTTTCGGAATATCCGGCAGGATTGCTAGAACAAGCTTATTCTGAATGGGACCGTATATCTCATTACATTTCGGACTTGCCAATCTCGGAATTAGACCAACAAACAATGATTCGCTACTGCAACTATTCATACTTATACGACAAAGCAAGTAAAGAGTTAGACGAACAAGGCTTTTTGATCGATGGTCGTAAAAATCCTTTGATTGATACGGTTAATTCCTTTTCTAAAGAGCTAAAAACGGCTACTAATGATTTAGGGCTAACGATTAATTCAAGACTCAAGATTGTTAATCCGCAAGAATTGGAAAAAGAGCCTGATGATCCTTTTGCTGAAATGATGAACGAAGCTGATAACGATGATTGACCACGTTCAAAAATATATCGATGCAGTAGAATTAGGCGATATTTTAGTTGGTGATAAAATCCAACAAGCGATTGATCGCCACAAAGCAGATATTGAAAAATCGAAGCAAGGTGATTATCCGTTCTATTATGATCCAAAATATGCGAAGAACATTATCAGATTTATTTCAATGCTTCCTGATCCGAAATCTGGCAAGCCGAATAAACTAGCTAAGTTTCAAAAGTTCATTTTAGGCATGCTGTGGGGCTGGCGTAGAAAAAAAGATAATACTAGACGATTCAGAAAGGCTTACCTCTCGCTTGCACGTAAACAGGGTAAGTCTTTAATTGTATCTGGAATCGCGTTGTATTGTTTGATTTATGAGCGCAATCCAAGACAAGCCCGACAAATCTACACGACTGCAAACACACGACAACAAGCAAAAATTGTTTTTGATATGGTGAAATCACAGTTGAGAGCGTTGAGAAGCCAGAGTAAAACAATCAAGAATTTCGTGCGGCCATTAACCTACGAAATAAAAACCACAGATGATTCGATAATGAAGCCATTATCATCTGACGCTGATACATTGGACGGTCTTGATACGATGCTATCTGTATTTGACGAATACGCATTGTCTAAGACTGCAGAAATGATGGACGTAATTGAAACATCAATGAGTCAACAGAAAGAACCACTTATTGTTATTATCTCCACCGCTTCAAGTAAGTTGAACTATCCAATGTACTCAGTCGAGTATCAGTATGTTGCGAAATTATTAAAAGGCGAAGTTGTGGGCGATGAATATTTAGCGTTATGTTGGGAACAGGATAACGCAAAAGAAGTCGCTAATACTGAAACGTGGATCAAATCAAGTCCTTTGATGGAAATTGCCGAACAATATGAAATGCAAGTTCAAGAAAAAACTAGACTTCTTAATGAAGGTAAGGCTAAAGGTAGCGTTTCAAACGTTTTGACTAAACATTTTAATATATGGATACAGTCATCTCAAGAAAGCTACATGAATGAAGAAGAGTGGCTTGCGGCTGTTGCACCGGATTATATTAAAAATACTGATCTGACAGGTCGAGAGATTTATATTGGAGTCGATTTATCCCGTGTGAACGACTTAACTTCTATTTCTTGGATTATCCCGATTCGTGAGGAAAAGAAATTTTATATTGATAGTTATTCCTTTGTGGCTAATAGAGGTGGGATTGAAGCAAAGGAGAAAGAAGACAAAACGCCATACCGACAATATGAGCAAGCAGGCTATTGCACAATCAGTAGTAACGCTGACGGTCTGATCGATTATCATGATTTAGTTGATTGGATAACTGACTTCATAGAAAGTAATAGTTTTGAATTAAAAGGCATCTTTTATGATCCGTATAACGCTGGCAATGTTATTACTGACTTATCAAAATTCTATGAAAAAGAAATGATTGAGACACGTCAAGGATTGATTACTTTGAACGCACCAACGAAACAATTGCGTACAGACATTATTCAAGGCAAGACAGTTCATTCCAACAACCCTCTGCTAAATCGAGCGATACGCAATGCAATCACGAAAGAGAACAACGATACTATCATGATCGATAAGGCGATGAATAGAAATAAGATTGACCCTCTGGACGCGTTAATCAATGCATACACTCAAGCAATGTATCATGATTTTGACGAAGAAGATATTAATGAATTGATTGAACGAGGTGAATATGGATTTGGTTGGTAACTTATTGCGAATATTAGCAATTTTACTTTATGTGCTGGGACTGGCTTCATTCGTAGTCGCGGCTTTCTTGTTTAATTTGATAGCCGGATTTATCACAGTTGGTATCTGTTTGATGCTGACTGTTTTTATTTTGGTTAAAGAGTCTGGGATGTAGTTGAAAGGAGGTGAATCAATGGGATTATTTTTTAAAACAGAAAGGCGGAGCTTATCAAGTCGTTCCGAATCCATGATGGATTTGATAACAAATGCTGACGGATCGGTCACGATCAATTTTGACGGCGAGAAAGCATTAGAGCAATCAGATGTGTTTACCGGCATAAAGATTTTAGCTGGGGATATCGCCGCAAGTAAATTTAAGTTTGTGGATGATAAAAATACTAATCCGCAAAAACTTGCTTTATTGAATTCAAAACCGAATTCGTCCATGACGCCTTATACCTTCAAATTTGCAACGATCGCTCAAATGCTTTTGTCTGGTAATTCGTTTGCGATAATCCATGACGATTGGCTGGAGTTCGCTAAACCGTCACAAGTAGTCGTCTACGAGGATTTAGACACTGGTTTAATGCGCTACGAGTATACAAACAAGGCTGGAACCTCGTACAAAGTTGATAGCTCTGAGATGCTACATTTCAAATTTGTGACTGTAAATGGAAAAACAGGAATCAGTCCGCTAGACGCACTAAAAACAGAGCTTTCCATGCTGGATAACGGGAATAAGATGTTAAGCTCATTTTTTAAAAAAGGGATTCAATCTGGCGGAGTTTTAAAACTTAACAAAGGAAATATAAATAATACTTCTAGAAAACAAATCAAAAAAGATTTCGAAGAAGTTAACAGCGGAGCTTCAAACGCAAATAGTGTAATCGTCCTAGACGAAACACAAGATTTCAAACAGTTCGAGATTAACACTGACATTTTGAAAATGATTCAAAATAATGTGTACTCGACGAAACAGATTGCTAAAGCATTTGGTATCCCGCTTTCAAGATTCGGGATGGAGTTGGTCAATTCTAAGGATGACGCCGCAAACGATCTTTACATTTCCAGCACGCTTAGAATGTTGTCGCAGATGATTACAGACGAGATATTCGCCAAAATGGGAATTAAAGTCGAGTTGGATTTTTCCACGCTCACAGGACAAGATGCAGCTTCTCGCTTGAACAAACTAATGGATGACGGCAATGGCGGTGACGGAGCGTTATTAGTCAACGAAGTCCGCCGTTACTACGGTTATAGTGATATTCCAGAAGGAAATGTCATTTACACCAAAACAACCGCGAGGGGAGGTGTAAATAATGGAAATGGAAATTCGGAGCTTAGCGGAAGTTCAATCAGGGGAGAACCGAACGATTGAAGGTTACGCGCTTAAATTTAATTCATTAAGTAAAGACCTGGGAGGCTTTAAAGAGATTATTTCTCCTGAAGCATTAGCGAACACTGATCTATCTGACGTTCGATGTTTTGTGGACCATGATTCCAGTATGGTTTTAGGACGCACAGCTTCGCAAACATTAGAACTAACTGTTGATGATGTTGGACTGCATTTTAGATGTCAGTTGCCGAACACCTCTTATGCAAACGATTTGTATGAATCAATTAGCAGAGGAGACATCAACGAATGTTCGTTTGGGTTTGTTGTTAGAGATGATTCTCAAACATGGACGCAAGAGGACGGGATGTACATTCGCAATTTGAACAGTATTGATGAACTCTTTGAGATATCGATCGTGTCTATTCCGGCATATAACGGAACTGACGCAGCACTTGCACAGCGTTCGTTAAAACGAGCTATCGATGAAAAACGAAAACTACAGATAGAGCTAGAACTTCTAAATTACTAGAGGTTCTTTTTTTTATACCCAAAAACAAAGGAGGAAAGCGATTTGGATAACGAAAAGTTAAAAGCAGAAGCACAAAAAGCGCTTGATGCAGGCGATTTGGAAAAAGCCAAGGGTTTGTTGGCTCAAATCAAAGCCAACAAAGAGCAAGAAGAAACGCAAGCACAATTAAAAACTGAGCTTGAAGACGAGTTAAAAGACTTAGGCGCTTCTGATGAACCTAAAACAGAGCCTGAAACAGAAAAACCAACTGAACCAACTGAACCTGAAAAGGATAAAGAACCAGAAGAAAAGGAAGAAGTACCACCTATTCCGCCTAAAAAAGACGAAAAAAAGAAAGAAGAGGAGAATCGATCTATGGAAGTAATCTTGAATGACCAAAAAGATAAAGAAACACGCTCTATTAACCAATTTATTCGTTCAAAAGGAGAAACGCGTGACGGCTTGACAACAGTCGGAGCAGAAGCGGTAATCCCGATTGATCGAATCACAAAGCCAGAAAAACAACCTGAAACAGTCGTGGACTTGCGCCAACATGTTGGGCGGGTGCCAGTTACGACAGGTACTGGTTCTTACCCAATCTTGAAAGCGAACAAAAATAAAATGATCTCTGTTGAAGAATTGGCTAAAAACCCAGCGTTGGCAAATCCTGAATTCACGAAAGTAAGTTATGAAATCGCTACTTATCGTGGATACATTCCTGTTTCACAAGAAGCTTTAGACGATTCTGATATCGATCTAGGCGGATTAGTAGCTGAACACATTCAACGTCAATCATTGAATACTTCTAATGCAGCAATTGCGGCAAAATTGCAAACAGCAACAGCTAAAACTGTTACTACGATTGACGACTTGAAAGATATCGTGAACGTTGCGATTGATCCAGCATATGCAGTCAAAATCATTGCTTCTCAAAGCTTCTTTAACGAGTTAGACAAAATGAAAGACAACGACGGACGTTACTTGTTGCAACAAGATGTGACTGTCGCATCTGGTTACAAATTGCTAGGCCGTGAAATGGTCGTAATGGCAGATGATGTGATCGGCACTGTTGCTGGTGACAAAGTCGCGTTTGTTGGTGATCCTGCACTATTCGCAAAATACTTTGATCGTCAACAAGCTTCTGTCCGTTGGGTAGATAACGAAGTGTACGGTCAATTACTGGCTGGTTTTGTACGCTTTGATGTTGAAGTGGCTGACACAGCCGCTGGGTTCTACGTGACGCTTGGCCCAAAAGCGTAGACCCATCCGGCGTAACGTTAAACAAAGCAACGGCTACGCTAGCGGTGGGAGCAACAGAGACATTATCAGCAACTGTAGCTCCGGATGATGCAACAGATAAATCTGTCCAATTTACATCTAGCGACAGCACAATTGCTACTGTAACACCAATTCAAGGTAAGGTAACTGCTGTTGCAGCAGGAACAGCAACAATTACTGCAACGACAGTGAACGGAAAAACAGCAGTATGTGAAGTTACAGTCACTGCTGAATAGGCGGTGAGTAAATGGAGCTTTCTGAACTTAAAAACTATCTGCGTATCGATCACGATTTAGACGATGCATTGATTGAAACATTGCAAGATGTTGCAGAAAAATATATCTACGGTGCAATCGAAGTGACTGCTACTGATGACGAACGATTTGATTATGCGGTAACGTTGCTCGTTGCTCATTGGTACGAGAATAGAATTTCCACTACCGAAAAAGCTCTTGATGAAATTCCGTTCGGTGTGACAGCTCTAATTCATCAATTAAGGGGGTTAGATCGTGGCACTGATTCAAACGAATGATTTAGACCAACGTATTGAATTCGTTCAGGATACGACAGTCAAGGACGAGGACGGGCAGCTGGTCACCACACCTGAGACTGTTTTTTCTTGTTGGGCTAGCGTGCAGACTCAACGCTTGAGCGATGTTAAAGCTTCAATCGGGACGGTTCTTGAGGGGACGTTAACGTTTATTATCCGCTATCAGCAAAAAGCAGAACTCGAAAACGACATGAAAGTGAAGTGGAAAGGCAAAACTTTTGAGATTATCACGATCACCAAAGGAGAGTTTGCCAAAGATTTCATCACTGTCATTGCGAAAGAGGTTCAAAAATGAGCGTAGAAATAGACTCATCAGAGGTATTCAAAGCGCTTAGAGAACTGAAAACTAGCGTAAAACGCGTAGAAAACCCAGCGCTAAGAAAGGCTGCTGCTTACGCTAAACCGAAACTTGAGCAAAATACGCCTGTTTGGCAAGGAAAAAAGTCAAAAGGTAAGCGTGGTGACTATATGCTTGAACACGCCAGTGATCATGTAGTTATCGGGCCGGTAAAAGATGGAAATATTGATGTTGGGTACGATGATGACGTTGCTTGGCGGATGCATTTCATCGAGTTTGGAGCAATTAATCAGCCGCCTCAAGGAATCGTCCAAAAAACACAAAAACAAATTGAAAATCAAGTAACAGAAATAATTGCAAACGAGCTGAAACGGAGGTTAGGACTATGAAAACTGCTGTATCGCAGGTTTATTCAATTTTGAATAGCGCTGAAAAAACAAAAACTATTGATTTCTACACTAACAGCGTGCCTGAGTCGGCTCAAACCGTTCCTAGCCTGCCTGTCGGGCGAATCGTTGAGCTATATGGCAACTATGATGATTACGCGAGCAACAATCCTTTATCAATTCAATTCAACGTTCAAGTGGATGTATGGGTATCGACCTTAAAAGAGGTTGATGCCTTTTATTTTGCACTCGACGAGGCTATGCGGGCGGAAGGTTGGGAATGTACCTATACCGAACAAACCGATGACGAGGATCTAGAAGGAGCAAAGCGAATCATTAAGAGATATGTAGCAACTATTTCATTAAATTAAAGGGAGAGATTAATATATGGCAACTCAAGGGTTTGATAGTGTTATCTTTGGTGTTCAATCAAAGAAAGATGATACTTTAAAAGAATTAGTGGCAGATAAATCTGCAGGCGGTGCAATTGAAGCGAAAATTACGGGGTTGGGTTCAACATCCAATACCATCTTCGCTTCTAATGTGCCATTTTTTATTGCTTCAAAAGGTGTTTCTGCACCTAAAGTCACATTAGATGTTGCTGACTTATTAGATGGTGGAATTTACCAAGAAGTAATCGGAGCGGAGGAAGTAGACGGAGCACATGTAATAGGGGCAAATACCGAAGCACCGTACACTTCGTTGGTTCTTATCTCAGGTACAAAAGAAGGCGAACGGTTATTCATGGGAATGACTAAAGGGAAATTTAGTCATCCGGACATTGATTTGAAGACATCCGAAGATAAAGGTGTGGAATTACAAACGGATTCCATTGAAGGTGATTTCATTGCAGATAGTCGTGGATATGTTTATATCGCTGCTGTAGAAACTGAAACAATGACCTTAGATAAATTCAAAGCCTTGGTGTTTAACACGCCGGGGGAGTAGTTAGCCCTGCAAGTGTTTCGTTGAATAAAACAACGTTGTCACTTGCGGTCGGGGCAAATGAAACGTTGACATCCACGGTTTTACCAGCCAATGCGTCTGACAAGACAGTGATTTGGAAATCAAGCGATACAGCCGTAGCAACCGTTGACACAACTGGTAAGGTAGCAGCCCTTAAAGCTGGTACAGCAGACATTACAGTTACAACTAAAACTGGTGGGAAAACCGCCAAAGCAACATTGACCGTTACCGAAGGTTAGCCGATTGGCTAGCCTTTTCATTTTCAATTAGGAGGAACTATTAATGATCGAATTACAACTAAAAATCGAAGGTAAGAAAAAAACATTCAAACAGCAAGATGTTTCAGCACGTGCTATGCGTGAGTGTATCAAATTCTACGAAAAAGCCGAAAAAGAAGAATTATCTGACTTAGACGCTATCGATGCAATGATTGCGATTGTAGCAGACATTTTCCAAGATCCAGCAGTTACTTTTGATTCTATTTTAGATGGATTAAGCGGAAATGAGTTAGTGCCTGTCCTTCAAAACGTCTTTGAACAAATGAATGATTTAGGTAGTGACGAAAAAAAGCAATCGGCAAAGAAAAAGAAATAAGCTTTTCAGAAGCAAGAAAGGCTATTGATCAGATCTACAAAGATTTGATTGAAGCTGGTTGGACGATGAAAGACGTAGACGATTCAGATTATCACTATCTGCTCCACCTTTTTAGCGAAGTAGAAAAAGGCGATGACTACATGGATGGCGCAGATTTTATTAAACAATTTCTTTCTGCGGACGATTTAAAAATCCTCGAAGAAAGGGGGTAAATTATGGCTGGAAAAGGAAAACCTGTTGGAAATATCAAACTGGGTATCTCGCTAGATGGTACTAGTTTTGGCAATACCCTTGATGAAATCAACGCCAAGGTTAAGCAAGCCGAGTCGAATATGAAGGCGAATCTGAAAGCCTATGATTCTGCTGGACGTAGCTATGAGGCGTTGAGTCAGAAGACGAAGGACTTGTCTACGGTCATGGATGTCCAAAATGCTAAAGTCAAAGAACTGACTAAACGGCGTGACGAAGCTGTTGAAAAATACGGTGAAGAATCAAAAGAGGTCGCTAAGCTCAATACGCAGATCAATAATGCAACGGCGAAATACAATGCCTATGGCAAACAGTTAAATGACACAAAAAAGGAACTTGTTTACTCACAAACTGCCGTCAATGACCTGACAGACGAAATCAAAGACAATGAACGGCAGATGAATGCAGAAGTCAAAGCCTTGAAAGCAGCCGGTGACGAATCTGGCGCGTTTGAAGCAAAACAAAGAGGATTGACTAAACAAGCTGAATTGTCTGAACGTGCGATGGACGAGCAACGTAAAGTTGTTGCGCTGATGGCGGATGAATTTGGCGAATCTGCTGAGGAAACCGAAGATGCTCGAAAAGAACTTAGTAAGTTAGAACGTCAAAGCAAGCTCTCTGATAAGCAATTAGAGGGGCTGAAAAAGACAACTAACGATACTGGACGGGAAATTGATGACTTTGGAGATCGGGCGAACAAATCTGGCCGTAACCTAGACGGGTTTAAAGATCGTGTATCCAAAACGACTGGTATTGTTTCTTCTTTAGGGAAAGGTTTTGCCACAATGGCAAAAGGCGCTGTTTTTGGCGCTTTTGCTACAGTTGGTTCTAAAGCAGTTAACATGGTGTCTGACTCACTAGATGGTGCAATCAGCCGTATTGATACCTTAAATAACTCGGATAGAGCATTCTCAAACATGGGTTTCAGTGCTGAAGAAACTAAAAAAGCAATGGATAATCTACAAGGTGCGATCAAGGGATTACCAACCGGTTTAGACGGAGCTGTAAAGGGTGTTCAACTTTTAGCAGGTTCGACAGAGGATGTCGGGAAATCAGTAGACATATTCAAAGCGATGAATGATGGGATTCTAGGTTTCGGTGGTAACGCTGAAATGGTTGATAACGCAATCGTACAGCTATCACAATCATTCTCGAACGGAAAAGTTGACGCTGAAACGTGGAATTCAATGATCAATAGCGGATTAGGCCCAACATTAAATGCGATGGCTAAACAGATGGGAAAAACCACTGGTGAGTTAAAAGCAGGATTGTCGGACGGATCTATTAGCGTGAAGGAGTTCCAAGACCGCTTGATTGATTTGGATAAAAATGGCGGTGGTGGTATTAAATCGCTAAACCAAATTGCAAAAGATTCGACTAAGGGTATCAGTACATCTATATCTAATGCCAAAACAGCCATTACTCGTGGTGTTGCTACAATGATTACTAATCTAAACGACGGGTTGGCTAAAAATAAATTGCCTACCCTAAGTGACATGATTAGCAACGTAGGTATTCGAGCTGAAGCAGCTTTTAAGAAAATAGGTAGTGTAATTCCGAAAGCGTTAGGGGCAATTGCGCCTGCGTTCCAAATCGTTAAGAAAAATTTAGATATAGTCCGCAATGCTTTTGATGTATTTTTTAGAGGGGTCAGCGGAGACAAGTACACAAAATCGTTTAATGTGATTGAAAAAATAATCCCTAAAAAAACAATTTTTGAAGTTCAAGACAAAATAGATGCTATCAAAGGAATCATTGGAACTCTGTTTAATAAAGGGGAAAAACAGAGTCAATCTATGGACTTAGCTCGAATGGTAGGCATCTCTGATGAAACTCTGAATAAAGTAAAAAATTTCACCGGTGATATCAGAAAACTAATCAGCAGTATTTTTGGTAACGAATCCGCTGACAAAGGGATGCTGCAACGTTTAGGGTTGAAAGATGAAGATATTACAAAGATTAAAAACGTTATAGAAGACTTAAAGGTCTATTTCGGATCAGTTCTTACTAATTTACAACAAGCTTTTGGAGTTGCCATAGAAATAGCTAAAGGCGTGTTTAATACATTATCGCCCTATGTAATTCCAATAATTTCTAAAATAGGAAAAGCGTTAGGCGATATAGGTAAATCCTTAACTCTTTTCTGGGAACAAAACGGAAAGCAAATCATTGAGGCAATCAAAAATTTCTTTGTATTTATTCAACCAGTCGTCAAAATTGTAATGACTCTTTTCATGGGATTTATAGACAATGTGATTGGACTAGTAAAAGGATTATTAAACGCTATCCAGGGAGCAATAAAAATCTTCACGGGTATTTTTACTGGCGATCTCGGAAAAATGTGGGAAGGGATCAAACAATTATTTTCTGGAGCGATTCAAGCTATATGGAATTTTATACAAATCATGTTCTTCAAAAGACTTATACAAGGAGTTTCAGGTCTTGCGAGTGGTTTTAAGAGCATTGTTAAAGGATTGTGGGATGGTGCGAGAAACTTATTTCAACAAGGTATTAACGGTGTCGGATCGTCTGTTGTTAGTTGGATTTCCAATACTTTAAGCCGTGTAGGAGGATTAAAAAACTCCTTCATCAATTTAATTAGAAATTTGTGGAATAGCATAAAATCATTATTTTCTGGTGGAATATCGAACACTTGGAGCGCAATCAAAGGTTGGGCTTCTAATTTGATGTCATCTATTGGAAATTTGAAAAATTCTTTAGTCAATGTAATAAAATCCATGTGGTCAACAATAAAAAATACATTTTCAAACGGCATTTCTATTGTAGTTAATTGGATGAAAGGGTTACCCGGGCAAATAGCAAACGGCATTAAAGCAGGCGTTGGCGTTGTAAAGGATGCTTTTGAATCAATATTTAAATCTGCTATGAATGCTGTTAAAAAGCCTATTAATTTAATCATTGACGGTGCTAGTTGGGTCTTGGAAAAACTAGGTGGCGACAAAATCAAGCATTGGAATCCGGAATACGCTCAAGGTACAGAAGGACATCCAGGCGGCATGATGACTGTGAATGATGGCGCTGGGGCTGAAATGGTCGTAAGGCCAAACGGTCAAGCGTTTATTCCTCAAGGTCAAAATATTACTATGTATGGCGAACCAGGAACGCAAGTAATTCCTGCACACGATACAGCAATGCTAATGGGTAAAAAGCGCTCAACCTTCGCTTATGCAAAAGGTACTGGCGGTATGTTCTCGAACTTGTGGTCTAACGTTAAGGATGTTGGTTCTGGAATTCTCGATGGCGTTAAAAACGCGATTGGGGATGTGATGGACTACATTGACGATCCAGCTAAGTTAGTTTCCAAACTTTTAGGCTCTAATCTGCTCGGCGGATTGACTAAATGGCCGCTGGATGTTGGTGGCGGTATCTTGAAGAAAGCGAAAGATGCTTTGACATCTAAAGTTAAAGAGATGTTTGATTCAATGAGCGCTGGTAGCTTTGATGGGGCTATGAACGCGAATGGCGTTTATCAGTATTTAGTGGATGTCGCTCAAAAAGTAATGGCTAAATTTAGTGGGTTAACGATCACTTCCGGTTATCGTCCTGGCGATCAATATCACCACGGAAGACATCAAGCTATTGATATTTCAGGTTATCCCGTAGGTAGTCCGAGATATACTGAAGCGGCTAACTACGCGTTTGAAAAATTTCCACGAGATGTTGGTTATGTAATTACTAATGGACGTGTTCGTGACCGCATAGGATTCTCAGGAACGGGAGTCCATGACGGTTGGGCAGCGTGGCCACCTGGCGACCATTTTGACCACGTGCACATTTCTGGTTCAAAAGGTGCGGGGGAGATTTATTCAGGTGGTTCAAATTCTTCTGGTAAGAATCCTAAACCTTCAGGCGGTCATGAAAATTGGATGCGAATGGCAGGGTTTAAACCTTCTGAATATGGAGCGATTAATTATATCGTTAACCATGAATCGAGCTGGAACCCTTCCGCTACTAACCCATCTAGTGGAGCATACGGATTGCCACAATCGTTGCCAGCGAGCAAACTAGCTTCTGCTGGGTCCGACTGGCGAACTAACCCAATTACACAATTGAAATGGATGCGCAATTACGTGAATGAGCGTTATGGCGGAGCGAATGGTGCACTGTCCTTTTGGAAAAGAAATCACTGGTATGCTAACGGCGGGATTGTTAACCAACATCAAATAGCGGAAATAGCCGAAGGCAACAAACCAGAGATAATCATACCTTTGGATTCTGCAAAACGTTCACGAGCGATGCAGTTACTTGCAATTGCGATGGATAAACTAGGAGTTACTCCAGAAAATCCGAAAGCGACCTCTAAGGGTAGTGGTTCACTGGAAACGTTAGTCGCTTTAATGGTTCAGCAAAATAATTTACTAACTAAACTAATAGCAAAAGACACTAACATTAATTTAGATGGTGAAAAAATTGCAAGTAATACAAACAATCGATTGGGTAAACGATTCGATCAAGCCCTTTACACTACGGGATAGGAGGAGATAAATTGAGCGGGTATATTATCGATTTAAGATTTTTTAAAAATTTTCAACTTCTATCTTTGAAAGAAATTCTAGGAGTTGAATGCATTGAGTTTGAACGTAAAGCGCCAGCATTAAATGTAGAATATCAGGAGTTTTCAGGTTCAAATGGTTCAAGAGAAGTGAACAGCTCATTCAAATCGTTCATTATTGAAGTCAAACTATTTATGGAATTTAAAAATATGTATGACTATCAATTGAAAGAAACGGAATTATATGCCTTTCTTTTTGATGACAATAACTACTACATTGTGACTGATCGTGAGCCTGGCAAACGCTACTTAGTACGTCCAAATTCAGTAGATTTAGAAGATTTAGGCATTCGATACGCCACTTATTCAGTTGCGTTCAATGTTTTTAGGGGCTGTTCGGAATCACTTTCAACCACACTCTCTGAATTTTCGTTGGACGATGAGTGGCAGTTTTCTCAAAATCTTGAAGCAGAAGATTATCAGTATGAGTTTGATGCAAGTCGTTTTCAAGTGTTCAATGCAGGAGATTTCACGATTGATCCACGTGAGCATGACTTGAAAATCACGTTAAAAGGTGAATCGCTAGACAATGCGACAATATTCAATCGAACGACTGGCGAGCGGTTTATTTATTATCCACCGTTTTCTACAAATCTTGGGCAAACAATCACGCTAGACCGTGTTTATCCGAAATTGAACGGTGTAAATTGTGGAATCGATACAAATTTAAGTTTGATTACATTAGTTCCAGGCATTAATGAGATAGAAATACAAAATGTTGCAAACGTGAAATCTTCATGGGATTTCCGTTATCTGTATAAGTAGGTGATACGATGACAGATATCATCATTCAAAATTATGAAAAAACAAAACGGGAGATCCTTGTCGAATATGATAAGGACTCTTTTTTTGAAAATTGGCAAGAAAACGAAACGTGGGAAGTCAGTTTCAATGTAACTAAAACAGATTTAAATAGTACAGCGTTTGATTTAGTTGATTACGAAAGCTCGGTAATTTTCAACGGTCAAGAATTCATAATTAAGTCAATGGAACTTAGTGGATTAGGATCAATGATAACTAAAAATGTTACAGCTACGCACATCTTCTATACAGTTCAAGATGGGTTTCAATACAATACGATATCAGGAACTCGAGCTATTAATGAATTACTAACACATGTCTTTAACGGTGCTACCGGGGATATGGGTTTTCAATGGGAAGTAGTAAATCCTCTAGGGAAAATTGGGAGAGTAGAACAGGAAAATTTCGGAAATGCGAATTACCTCAAACTAATTGAGGAAATAATGAGCGATTATGATGTGGTAATGGTACCCGATAATAAACGCATGACATTCTATTCTCGTTCAGATTTCGGAAACCAAATTCAAGAACAAATTCGATATAAGTACAATACAGATTCAGTAAAGTTCGACATTGATACGTATTCGCTAAAAACTCAAATTAGAGGTTTTGGTAAGAAAAAAGATGATGGAAGTTATTACTTTTCTCCAATCACCTACACCTCCCCAGAATCAGAAAAATGGGGCATCCGTATTCAAGATCCTGTGGAAGATGAACGCTATACAGTAGCTGTGAACATGACAGAACGGCTAAAAAAAGACTTACAGGATTATCCGTCAATCAGCGGTTCAGTGACGTTGAAATGGCGCATCACTCCAAAAAAAGGGGATTATGTTCCGTTTATTTACGAACCATTAAATATCAAAACGTACATTCAAATTGTTGGAATCAAAACCTATCCAGCATTACCAAACAAACCACCAGAAATCACATTGTCAAACACTAAAAAAACTATGACATCAATATTAGCCAGTTTAGCTAAGAAAGGAGTGATTTAATGGAATTACTCAAACTCATAAAAAACAGAATTTCATCAGAATGGAAAAAAAATTTTAATGATAATGTGGATATCTTAAATAGAATCATTCGAGGACAAAACCAGAAAATCGATGTGACGAATAAGCGCATTGATAATGTGGTTTTGCATAGTGGTGGAGATTCGCCAAACGAAGTAGTGGACGCGCGAGTAAATAATAAAGGTGAAACATTCGATACTTTAGAATCAAGATTACTTGCTGCAGAAAATAGACATGATGAAGATGTTGAGAATACAAACGGTACGTTGCTTAATCAGCAAAAACAGATGGAGCAACTGAACAACGGAATTGGAAAATTAATGGGGACTTACGGTGCAACGATCGACTTATTTGTTTCGATAGAAAAAGGCGATGATAAAAATGGCGATGGAACAGAACAAAATCCATTTGCAACAATTCAAATGGCAGTTAATCAAATCCCATTGATAAGTTCAGCTCGTGCAACGATTTGGGTTGATGATGGGGTTTATTTGGAAAATGTCATCCTAGCAAGTATATTCTGTGTATCACTAACAATCAGAACAATTCAAAATGTGGATAGTCTTGACCTGAGCAAAGTAGATTTACCAGTAAAAGTTCGTTCAATAGGTTTCGCCTCCTCAGCAGGCTATTTTCACATCTATGGCTTGCAAGCCGTTGATACAGCGAATGCCATTCAAACCGATGGTAATACGTGTGCTTTCTTTTGTAAACAAGGAGGGTATCTCGCTTTGAATAAAGTTAAGTGTGCTGAAAATACATCGTCATCTACGAATTACAATGCACTGTATGTGAATGGAAATTCAAAAATGAACATTTATTACTCACATTTCGTGAATCAAGCTATTCTATTAAGAGCTTCTGCGATGTCAACCGCCTTATTTTCGGGAACGAACACAGGGTCTGGTAATGTAGTAGGGATTTCGGCGGATTCAGGTGCGATAGTAACAGATGCATCATCAACTACCTCGGGTTCGACAACTAAATACAAAGTTCAGTTAGGATTGGTTGTTACTAAAGGGCAGGTGTTTAGTTAATGTTTAAAACAAATAATGAGACAATCTTAATTGATGCTAAAGCAACCGATCCTATTCCTACAGGAGTGGTTTTTTGGTCTCACGATAGAGGAACTGCGAAGCTGATTTTCCAACTTCAAAAAGACTATATGAATCAACCTCTTTCGGCAGGTACTATCGTACCAATTCTTCTAGAATTTAATTCTGACACAGCGGAGGGTGGTCGTGGCCGCCACATTTATCATGCAGTGATTGAAGATGCGGTAAACGGGATCGTATCGATAATTTTAGAGGATAAAACATTGAGTATTCAAGGAAAAGTCGACGGTTCAATCTATATTGAACTGCCAGACTCCCGCTCACTCGATACAGCAGGACGATTCATTTTTCATATCAAACGTAGTCCGATTGACGAAGATGTGCCTGAGCTAGAAGATTATTACTGGCAAGGTTTCAACGAGATTATAGATGAGTATCATCAAACGATTAATACTATTAAATCAGAAGCTAAAGCATTGATTGATAGTCTAACTGCTGACGTTACGACAGCTCAAAGTAAGATCACTCAGTTAGAACAAAGTATCACGACAGCTAACACGAATTTGAATGCTCGCATCGATGAAATAAATAAGAAGATTGATGACAATGACGTATTCACGAAAGCAGAATCCTCCGCAAACGTGATCTATCAGTTAATTGGGAAAGAAGAAGCTGAGATTTTAATTACTGCTGATTTCAAAGAAAAGATTACAGGATCAGTTGTTGAAAATCCTAATATTATTCGCTTTTCGACAAATTCAACATTTATGGCTCCGTTAACAGGTAGCGAACCAGGTCAATTTTACTATGATCGAGCAATGACAAAGGATGGTGTAACGCTAAATGTTGGGAACACAAACTCAGACTATATGTCACAAATTCAACCAAACTGGAATCTGGTTGAAATAGTCGATAGAACTATTCCAGAATTATTTGAAACAGTTGGATTAACTGATGATAGCGAGAAAATAGAATTTATAAAAAATAGTGTTAGTTATATTAAAAATACAGTGGATGGTGTAGGAACAGGACTCCGCAGAAATAGATTAACTTTCAAAACGTATGATTCAGCTGGTGTTTTAGAAACCGAGGAGTCGGTTAATGACACTGCGAAAATTCAGGAGTTAGTAAGAGAATATGCTGATAGAGCGACGATCAAAAACATGATAAGTGATCGTGGTTTTTTAAGTGCACTTCTTTTTACAGAAGCGTCAGACGGAGTAGCAGTTTCGCAAGCTTCTCTAGATTACACCAAGCTCGAATTTAAAATTAAGGTTTCTGCAAATCTATTAATTAAGTTAATGATAGCGGCCAATCACGTAGAAAACTTGGCGACTCAAGAAGAGGCTGAAACGGGTGAAGATAACAAGAAGATTATGACGCCGCTGCGAGTAATGCAGTCGATTAAAAAGTTCGTAGAGAATAAATTTGTAAGCATTGCTGGTAACGAGACTATTGGTGGTCTAAAAAACTTTCGAGACGGTCTAATGGTAAATGGAAATAATGTTCTTACACATAAAGGAGTAGTTACTATAAAATATTCCAATGCAGATTTTCCAACTGAAATTGCGAGTGGTTATATTACCTTTGTAAGATACGGTGATGAGGTTCAAGCAGTGTTTAACTTTAAAACACGAATAGGCAATGATTTCGCAAAAGACCAATCTATTATTTGGGGTATCGCGGCTGATTTTCAGGCAGATACTTCCGAACCTCAATATATCGGAATAACAAGTACAGGCGGAACAACAAGCATAGTTAAATTTACTGAGGGCGGTTCCACTTTAACCGCGCACTCTATACTACTAAAAGATACTTGGTATGCTGGAACAGTCACGTACTTAGCTAAAAACAAATTATAGGAGGAAGATAAATGAAAACAATTTACGAAATTTTGTATCCGTTTGGATGCAAGACTACAGAAGTAGCAGAGGATTTTGAAACAAAGTTTCCATACACGGAAGTAGAACCTGATGCCAATCGAGATCTAATGCTACAGTTCTTCGATGTGAAATTGAACGTATGGCGTCCAGTAGAATACATGGCAAGCACTGAGAAGATTAGTCTGTTAGAGAACTTTTACACGAAAGCTACAGCTGATGTTAAAACCTTAACAAAGCAAAATGAGGTTCTTAACGACCAACTAACAGATACTCAATTAGCTTTAGCCGAAGTATACGAAATGCTGGTACCAGACGATGCAGCAAAGGAGGTAGTATAGATGGCAAATATTTACGTGAATTTAATCCAGAAAGGCCTGAAGACTATTGAAGAAGTTCCTAGAACAATCAGAAATGAAGTACAAGCAATCCTTGATGCAGAAACTGCGGATTAGGATTGCTTTTTATTTACTGCAAAAGGAGGTGAAAGAAATGGTAGTAGTATATGCGACTTTAATTATTAAAGGCAAGAAGACGATTGAACAAGTACCAGGTCTAATTCGCGAGCAAGTGAAAGAGATTCTAGTAGATATGGATTTACCAGAATTAGCAGGATAGCACACTTTCGAGTGTGCTTTTTATTTTGATGTAAAGAGGGATTGCAAATGTTAAACATTGGAGAAATCGCAACTTGGGCGGGGTGGTTTGCCACAATTGCTGGTCTGATTTTGTTAGTCATACGTCCGATTTTAGCGAGTTTCACAAAAATATCGGACAATCTAACGAAAATGGCACACAGCTTAGACTTAATCAATCGTGATTTAGAGATGAGTAAATCTGATCGTGTGTCCATCCACAATGAGCTGAAGACTCATGATGAACGTTTAGATCGTCACAACGATCGATTAATTGAACACACTGAACAGATTAAAACATTGTTTAAAGAAAGTGGGGTAAAACAATGAAACTAAGCAACAAACAATACGACTTTATCAAACGATTTTTAACGATCGGTGTGCCAGGCATTACCGCTTGTATCGTGACGTTAGGCGGTTTATATGGCTTTGATACAAAAGTGATTGTGGGGACAATTACGGCGCTTGCTACGTTGTCAGGGGTACTTTTGAATGTGGTTAGTAATAATTATGATTCTGATAATAAGGAGGGAAAATAGCATGGACATGAAAAAAGCACAAGAAAAATACGAGAAATCAAATGACAAAAATGTTGGATTACAACCGCAACCAAAAGAAATCGAAGAAAAGAAGGAGGACAAATAATGGCTATTAATATTGAAGCGGGTTTAGCAGTTGTTCAGCGTTTCGTAAACAACTGCAGCTACAGCATGTATGGCTCACGATATTACACAGATGGCACTTGTGATTGCTCAGGGTCTGTCTACCGTATTTTACGTGAATCGGGTGGCTTTGATTATGGATATATTCCGAGTACCGAAACGTTGCATGATTACCTTATGAAGTTAGGGTATGAAAAGATCGCCGAGAACAGTGACTTTCCGATGCAACGCGGAGATATCATTATCTGGGGACAAAAAGGATACTCTGCCGGAGCCGGGGGTCACACAGGGATCGCCTTAGATAATCAAAATTGGATCGAGTGTACAGGATGGAAGGATACAACAATTATTGCCAATCATGATCAACGATGGGTGATGGCTGGGTGTCCTTATTTTTATGCGTATCGTTTGAAGTCCACACCTAAACCAAATCCAAATCCAGCGCCAGCACCTAAGCCTCAACCTTCTGGAAATAAAAATGGCATTGCGATCGATAACGTCTCCAAAGATCAGGCGGTAAAAATGGTTCAACGTATTCAAACAAAGTACGCCTGGACGTTGCTTCGTGATCAAGTGAAACGAGTGTTGCAGCCGAACAAAGTCTATACGCTGGTTATCACTTGCGATTCAAAATGGAAGTATGAGAATGCGGTCAACCGGTTGAAGCAAGAACTTAAAACCTACTACCCAGGCTACATGCAGCAAAATATTGCGATCGTTGATGGAGACAAACCTATAATCAAAATCGAGGCACGGAATTTGAATGATGAGCAAAGCAAGAAGATGGAAGGCCACATGCGCAACTTCTTGAAAGACATCTTACTGGACGGCCAAACATATGCAGAAGCGAATTCTTACGGAACGTACGATGTTCGCATCAAAGGCGAAGGTTTTAACGATCACGACGCACCAATCGTCTTGAAAGAAATTCAGGAGATGGGTAAAGCGAAAGATGTCAATATTAATCCAGCACATATAAAAGGATTCAAATACTAAAAGCAAACACCCTCCACAATCGTAGAGGGCTTGCATTTATGGTAAAATAAAAAAGAGCCCACCCTGCAAAAGTGAAAGCTCTACATGAATTGCCTTTATAATATTATACCACGAATGGAGGTAGTTTTCATGGATAAAACTAATGAAAGGATACTCCTCAATAATTCTGAGTTAAGAGAGTTGAAAAAAATTATTTTGTTCTCATTGAATGAAGGCTATGGGGTATATTATCCAGATATTGACCTTACTAAAAAAGTGATAGCTAAGTTGCTTTCTGATGATGAGTTTAAAAATGTAAAGCGAGAATTTATTGTAGAGTAAATGTTGTAATGGATAATAAAGAAAGCGTATTGATTGACCGATGCTTAACGTCATTTTATCAAAACACATTTGTAGAAATGGACGTCTATTTGTTATTAATCCTTTTAAGGCAACATAGTAAAAATAATAGCATAGTTTTTGAGTTGGCCAATTTTGTGGCGCATAGAGAAAGAGACCGAGGGGATATACATAAATACATTCTTGAAACGAAATTAAAGGTAGAGAAAATCGGTACTGAAAAAGGGGCAAAAAAGGGGCAGTTGCTTGCCAATGTTAGCAAATAACAATCATTAATTTATCTGATAAAACGCCGTTAAAACGGCTTTTTATAGCATTTGAGAATAACTGTTATTCCGCAAAATCAATACTTAGAGCTTTATTAATCCTAACTCGCAAAACTCTTGAGGAACTCCTCAAGAGTTTTTTCTTTTATATCCGAAAAAAGAATCTTATAATGAGCGCCAGATATTCTTGTGTGGGTTTGATAAAGGTTAAATCAACAAAGCAGATCCTCGTGCAGTAACGTATAATAAGTAGCAGCCAGTATTTATGTAGAAAGGAAGGTATCTATGATAAAAGGGAATAAAACAATACTGAAGGCGGCGACTTTAGCAGATCGCCATCGTGTATACGAATGGTGTTTTCAATCAGAAACGACCAAATCCCATAGCGGACCGCCGGATTATCCTGAAAAAAAGATTGCGACTTTTCAAGAGTTTTACGAAGACTATTATGAGGAATATTATTTTAATGGAACCCGACCAGAGAAGGGCCAGGGATTTATCATCATGAATGATCAAGAAGCTGTGGGTTTCATTAGTTATTCGGCTTTTCATTTAAAACCGCATTCTGCAGAGCTGGATATCTGGATGAAAGATGAAGCAAATTGTGGAAAAGGCTTTGGAAATGATGCAATTCTAGCCTTAAGTGATTATTTAAATCAACAGTTAGCAATTGACCTTCTAATTCTCGCACCCTCCAATAAAAATATTCGAGCAATTAAATCCTATGAAAAATCAGGTTTCAAGCGTACAAATAAAATGATGTCTGATTTTCTTTCGAAGGACTATCAATCACTTTATGGCACTGGCGATTGTGGTGTTTCAGGAACAGCGATATTGATAAAGTGCTTTGCAAAGTAAAAAACTCCCGAACAAACGGAAGTCCTTTACGAAAAAGCTAATTTAAAATGGCCAATCCAAAGGAAAGATAGGTTGCATAAGCGATCCAAATCAGATAAGGAATAAAGCAAATTGCAGCTCCTTTAGATATGCCGCGAAACTCACGAATACTGAAAATAATCGTTATCAGAAGAAAAAGACTGATGAATGATGCAATCCAGAAGTGTGATCCGCCGAAGAAAATAATGCTCCAAATAAAATTAAGCACCAGCTGAATACCAAAAAGAAAATACGCGAGCGTTTTACTTTTTGGTTCTTTACTGTCAATCACAAGAAATAACGCTAGACCAATCAACGCGTAAAGTAAAGTCCAAATGATTCCGACGATATTTCCTGGCGGTGCTAAAAATGGCTTGTTTAGCTGGGCGTAGATAGCAGGAATATCACCAGCAAAAAATCCTGATATAGAACCTATTAATTCTACACCAATGATACAAGCGAGCAGTTTAAAAAATCGATTTAACATGGTTTACCTCCTTTATTACTTGAAGTTTGTTGTACTCAAGTGTACTCTCTACTTATTCAGTATAACGAGGATTATCCTTAAAAGAAAAAAAGATGCTTAAGAAAAACAATCTAACTTAGTAAAAGCATGTTATAATAATTCGGAAGATTTTCTAAAGCCAAGAGATTGGCAACTTGCAAAATTTGTAAGTTTTGTCTTCTTTTAGTAAAATGTAATTGTTGATAATTCCAAGGAGAGACTAACTATATAGAGTCAAGTAAAAATTAGCCAAATCAAAAAATATTTTATAACAGATAATTCCGAAAAAAGGGTACAACAAATAAGCTTCTT
>SKEH01000347.1_pt1 | contig 29585 bp, 43 predicted proteins | sample 4826571 | NCBI WGS metagenome assembly SKEH01 (sample SAMN11008814, study PRJNA524170) | human gut metagenome | biome: Human fecal sample; material: Feces; isolation source: fecal sample from pouch patient p29 | host: Homo sapiens | place: Israel: Tel-Aviv | collected 2016-09-14 | reverse complement strand
CATCTAATAATACAAATAATAATAAACCGTCAAAGCCGCCTAAGCCGGTGGCACACCGTGACAAGTTTGAATCACTGTGGACGCTGTATCCCAATAAAAAAGGCAAAGAAACAGCATGGAAGTCCTACAGCAGTTCGATCAAGGCTGGTGTTACCGATGATGATATTCGACAAGGTATTAATAATTATCTTGCTGAAATCAAGGCTAAAGGAACCCCTAAACGCTACATCAAGCACGGTGGCACCTGGTTTCGGCAAAAGGGCTGGGAAGACGAATACGACAAGACGCCTGACACAACAAGCCGTAGACGACCAGTTACCGTTAGGGAGACGTTACCAGACTGGGCCCAGGATATTACTACGGTGCCAGCACCAAGTAATGCTGAATCTGTGCCAACTACGGAGGAAATCAATGAAAAGCTGGCCAAACTAAGAGCTAGAAGAGAGAGCAGGTGAGATTGTGCAACGAGCAAGAGCAGAGCAACGTGGTAATGACCTAATCATCCACTTGGATCGTCCGCTTAATCAAGACCATATAGAGACTGTGAGCGGCGCACGTGGTCAGTTCTATGTCGATTTCGAAGTGACCGACCCACGTAAGGCAAGAGTTAAGCAACGGCGCTTGTTCTTCGCTCTGTTACACGACATTGAGCTGTGGTCTTTCGAACCGAAGGACTTCTTGAAAGAGATGTTCTATACCCAGTACGAGATTTACACGGCAGGTAAGACTATCAGCCTTGCAGACGACACCAAGTCAACCGTGAGCGATGCTAATGTGCTCCTGGACTTAGTAATCGACTTCATGTTTACCTGGCGAGTTCCTTTCAAAAAAGGCTATGAATTGCTACCGCGTGAAGAAGAGTATTACTTATTCCAGTGCTGTCGGCACCGAATCTGTACGATTTGCAGCAAGCATGCGGACATCCACCACGTGGAGCCAATTGGCAGTGGCATGGATAGAACCAAAGTCGACCATACCAAGCGCCACGTAATGGCATTGTGTCGCGACCATCATAGTGAGATTGAGACAATTGGACCGAATCGATTTTCAATGCGCTATCACGTTCCAGTTGAGGGCGTGAAATTAGATGTTGAAACATTAAGAAAGATAGGAGTTAGAGGAAATTATGGATCAGAAGATGAGCGAAAAAGAGAAAACATTAATCAGACAAGCGCTGGATAGTGGAATGACGTTTGATGAAATTATGGATTGTTTAGAAAGGTCGGACGAAGGTGATTATGCTGAAATATCTTATTCAACTGATAGTGGTAAAGCTTACCTAATGGGTAATGGCGAAGCAATCCTTAAGGGAATTATTGCTTTGATTAACCAGTTTATCAATTCAGCACCTGTCCAAACCAGAGGAAGAATCATTAACGAGCTGGATAACAACATGCTTAATCGTTCAATGGAATGGGTAACACGTGATAAGGCGGAACACAGTTGCATGAACAATGTTGATGAAAAATACTTCCCGAATGAATTAAAAGAAGTGTTTAAAGACATATTTGAAGATAGATTTGGAGGGAAGTAGGGATGATTAATCGAACCGTATTAGTCGGACGCCTAACCAAGGATCCAGAAATCCGTTATACCCAATCAGGGATGGCGGTGGCCAACTTTACTATGGCCGTGAACCGACAGTTCACCAACGCTAATGGCGAGCGAGAAGCGGACTTTATCAGCTGTATTGTCTGGAGAAAGGCGGCCGAAAACTTATGTAATTTTACCCACAAAGGATCATTGGTCGGGATTGACGGTCGGATTCAAACGAGTACGTACGAAAAGGAAGGCCAGCGTGTTTACTCAACCCAGGTGGTTGTAGATAGCTTTTCGCTGTTGGAACCAAAGCAACAAAGCCAACAACGTGGCCAACAATCCAATGCTAGCGATGCTTTGCATGACAATTTCGGACAGCCTACTAACAATAACGATTTTGATATTGATGACAACGATCTGCCATTTTAGGAGGAACATTGATGCTTAAGCACTATATTACTAAGTATTACGAGGACAATAATTTATATGTAGAAGCTTGGATTCAATTTGATTTGTTTAGAAAAACTTGGTGCTTTTCTAGAAAAAAAATAAAAATACCCTCGAAATTAATTCCGAGAGTACCGCGTAATTAATAATACCTATTTTTTAGTCCATTTATTTCCAGATTTTTGAGTAGGTGGTAACCGGTCACCTTTCTGGATATGAACTACATGAGCTCCAGACACACTACCGCCGCGTGGTCCAACTTCTTGATATATTCCGGCGGGCTTATTATCAGTCCCAGGCTTGATTTTTTCAGACATTAGCATCTCTCCAATACATTAGTTTTCTATAGAAGTTGTTCCTACTTCTATACTTAATATAGTACCATCGAAAGTATGTTCTTACTATATATAGTATTCAAATGTAACGATATTGTAATGAAAGGCGGTATATAAGCAATGTGGTTAAAAATAAATAAAATATTAAAACAGAAAAATATGTCAGTTCGCTGCCTGGCTAAAAAAATAAACGAGCCATATACGACAATTATGAACATAAAAAATGGTGCAACAAAAAATCCGGGATTTAATTTAGTTGTCAAAATAGCGGACGAGTTAGGTGTTCCTTTGGATTATTTTAGGGAGGATTAAATGGTAAATGCTAAAAATTACACAAAAATATTACGATGGCAATAAATTAGACGAGTCAAGCGTACAAGAAACAAGCAGTACGGAAATAAGAAATCTCCTCTCTTATGCTGGATATGCCGATTTAGCATATAACGAACGAGTACTCAACGGTATAGAAGCTGTCTTGATTCAACTTGGATATGAGGTAAAAGATGACTAAATTAAGCATGTTCAAATGGACGGAAGAATTTCCAATGGGCTCACATGATGTGAGTGTTGGATCATTTCAAGATTCGGAAATTGATTTATCCGATAAAGATGCGGCAAGAATAGCTAACTGGATTTTGGACGAATTAAAGGAAGGAAATCATGTAACGTTCAGGATTGATGAGGAAGTGGAAGCTTGAACAAACCTCAATTAGAAAAATGGCAGCGTTTGGATAAGGCTTTCCCAAACAAGCCCAAGATTGACGATAAAACGGTAGATAGGCTTGTTAAGGCGATGCGCGATGAGTTTTTTAAACCAGAATACGGCCTTGAATATACCACCATTAAAAATGGCTTTAAAAAAGTAATTATTTCGGCTTGTTGCGGAATTAAGAAGGAATCAGCAGAAAAACAGCAGGAAGAAAATCCGTAATATCAACGTTTATAAGACGTTTTGGTTTAAAACCAGCAAAAAACCTGTAGAAAAATGGAGGAACAAAAATGAAGTACGAATACGAAAATAAAAATGAATTAAGAGAAATCAGCACAGAAATAGCTATATTAGTGATGAAATTTAACGTGGCTTTTTCAAATAATGATTCAAAGATGCAAGAAGAGGCTCTCCACGATCTTAAAAATATTGAAAAACGGGTTGGAGATTTTAAACCAATTATCAAAATTAATGTGGAGGATTAGTAAGTTGAAACAGCTATTGATTAATTTGTTGTCTTGGATTGAATTCAAATTAATTCTAATTGAGGAAAAGCTGAATGGTAAGCGAATCATTATAGCTAGACAATTTAACGACACGTACGAAGATTGTAAAAAATATAAAATTGTCGTCCACGATTTGAGCGAAGATTACGGGATTGGCCCCCACGTCATTAAATATGAATTTGACGGATATTCTAAAGGTGATGGCACATCGATTCCTAGTGAAATAGAAGATGGAGACTGGATTATTAAGGACAACAAAGGAAACATGTATGCAATTCAGCAGCATGAACTGGATCCGTATTAATTGGGTGGTAGTAATGTTAAAAACTTACCGAAAAACTAGTGGAAATGACGGAACTATTGTTAAAGCCGAGCAATTAAATTTAAACGAAAAAGTTGAGGAAACTTTAAAGAAGTACCCGGAACTTGAATTCGGAGTGGTTGACGTCAAGCCTTATCCAGATGGCCCATTTGAGGTGTTGGGTTTCTACTTAGGAAATGAAGTGGTAACTAAGAGCACTTGGTTTGTAACAGATATAAAAGGTAAACATTGGCTAGTTAACGATGAAGAATTTAAAAATAATTATAAGAAGGTGTTGTAATGATTAAAGAATATCGCAAAACGGCGACTATTAAGGCTGAACAGTTCGATGGTAGCCCAGAAATGGTGTTTAAATATGATATTTTTCCAGATTATTCTGGTAATAATGTTCGATACTTTATTGAAACTAAAGAAGGCCAACTAGAAATCAAAGAAGGTGATTGGATTGCTACAGGCGTTGAAGGTGAGCATTGGGCAATCGCTGACGACATTTTCAGAAAGACGTACGAAGAGGTGGAATAATGTTTAAAAAATTAAAAAGAAAGTTTTCTGGTGAATCTACGGATGAGGGACAAACTTACAAGTATATCTACAACTACAATTATACTTTTACCACTAACTGTAGCTGTGGTTGTGAGCCAAACATTGAGCAGGCTGAAAAAATGGTGGATATGGCTAAGCGAAATGCTGATAAGGAGAAATGAAGAGAGGAGGTTCAATCATGACGGTATATGTGCTTTATTATCAAGAATATGACGGTTCCAATGTTGTTGGTGTGTACTCAAGTTACGAAAAAGCGCAATCTGCTATTGATGACGATGACATGGCAAACTATGAAGGACAATGGGAAGGATACCATATTGCGGAGTGCGTGTTAGATGAATAGGGGGCATGGTTTTGAGTAAAACGGTTGGGCAAACCTTCATATTATTATAACAGGAGTGACGGGGCATGACATTATTACCAGAATTAGATAAAGAACAGACCAAGTATAACGCAAGGAAAATATTGTCTAAATACCGTAAGTACAAAGCTTACATCAATGCTCCGGTTAACCCGAAAGTTACCGCCAGCTTTGGTGATGGGGCACCAAGTGCAACGGCACCCGCTCCAGAATATGTTGAACAGAGAATGATTGATGCAGAAAAAGGCAAAGTGTTCTGTAAATGGGTAGATTGGGCGATCAATAGTTGTAGAAAGTATCATTACCGTGAGTTACTTAAAATTGTCTATTGTGAAGGCTACGAGGAAGACCACGGCTACTACATGGACGTGTTAATGCAACGATTGCCCGGCAGGTATTACAACATGTCATCGACTACTTACTTCAACTGGCATGAAGCGGCACTGTTAGATGTAGCTGAAAGGCTGGAGTGCCAAGCTTTTGTAAAATAAAAAAGTGGAGTTAATCTGGAGTAAATTTGGAGTAAAACTTGAGTACTTCTGGAGTTAGTATCCGTTATATTGGTAGTATCGAAAGATGTAGGGCAGATGGTTCGGCAAAATTCGTTTCAACAAATTTAATCAGGAAAGGCACGTTACGTTTGTCGCAGGGTTCGATTCCTTGCTGTCTTATCTAGGCTATAATATCGTAATCCTTGGGTTCGCTACCCTAAAGATGTTAAGTGAGATGTGGCGGAATAGGTAGACGCTAATTAATTCTTCAGTCCCCTTGTCTTGGAGAGAAGATAGACAGTCGGTTAGACTATACACTACCGTGTGAAAGGGAACGTCTGTCATGTAAGGTGCAAATCCTTACCATCTCATTCTTATAACTAAGGTCACATGACGCTGTCGTTGTGTGGCTTTTTATTTTGTCCTAAAGGAGGTGTGGTGACATGTAATGAAACTAACAGCGAAACAAAAGAAATTTGCGGACAATTACATCAAGACTGGCAATGCTACTCAATCGGCAATTGATGCTGGTTATAGCAAGAAGACAGCCAAGTCTGTTGGTAGTGAAAACCTGACAAAACCTGACATTAAGGCGTACATTGCCGAGAAGATGAGAGAGATTGAATCAGACCGCATTATGGGCGCACAGGAAGCTTTAGAGTTTCTTACTAATGTAGTTAGAGGCAAGGAGCTTGAAACTAAAGTGGTCACCACACAGTACGATGTAAGCACAGTGAAGGTGCCGGCTGATGTTAAGACTAAGATTAGCGCTGCTAAGGAAATCCTTAAACGTTATCCTGATAACGACAAGCTACTTGAACAGCAGATCCGTAAAATCACCGCCGAAGCTGATATAGCAGAAGCTAAGAGCAAGATGCTTGATGATCAGGAAACAGGAGCAGTCAACATCAACATTACCCCGTTTGGAGATGATGACGATGGATGTTAATTGGAACCTGCCAGCAATGGTTGATAAAGCTTATGCACCGTTGTTTACCAGTCGGGCACGCTACATTTCAATCAAGGGTAGTCGTGGTAGCGGTAAGAGTGAAGCAGTTGCTCGTAAGGTTATCTATGATGTGATAACTAAGCCGTACGTTAATTGGTTGGTAGTAAGACGATTCGCCAATACTAATCGGCAATCAACATATACATTAATCGAAAAAGTCGCTAACGTTATGGGCGTTGGTGGCTTATTTAAGTTTAACAGCTCACTACCAGAGATAACGTATAAGGTGACCGGGCAAAAGATTATATTCCGTGGGTTAGACAAGCCCCTATCGATTACATCTATCAGTGTTCAGACTGGTAACCTATGTAGAATGTGGACAGAAGAAGCTTATCAAGTTGAATCAGAGGAAGCGTTCAATACGGTAGATGAATCGCTACGTGGAAAGATTAATGATCCAGACGGATTCTATCAGACAATATTAACGTTTAACCCGTGGAACGAACATCATTGGTTGAAGCCAAAGTTCTTCGATGAAGATACACGAGAAGATAACACGCTCGCCTATACGACAACCTACAAGAACAACCCGTTTCTGGATGACGGCTACATTAAAAAGCTTAAGGATATGTTAGTTCGCAATCCACGACGGGCAAAGGTTGCTGTACTTGGTGAATGGGGCGTTGCTGAAGGGCTGGTGTTCAATAACTTTGATACAGTCGAATTTGACATCAATAAGAAGATCCAAGAGATTGGTACGACGGTACATGGCATGGACTTCGGGTTCACCCATGACCCTACAACTTTACCTAGTGCAGTCTATGACGACAAAAAACATGAGTTGTGGATCTATGATGAACTGTACAAAACAGGATTACTAAGTGATCAGATTGTGCGTGAGATCAAGAAACGCAATCTAATGGCTGCTAAGATACATGCAGATGCGGCTAGTGCAATGACAATCGCTGAATTGAAGCATAAGGGTGTTAGACGGATTAGAGGTGCGAAGAAGGGGCCCGATTCAATCGAACTGGGTATCTCGTTCATGCAGTCTCTCAAGATTCATATCCACCCGAAATGCGTGCATACCATTGAGGAATTCAATACCTATTGCTTCGATAAGGATAAAGAAGGTAACTGGTTGAATCAACCGATTGATGATAACAACCATATCATTGATGCGATTAGATATTCGCTTGAGGACTACTACGCAAGTGGTGGCAACAAGGCAAAAGTATTCAAAAACACATATATTTAGAAGGAGGTGTTAGCTATCGAAGTTACAGTAGCAGGTAAGGGATCGATTATTAATGGCACAACGTTTGTTTATCCCCGCGATGACAACCAACCAGCAAGCGAACAGATGACTGGTGAAGATTTGATGGCGTTCATTATGGCGAATGACAATCTAGCTAAAGGTTATGATAGAAAGTGGCAGATGTACATTGGTAATCACGACATCTTATCGCAAGCTAACAAGGACCACGGACCCGATAATCGATTGGTGGCTAACCTAGCACATTACATCGTTGAGACGTTTAACGGCTATTTTATGGGGATTCCACCAAAAATAACGTTAGATGACAAGGACAACAACAAAGCGTTACAACAGTGGAATGACACGAATTCATTTCAGGATAAGTTAAACGAAATTAGTAAGCAAGCGGACATCTACGGGCGTTCGATTGCTTTTTTATTTCAAAATGAAAAAAGTGAAACAGGTGTAGCATACAGTTCCCCAATTAACTCATTCATCATCTACGATGACCGAATTACACATGAACCATTGGCATTCGTACGCTACAGCAGAAACGAAGCACAAGAGGTTTCCGGAGAGATATATTTTGAGGATAAGCAATTTACGTTTGATAGCTCTTATGAGATGAAGAACGGTAAGATTAACCAATTTGGCACGGTGCCAGCGGTTGAGTTTTTCGATAACGAAGAGCGACAGGGCGTATTCGAAAACTCAATGACACTGATTGATGCACTGGATCAGGTTATGAGTCAGAAAGCTAATCAGAACGCTTATTTCGACAACGGTTATTTGCTAATCAAAGGTCTGGATTTAACCGATGCAGATGGCAATATTGATCTTGACCTAGACGGTAATCAGATAATCTATGCGCCTGATGCCGATGCAGTCGGTGGTTCAGCGGAATTCTTAAGTAAGCCCGACGGAGACGCAATGCAAGAACATTTGACTGACCGGCTAATTGATATGATTTATCAAATCAGCATGGTTGCCAATCTCAACGACGATTCATTTAGTGGTAATAGTTCAGGCGTGGCATTGCAATACAAGTTGCTACCGATGAAAAACTTAGCGGCTAATAAGGAACGCAAGTTTACTCAAGCGCTCCGGAAGCTATACAAGATTGCGTTTAGTGTTGGCACTATCCTCGGTGATAGCAAGACTGATGCATGGCAGGACTTGAGCTTCCAATTCACGCGAAATCTTCCGGTTAACTTGTCGGACGAAGCCAACACAGCAAAGGCGTTGACAGGCGTTGTTAGTGAAGAGACACGTCTTTCTACATTATCCATCGTTGATGATCCTAAAGCAGAAATGAAACGAATGCAGAAAGAACAGGCTGACAGCATTAGGAACTCGCTGGACGTAACCGGTAACCTAACCGATCAACAGAAAGCTGGTATGAACAATGAGCCAGAAGCAACTGAACAAGAAGAATAGGCAATACTGGCAGAAGCGCGAAGCAGAGGAACGCAAGTGGATTCAAGGTAATATCAAAACCGATAAGGACTTCGATAGGCTCCTCCAAGAACACTATGACACTATGCTAGATAGCATTAACAAGGATATCAGTGAACAGTACACACGTTACGCAAAACGAGAAGGCTACACGCTTGCCGAAGCGCGAAAGAAAGTTGCTCAAGAAGACGTCCAAGCGTTTTCTAACAAAGCTAAGAAGCTGGTAGCGAAAGCGAGGATAATCTTCAAGAAAAAGGGCAAAGTAGAATATGCCGACTTTTCCGATGAAGTTAACACACGCTTACGCCTGTACAATGCCACAATGCGCATTAATCGGCTAGAAATGTTAAAAGCACAGATAGGCTTAGAAATGATAGATAACAACATGGATATCTACGGTGCGATGACTGATCGTTTGAATGATGAGTACATTTCCGAATTGAAACGACAGGCTGGTATCCTATCCGATTCAGCTGGAGCAGTTAAAGCGGCTGAAACGTCTAGCATTGTAATGGCGTCTACAGGTAATGCTAATTTTAGTGAACGTTTATGGGCTAATAGCGACGTTTTTAAAGTTAAATTAGACCAACTGCTAACTAAACAGATGGTGCAGGGACTAAATCCTAGGGCAATTGCCAGAGATTTGAAGCCTTATCTCAAAGCAGAGGTCAACAACGCCAGATATGTAACTGAACGTTTAGCTCGAACTGAATCAGCTAGGGTACAGACACAAGCGCAGTTACGAAGCTTTAAAAAGTACAATGTCAAAACGTGTAAATGGCACGCAGAACCTTCTGCCTGTAAGATTTGTCTTGAGATAGCGTCTTACAACGAAGGTATCTATTCGGTTAATGATGTACCGGACTTGCCTGTACACCCGAATTGTAGATGTAGCATTTCGGCTTGGCACGACAAAACTACTAGCGATGACTAATTACAGTCACCGCTTTTTATTGCCTTTTTCCTGATTGCAGGCAAAAAAGAACAACTGAGATTCGTTTCCCAAAACGTTAAATGCGAGAGGAGAAATACATTATGGAAGAAAAATTACCAATGAACTTGCAATTTTTTGCAGAAGACGCAGCACCGGCTGATCCAGTTGACCCGTCAGATAATCATAATGATAACCCTGATGCTAGCGCGGGAAAACCTGACGCGGACAATCAAAATGGTAAGCCTGATGTGGGCGATGGCGAAGGTGAAGAAACTGATAAGACGGTTGAAAAACTGCAGAAGCGATTGCATGCCGAAACGGCTAATAAACATTCGCTTGAAGAACAAGTTTCCGACTTGCAGAAGCAAATTGAAGACTTGACTAAGAAGTCTGATAAGCCTAAGGACGTTGCTAAGTTGTCAGAAGAGGACAAGAAAAATAAAGCCCTTGAAGAAGCACAAAAGCGCAATGCTGAACTTGAAGCGCAATTAAAACGCAATGAAGTTCTATCGCAAACCCGGGCGGTCTTCCAAGAGGACGGTATTAATGTTAATGACGACGTTCTCGGATTAATTGTTGCTGATGATGATGAGAAAACTTATAAGAACATTGTGGCAATTAAGAATTTGATCCAATCAACAACTGAAACGGCGCGTAAAGGCTTTTTACAAGGATCGACACCTAAAGATACAGGTTCACAGGTAACTGACGCTTTCGCGGCTAAATTAAACAAATACAAATAAGGAGGGCATATTATGCCAGCAACAAATAACAATCAAGCAGTGCGTACGTTCCAACCTCAATTTAGAGAATTATTACAAGCGGTCTATAAGAAGCAAGCGTATTTCCGTGACTTCTTCGGTGGCTCAATCCAAGCGTTAGACGGAGTATCTAACAACGCCACGGCTTTCTCACTTAAAACCAGCGATATTCCTATGGTTATTACTAAGGGGACACTAGACAGCAATGCCAACCGTGCATACAAGACAGATGCTAATACAGCGTTCGGTGACGGTACAGGTAACTCAACTCGGTTCGGTCCTCGTAAAGAAATCATCTACACCGATACAGACGTACCATACACATGGGATTGGGTGTTCCACGAAGGAATCGACCGTGCGACAGTTAATAACAACTTTGAAAATGCCACAGCTGACCGTTTAGACTTACAAGCGCAAGCTAAGATTCAATTATTTGATGATCAAGGTGGAGCATTTATTAGTTCTGTTGCTGATACAACGGAAGAAATTACCGAAATCACCAACGATAGCGTGTTAGCACTATTTAACAAGCTTTCGGCAACCTTTGTAAATCTACAAACAATTGGTACTAAGAAAGCATGGGTTAATACAGCGCTATATAACGCAATTATTGACCACCCATTAACTACAACTTCGAAGAGTTCGGCGGCCAATATTGATGAGAACAACGTTCTTCATTTTAAAGGCTTTGAAATTCAAGAAACACCGGACGAAAAGTTCCAAGACGGAGAAATTGCCTACGTTTCTATCAAGAACATTGCTCGTCAATTTACTGGAATTAACACAGCCCGTACAATCGAATCCGAAGACTTTGACGGTGTAGCTCTACAAGGTGCCGGAAAGGCTGGAGAATTCATTCTTGAGGACAACAAGAAGGCTGTAGTTAAGGTGACGTTAAAAAAAGCGTAAACCCGCCTGCTAGTGGTATTACCGCTAGTCAAAAAACGTTGTCCGAGAAGGTGGGGGACGCTAAAGATATTACCATCACTAGTGATCCAGTAGACGCAAGTGATGCTGACGCCGTAGTTAAGGCAACGACTGCAGTATCAAGTGATGAAACAGTTGCTACAGTTTCCAAAAAGAGCGATGGCACGTTTACCGTTACTGGCGTTAAGGCTGGTACAGCAACTATCACATTCACTAGTGGCAAATTTACCACTACATTAGCGGCGACAATCACTGACGCCGCCTAGGAGGTGGTCAAATGGCTGAAACAGAAGATTTGAAGAATCTTAAAAAGCTACTGATGCTGAAGAAAGACGATGTTAGCAAAGATGAATTACTACAGTTAATCCTTGATAATACGTCGGCATCATTAAAAATTAAACTCCATAGAAAAGCATGTGAGGCTGTCCCCGATGAACTCAACTACATCTTGTTAGAAGTAGCTGTACGGCGTTTCAATCGCCTTAAAAATGAAGGTATGGCTAACTATTCCCAAGAAGGTGAATCAATCACATTTAACAGTGATGATTTCGACGATTTCAAAGATGACATCGTCGATTGGTTAGCTGATCAAGAAGATAAGCCTACATCGTTAGGTAAGGTTAGCTTCATTTCGGGATACCAAGGGAAGTGATGGGATGCGATTTACAGATAAGGTTCAATTCTACAAATCAAACGACCATTACGACCTCGACAATCCCAGCGGAGAGCCAGTTAAGGTTGGTGAAGCAATTGCTAACGTCACACATCTAGGCGTTGACCGTTCGCAACAATTATTTGGGAGCATTGACGTAGACAGGTTAGTTGTGCGCCTGATAGAGCCGTTTAATGATGGCTGGGATGTACTGACTGTCAACGGCGGTAAAACGTACTACAAGCTCCAAACTGGTGTACATCCGCTTAAGATAATGGGCTATATCGTGGGGGAGACGCAGAATGAGTAACTATAACTTTTCAATCAAAGGACAAGATCTTTTAATTAGAAAATTGAAGCAGAATGCTCAAAAAGGCGCGGTTAAAGCTATTGTTAAATCCCATACTGCCAATATGGAAAGCAAAGCGCAAGAGCTGGCTCCCGTTGATACAGGTAATCTAAAACGCGGTATCAGTTCACAATTGCTAAAAGGCGGTATGGCAGGAGCTATTATTTCTTCTGCAGAATACTCTGGATACCAAGAATTTGGTACTCGTTTTATGGCTGCTCAACCATACATGGGCCCAGCTTGGCGAAAGGAAAGACCACTATTTTTAAGCGATTTGCATAATTTAGTAAGGTAGGTGGTTAATATCAGAAAATCACCAGCACAAGACGTCTACGATCGCTACTTCATGCTATCCCAGAAGTTGGGATACGACACTTACGATTACTTGCCACCAGATAAGGTCAAGTATCCGTTCGTTGTAATTAGTGGCGTTGAGGACAACAAAAATAACACAAAAACAGAATTGACTGGATCAATCGTGCTAACCATTGATTGTTGGGGCACACCGAAACAGCGTTTAACCATTACAGATATGGTTGAGCGCTTTTTTTATGCCTCTGTTGGTCATATCAATACAGAAAACTACTCGTATTACGGGCAAGCTCAACAGCAATCAACCCGCATTTTGATTGACACCAGCGTACCTAATTCAACCTTATTGCATGGGATTGTGACGGTTGAACTACAGATTCAATAGAAAGGAAGGAAGAATAAATGCCAGAAACCAAAAATGATAGCGTGCTTAAGTTTTCCGGCGATGACGTTGTCGGTTACGTTCGTAAGCTATCTAACGCCAAAACGGAAGCAGCGCAGTTAATCCCTGGGCAAACTTCGTTTGAGATTGACTTCAAGCGAGATGCCGACACGGAAGACACAAAAGATGGAGGATTCCAAACTAGTTCTTCGTTGGAAACGGACGTGGAAATCGACTTCATTAACAATACCTCAAAGATTGCTGACCAACTCATTGATTCAATTATGAATAACGAGGTTATGGAGATTTGGGGTGTTAACCGGAAACGTAAAAACAAAGATGGCAAGTACTATGCGTGGTACATGCGAGGCGTTGTTTCTGAAGACGACAACTCTAATGATGCAGGCGACAAGTCCGAACGTGACGTATCGTTTGCAATCCAAGGAGTCCCACAACGGGGCTGGTTAACATTGTCTGCTGATCAACAAGCCGAATTGGATTATATCTTCCGCGGTCTGGATCAGGTCACAGCCAGCGAAGATGGCACTGAAAGCAACGGCGGAACTCCATGGGAAGATGCGGACGCTGGGACAAACGTGCCTGACGCAACACCATCGTCAAAATAGAAGCCCCAGTGGGAGTTTCTAGTACACCCACTAAAAATGGGGCTCTTGTACAAGCACATTAAAAGGAAGGACATATTATGGCAGATAGAACTAATCAACACTTGGTTATCTATGATAAGTCTGGTACTAAGAAATTCGAAGGAAAGGTTGGAGAAACAACGGTCGCAATCACAGGACTAGAAGCCGGTACAGCTGTTGCAGAAGGCGATTATCAGATTGCTTGGAGCGATGGCACAATCCTATCTAAAAAGGTAGGTGTGCCCGGCTTTACTGTAAAGGTGCCGGTCACAGGAATAACGTTAACTAAAAGTGAACTATCAATGACTGTTGGTGACCAAACCTATATTGGAGCAATAGTTTCACCGCCTAATGCAACCAATCGGGGAATTATCTGTCAATCTACAGATGAAGCGGTGGCAACGTTTGATTACACAGGATTAGCTGTGGCAAAAGGCATTGGTAAGACAACGATTAAAGCTACAACTGTTGATGGTGGTTATTCCGCAGAATGCGTGGTTACAGTTACCGAAAAATAAAATTCAGTCGCCAACGAAATGAACAATACCTACGGGGGCGGCTATTAAAGGAGTAATAAGACATGGAAATTACAATTGGAAAGCAAAAACAAGAATTGAATTTTGGAGTACGTTTCGTAAATGAACTTGATAATGTAATCGGAGTTAAACGCGATGGAATTTCGTTGGGCTTTGGATTGACAAAGAGTATCCCAGCTTTACAAGCCTACGATACAGCAGTGCTGGCTCAAGTCCTATATTGTGCGACCTTCCCTAATTCTCCGCGAGCAAGCCTCGAATCAATCTATGATTTTATTGATAATCCAGACACTGATATTGAAGGCTTGTTCAAAGAAGTAAACAAAGAACTTAAAAAGGCTAACGCAGTTAAGTTGGCATTAAAAAACATGAAAGCCTAGATGGCAAACGAAAAAGATCAAGCGATGAAGAATATCGCGAAATTATTTTATTTTCGTTAGCTTATCTAGGCTTTACTTCTATCCAAGAAATTGAACGTATGACGATCAGCGAGTATTACTTGCGCTTAGAAGCTTACCAGCTTCGTAAAGTAGAAGAACGTACCAATTTAGCATTGCAAGCCTTTTTTAATCAGATGGTCCAAACACCTAAGAGTAAAAGCAATCCGCATCCGAAGTACGACCAACTCGATAAGTTATACGACGCTGAAGCTGAAATCAGTGAGATTAGACATCAATTCGAAGGGCTGCCTTCTAAACGAATTGAAAAGCAAGAACGTAGCCGCATGATTGCGGAGCGCTATGCCGCTTACCAAAAGATTAAGGAAAGGAGGAAGCAGAATGGCGGAAAGTTATAATGTAACGGCGATATTAAGCGCAATTGATAAAAATTTTAGTGCAACCATGGCAAAGGCCGCTGATCAGACTGCTTCCTTCTCGTCCAAGGTTGGAGCCGTTACTAGCGGGGTTGGTAAGTCAATGGCTGTTATTGGTGGAGCGACCACTGCACTAGGTGTTAGTTCTGTTAAGTCTTTCGGTGACTTCCAAGCTTCGTTGAATAAGGCAGCTGTAACTGCTGGTGGGACGTCAAAAGACATTTCAGGACTAGCAGACGTTGCTAATAAGATGGGTGCCGACCTACCTCTATCAGCGCAAGATTCAGCGGACGCCATGATTGAGATGGCGCAAGCCGGTGCGGACGTCGGACAGATTAAGGAGCAGTTTCCTGCAATAGCCGAAGCGTCAACTGCGGCTGGTTCTGATTTAATCCAGACGGCAGGAGTTGTGCAGAATGCGATGAACATTTGGGGTGATAGCCTCGAATCGCCAAAACAAGCTGCGGCGGCATTAACATTAACCGCCAATGCAAGTAATGCCTCAATTGAGGACATGCAACAAGCGCTAGCAACAATTGGTGGTACCGCGAAAGCGTCCAACATGAGTTTACAAACCACATCTACAGCCATTGGGCTATTAACTAACCGTGGTTATAGTGCGGCTCAAGCTTCTGATGATTTGAATCATGCTATTTTGCAAATGCAAGCTCCTAGCAAAGTAGCGCAAAATGCTATGCAGAATTTAGGGATTAGCTTCACTGACGCCCAAGGAAACATGAAGCCATTCCCTACAATCCTTCAAGAAATTAGCAAGTCAATGGACGGGATGACATCGTCTGAAAAGCAAAAAAATCTTAAAGCACTGTTTGGTACTGCCGGAATGCAAGCAATTGGACCGTTACTTGATTCAATTAATGATAAATCAGGCTCTGTTACCAAGTCGTGGGACGGCATGTTTCAAGAAATTCAAAACGGATCTTACAGTGCCTCGGCGGCATCAAAAACTTTAAGTACGCAAGCATCAGAAATGCAGAAAAATGTTGGCTCTAAAATTGAGCAAATAGGCGGTAACTGGGAAGCTTTACGAAACAAGGCTATGGATAGCAAAAACGGCGTTGTCGGTGCCATGATTGACATGATCAATAATACTATTACGTGGGCGACAACTTCTAATTCATGGATTGCGAAAGTTATTCGTGGTTTTGTTGGACTATCTCCAGTCTTAGGACCTGCATTAGTTATTTTTGGAGGTTTGTTAATTGCTACAGTAAAAGTGGCATCGGCAGTCGGAAAGCTTGCTAAGGGCTTCTACTCGATAGGTAAGGCAGTAGTTGGCTTAGTCGCTAAGCTATTTGGCGTAGCAACCGGAAACACTGCTGTAGGTGCTACTTCCGAAGGTGCTGCTGTTGGTGAAAAAGCAGTTGGAAAGAATGCTGAAAAAAGTGCTGGACAGATGATCGCAATGGGATTCGCAGCACTTGAGATTGCGGCAGGATTCGCGTTGGTGATTGCTAGCCTGGCTGTGTTGGTACTTGCGATTGCGCAATTGGCTAAGCAAGGCATGGACGGCGTGGTTGCCTTAGTAGCGTTTGGCGCAACAGTCGCCGTGTTGGCTGGTGTTTTCGCTCTGCTCGGACCAGTGTTGACAGCTAACGCTGTGGGATTAATCGCGTTCGGTGCTGCGGTAGTAGCTGCAGGTGCCGGTGTTGCACTTTTTGGAGCCGGTATCCTTGCGATGGGAGCCGGGTTAGTCCTAGCTGGCAAAGGTGTCACGGCGCTAGTTAATGCTTTTATCTTGCTTGGTAACAACATTGGACTAGTAATCCCAATGATGGGAGCTATCGGTGCTGGCATGAGTGCATTGTTAAGCGGGATCCTTAATGCGGTAATTACTAATGTACCATTAATTGGACAAGCATTTATCACATTAGGAGAAACAATCCTTAATGTGATCGTGACCCTTACACCTCAAATCATTCAAACTTTCATGACGTTACTAATGGCGTTAATTAATGCAATTGTGACGTACGCTCCGCAAATAACAGAGGCGTTTGCACAATTGATAATCGGAATCTTGAACACGATTACCACATACCTACCACAACTAATTACTGCAGGTTCCAATTTGATCGTTGCGTTTTTAAATGGAATTGCGCAAAATCTCCCTAACATAATAACGGCAGCAGTTAATGTAATTGTTGCTTTTATTAACGGAATTGCAAATAACTTAGGCAGAATTATAGATGCAGGTATTAATTTGCTAGCCAAGTTCGTTTTGGGAATAGCTAATGCGATACCTAGGCTTGCTAGTGTTGCTGTTCAAGCTGTTGAAAAATTCGTATATGGCGTTGGTAATGCTCTAGGACAAGTACTCGCATCAGGAACCAAGCTCATTGGGATTTTCGTTAAAGGTATTTTGGATGGACTAACCGGGTCTAGAAATTCTGGTACTAAAAATGCCAACGCTGTTAAAGACGGAATTAGTGGCATTTCATTATTTGGTGCCGGTCAATCTATTATTAATGGTTTTCTGAATGGTATGAAATCCGCTTATGGTGCTGTACAGAGTTTCGTAAGTGGTATTGCCAGCTGGATTAAACAGCATAAAGGGCCAATTAGTTACGATAGACGGTTATTAATCCCTGCTGGTAAATCTATCATGCTTGGATTCAATGAAGGATTGATGAAGCAGTTCAGCAATGTACAGAGCAACGTTACTGCAATGGCAGGACAGGTAGCTGATAGCATGCAGTTTACGATGCCTTCGATTGATGCTTCAAACATGAACAATAGTCTCCGTAGAGTTCAGTCACTATCATCGAACACCTTTGGCGCCAACTTTAGTGGCACGGTTGCCTTACAGGATTCGACTGTAGGACAACAAAACAACTTGCTTTTGAGAGAAATAGCTAACAAGCAACAAGCTATCTATCTTGACGGTGATGCCCTAGTTGGTAGGACGTATACACGCACAGATTCGGCACTCGGTAATCATGCTGATCTTAATGAAAGGTGGGGACGCTAGATGCAATATCGGTTCAGAGATTTACAACCAACATTGAGAGATGTGTTTGACGACAACCCAGAAGAGGGCTTTGCATTCGGTGACTTCGATAGCCGAAAAGCAGGGCTTTTTTTAGTTGAGCGTACTGCTCCTACGCCAGAAGAAAAAGAGATTACCGAGAGCGTGCCTTACATGCAAGGCGTCTACGATTTTTCAATGTATCAAAACGAGCGCTTTTTCGAAAATCGAGAAATCACGTACAAGTTAGTTATCCCAATTGGTGTCTATCACGATCGAAAAGGCGTTGAACAAGATATCAAGCGCCAGCTAATGCCATTAGGTCGGCAAGCGTTGATTGACACGCACGAGGAAGTCTATTACTGGATTGGTAAGTGTAAAAGCGTTGAAGCTGACGATGATTCAGAGAAAGGATTATTGAACGTCACGGTAGTATTCGATTGCTATCCGTTTGCCTTTACCAACAACCTCGAAGGTGCAGACGTTTGGGATGACGTCTATTTCGATCACTGGATTTGGCAACCCGTCAAATTTAATGTTAACGGAAAGCAAGATATCCAGTTAGAAAATATAGGGTCGCATAAGGTCATGAGCAACTTTGAAGTAACGGGTAAGGTTACTATCAAAGGCGCGTTTGGTACGAAAGACCTGGACGAGAAAACCGATGAAAAGTCTTCAATCCCAATTCAGGTAGGAACTAACAAGATAACGCTTGATGGCAAAGGCACGATTTGGTTTAAATTTAGAAGAGAGGAGCTTTTGTAGTGTACAAGATAATAGCGTACAATGAGCCGACTGATACAGCGGGCTTCGTGATTCATGACCCCGCTGTTAATGAATCGGTTAGTGAAGGCAAGCTAAATCTTAAGCAGTCCGATGTTAACGATCTATCGCTAACCATCAATCAAGATAACCCTCTCTTCGGCAATGTGAGACCAATGCACACGCACGTTGAGGTCTACGACAATGATAAGCTTATCTTTCGGGGGCGAGCGTTAAAGCCTACGCGAGAGATGAAAGATTCCGGACAATTTCTGCAGACCTATGTGTTTGAAGACATTTCAAGCTACCTAATCGACAGCGTTCAGCGCTTTTTAGAAGTTAGAAACGCAACGCCTAAGCAATTTCTGGAGAAGGTTATTGAGGAGCACAACACTCAAGTACCGGCTTATAAGCAGTTTCAATTGCGGACGGTAACGGTGGATAACAGTAAGGATAACGCACTCCGAACAATCGACTATGCCACAACCCAAGAAACCATTAAGAAGCTACTAACGGATTCCGTTGGCGGCTTTTTGATTGCTGAATATAAGGACGGTAAGAACTACCTGGACTATCTCAAGGCTCCAGGGAAGGACCATAACAACGACACACCAATTCGCATTACCGAAAACATGCAATCGGCAAGCGTTACGATTGACCCGTCTAAGGTAATTACTAGATTGATTCCGCTAGGTGCACAGATTGAGACACAAAAGCCCGACGAAAAACATGACGATAGCTCGGATGATGGATCTAAGTTGAGTGGTCCAATGCATGCAGTTAACGGCGATTGGGGCCCAGCGATTAAGTTTGCAGCTAAATGTATGAACACTAAGGTGACCAACGCCCAAGTTGCTACTATCAAAAATGTTATTCAACATGAGTCCGGTGGTAGCGAGACAGTGGTTAATAACTGGGATTCTAACGCTGCAGCTGGGCACCCAAGCAAGGGACTACTGCAATTCATTGACACGACTTTTAAGGCGTACGCTATCGAAGGCTATACCGATATTCTCAAAGGCTTCCACCAACTGTTGGCGATGTTCAATGATTCCAATTGGGCTAGTGATGTCCATACTGGTGGATGGGGGCCCACTGGTAAGCGTCGTTACGATAAATTACCAGTTGAAATTGTTGCTAGCGGAGGTGGTAATTGGGGGTCTCCGTTCCCTTCTGTCGGACACGTAGCATTCGAAAGCGGACAACTTTTCGGCGTTCACCCTGGAGGAGAATTCCGACAAAATGGCTTCCATGACGGCTTAGATTTTGGGACGGCTAAGTATCCCGGCACCGACGTTCACGCCGTCCATGGCGGTAGAGTAACGCATAAGGGCTACATGGGTGGATTGGCATACTACTTCGTCACCCATTCCGATGATGGCTACAATGTGGTCTATCAGGAAGCATTCGGCAGTAGTAGCAACATCAAGGTTAAGATTGGAGATTACGTTAAGACTGGCCAAGTAGTCGGCAGACGGACAACCAATCACCTTCATGTTGGTGTGACAAAAAAGGACTTCAACTACGCAGTTGCACACTCGTTTACTAATAATGGTACATGGATTGACCCGGAGCCGTTAATTTTTGGATCAAAAAAGAGAATAATGTTGAGGGTTAAGCAGGTAGTTGCTGATTCGCCGTTAGCTAAGCAAGCACTTGACATTGAAGCTGGGGTAAAGCTGTTCGAAGCGGCAAAGTCTTCACATTTAAAATATGAGACCAACTACCTCCGCGCTGACATCTTGTCTAATCAAGCGCACGGCGATTGTTCATCGTTTGTGAGTTACTTTCTAGAGTTGGCAGTACACGAAACTGATCGAACGCTCTACACAACCGACACGTTACACGGGTTCCTGAAAAAACATGGTTATGCACTGCATTACGAGGGTAACACTAAGACGCTCCCGGCATTGCAGACTGGCGATGTTTTTATTTTGGGCAAAAAAGGCGACAAACCAAGCCATACCGCAGTAATGAAGGACGCGGATACGTTATTAGAGTGCGCGCAAGGTTGGAGCAATGGTTATGACCAAGGTGGCGCCGATATGTTTGAACATGGTAAATCCGGTGATGAGAATTTAGCTGCTTGGTGGAAACGGAATTCACAAGGTTGGAAGGGCGAATGGTACTGGTACCTATACCGTTTTGGCGGAAATATACCGGAGCAAGAATCGGGTGACCAAAAAGGTGGCACGATTAAATCCGGTGTCCGTTATACCATTGCGCCGGTTAACGATGGTAAGGATTACCTTGAGATTCCCGATTTTCAAAAAGAGTTCGGGATAATTAATGGCGCTGTCACGTGGGACGACGTGAAGGATCCGAACGAATTGCTAAGCAAGGCTAAGGCTTGGATTAATAATCAGAAAGCGTCGACGAATTCGTGGAACATCTCGGCATTAGAGTTGCCGGACTACGACCATTTTAAGGTCTATGACCGGTACTTGTTCATTAATCCTTATGTAGCAGACACACAACTATTGACGGTGGTTAGCAAGGAAATTGACATCACCAATCCGTTCAAGTCCACGCTAACAATTGGTGATAAGACGCCAAAGTTGACCGATTACCAAAATGAAAATCGGAATATTTCCAAAGTGGTTTCCAAACTAGCAAGTACAGTCACGACTATCTCTGGTGATGTCTCTGCCATGCGTGGCGGAGCCGGTAACTCCAGTAGCCAACTGCAGACAATCTACGACCAGTTAGGTAATACCAATGTGCCACAGTTGCAGAAAGACGTTGAAGGTATCCAAGATTTCAGCAAAAAAGCCGATGGACGGCTGACTACTGCTGAAACGGACATTAAGAAAGTTAAAGATGATGACCAAGCCACTCAAGAAAAATTAGCCGAGTATAAGAAAACAATTGATGACTTAAATGAAAGATTAAAGAAACTGGAAGGAGCTGGTAGTTGATGGCACAAGTATTTAAAGACTATACCGAAATCAAAAAAGATCCAGCAAAGGTAGCCGAGATTGCCGACACAATCCGGCATGCAAAATTAGGAAGCGAGGTGCGAGAAGCGATGGCGCAAGGATTTGAAACGATTGACGATTCAGAAGTTGTTAACCACCTTATCAGTGATGTTGACGACCTGAAAGATGAAATCATCGGTTACCGTGCCGACGTAAAGAAGCTAACGGAAACGGTTGAAAAATCAATTACTGACAACAAAACGAACATTGAAAATGTTGGAAAAGAAAATCGAGAGGCACTCAAAAAGTTTGATGAGGATTGGCAGTTGAAAATTAACCGAATTATTTTAGGAACCGACGAGCCAACTCTCGACCGCATTATTGATGAGAAATTAAATGAAAGGGGTGTGTAGCCTATGAGCATGTATCTAACTTTTACAATCGGGAAAGATAAACGTAATTTAGTTGACGATATTACTGATTTTCACATTGACAAAGAAACATCAACCAATCCGCAGTGGTTACAAGCTCGGCAAAATGAAGATGGGATGCGACAAGTCTTTGTAACTGTTAAAAATGAAGACGGCTCACCATTAAATTTGACGGGTTGCAATTACTGGTTTCAAGGCAAGTTACCAGACGGCATTCATAAAATTATTGATGCTAAACACGGGGTGACATTGGACGCACAGAACGGAAAATTCCGCTTTGATATGCCGAAGCAAGCTTTTGCAGTTGCGGGATCCTATGTTCAAGCGTTTTTCAGAATCGTTAGAGACGGTGAAAGTCTTACAACATTGGAATTTGATTTAACCGTACTTGCTGACTTAGTGTATAACGACTTAGTTCCAAGTGATTACATTACGCCTTTTGAAGATTTGTACGGCAAGTTGAAAGATTACATCACTAAAGCAAACGGTGACTTTGAAACGGCTATGGCGCAATGGAAGAAAGATGTTGCTAATTTAATTACTGAACTTAATTCTGATCTTAGTGGTATTAACCTGACAATTACCGAGATTAAGACCCAACTTTCAGCACTTGAGGACAAGATTAAAGCTAATGGATTACTTACGCAGGCTGAATTTGATGCGCAAATTAAGATGGTTAATGAAACAATCAACAATGCATTGGCAGAATTACAGCATCCAGTGCCGGTTGATGATTCTATTATCATCGGTGGGCCGATTAGTGCAGACGAAAAAAATGCACTGGATAAATTGCGGTCTACGGTTGATACATCGAAGTTTAATCTGTTGTTCTTAAACGACCCGCACTATGGCATGCAAAGTGACCTAACAAATTATGGTCCACGTTACGGAATTAATCATCTTAACACAGCACTATACCTGGACGATTTAGTCAACGTGATTGTGAGTGGTGGCGATAACATTGACGGTCATTTAGACAGCTATGCTGGATTAATGAGCGATGAAAAAAATTATGCGCTAGAGTTCATTTACGGTTCGCCTAACCATGCTGACAAATTTGCTTTGCGAGGTAATCACGACGATGGAACGTTGAGACTACGAAATTATCGCAAAGGAATTCAACCAAGCCCGGATTATTTTCCGGAAACAATTAGCAGAGATGAATTCAATAGTCATTTTCAAAACGGACAATTATTATTTGGTGAACAGCGTCAAGAAGGTGGCTCTTATTTCTACAAGGATTACCCAGATTTCAAAGTGCGATTGATCGGTTTGGATTCTAATGATACGCCGGAGGATCTTAAAGCTTCTGACGGAGGAGTTAAGTACCCCGGCATTGATTATATGGGGTATGGTCAGAAGCAGATGGATTGGTTAGCTAATGTCGCACTTCAAAATGTGCCAGAAGATTACGTAACAATAATCATGGCACATGTCCAAGCTACGCCTGGGCAATATGATGATGACCTTACGGACCCAATGCAAAGTCATTACACGAATCAAAAGCAAGTTAACCAGATTATTAATGATTTTAAGAACGGGCAATCTAGTGTTATCACCAACAACGTAAAGGATTGGGAAATCAATGTTAAGACCAACTTTGCCCAACAAGGCAAACGTGACATGGCGGCATGGATTCACGGGCATCTACACTATGAAGAATCAACCACATCTAACGGATTTAACGACATTAGTTGTATCTCGTCAATTCCATATACCGGATTTGACAATGGTTCAAAAAATGGAGGTTGGAGTCTATTTACATTGGACAGAGATAACAGAAAATTAAAGATAACCGGTTATGGCATGGCTACTAACCGCACCTTTAGTTATTAGGAGGCGACATAATTGGAGAAATTAAATTTATCATTAGCTTCTGACAAGCTAGCATTAATGCTGGCAGCACACGAGGGAAGTGGAGATGAAGCACATTTACCAGCAGATAGACAACGTGCAGGATTCCTTTATCCGGAACAATACAAAAAATTTATGTCGGCAGTTGGTGAACGTCAAGCACCAGAACAAACTGACATAAACAAATTAAAACCGGGACGGTATGCAGGCGTCGGTTTTACTAATGGCTTACCAGGAGAAGATAATGCCGGATTGGCGTATATTGACGTTGATAAAATTGACGATGATCATAAAATGATTAAGCAAACCGTATCGTACAATGGTAAATCTTATATAAAAGTTACGCATGGCAGTAATGATGCTTTACCAAACGGTTTTGGTGAAATACGTAAGTGTTATACGTTGTGGGAAGGCGGAGTAAGCAGTCAAGGAACTACTTTTCAGCTTTCAGATAGCGTTAATAAATTTGATGAGCTAGAGTTTACGGTTTGCACAACGGCAAAAGTTGATGTAATCAAAGTTAAGCGTCGCGACAACATGGTGATTACTACTCGACCAGATTTGGTTAACTCTACGACTGGCGTAGCGTTTTACGAGTGCTTGTTTGATGTAGTAAAAGATGATCCAACTCGAATTACTTTGTCTAGTAATATTAGCTATGCAATGTATGACAAGCTAATAACCAATAGTAATATAGCTGAAATCTGGAAGATTAAGGGGATTAGTTAATGGTAATGAAAATCAAAGTTAATGACAACAATGAAATTATCGCTTACGTAAAGCGTGGCGACATTTTAGGCGATAATTTGATTGAAATTGAAGAAGATAAAATACCAGATGGCTTCTACGAAAATTATAAGCCGTCTTTTTATTTGCTAAAAAATAATGCGATCATAGAAAACCCTAATTATGTAGCGCCTAAGCCACCAACAGATAGCCCTAGCAATCTTGAGAAAAGATTTGCAGCGATTAGCTATCAACAGATGGCCGATAGTCAGACAATTAGCGTGTTGCAGAAACAGGACGCACAGATGGCATATCAAATAATGACAGGAGGTAATTAATAATGAAGTTTCCAGATTATGATGCAATTAAAGATTGGTACAATACTACGCCGAAATTATGGACGATTGATATGGTGGCTGAAGCGGTTAAATGTGGCAACATTACCGCTGATCAGTACAAAGAAATTACTGGAGAAGATTATCCAGCGCCTAAATCATAGGCGTTTTTATTTTGCCAGAATAAGAAGAAAGAAGATGTAAGAGTGCATACGTTGTTAGGGTTGAGTTGGGGGGAATGGGCATCAATTACAACTATTATTATTTTTATGGCAGGCGTGGTTAGCCTGCTTTTTAAATACATCGTTTTGGGCTCATTTCAGGACGACATAAAAGATTTAAACAGAAATTTTAAAACACTCAATGATAATCTGAGAGAAATAAGGATTAGCATTACGGAGTTAGATAAGCGAGTAGACGAGCATGACCGGCGGTTAGACCGCCATCACGAAAGGATTAAGGAATTGCATGACAAAATTTGGGGAGGGAGTTACCAATGAAAAACGTCAAGGAAAAAGCAAAAAACATCAATTGGCATGATGGAAAGTTGTGGGCAGGATTAATTAGCTTGCTGATCGTCTTAGTGCAACAGTTAATGGTAGCCTTTGGATATACCTATCCAGTCGATTGGCAAAATATTGTAGGAATCATTAACACCATTCTGACAATATTAGGGATGTTAGGCGTACTCAGTGATACAACACTTGTTGATAATCCGAAGGAGGAAAATGTTGAATCAAAAAAATAAATTAAAATGGGTTGTTGCGATTGCAGCAGCCTTTTTTATTGGAGCAAGCGCCACTCCACTGGTTAGTGCCAATGCTGGTGGCGCTACGAATAATCAATACACTAACGTGCAGCACAAAGCAACGGTCAAACATGCTACTAATGCCAAAGCTAAAACTGGTAAGGAAAAAGCTAAAAAGTCGGTTACCTCTGTTCGTAGCCAAGGCGTTGACTGGGCTAAGTACCAGGGCTTTAACGGTGTCCGTGGCTATAAGAATGACCAGTTTGCCATTGCTCAAATTGGTGGGTCTTATGGTGGTACATTTATCGACCAGCCAACCTACAACAGTCAGGTTGCTAGCGCTCTTAATCAAGGTATGCGGGCTCACACCTACATTTGGTATGGCGTTGGCGGTAGTAGAGCACTGGGTAAGCAATGCTTGGACTATTACTTGCCACGAATTAAGACACCAAAAGGATCAATCGTGGCGTTAGATTATGAAGACGGTGCAAGCGGTAGTGTTAAAGCTAACACGGACGCTATCATTGCTGGTATGCAACAAATTAAGAATGCTGGATATACTCCAATGTACTACAGTTACAAGCCGTACACATTGGCACATGTGGACTACAAGCGGATTGTACAAAAATTTGGTACATGCCTTTGGATTGCAGCTTATCCAGATTACTTGGTCCGTAGCACACCATATTGGGAAACTTTCCCAACTATGGATGGAGTGGCTATTTGGCAGTTCACTTCTACCTATATTAATGGTGGACTGGACGGTAACATTGACCTAACAGGCATTACACACAAAGGTTATGACGGACAGGATTATAAACCAACTCCACAGCCAAGCAAGCCAACTAACAAGAAGCAAGTAGATGTAACCTACGCAATGCATCAACGTAATGGCCACTGGTTATCGCCAGTTAAAAACGCTGGTTCAGGTGCTAACGGATTCGCGGGTGTGCCATACAGTGCGCACGATATGCTATATATCAAGGTTAACCATGGTTCGGTTAAATATCGCGTTCACACCCAAGAAGACGGATGGCTGCCGTGGATCAAGAAGGCAAACAAGAACGATACAGTCAATGGAGTTGCTGGTATTAAGGGCCACACTATTGATGGCGTGCAGATGTACTACACCACACCTAGTGGCGAGACGTACCAGCAAGCATACTACCGTTCGCAATCAACGCAACGTAGCGGATACCTCGGTACCTGTGCCGACAATGGTTCGGTGGCCGGTTATGACAGCTGGGCAGGCATGTATAGCGAACCACTAGACCGGCTACAGATTAGCATTAGCGATCATAGTAATTTTTAAGCTTATTAAAATTAGAAAATAATTATTTAGCCTCTGTCTTCGGACGGAGGCTTTTTTGTGTTAGAATGGGTGTAACAAAAAAAGGAGTTACCCCGCTTGCTGGGTCTCCTTCTTCTATGTTAAATTACTTCGTGAATAGTTGTTTAATGCAGTCCCAAATAGCACTAGCAATAACTCCTAGCACGACAGTAATCAAACTTGTAAATAAGTTATAGAGCTCTTGCCCTAGTAGTCTTGCTCGGACTACGTCGGCTTTGGTGTTGTCTGTCTTCTGCGACAACACTTTTTTGTACATAAGATTATTTGCAAGAAGTCATCAGTGGGATTAAAGAGCATTACCAATTGACATTTACTTACACTGGATTTACTGATTCAAAATAAAAAGCCGTTCGAAATTAATCGAATGGCTTTTTTACTGTCTATTTTCTGTGGAACTACCTCAGTTTTATATACAATGTTTTTAAAGTATAAAAAATTGCCAACCAAAGTGCCAACCAAAATCAAAACTTAGTAGATAATGATATATAATTTATAAAAACGAATTATACAATAAATCCCTATAAATCAACATTCTGACTAAAAATATGCAATAGCAAACAACTAAGGTTTTCTCGCCGGGGACATTTACTTATGGCTTGAAACGCTAATAACAAAGGGATTTTGGAGAAAAGTGCCAACCAAATGCCAACCAAACGTTTAAAAATTAAAGCATCTTTCCTTAAATGGTAGATGCTTTTTTTGGTTTATTCGTAAATAATTTGTCCAGTCCTTTGATAATAATTTGATCATTTTTATCTTTATATTCGTCAATTAAATAAGCATAAATTCTCGTTGTAGTTGTGATATCCGAGTGGCCCAATCTTTGAGCAATTGGATAAATATCAATACCTTGCGATAGTAGATAAGCCACGTGAGAGTGCCTCAGAGAATGGAAATGGAACCCAGGTCTTTTTATATTCAATGCTTTTAAATGCGTTCGTAGTGCTTTATTTACAGCGTTAGAAGAAGGCACAGTTCCACGGTTGTTTCTGAATACTAGATCAGTTGGCTTTGAATCATCGTGCATTAATCCACCTAAAATATCGCACAAAGTATTGTTAATTTTGATGATGCGATTTGAGCTTTTGTTTTTAGTTGGTTTAAAGGCATCATTCGCATAGTCATACGATTTATTGATATTAATGGTTTTAAAATTAAAATTAATATCTTCCCACGTCAAACCGGCAATTTCAGATAACCGTGCACCAGTCAATATTGCCGTAATAATCATGTAATTTGAAGTGTATAGTGGGTTTAACTTGGATGCTAAGTAAGTCATAAGTTGCTTGATTTCTGTGATGTTGAGGTATTCAACGTTCATAGCTTTATCTCTGTTAGCAATTAGCTCTATGTTGTAAGTGAAATCCTTACTGATTTCTTCGTCGTAGAGCGCGTTTTTTACACAGGGTTTAATGCTGTTATTTATCTTACGCATAGTATTTGGTGAATGATTTTGCCCGTACTTTACAATAAATTTCTGGTATTTAGCGCGAGTCACGTCTTTTAATAACATAGAGCCAAAATATTCGTGGATAACATTATAAACGTAGTCATATCTTTTTAAAGTGATTTCACTTATTTTGGGCTTTTTGTAGAACGTGTACCAATTTTTGAAATATTCGGCAAAAGTTTCTTCTCTTTCAGACTGCAAACGATTATCTTCGTTTTCGTAAGCGAGCCTTAGCTTAGATTCGTATAATGTGGCTTCAGTTTTAGTATTAAAACCACGTTTAGCTTTATAATGCCTTTTCCCGAGATTGTCATACCAACTTATACTAGCTTCCCATTTTCCGTTTTTTCTTTTATTTACTGACATTATCGAACCTCCGTTCTCTTTTATGGAGGCAGCCCAACATGCTAAAATAGACAGTGAAGGGGTACTGCCCCTATGTAGTAGTTCAGTTGATAGCCACATCCATCTTCTTGGCGGGAGTAGGGATGTGGTTTTTGTGATTAGTAGAATCTATTAAATGTATAGAGAGGAATAAAAATGGATAAATTAATTTATTTAATGCCGGGGTTCATTTCGTATATAGCATTAAGACCATTTGGATTGTTTAATTTTCAAAATGATACCGATCGGCAACTAACGTTAATAATTTTATCGTTAATTAATTCGGGACTTTCAGCAATACTGGGCAGTTACTTTTCAAATAAAATTATTGCAATGTTTATAAGCGCAATAATTATTACTGCTATCTATTTCTTGATATTTAATATATACAACAAATGTTCACAAAAACTTGCTGAC
>SKEH01000346.1_pt1 | contig 29632 bp, 28 predicted proteins | sample 4826571 | NCBI WGS metagenome assembly SKEH01 (sample SAMN11008814, study PRJNA524170) | human gut metagenome | biome: Human fecal sample; material: Feces; isolation source: fecal sample from pouch patient p29 | host: Homo sapiens | place: Israel: Tel-Aviv | collected 2016-09-14 | reverse complement strand
GTATGCGAAGGGGCTGACCTGTGAAGCCGACACCCTCGGCTCCTGTGGTTACGTTTATCTGGCTGTTTATCCGACACCTGAAACGAAAAAGTAAACCACCGGAATAACCTTCTGCTCCGGCCTGGTGTTTTCACCACGCCACTGTCCCATTTTTTATCTCTGCATATCAGGAAAATCTTCAGTATGAAAACATTACCCGACACGCATGTACGGGAGGTATCGTGCTGCCCGTCTCCCGTCACCATCTGGCAGACACTGCTCACCCGGTTACTGGACCAGCATTACAGCCTTACGCTGAATGACACACCGTTCGTGGATGAACGCGTGATTGAGCAGCATATTGAGGCAGGCATTTCACTGTGTGATGCAGTGAACTTTCTCGTGGAAAAATACGCACTGGTACGAACTGACCAGCCGGGATTCAGCGCAGGAGCCTCGTCGCAGTTAATCAACAGCATTGATATTCTCCGGGCTCGCCGGGCAACAGGCCTGATGACCCGCCACAACTACAGAACGGTGAACAATATCACCCTGGGTAAGTATCCGGAGGCGAAATGATGAAACTGGCCCTGACACTGGAAGCCGACAGCGTTAACGTACAGGCACTGAATATGGGCGAATTGTCGTTGATATTGATGGTGTTAATATCACTGAACTGATTAACAAGGTCGCTGAAAACGGTGATTCACTCCGCGTGGTGGATGAACGTGACTCTACCGAAACACCGGCAACTTATGCCAGCCCTCACCAGTTGCTGTAAGACAATGCAGTGATACAGAGCGTAATGCCATTAGCCACAGAAACGGCGCTGGATATTCTGATTGTGTGGCTGCAGGACAATATCGACTGCGAATCGGGGATTATCTTCGACAACGATGAGGATAAAACGGATTCGGCAGCACTGTTGCCCTGCATTGAACAGGCCAGGGAAGATATCCATACCCTGCGCCAACTGCAGCTTCTGCACCAGAACCGGTAAATATTACTCACCATACTTCATTCCACTGACGCCAGCCTGAACAGGGCTGGCGTTTTCATTTATCTGCAAAAAGGAAAAACGATTATGTCTGAAATCACAGTCTCCCGTCCGGAAGTGGTCAACGGACATACGGACGTTATCTGCTCAACCTCAGTCAGCCACATTCTGGCTGTACGAAAGAGTACACTGTTGCAAATCGACATACTTATCCGGCAACTGGCTGAAATCTCAGCAATGACAGAAAGTATTGGCGGTAAAACCGCACTGGACTGGGCCATGAAACAGGATTTTCGCTGCGGCTGCTGGCTCATGGAGAAACCTGAAACGGCAATGAAAGCCATTACCCGCAACCTTGACCGTGAAATCTGGCGTGACCTGATGCAACGCTCCGGGATGCTGTCATTAATGGATGCGCAGACCCGTGATACATGGTACCGGTCACTGGAGTACGATAATTTTCCGGAAATCAGTGAAGCGAACATTATGAGCACATTTGAACAACTGCACCAGAATAAGGATGAGGTGTTTGAGCGGGGAGTGATTAACGTCTTCAGGGGACTGAGCTGGAATTATAAAACCAACTCTCCCTGTAAATTTGGCAGTAAAATTATCGTCAACAATCTGGTGAGATGGGGCCGGTGGGGATTTCATCTTATCACCGGACCACAGACTGACCGGGTTGCCGACCTGGAAAGGATGCTGCATCTCTTCAGTGGCATCCCCACTCCCGACAACCGGGAAAATATCATAATTCGTCTGGATGAGCATATCCGGTCTGTTCAGGGTAAAGAGTACTATGAAGACGAAATGTTTATCATTAAATACTTTAAGAAGGGATCTGCACACATCACTTTCAAAAGGCTGGAACTGATTGACAGAATTAACGATATAATAGTCAGGCACTTTCCTTCTGTGCTCTCAGCCTGATCCCGAGTGTGATTCCCTTTCGATATCAAAAGGGACTGCGGGTATAATTGAGGGTACATTTTTAATCAAACCAAACAAATCAGATTAATATCAATATGATAAAAGAAATTTTCGATTCCGAGTCCGGCACCACTAATTCTTAAGAACCCGCCCACAAGGCGGGTTTTTGCTTTTGGATCTTTATATAAAATAAACTTGGGAGCATAACGCCATCAGGTCTTAAACACTCCCGAATCATCAATAAACATCCCCCGCTAACAAAACACAGTTCAGTTCACATAACATCCCTGTTATCCCACACATATCTGCTGGCCGAACGACGCCAGTGCGCGTACGGAGGCAAGAGCAGCCCTGCACATGGCAGCGCTTGTGGTAACCTGGTTTAATCCGGTGATAGAGGCGTTTTACATGCATCTGCCAGCAGCCGGAAAAACCAAAAAAGTGGCGCTGGTTGACTGTATGCGTAAATTGCTGACCATCCTGAACGCAATGCTCAGAAAGAACGAAGAGTGAAATGAATCGTAGCATCATGTTACTCCATAATTTTTACGTTCAAGACAGTTGATTATCGGCGCATATGACTCAAAAAGAGCCTGATGATTGCCTCTTTTCCATAGGCTCTTTCTCTGAAGTGAAGGAAGGCCCGGAAGAAAGCACTCGCTGGCATACGTGACTCCAGCTCAACCGGAGATAATCACCATTGTTATTTTTCTATTTAATAATAATCTCCTGAAAAATAGATATAGCAAAAATACAATCCGGCCAGATTTAATTCCGCATTCATTACCAGAAATAATCAACACCACAACTATCATATCATTCAATAGTCACCGCTAAAATTTTATTATTTTCCTCTTCTTTACATAGAAATTGTCAACCTGTTTATTATGCCGCGCTTAAATAGTTAATCACAAAACAACATCACCATTATTTGCGTGTTTTATTTATTAATAACATAGTCATACGTTCTTTTTTACAAGGAAATAATCAATTGATAAATTGTTTTTGGTCTTAATAGTCAAGTAGGAAACATTTTAATAAATGATAAAAATCCTAAATTCCTTGTTCATAATGTAGGGGTGTGTTAAATAGGTGGGCAAAATTTGGTTTCCCTTCTCGCCTGTAATATTGCAGCATCTTCGCACCTCCATGAGACATTGCGACTTAATAAGAAGGTGATAAGTCCTGCATATAAGCATGGACTGACCATGGTTTTATATTCATTAAAAAATTTGTTACAACCCATTGATTTAGCATAAATAAATTATAGTGGGTTCGGGTTTGTTGTGACTGTGGCATTATTTCCGTGCAAAGGAGCTGATATGTCTGAAAGACATTTACCTGATGACCAGAGCAGTACTATCGATCCATATCTAATTACCTCTGTTCGCCAGACTCTGGCAGAACAAGGCGCAGCATTACAAAACTTGTCTAAACAACTGGATTCCGGGCAGTACCAGCGTGTCCTTAATTTGATAATGAACTGTAAAGGGCACGTTATTCTTTCGGGAATGGGTAAATCAGGGCATGTCGGTCGTAAAATGTCAGCGACGCTGGCCTCTACGGGTACGCCTAGTTTCTTTATTCATCCTGCAGAAGCTTTCCATGGCGATCTGGGCATGATTACGCCTTACGATCTTCTGATCCTTATTTCTGCCAGCGGTGAAACGGATGAAATCCTCAAGCTAGTTCCTTCACTGAAAAATTTCGGCAACCGAATTATCGCCATTACCAATAATGGAAATTCCACGCTGGCGAAAAATGCTGATGCCGTGCTGGAACTCCACATGGCGAATGAAACCTGCCCGAATAATCTTGCACCAACAACGTCTACCACGCTGACGATGGCGATCGGCGATGCGCTGGCGATTGCCATGATCCACCAACGCAAATTTATGCCGAATGATTTTGCGCGCTATCACCCGGGCGGTTCATTAGGACGTCGCCTGCTGACCCGCGTTGCTGATGTCATGCAGCATGATGTTCCTGCGGTACAGCTGGATGCGTCATTTAAAACCGTGATTCAACGTATCACCAACGGATGCCAGGGAATGGTGATGGTAGAAGACGCAGAAGGTGGGCTAGCGGGCATTATCACCGACGGTGACCTGCGTCGCTTTATGGAAAAAGAGGATTCTCTGACATCCGCCACGGCTGCGCAGATGATGACACGTGAACCGCTGACGCTACCGGAAGACACCATGATCATTGAAGCGGAAGAAAAAATGCAAAAGCACCGCGTCTCAACGTTATTGGTGACCAACAAGGCAAATAAAGTCACTGGCCTTGTGCGCATTTTCGACTAATTAAGCAACGGGGTGCGAGAGGTTAGTCTCTCATTGAGTTTGCGCCCCACTGAAACTTTGATAATCGTTACATGTTGATAAAAGTGAAGTCTGCCGTATCCTGGATGCGTGCTCGTCTGTCTGCCATCTCACTGGCAGATATCCAAAAACACCTGGCGAAAATCATCATTCTGGCACCGATGGCGGTGCTGCTGATCTATCTGGCTATCTTCAGCCAGCCTCGCTATATGAGCGAGTCGAAAGTCGCCATTAAACGCTCGGATGATTTAAACAGCGGCAGCCTGAATTTTGGTCTGCTTCTGGGTGCCTCTAACCCCAGTTCCGCAGAAGATGCGTTGTATCTGAAAGAGTACATCAACTCGCCGGATATGCTGGCGGCGCTGGATAAGCAACTAAATTTTCGTGAAGCGTTTAGCCACAGCGGGCTCGATTTTCTTAATCATCTTAGCAAGGATGAAACCGCAGAAGGCTTCCTGAAGTACTACAAGGACCGTATCAACGTCTCGTATGACGATAAAACCGGATTACTGAATATTCAGACGCAGGGCTTTAGCCCGGAATTTGCGCTTAAGTTTAACCAAACCGTGCTGAAAGAGTCAGAGCGCTTTATCAATGAGATGTCACATCGCATCGCGCGTGACCAGCTTGCCTTTGCAGAAACGGAGATGGAAAAGGCACGCCAGCGTCTGGACGCCAGCAAAGCGGAATTGCTCTCTTATCAAGACAACAACAACGTTCTGGATCCACAGGCACAGGCACAGGCGGCGAGCACGTTAGTGAATACGCTGATGGGCCAGAAGATCCAGATGGAAGCGGACCTGCGGAACTTGCTGACGTATCTGCGTGAGGACGCCCCGCAAGTTGTGAGTGCGCGTAATGCGATTCAGTCATTGCAGGCACAAATTGACGAAGAAAAAAGCAAAATCACAGCGCCGCAGGGTGACAAGCTAAACCGTATGGCGGTGGATTTTGAAGAAATCAAATCAAAAGTAGAGTTCAACACCGAGCTGTACAAACTGACCCTGACCTCCATTGAAAAGACCCGTGTAGAAGCGGCTCGTAAGCTCAAGGTGCTGTCAGTGATCAGTTCGCCACAGTTGCCGCAGGAATCGTCTTTTCCAAATATCCCTTATTTGATCGCCTGCTGGTTACTGGTGTGCTGCCTGCTGTTCGGCACCCTGAAACTGTTGCTGGCTGTTATTGAAGATCACCGAGATTAACGCTGTCGCTGAATGAGTTTGTGATGAAATTATTGAAATCAATTTTACTGATTGCCGCCTGTCAGGCTGCGCAGGCCAGCGCGGCCATTGATATTAACGCTGACCCAAACCTGACAGGAGCAGCGCCGCTTACCGGTATTCTGAGCGGACAAAAATCGGATACGCAAAACATGAGCGGCTTTGACAATACCCCGCCGCCCGCACCGCCGGTGGTCATGAGCCGCATGTTTGGTGCTCAACTTTTCAACGGCACCAGCGCGGATAGCGGTGCGACGGTAGGATTCAACCCTGACTATATTCTGAATCCGGGCGATAGCATTCAGGTTCGCTTGTGGGGTGCGTTCACCTTTGATGGTGCGTTACAGATTGATCCCAAAGGTAATATTTTCCTGCCGAACGTTGGTCCGGTGAAAGTTGCTGGCGTCAGTAATAGTCAGTTAAATGCCCTGGTCACATCCAAAGTGAAAGAAGTGTACCAGTCCAACGTCAACGTCTACGCCTCCTTATTACAGGCGCAGCCAGTAAAAGTGTACGTGACCGGATTTGTGCGTAATCCTGGTCTGTATGGCGGTGTGACGTCTGATTCGTTACTCAATTATCTGATCAAGGCTGGCGGCGTTGATCCAGAGCGCGGAAGTTACGTTGATATTGTGGTCAAGCGCGGTAACCGCGTGCGCTCCAACGTCAACCTGTACGACTTCCTGCTGAACGGCAAACTGGGGCTTTCGCAGTTCGCCGATGGTGACACCATCATCGTCGGGCCGCGTCAGCATACTTTCAGCGTTCAGGGCGATGTCTTTAACAGCTACGACTTTGAGTTCCGCGAAAGCAGCATTCCCGTAACGGAAGCGTTGAGCTGGGCGCGCCCTAAGCCTGGTGCGACTCACATTACGATTATGCGTAAACAGGGGCTGCAAAAACGTAGCGAATACTATCCGATCAGTTCTGCGCCAGGCCGTATGTTGCAGAACGGCGATACCTTAATCGTCAGCACTGACCGCTATGCCGGCACCATTCAGGTTCGGGTTGAAGGCGCGCACTCCGGCGAACATGCCATGGTATTGCCTTATGGTTCCACTATGCGTGCGGTTCTGGAAAAAGTCCGCCCGAACAGCATGTCGCAGATGAACGCGGTTCAGCTATATCGCCCATCAGTGGCTCAGCGTCAGAAAGAGATGCTGAATCTCTCGCTGCAAAAGCTGGAGGAAGCATCACTTTCCGCCCAGTCCTCCACCAAAGAAGAAGCCAGCCTGCGAATGCAGGAAGCGCAATTGATCAGCCGCTTTGTGGCGAAAGCGCGCACCGTGGTTCCGAAAGGTGAAGTGATCCTCAACGAATCCAATATTGATTCTGTTCTGCTTGAAGATGGCGACGTCATCAATATTCCGGAGAAAACATCGCTGGTTATGGTTCATGGCGAAGTGCTGTTCCCGAACGCGGTGAGCTGGCAGAAGGGTATGACCACCGAGGATTACATCGAGAAATGTGGTGGCCTGACGCAAAAATCGGGTAACGCCAGAATTATCGTCATTCGTCAGAACGGTGCGGCAGTCAACGCTGAAGATGTGGATTCACTCAAGCCTGGCGATGAGATTATGGTTCTGCCGAAATATGAATCGAAAAACATTGAAGTTACCCGTGGTATTTCCACCATCCTCTATCAGCTGGCGGTGGGTGCAAAAGTGATTCTGTCTTTGTAAGGGGTTGAGATGAGCAAAGCAGTTATTGTCATTCCGGCTCGCTATGGCTCCTCGCGCCTGCCGGGTAAGCCACTGCTCGATATTGTTGGTAAACCGATGATCCAGCATGTTTACGAGCGTGCGTTACAGGTGGCGGGCGTTGCGGAAGTTTGGGTGGCAACAGACGACCCGCGTGTTGAAAAGGCCGTGCAGGCATTTGGCGGGAAAGCCATCATGACGCGCAACGATCATGAATCCGGCACCGATCGGCTGGTCGAGGTAATGCATACGGTGGAAGCAGATATCTACATTAACTTGCAGGGCGATGAACCAATGATTCGCCCGCGGGATGTAGAAACGCTGCTACAAGGAATGCGTGACGATCCCGCGTTGCCAGTGGCAACGCTATGCCACGCGATTTCTGCCGAAGAAGCGGCCGAGCCAAGCACGGTAAAAGTGGTTGTGAATACCCGCCAGGATGCACTTTATTTCAGCCGTTCGCCGATTCCGTATCCGCGTAATGCTGAAAAAGCGCGCTACCTGAAACACGTCGGTATTTATGCTTATCGTCGTGATGTGCTGCAAAACTACAGCCAGTTACCGGAGTCCATGCCGGAGCAGGCAGAATCACTGGAGCAGCTGCGGTTGATGAGCGCGGGGATCAACATCCGCACATTTGAGGTTGCCGCAACCGGTCCGGGCGTCGACACCCCAGCATGCCTGGAAAAAGTGTGCGCCCTGATGGCACAGAAACTGGCTGAAAACGCATGATTGGCATTTTCTCGTCCGGTATCTGGCGTATTCCGCATCTGGAGAAATTTCTGGCGCAACCGTGCCAGAAACTTTCTCTGCTGCGCCCTGTTCCGCAAGAAGTTGATGCTATCGCCGTGTGGGGACATCGTCCCAGCGCGGCGAAACCAGTCGCCATCGCCAAAGCAGCGGGAAAACCCGTCATTCGTCTGGAAGATGGATTTGTGCGTTCGCTGGATCTTGGCGTCAATGGCGAGCCGCCGCTTTCTCTGGTGGTGGATGATTGTGGCATTTACTACGATGCCAGCAAGCCTTCAGCACTGGAGAAACTGGTACAGGATAAAGCCGGAAATACAGCTCTGATAAGCCAGGCCAGAGAAGCGATGCACACCATCGTGACCGGGGATTTGTCGAAATATAACCTGGCACCTGCGTTTGTGGCTGATGAGTCAGAACGTTCAGACATCGTTCTGGTTGTCGATCAGACATTTAATGATATGTCAGTGACGTATGGCAATGCTGGCCCGCATGAGTTTGCCGCCATGCTGGAAGCCGCGATGGCGGAAAATCCTCAAGCCGAAATTTGGGTGAAGGTGCACCCAGATGTACTGGAAGGAAAGAAAACAGGTTATTTCGCCGATCTGCGCGCCACGCAACGAGTACGTTTAATTGCCGAGAATGTCAGCCCGCAGTCGCTGTTGCGACACGTTTCCCGGGTTTACGTCGTGACCTCCCAGTACGGCTTTGAAGCCTTGCTGGCAGGAAAACCAGTAACATGTTTCGGCCAGCCCTGGTATGCAGGTTGGGGCTTAACCGACGATCGTCATCCGCAGTCCGCTTTGTTATCTGCCCGACGCGGTTCTGCCACGCTGGAGGAACTTTTTGCCGCTGCATACCTGCGTTACTGTCGCTATATCGATCCGCAAACGGGAGAAGTAAGCGATCTATTTACCGTGCTGCAATGGCTGCAATTACAGCGCAACCATCAGCAGCAGCGTAATGGTTATTTATGGGCGCCAGGCTTAACGCTGTGGAAGTCAGCGATCCTGAAACCTTTCTTGCAAACGGCAACAAACCGGCTGAGTTTTTCACGTCGCTGTACTGCGGCGAGCGCCTGCGTGGTATGGGGTGTAAAGGGAGAACAGCAATGGCGAGCCGAAGCGCAGCGAAAATCACTGCCGTTATGGCGAATGGAAGATGGTTTTCTGCGTTCATCCGGACTTGGCTCTGACCTGCTGCCGCCGCTATCGCTGGTGCTGGATAAACGCGGTATTTACTATGACGCCACGCGCCCCAGCGATCTGGAAGTGCTGCTGAATCATAGCCAGCTAACGCTGGCGCAGAAGATGCGAGCTGAAAAATTACGCCAGCGACTGGTTGAAAGCAAACTGAGTAAGTACAACCTGGGAGCCGATTTCTCTCTACCAGCCGAAGCCAAAGATAAAAAAGTTATCCTGGTGCCAGGTCAGGTAGAGGACGATGCCTCTATTAAAACAGGCACTGTCTCGATTAAGAGCAACCTTGAGTTATTACGCACAGTACGCGAGCGCAATCCGCACGCCTACATTATTTATAAACCGCACCCGGATGTATTAGTGGGGAATCGCAAGGGCGATATTCCGGCAGAACAGATTGCTGAACTTGCTGATTATCAGGCACTGGACGCAGATATTATTCAATGCATTCAGCGCGCAGATGAAGTGCACACCATGACATCATTGTCCGGGTTTGAAGCGTTATTACATGGCAAGCAAGTTCATTGTTACGGCCTGCCCTTCTATGCCGGTTGGGGTTTAACCGTTGATGAACATCACTGCCCGCGCCGCGAGCAAAAATTAACGTTAGCAGATTTGATCTATCAGGCGTTGATTGTTTATCCAACCTATATCCACCCAACACGGCTACAACCTATTACGGTAGAAGAAGCTGCGGAATATTTAATCAAGACGCCGCGCAAGCCGATGTTTATTACCCGAAAAAAAGCGGGGCGAGTAATACGTTATTACCGCAAATTAATTATGTTCTGCAAGGTCAGATTTGGCTAAACAATTTCATAGTTGACTATTACGCAAATTATTTATGCAAGGTAATGCACTAACCGTTTTATTATCCGGTAAAAAATATCTGCTATTGCAGGGGCCGATGGGACCTTTTTTCAATGACGTCGCCGAATGGTTAGAGTCATTAGGACGTAACGCTGTGAATGTTGTATTCAACGGTGGGGATCGTTTTTACTGCCGCCATCGACAATACCTGGCTTACTACCAAACGCCGAAAGAGTTTCCCGGATGGTTACGGGATCTCCATCGGCAATATGACTTTGATACCATCCTCTGCTTTGGTGACTGCCGCCCATTGCACAAAGAAGCAAAACGCTGGGCAAAGTCGAAAGGGATCCGCTTTCTGGCATTTGAGGAAGGATATTTACGCCCGCAATTTATTACCGTTGAAGAAGGCGGAGTGAACGCATATTCATCGCTACCGCGCGATCCGGATTTTTATCGTAAGTTACCAGATATGCCTACGCCGCACGTTGAGAACTTAAAACCTTCAACGATGAAACGTATAGGTCATGCGATGTGGTATTACCTGATGGGCTGGCATTACCGCCATGAGTTCCCTCGCTACCGCCACCATAAATCGTTTTCCCCCTGGTATGAAGCACGTTGCTGGGTTCGTGCATACTGGCGCAAGCAACTTTACAAGGTAACACAGCGTAAGGTATTACCGAGGTTAATGAACGAGTTGGACCAGCGTTATTATCTTGCCGTTTTGCAGGTATATAACGATAGCCAGATTCGTAACCACAGCAATTATAACGATGTGCGTGACTATATTAATGAAGTCATGTACTCATTTTCGCGTAAAGCGCCGAAAGAAAGTTATTTGGTGATCAAACATCATCCGATGGATCGCGGTCACAGACTCTATCGACCATTAATTAAGCGGTTGAGTAAGGAATATGGCTTAGGTGAGCGCGTCATTTATGTGCACGATCTCCCGATGCCGGAACTATTACGCCATGCTAAAGCGGTGGTGACGATTAACAGTACGGCGGGGATCTCTGCACTGATTCATAACAAACCACTCAAAGTGATGGGCAATGCCCTGTACGACATCAAGGGCTTGACGTATCAAGGGCATTTGCACCAGTTCTGGCAGGCCGATTTTAAACCAGATATGAAACTGTTTAAGAAGTTTCGGGGGTATTTATTGATGAAGACCCAGGTTAATGCGGTTTATTATGGGGGGAACACAAAAAACCGCCAACATAATACATATTAAATTTCAAGTCAATATTTTTTGAATTTTAAGTAGCTAAAAAATCATTTGCATCCTCTTCAAAGAAAAGTTACATAAAGGTAATAAAACATACTACTTTAAGATTTAATTTTACGGCTGGTACTGTAATAGAATATAGCTTTTATTACTCCCCCAAGAAAATCCTTTTATCGTGCAAAGAGGGAGATGTTATATCATCCGATAATATTTTAACATTATCAAAATTCTTTAAAATATCGAAATGGAGACGCAGCGTATTAATCCCTTTTTGGGATTTTTCATTATTACACAATTTTATAATAATAGGTGCTATTGAATATGTCTTACACTCTTTATAAACTAAAGGTGCGTATACCAAAGAAGATGATGCTAATCCAATCAAGTGTTTTATTTTGCATTTTTTTATTATTGACTCTATTAAAAAGTCTTTTTCTACAATAATAATTATATCACGACGCTTTGCTTTATTTATTGCACCTTGAATTGCATTAATATATTTTTTAGTTTCTTTAGGGTGAGGTTTTATAAAAACTCTTGCGTTATCAGATTTATCTATTCTCATCAAGGTAGATATTAATAAATGCGCATACAATTCGTTGTCAATCCAATATCTTTGACTTACATATATAATATCATCTCTAGTGATACGATATTTATGTATGAGATTATCCATTCTTGTTGACGATTTAACTAATGGAATAGTTTTAAACTCAAAAATTTTTTTTGCATCAAATTTTTCTTTTAACAAATTTGGAAAGGTGCCGTATACATTTTCAAATTTCAAATCTGGATAATGGAACAAGATAATTGAATTAATGATCCACGAATAAAAATTAATATTTACTAGTGGTTTTTTTTTCTCTGTTTTATACGTCCCTGTCCCCTCTTCAATTAATGAACATCTTATATTGTTTTTTTTGAACAACCATATGAAGATTGCATAATGTTGTGCATAGCTCATAAAATAAGCATCTTTAGCTTTTGAATTTAAAACTATATATTTATATACATTATAAAACCATATAACTTTTTTAAGCGAAAATGTATTTGGCTCTGTTGGTATAAATAGTAGTTTGTATGAAGAAAACAACTTTTTATTCATTTGCTCAAGAATTAATCTTGGCATTTCAGTGTTTTTTTTAGTTGCCAAGACGATAAGAAAATTACTACGCCTACTAAATTTTTGTATAAAAAGCTCTGCTTTCTTTAATTGCCCTAAATGAGCAACAATAAAAATATTTTTACTTTTTATTTTTAACGGTGATAGTAGCTCTTCAGCCTTGTTTTTAGAATTAAAAAACCATGAGTCACGGAAAAACCCAATTGGATTTACAAATAATTTCCTCAACTTCTTTAAACTAGCATCAAATATCATCTTTCTTATACCTTAATAAAACTTTATGGATTTTTTTCAATGTTTTTATTTTTTTTGGCCCTAATGAGAAAAAGAAATTTAAAAAGATCAAAAACAATATAATCAATGTCGATCTTTTAATTCCAAAAGTCCTAACATTAACATTTGGCGGCATTTTTAAAATATCATTCAAAATCTTATTTTGAATATCCCTAGAGTAATAAAGGTTCTCCTCCATCCATTTTTTTTTAATACGTGGAATGTGTTTAAAATTTAACTTATTATAGTCAACAATAAGTCCAGATCTTGAAAAATAACATTGTCCATTGCAGGTATGATTAAATCCATTTATTAAATAAACCTTGATTTTATTAGCCAGACAATATATTGCGACCGAAGAAGATATTGTAATACAATATTCAACTTTAGAAATTAAAGAATCAATATTATCATCGCTAAATGTTATATTTTTCAAATCGAAGCGCTCAATGTATTCCTTAATATCAAAAACAATTGAGTCTGGTGACATAAGAGGATTTCGAGTTTTAAAAATAAAATTCATATGCGGATGTTTCTGAATTACTCTAATCAAAAAACGTGCATATTCTATCCTCTTTATTGGCGTCAAGGGCTCATTAACTTGATCAACGATAAGACAAGAATTCTCACTTTTTGCATTGATATTGACATTTTTAATCCATGGTGGACCAAAAAGAATTCCATTAAAAGGAACCCCTATTATTTTACAAATTTTTTTATACGTTTTAATATCTTTAGGGGAGTTAATAAGTAAATAGTGACTATTAGATTTTGAAATAAAAGCTTCTATCTGAGAAGTAAGGACAATGCCAGGAAAACAAGATATAATTATTGTATTTTTTGTTCTTAGCGTATTAACAATTTCATGAAGGTCCTTCCCTCCTGTTGAACAAAAAATAAACTCAATATTAATAAAAGTGAAAAAATAAACAAAGTCATCAGGATAGAATACAACTATCTTTTCATCTAAATTTTTTTTTACAAACTCTTGTAGAGAATTATCCAAACAGCAAAAAAATAAATCATATGAATCAACATCTATCTGCTCAAAAATATTTTTCAAAGCTAAAAAATGAGAATCATAACGAAAGACAAAACAAAGCACTTTTTTTCTAGTCATAACTGGTGGTACATTCCGGGATGTCATAAAAATCTTTGTAATCTTTATTTTTTGATTTAATAAAATCCTTAATAATTCTAACAGCATTAATTAAAGCATTTTCTTTAAAATAAGGATTACTAGATGACTGTACAACACTAATAAATTTTTCATCTTGAGATATATTTATCCCTCTGACGATTGCATTTTTTTCAACGGGTACATCTATTACACTGGCTCCACGAACACGGCCTTTCTGCCTATCACCAATGTTAATCGTTGCAACTTTTAAAGATGGAACCTCAATTAAACCAGAGGAGGAGTTCCCAATTAGCCCACAAGAGTATTTAATCATTGCCAAATAATCTTCTGAACGAATAGAAATCAAATATCTGAACTTATACTCTTTGCAAAAATATTTTACTTTCCTCTGAATTATATCAGAACCAGTGTCAGCGTTACTGCCAATAAAAATAAAGTCGTGAGTATTTTTAAAAAAATAAATCGCTGACAATAACTCATCTATTTGATCATTAACCGACTGCGTGGAAAGTGTTTCAGGATGGAATACTACAACAAAGTACCGTTTTAACAGTGAACCATATTTTAGTTCCAACTCCTGCTTATTTGGTAAATGCAATGAAAGAGCATTTTCTGCACCAAGAGAACCAATATTAAACACACTACTAGGCTTTTCACCTAGCTGAATTACTCGTTTTTTATACTCTTCTGTAGAAGTAAGATGGAGTTTACTCATTTTAGTAATTGAATGTCTAATAAACTCATCATAATTAGCTAATGTCTTTTCACCACCATGAATATGAATTAATGGAATATTATGCATTGATGCTGCGATAGCGACTGAAAATATTTCATATCTATCGCCTAAAACCATAACCGCATCATATGTGTTATTTGAAAAAAAATCACCAAACGAATTGAGGCAAACACTCATTGAATGGAGAATGTGAGTATGTGAAGTTGTATTGATATTTATATCCACAACCTTGATAATATTAAAATTATCTTGTTCTATAATATGTATTGTATTTCCATACGCATTATCACAATGCATTCCTGTAACTGCCAAATCAAGCTGTATTTCTGGAGTTTCTCTTAGCATTGTCAAAAGTCTCCGAACTATTCCATATTCAGCTCTAGATCCAGTTACGTATAATATTTTTTTCATTTAACAATCTCCGCTATTTCGTTTTCTAATACCGTATACCCATTACTATTAAAATGTAAGCCATCATAAGTATACATTTTATTTAGATTGCCATAAGAGTCTTTTAAAACGTGATCCAAGCTAATAAACTTCGCAAAATCTACATTCTCTCGAAGATAAGAATTTAAATCATTAATTATTCTATTATCTCGATCAATACGCCCAAAAACAGGAGGAACCGACAATAAATAAATTTTTGATGCAGCATTTTTCTTCTTTATATACTGGCATGTTTTCTTCAAATACCACAATGTGTCTTCTTTTTTCCAATCACTAACAACTATATCATTAGTTCCAAAAAAGATGAAAACAAACTCTCCGAAATTAACAATCAGCTCTTTCTCAATAATATATTCATAGTACTCCTTCGAGTTTATACCAGCGATACCTAAGTTATTAACTTCTATATCATTTATTTTTTTTACGTCCCAATAATCAAACAGCGAGTGTCCAATTAAAGTTATATCACTTACACTATCAAATTCATTTCGTTTCTCATTGATTCTATTATGTATGTTTTGATAAAGTATTTTTTGTCTATTTTTTTTTTGCTGAATGGTAATTGCAAGTTCGAAATCCATTCTATCATCTATATCTAAAGAGCTTTCCTTATCCATAATATAAGCTAGTGAATAGCGACCAAAAAAATGCTTTGTATGAAGATAATGCTGCTTATTAGCTATAAATATAGCTCCATTCGGATGATATTCTACTATTGAGTTTCGATTATATTTACTATAATCAAGGTCAAAAAAAGACAGTGTCGAGTAATCATCTAATGGTCTAATTATTTGTGATGGCTTATTGCTTCTAGTAACAGAAACAACACATTGGTATTTTTCTAAAGTTTGATATAACTTTACAGCCTCAATAATATGGGTCGAATCTCTAAAGGGTGAAGTTGGTTGTAATAAAGCAAAGTTCTCATAATCAGTATATATACTTAACGCATGTTTTATAAATTCAAATGATGATGCTTTATCAGTTGCTAGTTCTTCCGGTCTCAGCAAAAAATCAGCGCCATATGACTCTGCTATTGCTCCATACTGTTCGGAATCAGTTGTCACAATTACTTTCTCAAACATTTCTGACTGCAAGGCAGCTTCAATTGTATAAGCAAGAAGAGGTTTATCTATCAGCATCAAAGCATTTTTATTTCTCAACCCTTTAGATCCACTACGGGCTGGAATTATCGCAATAATTTTTGTTCTCATTATTCCCCCTGATTTTTGAATTCGCTATGAATTATTAATTCATCTGGAATAAAGTCTTGCTCTGCAATTTTACCCAATAAATTATACCACTCCATCGGACTGATACCATTACCAGGTCTTTTTGTTGTTATATTTTTTTCTGAAAAAACCTCACCTTTTTTTATCTCTGTTTTAGCTATAATAGACTTTCTTGCTACGATTTTATTCTTCCTTTCTGAAGCTGTAACCACTTTACTATTTGAACCTAAAGATTTTTCAACACACCTGACCCCAATACATAGATGTTTCAGTTCATCAGGTTCTATTGAGGCCAAATGATCTGGGCCAGACATAGATTTATCTAAAGTGAAATGTTTTTCAATAAAAGTTATTCCATAAGGCACCGCCGCAATAGCTGCATAAAACCCGCTAGAATGATCAGAGAAGCCTATGTTATTCTTAGGGAAGTGTTTTTTCAAATCATTAATAGCATTAAGGTTTACATCCTCAAAGGGCGTTGGATATTCAGTATTGCAATGTAATATTGTAATATTATCAACCGGAACTTTATTATTTATAAAAATAGAAACAGACTGTTTTATCTCATCAATAGTTGCCATTCCTGTTGATATGATTATTTTCTTATCAAGGATCGGAAGCTTGGCTATTTTTTCAAGATACGGTAAATTCAATAACTCACCTGAAGGGATTTTCCATATTTTTTGTTTCAAAGATGCTAAAAAATCAATAGAGTCTTCGTCAAAAGGGGTAGAAAAAACATCTAAATTTAAACTGACTGCATATTCCATTAGATGGAGATAATCGTCATACTTCATTTCAAGCTTTTTTGTCATTTCTAACTGAGATTCTAATTCTCCTGTGTTTTTTATTTGATACTCTGCCTTAGGTGCAATAGCTGAAATTAATTTATCAGCTTTAAATGTTTGGAATTTTACTGCATTAACACCGGCCTCTTTGGCTTTTAATATCATTTCTCTTGCAATATCAACACTACCATTATGGTTGCAACCAATTTCAGCCACGATATATATATTACTCATTCATTCCCCCTAATTAATCTTGTTGGAGTCCCAGCAACTACAACATTACTTGGTATATTTCTAATTACAACCGACCCAGAACCAATAATACTCTTTGAGCCTAGCTTCAACTGGCCATTTACAACAGTACAGCTACCAACAAAAGTTTCTTCTCCGACAGAAACATCACCATTAAGTACAACATTAGTAGAGATATTGCTACAGCAGCCTATTTCATTACCATGTTCAATTAAACTCCTAGTATTTATTACAACGGCATCATGTATTCTAGTATCACGGTTAAGTATACACATTTTACCAATAAAAATTCCATCACCCAGTATAATATTTGGTGATAGAATAGCAGTTTTATCTATAATGTTAATTAAGCGTAGATTATGTTTTCTTATGATATTTAAATAGTGCTTCCTAGTTGATGGTTTGCCTATCCCAATAAAATAATAATAATTATCCTTATTCTCGATGTCTGCAATATCATTACCTAATATTGGATATGATTGATGATAACCACTTTTATATTTATCGATAAATCCTATTAACTCGTAATGTTTATGATTTAAGCTGTCAATTATAGATTTTGAAAAACCACCCGCACCAAATATTATTAACTTTTTACTCATGATATGTCTCAGTTAAATATTTCCAAGGCATAATATTGGAATGTAACCACTATAGGTCTTTTTTGTAATCAGCAATGGCTTCCGTAACATTTTTATAAAATTTACCTTGCCCCTCTTTGTTAAGATAAATAGCAACATCACAATACTCCTTTAAAGCTCGTTCACTATGTGACACCATTATTAAATGAGATTTTTCTCTTATTTTATCGAATATATCTGAACATTTCTTTTTAAACTTTGCGTCTCCAACAGAAGTGATTTCATCAATAAGATAATAGTCGAATTTAAAAGCCATACTTAATCCAAAAGCTAACCTTGACCTCATGCCAGAAGAATAAGTTTTAATGGGCATATCGAAATATTTTCCGAGTTCGGAAAACTCTTTAACAAAATCAACCCTCTCATTTAACTCATCGCGTTTTGCATATAGTCGGGCAACAAATTTAACATTTTCACGACCGGTTAAACTTCCTTGAAATCCACCAGCCAATCCAACGGGCCATGAAATTTTATGTTCTGTAATAATGTTCCCACTATCAGGACGATCTATACCACCAATTATCCGAAGTAAAGTTGATTTACCGGCTCCATTTTGACCAATCAGGGCAATGTTATAGCCTTTAGGAAAAATAATATTCAAATTTTTAAAAACATAATGCCGCCCAGTGGGCGTGCGATAAGACTTCGTCAAATTCTCAATCTTAATCATGATGTCAGCATTGCCTCTTCACGCGTTCGGTATAAAGCCAGACCGATGAACAGGGTGACCAGAGTGAACATTGCAAGGTAGTTCAGACTCACACCTTCGCTGATATAGCCAGGCATAACTGCCTCGCGGCTTAACTCTACGACATGCACTAATGGGTTCCAGAGTAGATATGACCAGTATTGCTTTGGAATCGAGTGTAGAGGGAACATGATGCAGGAGATGAAATACAGCGGCTTAAGCAGTATCGGCAGGACCTTTTGCATTTCAGGGAAAGTCTTACCAACGACCATGAATATTAAGCCGACGCCACATGAAAGAATGATTAACAAACTCCAGGTGAGCACAAGTTGTAAAAAATTTGTAATTTCGAAATATTCACCTGCCATCCAGACGATAAGCATAAGCAATATATAAACAGCAACGTAAATCAGTGTCTCAAGCAGTGCTCGTGCAATGATCGTATCGATGGGTTTTACTGGTCGATAATTAAACAACCCCTGGTTCGCTTCAATAGCACCAATAGAACGTTTGCTGATACTGCTAAAGATAAAAAAGGGAATCAGGCCATTAAGTAAAAACACCGGGAATGAGATGTCTGGCATCGTGCGGTGCATAATGTAACCAAAAATGCCCAACAGTATCAGCAAATGCGCAGAGGGTTCGAGAATCGCCCACAGATATCCCAGACGGAACTTACCAAAGCGTGTTCGTATTTCTCGTAGAAATAATGCCTCTACGGTGACTTTCTGGACTTCAAATCCACTTCTTGCCATTTGATGATGTGATCCTAATCTCTTCAGGTACGCTACCGCCCTTGGCTTAACAGCTACCAATACACTGGAGGTAATGCTTATTTGTAACTGGATAAAATTTACTCAGACGGTTTGACCTTTTTAATAGCCGCAAAAAAATTTCAGCAGAAATTATTTCCGCAGGGATAAATAGATCTATTTCCGTCTCGTTTCTTCTAATCCATTCTTCAGGCATGAATGGATTCGGTCTTCTGGTAATTTCAGAAAACTGGCCGTTTTAGAATGCAGATTTAATTTCTCAGGAAATTATTTTTTATTATTACTGTTAACTACTTGATTATAATATCCCCTATGGATTTTATGCGTAACAATACCTGCAATCCGTTTCAAACCAGAACGCACGCGATTGATTACCAATAAATTGTTCACCAAGAAACTATTTCCCTATTTAAAATTCACTCGTGTACTTCTTATTTATATCTACAGCCCCCCTCTTTACAGCCATATTTGTGATTTATATCACATTTAAATGGTGTTATTTAAGTCGCACCAATAATCCCGAAGGTAATTATTTTCGTCGATTAAAATATACATCTTGATTATTTTGTGTATTTATTTTAACCAGTGTTACAACCAACACCATCCCTCAGTAGATATACCTGAGCAGACATTTCTTAAAATCGACGAATAGTTTCACTGGAAATTATTATGCTTATTTGAAATTCCCTTTCTGATTATCTCCAGGAATTTTACTAATTTCCAGGCTACACAAAATACAGATCACACAAGAATTATCCTATATGTTTTGACCTATCAATTGTTACTCAATGATTTATTACAACTATTAATAATCATAATGTGTCAAAACACTTAAGCATCTTTACAGTCTTAGAAAGGTGTCGATTAACGAAGGCTACATGGTGAAAAACAGGTTCCTTCAGTGTTACCGAACATTCCGTGGTGGTCTGGAGGGAGATAAATCTTGCTACATCGGAACTCAGCCCGGTGAGCTGGTTTGACAGTTCCGCACTCACCATTGGGCTAAGGGTTATCAGGTGGGGTTAAGGAAATGGCAATACCTACCCCCGTCCCAACTCCAGTCGCTGCACATTTACCATCCCTGGCTTCTCAGCAGCACTGACATCAATTTGTGTCACCCGCAGCGCATATTTTTCATCCAGCGCGTTTAACCATTTCAGAAGGTCATTAAACACCACAGGTTCTATCCAGACCTGAATATTCTCCCCACGCTCGGCTATCCGCTTGATGACCACCGAGTGCGCGGAAGCGCTGTCACTGATGACCCGCGATACCTGTGCTTGCGTTGTCGTGCCGGATTTTCGCGCCGCAATAATATTCGGCGCAGTGCTCTTCAGTCGCGCGTTCATCGCCACCAGCTGCTGCAACAACGTCTCCTGTTGTTCTATCCGTTCGCTCAACGGCTGCCAGATGAGGACGTAATATCCGACGCTAAACAGGAACACCACCGCTGCCAGTAACATGCCCTTTTCACGCGGAGAACGCCCCGCCAGGTGTTGTGTCAGCCAGTGTTCGCCACGGCTTAACTGGCGTTCACGCCATTGCTGAAAATAGTGAATAAATTTATCGCGTAACATGTTATTTCCTCCGCAACGTTACGCCGCCGGAAACCGCATCACCCTCTTTCTGTAACGCGTCCTGTTGCACAACATAATCTGCCGCCAGTGCGCTACGCAGTTTGTCGAAGCTGGCAAAGTTCGCAGCCCGTAGCTGGAGGTGAAGCGTCTGGCGTTTTTGATCAAAGGTGAAACCACGCATCTCGATGTCGGAAAGTGACGCTGATTTCAGGGTACTGGCGATCGCTGACAATTCTGCGAGCAGCCGGGTATCGTCGGCCTGTGGGCGATATTTTTTCAGCGCCATCGTCACCTGAGAGCGTAAATTCACAATCCTTTTTTGTTCCGGGAACAGCGTTAAGAACTGTTTCTCCGCCTGGGCGCGGCTTTGCGCCACCTGTTCGCTGACACTCCATAACGTCACGCCCCGTTCCACTGCCAGCGCAACCAGAATCAGCAATATCGGCAGAATCATCACCCGCCAGCGCGCCCACTGTTTTCGGTAGCTGACGCGGGGCTGCCACGGCCCTGTTAGCAGGTTCCCTTCCGGTTCGCCATAAGTGGTAATGGCGGGCAGAGCCGTAACGGTCAGACGTTCAGCGTCTGGGCCAGCCCATGCAGATAGCTCTTCCGGCGCGATTCCGACTACGGTCAGCGAAATCGGTGACGCCTGCTCATTGAGCTGGGCGCGGAACATGACCGGGGCCAGCGTCCACCCGGCGCTCCATCCCCGGCATTCATCGATGCGGCAGATAACCCGTTGCGCATCGCCAGCCATAAACCCACAAGGAATGGACATCCAGTCCGGCGCGACGGTAGCGCGGGTGATGCCGTTTGCCTGCAACCACTGCGCAATGTTGCGCATATGCTGTTGGTGAATCACTGCTACGGTTGCCAGTTGCTGGTCGATTTTCAACGGGGCGAAATGCAGTTCATCGATATCCTGGTTCAGCTCTTCTTCCAGTAAGGCGGGCAGAATAGTCGGTATCTGCTTGCGGGCGACATCAGGCAGTTCAACCTGCCAGACGCTGATCCATTCGCCGGGAATGTAGAGTCGAATCGCATCAGTTTGCAGCCATTGCTGGAGCTGTTCGTTGTCAACGTCAGACCAGATGCCGTGCTCCACGTCGGTGGTACGGTGCTGCCAACGGATGGGATCGGAGGCGCAAAGCGGGATAAAAATCTCAAGCATGGAACTCACTCACTTTCTCCTGTCTGATGCCAGAGAACAGAAAAGTGTTGTGGGCCCATGCGGACAATTAACGAATTCATCGTCAGTTCAATCTCATTCACGGTGATATCTGAACGCAGCCAGAAGTAATTGCTGTCCACGCTCAGGACGGTTTTTAGCTGTTTTTTAGTACGCTCATCGACGTCAGCAAGTAGCGGCTGCGCAAGAAACTGATCGACATCTTCCCAGCCTTTCGCCGGACGTTGTTGTAATAACGCCCGCGCCTGAACAGGGCTTAACCACGGGTCAAACAGCGCCTCAAGAATCACACTTTGCGTGACGTCTAAGGTATTGATGTTGATTTGCTGGCGGGTCATCGGCAGCGCACAGACCAGCGGTTTCAGTTTTTGATAAAGTCCGGCGTCCATTCCCTGCACCACGCGCATCTCGCTGATATCAGCCAGCGGTTGATTGGCAGCGTAAAACGGCACCGAACGGGCGAGATACTCGCTGTCTTCACGGCCCAGACGCGTCTGCACGCTGCGGTCTTCGTCAATAAACTCCCACAGGCTTTCGGCTATCAGTTCGGCCCGATAAGCAGGCACATTGAGGCGTGATATCAGGGCAATCAGTTGTTGTACCGCAATAGGACGCGACGCCGTCGTCGGCTGAGCGAGGGCATTCAGGTTAAAGCAGGCCTGGGCGTCACGCAGAGTGACGGCGATTTGCCCCTGCGGCAGTGGGAAAAAACGAGGGCCGGAAGCCCACGGCTGCGCCAGATGCACGCGCTTTTCATTTTTCAGGCTCAGACTGAGCGCGCTCAGCGCCAGGCTTTCCGCACTGGCGCTGTACCACAGCGCCTGCTGGTACTCCTGCTGGCTGCGCGTTCGCCCAAGTTGTTGCTGCATTCGCCCGGAAAGCGTGATGGTCACCAGCATCATAACCGCCAGCAATACCAGCACCACGACCAGTGCCATTCCGCGTTTTGGTGGTGAGGTGATCATGATAATTGCGGCCCGCGTAACAACCAGATGCGTTCAATTTCGCCCCACTGCGGCGAATGCAGGGTTATGCGTACCGCCACGGGGATCGCCTGTACTGACGACCAGCTCTCCTGCCAGCGCGTGCCGTCGTAGAACTGCAAACGGAGCGAATCCGCCGGAATCAACTTTTGCATTGTCGGCTTCACGCTGCCTGCTGCGTCGGTCAGCGGCCAGGCTAACCGTTCGAGATAGCCGTCATGAATGCGGTAACCGACGGTGAGCAGATTACTGCGTGGCAGACGCATCAACGGGTTAACCACGCCGCCACGCACAAAGCGCATCCCTTCACTCTCAGACGCCAGCACGCCAGCGCCAGCCAGTAATGCTGGTTCACGCTGGCCCTGATCGCCTCTTACCGGACGCGGCATCATTTGTGTCAGATCGTGGGTCAGAAAACTCATCGTTTGCTGCATGAGGTTGAGTTTTTGATCATGTTCGCCGACGGCGCTATTCACGCGTGTGACGCCGTTTGTCACCTGCTGCGCCATCAGTGCCAGCGAGGCAAAAATGGCAATTGCCACCAGCATTTCCAGTAACGTGAAACCAGCGCGACTCCTTCTCACTGTTGGCCTCCCACGGCGCTAAACCAGGTGCGTCTTGACTGAATCACCGACGAAAAGTCTTCGTGACGGCTGACTTCAATATCCACTGCCTGGAGCAGCGCGTTACCTGTATTCAGCGGTGTGGTTCGCCAGTACCAGCGGCTTCCTGCCATATCACTCTCGCCCTGGTGCCTGACCGCTCGTTGTTCACGGGTCATCAGGTAAAGCAGCGCGGTCTGGTTTTCAGCCACCCAGCCCGCTACCGTTTTTTCCTCAAGAACGTGCTGATTACTCAGCGCACCGCTGGCAATCTGTAACACCGCCGTGGCAGCCAGCGCAAAAATCGCCAGCGCGAGCATCACTTCCAGCAAGGTAAATCCGCGCTTCATCGCATCCTCTCATCACATTGATTGAGGGATAACGCGCCATCGTGTGCCAGTTTTACCGCCCAACATGCGTTTTGCGCCGCCGAGTAGAAGCGCAGCGTAAACGGCGTGGCGGGTTCAAAAGGCGAAAAACGGATCTGCGGCGTCTTCTTTTTCGCCTCTTTTTGCAGCTCCAGTTCAATATCGTGCAGCGTCAGGCGACGACGTTGCAGCTCCAGCGCATATTCCTTCTGCCAGATATCACTTCCGGGTTGTAACAGCATCTGCACCTGTTTCGGCACCGTAACCTGTACCGATAACCGGGTCGAGGAAACGGGCAACCACTGCCCGTAACGACGCTGCATAAACTGATAGCCAGGCGGGTCGATTAACACACCGAGTGTTTGCCCTTCGATCACTGCCCTGTCCTTAAACTGCGCAAAGCGAGTCAGAAAATCCTGCGCCGCTTTTTTCGCGGGCGATTCAGAATCGGTCGCAAACGTCTGTACCACGCCCGCACTGGCAAGGCCGATAAGGAAAATCACCAGCATGATTTCCAGAAGAGTGAATCCGCGTTCAGGCACTGATTACTGAAACTCCTGCAAATTCCAGTTACCGATATCTGCGCCAGCGCCTTCCCCATTTTCCTGACCATCCGCCCCCAGGGTGTAAACATCAAACAGTCCTTTTTCACCCGGGCTGAGATACTGATAATCATTGCCCCACGGATCTTTTGGCAGTCGTTTAATGTACCCACCGGTACGGTAGTTACGGGAATCCGCCATATTGGCCGGTTGCTGGATCAGCGCCTCAAGCCCCTGTTCTGTGGTCGGATAACGCCCGTTATCCAGTCGGTACATATCCAGCGCATTCTCCAGCGCCACGATATCGCTGATGGCTTTTTGCCGATCCGCTTTCTCTTTATTGCCCAACAGGTTAGGCACCACCAGACTTGCCAGGACGCCAAGAATAACAATCACCACCATCACTTCCAGCAGGGTAAAACCTGCCCGTGGTTTTTGTGTGCGGGATAACGAATTCATGTGATAACTCCGTAAATTACATTCCAACCATATTGTTCAGTTGTAGCATCGGCTCGAGGATGGCGATGACGATAAACAGCACCACGCCCGCCATCATCACCACCAGAGCAGGCTCAAACAGCCCTAACGCCAGCCCCACCCGGGTATCAAATTCCCGTTCCTGGTTGACTGCGGCCTGTTCAAGCATGGTTTCCAGTTCACCGCTCTGTTCGCCGGAGGCGATCATGTACAGCATCATCGGCGGGAACAGGCGCAACTCCGCCAGCGCGGCGCGCAAGCTGCTTCCTTCGCGGACGCGATCTGCCGCCAGCAGCAGTTGTTGCTCGACATAACGATTTGCCGACACGGCGGCGGCGGTCTGAATGCCTTCCAGCAGCGGAACACTGCTGGCGGTGAGGATGCTTAATGTGCGGGAAAAACGCGCCGTATTCAGCCCGCGCGCAACACGCCCCGTCACGGGCAAACGCAGCAAGGTTTTATCCCAGCGCAGGCGCATCGCAGGATTTTTGAGTAGCCGTTGCCCCAGCACCAGAAGCCCCAGAAAACCCGCCAGCCAGTACACGCCGCTGGCCTGTAACGCGTCGCTCATGGCGATAAGCGCTCGGGTGGAGGCGGGTAGCGCGTGTCCGAGATGATCAAACTGTTCGATAATTTTCGGCACTACTGCCGTCAGCAAAATAGTGACCACGCCCGTTGCCACCACCAGCAATACCAGCGGGTAGAGCATGGCCTGCAACAGGCGTGATTTCAGGCGCTGCCGCTGTTCGGTGTAATCCGCCAGGCGATTGAGCACCACGTCGAGATGCCCGGATTTTTCTCCGGCGGCTACCATCGAACAAAACAGGGAATCAAAGATGCGGGGATGTTCGCGCAGGCTGTCCGACAGGGTATAACCTTCCTGAATCCGGCTGCGCAGCGCCATTCCGAGACTTTTTACATGCAGTTTTTCACTTTGCTCACTGACCGCCTGTAAGCAGGTTTCCAGCGGCATTGCTGCCTGCACCAGCGTTGCCAGTTGGCGCGTGAACAGCGCCAAATCTGCCGCCGCCACGCGACGATGTGCGTGTCGCCGACGCTGCAACATTCCCCCTGCCGAAGCATTCATCCGTGCTTCAATGTGCACGGGGATAAGCTCTTTACCGCGCAACAACTGGCGGGCATGACGCGCGGAATCCGCCTCAATCATGCCTTTGGTTTTGCGACCATTACGCTCCAGCGCCTGATAGTAAAACAGTGCCATTACGCCTCCATCGTGACCCGCAGCACTTCATCGAGAGAGGTTTCTCCGGCGAGCACTTTCTCAATGCCGTTGCTGCGGATACCCGCAGAGTGTTGCCGGACATAACGTTCCAGCTCCAGCTCCCCGGCCTGACGGTGGATCAAATCACGCAATGTGGCATCCACCACGATCAGCTCATGGATGGCAGTACGTCCGCGAAAACCTTTGTGATTACAGGCGGGGCAGCCCTGCGGATGGTACAGCGTGACGGTGCGCGCGTCGGTAATCCCCAGCAGGCGTTTTTCTTCATCAGTGGCAGGCGCGGGCTGGCGGCAGTCGGTGCACAGCGTGCGGACCAGCCGCTGCGCCATCACGCCCGTCAGGCTGGAAGAGAGCAGGAAAGGCTCGACGCCCATATCCTGCAAACGCGTGATCGCCCCCACCGCCGTGTTGGTATGCAGCGTCGAAAGCACCAGGTGTCCGGTAAGTGAAGCCTGGACGGCGATTTCTGCGGTTTCGGTATCGCGGATTTCACCGACCATCACCACATCCGGGTCCTGACGCAAAATCGCGCGCAGGCCACGGGCGAAGGTCATGCCGACGCGGGTGTTGACCTGCGTCTGACCGATCCCTTCAATCATGTATTCGATGGGGTCTTCAACCGTGAGAATGTTACGCGAATGGTTGTTCAGCTCCTGCAATCCGGCGTACAGCGTGGTGCTTTTGCCTGAACCCGTCGGCCCCGTCACCAGAAAGATGCCGTGCGGTTTGTGTAACAGCTGGCGCAACTGCACGGTCAGTTGCTGACTCAACCCCAGACGTTCCAGCGTCAGGCGGGCCTGGTTTTTGTCCAGCAGTCGCAGCACCACGCGCTCGCCCCAGGCAGAAGGCATGGTGGAGACACGCACGTCAATCGCCCGACCGCCCAGCAGCAGCGCAATACGTCCATCCTGCGGCACGCGCTTTTCGGCAATGTCCAGCCGCGCCATCACCTTGATACGCGACACCAGCAGCGAGGCTAGTTTGCGCCCGGGACGCAGCATTTCATGTAGCGTTCCGTCTACACGAAAACGGATCACCAGACTCTTTTCAAACGTCTCAATGTGGATATCCGAAGCGCCTTCTTTAATTGCCTCTGCCAGCATGGCGTTGATCAGTTTGATGATCGGCGCATCGTCGTCACTTTCCAGCAAATCTTCCGTTTCTGGCAGCTCTTCTGCGAGGGTAAAGAAGTCCTCGGCGGAACCGAGATCTTCCATCAACTGGCGAGCTTCGGAAGAGTCCCGCTGCCAGACCGCATTCAGCCGCTGTTCAAATTCGGCCTCGTCGATTTGCCGCAGCGTAAAGGGCGCGTTCAGCCCCCGTTGCAGCTCCTGCAAAACAGAGAGCGACAACGGATGAACATGGAGGATCTCCAGCGACGCTTCGCACCATGCCACCAGGCTAAACCGGCGGCTGAAACTGTAGGGCAGACGCACGGTGTTAGCGGAGGTTTCCTGTGCTACAGGCACCATTAACGCGTTCTCCCGGCATTGAGGAACGCGCGAACTTCCGGCGGTAAGGCCTGGTTTTGCGCTGGTAGTACCGGCTGCGCAGTGTTCGGCATCAGGCTTAAGCCTTGCTCATCGCGATAGATCTGCTCGGCGCGCATATAGTTATATTTGCGCTGCGAAACGCCGTCTGCCGCCATACCGTCACGCAGAATGGTCGGGCGGATAAACACCATCAGGTTACGTTTTTCTTTTTTATCCGCCGTCGATTTAAACAGGTTACCAATCAACGGGATATCGCCCAGCAGCGGCACTTTCGCCACGCTTTCTCCTGCCTGGTCGTCCATCAGACCGCCAAGCACGATCAGTTCACCATCGTTAGCCAGCACGGTGGTCTTCAGTTTGCGCTCACCAAACACCACGTCGAGGCTGGTCTGTCCTTCCACCTTCGACACTTCCTGCTCAATCACCATCTGTACCGCGTTACCTTCGTTAATCTGCGGCGTAACTTTCAACATGATGCCGACTTTTTTCCTTTCTACCGTGTTGAAAGGATTGCTGTTATTGGAGCCAACGGTAGAGCCGGTTAATACCGGAACGTCCTGGCCCACCATGAAGAAGGCTTCCTGGTTGTCCAGCGTGGTGATGCTCGGCGTGGAGAGCACGTTCGAGCTGGAGTCGTTTTTGACCGCCTGTACCAGTGCCATCCAGTCGCCTTTCACCACGCCAACCGCCGTACCGCTAAAGCCAGAAAGAAGCTGAGCAAGCGTGGAGAGATCGCCGTTAGTATCCGGATTTATGGTGGTAGCGCCGTTTTCACTGATCACCGTCGAGCCTTTCTGCGGTTTTGCCTGAGAAATCGCTGCGCCCAGCGTACCGATAGGGATCTGCGTACCGTTAGCAAACTGCATTAATCCGGCATCTTTCGACGCCCACTGCACGCCGAAGTTGATATTGCTGCCTTCAGCAACTTCCACGATCAACGCCTCGACATGCACCTGAGCACGGCGAATATCCAGTTGTTCAATCACGCTTTGCAGCGACTGCATGATGTCCTGCGGCGCGGTAACAATCAGGGCATTACTGTGTTTGCTGGCGGCGATGGAGACAACCTCACGCCCGCTACCGACCGTGCCTTCCGCCTCTTCTTTAGCCGCCGTGAGCGTGCCGCTGACCTGCTTCAGTACATCGACCAGATCTTCGGCTTTGCTGTATTTGAGATAGAAAACCTGGCTGTTGCCGCTGCGCTCCATTTCTGAGTCCAGGCGACGGATCAGACGGCGCATTTTGTCCCGCGTGGCGGGGTCACCACTGACAATCACACTGTTGGTGCGTTCATCGGCGACAATTTGAGATTTCAGCGTTGCTGGCTGGTTCTCGCCGCTGTTTTTGGTCAGGCTTTCCAGCACGCGGGCGATTTCCGAAGCCGAGGCGTTATCCAGCGGGATCACCTCTTCAGTGCGATTACCCGCGTGATCCACGCGCTGGATCACTTCTGTCAACCGCTCCACGACGGAGGCGCGTCCGGTGAGCATAATTACGTTGGAGGGATCGTAATTAACAACGTTGCCTGAGCCTGCGCTGTCGATCATCTGGCGCAAAATCGGTGCCAGTTCGCGGACCGACACATTACGTACCGGCACTACTTTGGTGACCATTTCATCGCCCGCGTAGTTGTCGCTGCCTTCACCGATCAACGGCAGTGGCTCGACTTTCGCGGCGCTGGATTTCACCACCTTCAGCACGTCGTTTTCCATCGGTACGACGGCATACCCCTGTGCTTCCAGCAGGTTAAGGAATAGCTGGTAATACTGGCGTTCATTGAGCGGAGTCATGGTACGAATACTCACTTTCCCCTGTACGCCCGGCCCCATAATGATGGTTTTATTAAGGTTAGCGCCGACGGTTTCGATGAACGATTTCAGGTCGGTATCTTTAAAATTAGCGGTGAAAGTGGCTTCTTCCG
>SKEH01000345.1_pt1 | contig 29659 bp, 24 predicted proteins | sample 4826571 | NCBI WGS metagenome assembly SKEH01 (sample SAMN11008814, study PRJNA524170) | human gut metagenome | biome: Human fecal sample; material: Feces; isolation source: fecal sample from pouch patient p29 | host: Homo sapiens | place: Israel: Tel-Aviv | collected 2016-09-14 | reverse complement strand
ATTATATTATGTAAACTAAAAAAGTAAAAATAGTTGGTTGCTTGTTCTTTTCTATGATACACTGATTTTGATTATGATGAATAGGAGAATGAGCGATGCAAGAGTATCAATATCCATTAGACCTTGATTGGACGACCGAAGAAATGGTGATCGTCATGAAAATGTGGGAGGACCTAGAAACTGCAAATGAAAAAGGAATCGCAAACGATCAGTTTCTAAAAACCTATCAAAACTTTAAAACAGTGATCAAATCGATCGGTGAAGAAAAACGACTAGGCAGAGAATTTGAGAAAGCTTCTGGCTATTCCTTATACCGAACGGTTCAGGAAGCAAAAAAGAATACGAATAAAATCTTGAAGATAAACGGGTGAAGACATGGAAAAACGAATCAGTGTGATCAAAGAGTGGCTTTATGAAGCAGGAGAAAAAATAAAAAATGCTGAAAATAAAAAGTTGACGATTGATCAAAAGACTAGTCGAAATGATCTCGTCACTAATATGGATCGTGAAATCCAAGCTTTCTTGATCGACAAAATCCACAGATTCAATCCAGAAGCCAAAATCCTTGCAGAAGAAGATGGATACAGTAAGGTAAACGATTTTACAGGACAGCTTTTCGTGATTGATCCAATTGATGGCACACTTAATTTTGTCGTAGAACGTGAGAACTTTTGTATTATGTTAGGAGTCTACGAAGATGGTAAAGGTCAGTTAGGGTTTATTTACGATGTCGTCAAAGAAGAACTTTACTGGGGTGGTAATGGAATAGGAGTGTATAAAAACGAAGAAGCATTGCCAAAGCCCTCCAACATTGGATTATCTCAAGGATTATTAGGAGTAAATGGTTATTTATTTAGTCATAACCGATTCAATGTCCGAACGATTGCAGAAAAAAGTATGGGAGCCCGCCTTTATGGATGTGCTGGTCTAGAATTGATTGCGATGCTAAAAGGGCATCATATTGGCTATATCTCTAATCTAAGCCCTTGGGACTATGCAGCGGGGAATATCTTACTAGAAGAGTTCGGAATGAAGTACAGTGGCATACTCGGTGATAAATTAAAATTCGCAGGACGTGAATATTATCTCGCTGGGACCGAGAAGGCTTATGAAGAAATGCGACGATTGATAAACGATTCACAATCCTCAAAATCATAAAAAAACCGTAAGTTTAAGAGAAAAATGGCGAGAATATTAATTTTCTCGAAAAAATGAAAACATTTTACTATATTTCATGAAAAAAATTTGCTATAATAAACAGTCGAGTAAAATTGCACTGTCATAAAGAACCGAGAAGGAGTTAGTTACATTGAACTATAGAAACGATATCCGTAACGTAGCGATCATCGCTCACGTCGATCACGGAAAAACAACATTGGTTGATGAATTATTGAAACAATCCGATACATTAGACGCACACACACAATTACAAGAACGTGCGATGGATTCAAATGCTTTGGAAAAAGAACGTGGAATCACTATTTTAGCGAAAAATACAGCGGTTGATTATAAAAACTACCGTATCAATATCATGGATACCCCTGGACACGCGGACTTCGGTGGCGAAGTTGAACGTATCATGAAAATGGTAGACGGCGTTGTTCTAGTTGTTGATGCTTATGAAGGAACGATGCCACAAACACGTTTCGTATTGAAAAAAGCATTAGAACAACATATTACACCGATCGTCGTTGTAAATAAGATCGACAAACCATCTGCACGCCCAGAGTTTGTTGTTGATGAAGTACTAGAATTATTCATCGAATTGGGTGCTGATGATGATCAATTAGATTTCCCAGTTATTTACGCTTCGGCATTGAATGGAACTTCAAGCTTATCTGATGATCCTGCTGACCAAGAACCAACGATGGCACCAGTTTTCGATACGATCGTTGAAAAGATCCCTGCTCCAGTAGATAACAGCGACGAACCTTTACAATTCCAAGTATCATTGTTAGATTACAATGACTATGTTGGACGTATCGGGATCGGCCGTGTTTTCAGAGGAACCATCAAAGTAGGGGACCAAGTAGCCTTGATCAAACTTGACGGTTCAGTTAAAAAATTCCGTGTAACGAAATTGTTCGGTTTCTTCGGTCTAAAACGTTTAGAAATCCAAGAAGCAAAAGCTGGAGATTTGATTGCTGTGTCGGGTATGGAAGATATCTTCGTCGGCGAAACAGTTACACCTGTTGATCACCAAGAAGCATTACCGATCTTACACATCGATGAACCAACTTTACAAATGACATTCTTAGTAAATAATTCACCATTTGCTGGACGCGAAGGTAAATTCGTCACTGCACGTAAAATTGAAGAACGCTTGATGGCTGAACTTCAAACAGACGTTTCACTACGTGTTGAACCAACAAACTCTCCAGATGCCTGGACTGTTTCAGGTCGTGGGGAACTACATTTATCGATCTTGATCGAAAATATGCGTCGTGAAGGCTATGAATTACAAGTATCACGTCCAGAAGTTATAGAAAAAATCATCGATGGTGTAAAATGCGAACCATTTGAACGTGTTCAAATCGATACTCCAGAAGAATACATGGGTAGTGTAATCGAATCATTGAGCCTACGTAAAGGCGAAATGCAAGACATGATCCATACTGGAAATGGTCAGATCCGTTTGACATTCCTAACACCAGCACGTGGCTTGATCGGTTATTCTACTGAATTCCTTTCTATGACACGCGGATATGGAATCATGAACCATACCTTCGATCAATATTTACCAATGTTACCAGGACAAATCGGTGGACGCCACCAAGGTGCTCTTGTTTCGATCGATGCAGGGAAAGCAACAACTTATTCCATCATGAGTATTGAAGAACGTGGAACAGTCTTTGTTGAACCAGGTACAGAAGTATACGAAGGAATGATCATTGGCGAAAACAGCCGTGAAAATGACTTGACTGTCAACATTACAAAAGCAAAACAAATGACTAACGTACGTTCTGCTACGAAAGACCAAACATCTGTCATCAAAAAACCAAAACAATTAACATTAGAAGAATCATTAGAATTCTTGAATGATGATGAATATTGTGAAGTAACACCAGAAAGCATTCGTTTAAGAAAACAAATCTTGAACAAAAATGTTCGTGAAAAAGCGTCTAAAAAGAAAAAATAATGCGTGATCAAGCATCATAGGAGGAGGGGATAAAATCCCCTCCTTTTTTAGTTTATCAGTCACAGTACTGAAAGAAAATGATTCTTTAGGCGATATTATAAAAGTACAACTACAATCGAAACCGATAAATCTAGCTGGTTTTGTACATAGCTGAAAATATCTGATTCTCTAGTAATGTTGTTCAAATATAAAAAGTTCGTAGCATGGAGTGATCTAGTACATCAGGTTAAGTGTTATTTATCTATAAAAAATATTTTTGGTATGCTTAAGATAACAAGTGTGTAATTGCTGCTATCACTGTCGACTAAGTAGGATAAAAAGCCTTTAGCTATGCTATTTTACAAAGAGGCTGCAAAAATCAAAGGGCGTGATGAAGTGCGCGTTTCAGCTAATGTGTCACCTAGCATGGAAAGAAAATAGTTTATTCTAAAAATTCGATTGTGGTGATTATGCTCAGCTATTTCTGTGGAGAAGTAGATTTAGAAATAGAGAAAAACACACGAAATAACGGAAAAAGTCTATTAAAAGACTTTTTAAAAACTCAAAATAAGCTCTCTGATGTTTCATAGATGCATTTTGTTTCACGGATAAAAGGGTTGTTCTGAGTGACAACGAGAAGTAAAATAGTTCTTGCGTAATCTATTTAAATGAATGAAATATTGCCATCATTTTCTTAAAATATGTATAAAGTAGGGATAAGATGAACGAATTACTAAAAAAATATTTTGGCTATGACGAATTTCGCCCAGGGCAAAGGGAAATCATTCAAAAAGTGATGGAACATGAAGATGTGCTGGGTATCATGCCGACAGGAAGTGGGAAATCGGTGTGCTATCAGTTGCCAGCGTTGATGCTAGATGGTTTGACGATCGTCGTTTCACCCTTGATATCCCTCATGAAAGATCAAGTAGATGCGGCTAACCAGTTAGGGATAGCTGCAACATTTATCAATAGTTCGTTGAATGGCTATGAAACAGCAAGACGTTTCCAAGAACTTGAACAGAGGGAGATCCAGTTGCTCTATGTTGCACCTGAACGCTTTATCATGCCAGATTTCATTCGTTCGATGCAACATTGGAATGTCCAACTGCTTGCCATTGATGAAGCACATTGTATTTCCCAATGGGGGCATGATTTCCGTCCAAGTTACCTTCAAATGGCAGAAAAGTTGAATGAGTTGATCCAACGGCCAATCATTGTTGCATTAACAGCAACTGCAACGATAGCTGTAGCCGAAGACATCAAAAGACTTTTAAAGATTCCGGTCAAAAATCATATCCAAACCGGGTTTGCTCGCGAAAATCTACGGTTGCAAGTAATCAAGGATCAAAAAAAAGAACAATATTTGGTCGAATATCTGCGTATGAATCAGAAACAATCCGGCATCATCTATGCGGCAACACGCAAAGAAGTTGACCGTATCTATCATTTATTAAAAAAGTTTGGTTTCAATGCTGGTAGGTATCATGGTGGCATGAGTGAACGGGAACGAACGAAAATGCAAGAAGCTTTTCTGTACGACCGCGTAGAGTTATTGGTGGCTACCAATGCTTTTGGAATGGGGATCAATAAAAGCAATATCCGCTTTGTCATCCATTATCAAATACCAGGTTCTTTGGAGGCTTATTATCAAGAAGCAGGTAGAGCGGGAAGAGATGGTCTTCTAAGTGATGCTATCTTGTTATTTGCACCGCAAGATATCCAGATCCAGAAATTTTTTATCCAGCAATCACAACGGGAAGATTCTCAAAAGCAAAAAGAATATGAAAAATTAAAAGCTATGACTGAGTATGTCTACATTGAGGATTGTTTGCAGCAATATATCTTAGCTTATTTTGGAGAAGATGGTGTACCTTGCGAGCGTTGCGGTAACTGTTTAGATGATCGAGAGTTGATCGATGTTACGAAGGAAACACAGATGGTTTTATCTTGTATCAAACGAATGGGCGAAAACTATGGGAAGCAGATGTTGATGAAAGTGTTAGCTGGATCGAAGGAGCAAAAAGTGAAAAACTTCGGATTTGATCGACTTTCTACGTACGGTTTATTAAAGAAATACGCGCAAAAAGATATCTTGCAGCTGATCGAATTCCTTATCTCTGGTGGTTACTTGCTCTCTGTGAGTGGAGAGTACCCCGTTTTGAAGGTCACAGAGTCAGGTATCGCTGTTCTTACTGGAAAAAAACAAGTATTTAAGAAAGAACCAAAGAAAGTAGTTCAACTTTCAGATGAAGCTGCAGACAGTCTGTTTGAAACATTACGAGAACTGCGAACAGACTTAGCTTCTGAAGCTGGTGTTCCGCCATATGTCGTTTTTTCTGATTCGACGTTAAAAGAAATGAGCCAACAAAGACCACAAAACCGACTGGCATTTCTGCAAATAAAAGGTGTCGGTCAAAGTAAATTAGATAAATACGGAGAAGCATTCCTAGCCGTTATCAAAGAAGCACAAAGCGAAAAATGAAAAGTGCGTCCATCGTGCAAAACAAAAGGATAAAAAAAGGGAAAATCACCTTACGAAAACCGTGATTTTTCCCCGTTGGATTTTTAAGTATGTTATAATAAATAAACTTAGAATGGGGGTAGGCGTAGATGGATTCTCTGTCAAATGAATTTGCAGTCCAAGTATTGAAAGATGAAGCTGAACGGATCAAACGCTTGATCAAAAATCAAAAAAACAGCTTATGTATCTCGCAATGTAAAGCTTTTGAAGAAGTAGTGGATACGCAAATGTATGGATTCTCACAACAAGTCAATTTTGCGATACGTGTGGGGATAGTCGAAAAAACAGAAGGTCAGCTATTGCTGAGTGAATTAGAGCGTGAACTGAACCATTTATATAGTGAAGTTTACCAAGAAAATTATGATAAAAAAGAAATTGGCAAGGAGGAGTAAACTTGCCTAAGAAAGTTAAAAAAAGGCATTTATTAGACTATAGCATATTGATCCCATATTTGATTCTATGTGTATTGGGATTGATCATGGTCTATAGTTCGTCATCATATTTATTAATGGAAAACGGGACAAGCCCTTCCGCATCATTTTTTAATCAAAGTATTTTTTGGGTCCTGAGTCTAATTGTAATCGGGCTGCTTTACAAAATGAAAACCGATGTTTTGAAGAATCAGCGGTTGATCATGGCAGCAATCGCTGTGCTGACGATTTTACTTTTGATCGTTTTATTTTTTGGTAAAGAGATCAATGGTGCAAAAGGATGGATTCAGATCGCTGGATTTACGATCCAACCTGCAGAGTATTTAAAGATCATCGCAATCTGGTATTTGTCTTGGACTCTTTCCAAACGACAATACAGCATCCAAAAAGATTTTATCGGCACGGTCAAACGACCTCTTGCTTTGGTATTGGTATTGACGGCTATCGTTGCAATCTTGCCCGATTTTGGGAACGCAACTGTCATCTTTTTGATTACGTTGGTTTTGCTTTTAGCAAGTGGTATCAACTATGTATATACATTGATCGTTGGATTTGGTGGAGTTGGTTTAAGTGTGTTTACTATCTGGCTAGTCAATATCACTCACGGGAAATTTCTTCCTGAACGATTGCAATATATCTATAATCGTTTTGCTATTTTTCAGAATCCTTTTTCCGATGAACTCAATAGAGGGCACCAAATGGTCAACGGCTATTATGCGATGTTCAACGGCGGTCTATTTGGCCGAGGATTAGGGAATAGTATCCAGAAAAAAGGCTTCTTACAAGAAGCACAAACCGATTTCATCTACGCGATCGTAGTAGAAGAACTAGGTGTTATCATGGGGATCCTGATCCTTGCTCTACTATTCTTTATGATCACTCGGATCATTTTAGTAGGGACGCGTTCAAAAGATCCATTCAATTCATTATTGTGTATCGGGATCGGAGCAATGTTCTTAGTTCAAGTGTTCGTAAACCTTGGAGGGATCACTGGTGTTATCCCATTGACAGGTATTACTTTCCCATTTTTGAGTCAGGGCGGTTCTAGTCTCTTGATGCTCTCGATCTGTATTGGTTTTGTATTGAATATCAGTGCAGATGAGAAAAGAAAAAGCTTAGGTTTATACTAAAAAAGATGTAGGAGTGGTTCGATGGAAAAAGTTTTAGTTGCTAACAGAGGAGAGATTGCGGTACGTGTGTTCCGTGCTTGCACAGAATTAGGAATTAAAACTGTTGGTATCTACGCTGAAGAAGATGAGTATTCAGTGCACCGGTTCAAAGCAGATGAAGCATATTTGATTGGACAAGGGAAAAAACCGATCGATGCGTATTTAGATATTGAAGGGATCATCTCGATTGCAAAACAATGCGGAGCAGATGCTATTCATCCAGGATATGGATTACTATCTGAAAATTTAGGTTTTGCACAACGTTGTAAAGAAGAGGGGATCACTTTTGTCGGTCCCGATTTACATCATCTTGATATTTTTGGAGATAAAATCAAAGCAAAAGCAGCAGCGATCGAAGCTGGGATCGCATCGATTCCTGGAACAGATGGCCCGATTGCGAGTGTAGAAGAAGCACTAGATTTTGGCGAACGCTATGGTTATCCAATCATGATCAAAGCAGCTTTAGGTGGTGGCGGACGTGGGATGCGTGTCGCTCATGATGAAAAAAGCGCTCGAGAAGGATATGAACGTGCAAAAAGCGAAGCAAAAGCAGCGTTTGGTAGCGATGAAGTCTATGTAGAAAAATATATAGCGAACCCTAAGCATATCGAAGTCCAAATCCTTGGAGATAAGCATGGCAATGTGATCCATTTATTTGAAAGAGATTGTTCTGTTCAAAGACGCCACCAAAAAGTTGTAGAAGTCGCACCTTGTGTGTCCATGAACGAAGAACAGCGTCAGCGGATCTGTGAAGCTGCTGTCCAATTGATGAAACATGTGGGCTATGTCAATGCTGGAACAGTCGAGTTTTTGGTTGAAGGAGACGATTTTTACTTTATCGAAGTCAATCCTCGAGTGCAAGTAGAGCATACGATCACTGAAATGATCACAGATGTCGATATTGTAACGACACAATTATTGATTGCACAAGGAAAAGATCTGCACAAAGAAATCGGTTTGCCAGAACAATCAGGGATCAAGCTTAATGGTTCGGCGATCCAGTGCCGAATCACGACAGAAGACCCGTTGAATCATTTTCTTCCTGACACAGGGAAAATCGATACTTACCGTTCTCCAGGTGGATTCGGCGTCCGTTTAGATGTCGGGAATGCTTATTCTGGTTATGTCGTTACTCCTTATTTTGACTCTTTATTAGTTAAAGTTTGTACGCATGCAGCTGATTTTGACACTGCGATCCAAAAAATGACACGTTGTCTGAAAGAATTTCGGATTCGTGGAGTAAAAACCAACATTCCATTTATGTTAAACGTTATTTCTCATCCTGTGTTCCAATCCGGTAATGCAAAAACAACGTTTATTGATAATACAAAAGAACTATTTGAATTTCCACGTTTGAGAGACCGTGGCAATAAAACTATGAAATACATCGGTGAAATCACTGTCAATGGCTTCCCAGGAATCAAAAAAGGGGAAAAACCATTCTATGATAAACCACGTCTACCTAAAAAACTGATCACTCGGGATGAGTATCTCACTGCGAAAAATGTTTTAGATAATGAGGGGGCTGATGGATTAGTCCAGTGGATCAAGAACCAAGAAAATCTGCTACTGACTGATACGACCTTTAGAGATGCGCATCAAAGTTTATTGGCAACTAGAGTACGGACAAAAGATTTCAAAGAAGTTGCCCGTTTAACAGGAGAGGGACTTCCAGAACTTTTCTCAAGTGAGATGTGGGGAGGCGCTACTTTTGATGTGGCCTATCGTTTCTTGAATGAAGACCCATGGCAAAGACTAAGAAAAATCCGTTCCTTGATGCCTAACACTTTATTGCAGATGCTGTTCAGAGGATCGAATGCAGTAGGATACTCGAATTATCCAGATAACGTGTTAGTGGAATTTGTGAAAGAAGCGGCGGCACAAGGAATTGATGTCTTCCGGATTTTTGACAGCTTGAACTGGACACCTCAAATGGAAAAAAGTATTCAAGCAGTCCGAGATACAGGGAAAATCGCAGAAGCCGCAATCTGCTATACTGGCGATATCAACGATCCAAGTCGCGCAAAATACAATGTGCAATATTATAAAGATATGGCAAAAGAGCTTGAACAACTAGGAGCGCACATCATTGCAATCAAAGATATGGCTGGATTATTAAAACCTCAGGCAGCCTATCGTTTGATTAGTGAATTGAAAGAAACAACTGATTTACCGATCCATTTGCATACACATGATACTAGCGGAAATGGGATCATCACCTATTCAGCAGCAACCAAAGCTGGGGTGGACATTGTCGACGTAGCCATGAGTGCGATGAGTGGAAATACGAGTCAACCGAGCATGAGCAGTTTATATTATGCGTTAGTCAATGGTCCTCGCTTACCTGAGATCAATATCCAAAATGCACAACAATTGAACCATTATTGGGAAGATGTACGCATGTACTATAAACCATTTGAAAATGGGTTGAACGCCCCTGAAACAGAAGTCTATATGCACGAAATGCCAGGGGGACAATATTCAAATCTCCAACAACAGGCAAAAGCAGTCGGTCTAGGACACAAATGGGATGAAATCAAACAGATGTATCACACAGTCAATTTAATGTTTGGTGACATCGTTAAAGTAACACCGTCATCAAAAGTGGTGGGGGATATGGCGTTATTCATGGTCCAAAATGATTTGACGGAAGACGATATCTATGAAAAAGGAGACACCTTGAGTTTCCCAGAATCAGTTGTCACTTTCTTCCAAGGTGAGTTGGGACAACCAGTTGGCGGATTCCCTGAAAAATTACAAAAGATCATTTTGAAAGGAAGACCTGCAATCAATGTCCGTCCAGGTGCTTTAGCTGAACCAGTCGACTTTGAACAAGTCAAAAATGAGTTAGCTGAAAAAATCGGTTATGAGCCTAAAAATGAAGAAGTTTTGAGCTATTTGATGTATCCTCAAGTCTTTTTAGATTATCAAAAAGCATACAATCAATTTGGCGATGTGACTTTATTAGATACACCAACGTTCTTCCAAGGGATTCGCTTGGGTGAAACAGTGAATGTCCAAATCGAAAGAGGAAAAATCTTGATCATTCGGTTGGATGAGATCGGTGAACCAGATATTGAAGGAAATCGCGTGTTGTTCTTCAATCTGAATGGTCAACGCCGCGAAATACTGATCAAGGATACTTCGATCATCAGTTCAGTTCAAACACGTTTGAAAGCTGAACCAACGAATCGCGAACAAATCGGGGCAACGATGTCAGGTTCTGTGCTAGAAGTGTTAGTGAAAAAAGGCGATAAAGTGAAAAAAGGTGACACTTTGATGATCACAGAAGCGATGAAGATGGAAACGGCGATCGAAGCCCGTTTTGACGGAGAAATTGCCCATATCTATGTGGCAAACGGTGATTCGATTGCGTCAGGTGACCTCTTGATCGAAGTGACTGAAAAATAAAGGTGGTGGGTCAGCATGAAACGGCTAGGATTATTTATCTTGATATTGCTATCAGTGATCGTCGCATTCTACATGCAGCCGGTATTGTTCCCACCCGTGCTAGAGGCAAAAAAAAGCCAAGAACAACAGACACAAAACCAGATGACGACGTGGAAATACCAGGAGCTTAAAGCAACTGGTTTTTCCACCTATATCGGAAAGCCAATCGAAGAGTTAGAACAGCATTTTGGAAAACCATATGATCGCTTAACTTCTGGATTTGGCTTTGAAACTAGATACTATCAGGATACCCAAGGACAATGGTCTTTCGAAGCAAATATCCAAGATGATAAAGTAGAAGCCGTCAAAGTATTAAAAGCAGATCATGAAACGATCGCACCTTTTACGCTTGGTATGACGATGCAAGATTTAACGGATATCACGACCATTTATACAAATTTCACATTTGAGTATCAAGATACAGAAGTCGGTATTGAGCTGATGGAAGAGGATATGAATTATCGACCACTGCTCGCCTTTGACAATCAGACTTTTGGTATTTTGTTTTTTGATCAAAGTACAGGTGATTTGTTCTCAGTAGTATATTTGAGTAAAGATAGTTTACTCAAATTGTTGCCTTATCAAGTGTTTGGTGAAGGGTTACCTCATTATCAATTAGAGGATGATGCAGATTGGGAAGAAATCAATCAAGCAAAGGAAAATAAAAGTTTTATTTTGTTGAATTCTTTGAGAAAACAAGATGATTTACCACTCTATCGAAGAAACATCAATTTTTCCGATAAAACGAATTTATTACTACACGATTATTTGAAAAAGCCAGAAGAATTTCTTTCAGAAGATCGGTTAGCAGAATGGAAGCAAACATTGGGTAGTGCAAAAACGGCTACAAAATTCACCCTAGCCAAAGACGAACTGGATAAGTTAACAGGAAAAGGCAAATTACAGCATGTCAATGGTGTATTTACTCACCCTGTCATCGATCCAACGTTCACTTTTTTATTTTTGTATAGCGATCCATACTATCATGATCGTTTCTTGCTTGATTCCCCTGATCAGTTAGGAATTGCTTTTTCTAAAGAAAATATGATAGTCTTGATGCAAGAAGAAGTTGAGGAGAGTAGCGATAGCAGTGATAATCAATGAAGAATTATTTGTTTTAGAAGATCAATGTAAACGTTTGGCGAAATGTATCATTGAAAGTCATACAATGAGCGAATACATGAAAACAAAAAAACAGATGGAGCAATCGGAAGAAGTTGCGAAGTTAAAAGCTGATTTCTTCAAAAAAAAAGAAGACTATGAAAAGATTGCGCCCTACAAAGAGTGCGCACCAGGGTACAAAGAAACGTATTTGGCTGTTAGAAAAGCCAAAAGACAACTTGATTTGAATGACTCAGTCGCCGCCTTTCGGATACAAGAAACCCAACTTCAAAATATACTCGATGAAATCAGTCGAGAGCTTGCACAAGCTGTTTCTTCGGAGATCAAGATCGATGCAGGCAATCCTTTCTTTGAAAAAGGAAGACATGCTGGATGTGGAGGAAACTGTCATGGAAACAGAAAACAATCAATTTGAAATAACGAAGCGACGTGGACTGATCGTCTGGGTCTATAGCCTGAAACAACTAAAGAATCTCAAGAAGTTTGGCTTGCTTCATTATGTTTCAAGGAAAATGAAATACGTGGTCATCTATTTGAACGAAGAAACATTCGATCAAACAGAAGAACGAATCAAAAAATTACATTTTGTACGCAATGTAGAGCGCTCATACCGCCCTGATATTGAAATGAATTTTGCAGAAAAAATCGGATCAAAAGCACAAGTGAAAGATGATGGGTTCGAAGTAGAAGAAGCCAATACCAAAATTCGCTTGGCAGACCATGTATTCTAATTTTCTATATGAATAAAAGGTTCTAAGTCAAATAGTGTTGTTTTGAATTAAATCATGAAAAGGAGACGTTTCGGCGTTTCCTTTTTTGTGTAATTAAATGATCTCGTAAAGATTTTGTTGGATCAGAATTCTCTTTCTAAGATGACAAAACGTTCTAAAGCCAAATGCGATTCTTTTGATGACTTTGATCAAGTTGTTTTTACCTTCCAGTTTGCCGTTAGAAAAAGAAATGTTCGAATCTTTAATATTTAGTAGTTGTTTGATCATTTTGTCTATGCTTTTTTCTTTCATTTTGATATTCTTATTAGTGGACATTTGGTTTTCCTCCTATGATTGGGTTCAGCGATTTAATTATAGGACAACCAGATGTCTTTTTGTTATAAAAATAATTGGCGTTCCTACTCCTAAGAGTAACAACTCCGAATATTATAGAACCTTTATTTTGTCATGATTTAATCATACTAGGGAACGATATGTTTTTTTAATATCTAAAATGAACAATGGGGCTGATGAATCAAAATTGATTCTTCAGTCCCATAAATTATAGAACCCCTTTTTTGAGTGTCCACACGTAAATTTGATTCATAGATACAATGCAACACTGTCTTTTAATCAGTCAAAATAAGTGGTGGATCATCTTCAGCAAAAATAGATCAGGTAGATGAAACAAGTGTTATTATTTGTATAGTTAACAAAATTTAAGGATAATAATAGTGGGTGTATTGTTGCTTTTTTCCACAAACAATTGAACAACTCAGTAATTAGAAAGGTAAAGGTGTAATTACAATGAAAAAGTTTGTCTATTCTATGATGTTATTCAGTTTGTTAGGTAATTTTTTCACACCCATCGTTGCAACAGCGATGGAAAACGGAGAAGGAGTATCTACTACTGCAAGTGAAAAAACCATAAATTCTACATCAGGTGATACCCCAAAAACACTGCAGACAGAATCTGTTCCTCCTACTAAAGAGTCATCAAGTACTGAAGAAAGTATTCCCGTCGAGAATCACCTTCAGTTTGATCAAGCAAGTGAGTTTGTTAGTACAGCTGAGAAGAATGAATTAGCATTGAATTTAGTCGGAAATATCACTAGTTCTACTGAAAACAATCAAGCGATCACTTTTGAAATGGCTAAGTTATTTGTATTGAAAGATGCCAAAGATGAAGAGAAGAATATCCTGAATGACCAAAAAGAAATAATCGGAAAGTATACGGTTGATACAACGAAAAATGGTACCCAATTTACATTAGATTTTAATAAACTAAGTAAAGGCGATAACCGTTTCCGGCTTGTTTTACTAGGGACGAATACACGCGGACCAAATCGAACGGTTGATTTTTATCAAAAAGATAAAAAAATATTTCAATTAAACTTGCCAAAAGAAACAGAGTCTACTACACAGACAATCGAAACCAAAGAAACGTCAACCGAGAATAGTCAATCTGACACTCAAACAACGGCAACCACTGAACGGACTAAAAACGCAAGTAGTAATCAAAGTAAGAATGTGAATAAAGCAGTCCTTTCACCCGAAACAAAGAGTGAAGATGCTGGAGCAACACAGGATTCTAAACAAATGGATGAATTATTTGAGAAGTATGCTCCTGGTGACAACTTCGTGAAAAAAATTAAATTGACAACTGAGACTAACCCAGCAACGATCGATTCAGTCGTTGTGTTTCAATTGGACTTTGAGATTCCTGATACTGTCTGAACTGAAATGATGCCTGGTGATTATTACGAGATGGATTTTCCACAAGGATTAGAAATCAGGGACCCTTCACCAAAAGGAGATTTACTGGATAAGAATAAAAATAGCTATGGTACTTACGAGTTTGATGCAAATACGCAAAAATTGCGTATTGTTTTTACGAAACAAGACAGTATGGAGTTTTTGCCAGCCAGCAGTGGTTCAGTTTCAGCTGATGTACATTTTGATAAAAAGAAAATCACTCAACCAGGCGAGACAACGATCACTTATCCGAGTAAAACGAATATCCCACCTGCTACTTTCATAATAAAACCATCTAGTGGAGCCTCTCTTAGTAAAGCAGGTCATCCAGATAGAGTAAATAGTCCAGATAAAGTGATTTGGGATATAGACTTCAACAAAGATTATAGCGACTTATCTAAGCCATTGATACGTGAACATTTTCCTGATCAACTGGTATTTGATAAACAGGAGAAAGGCGCAGTTTCTGTTTATCCGTTGAATCTGGATTTTGATGGAAACGTGGTGGGAGTAGACACGATACCTCTTGATCCAAAACAATATACAGTAGAGAATGATGGCTCGATTCAATTCAATATGGCTATCCAACAACCTTACCGCATCGTTTATACTACAACGATCAAAGATTCAGTAAAACCCAGTGACGGTGGAAAGCTAACAATAGGAAACAACGTGGAATTAATTACAGATACAACGAATCTACAAGCTTCGGCTTCTGTCGACCTTACTTATGAAAAAGCATTAGAAAAAGTTAAAACTGATTATGATCCTGTCGAACAAGTCTATAGTTGGCTGATTCGTTACAACTATGGTCAAAAAGAATTAACAGCTGACAATGTGATCTCAGACACGTATTCGGCAAATATGGATGTCGATCCAGATAGCTTTGCTATTTACCAGGTCAATTTTGACAGTGATGGTACTCCAGTCAATGGCGCACCAATTGATCCGAGTGCTTATACAATTGACACGACCAATAATCCATTTAAAGTGACATTTAAAAATAATGTACAGGCTGAAAAAGCAATCAATATCACCTACAAAACAAAGGTCAATAAAATCGTCACAGACAACTCTGGTATAAAGATAACGAATCAGGCACGGACTGAAAACCTCTCTTCATCGGCAGAAGTCCAAGCGAACCCTACACAACAAGTAATCATCAAAAATAAACCAACACTTGATGTAGGAAGGAAATCAGCTCATTATGTGGTTGATATAAATAAAAATAAGTATGAACTGGAAAATGCCCTTTTTACTGATACAATGAGCTACACAGATGAGGGGTATGTAATTTTTCCAACTAAAGTAAAAGTACCAGACAAGCAATCAGACTATGGGGTGATCATCCGTGATGTCTCAGAAAATGATCACATTTTGACAGGAGCAGTCCAATTTTTGGATGTGCATGGAAATGTACTGAACATGATAGGGGATGAAACTACAGCTGACTATGTTCTTTCTGTGCATTTAACTGAGTCTCAAAAAGGATATACGGATTTTAAGATAAAATTCCAAAACAGCTACACAAAGACGAGACATCAGTTCCAAATGGAATATTATGTCTCCTATAATCAGTTTAATGAAGAGTTCGAAGACCCAAATACGAGTATCAATTATGCGAATATAATCAAAGTTAATTTTGACAATAACGGTGAATCCTATGAAGCTTCCAGCAGTGCAGAGTTTAAAACAAACACTCAAGAAACACAACAAGGAATGAAGTTTGGCAGCTATGATCCAGCAACGAAAGAATTCACATGGACGATCGTGACCAACTATAATAACTTAGGGGTATCAAGAATTTATTTTCATGACCCAATCACTGGAAATCAAGTCTATGAACCGAATTCATTAGAGGTAACACGAGGAACAATCAATCATAACGGGCAGTTTCAGGCAACTACCAGTGATCCCTATAAAGGCAATCAGGTGGGGAAAAACTATCTTAAAGTAACTGACCCAGCACCAACCAGCGAGAACCAAGGAACATTAACTATAGATCTGGGTACAGATGAAGAGTACATTCAAGGCTGGAACGTGACAGGGGCTCCAATGGTCTTTCAGATCCAGTTCAAAACATCTTTGAAAAATCAGATTGTGTACGATCAATCTACGTATAGTAATGTGGCAAATGTTGATGTCAAGGGGATTAAACAAGATTTACCCGCTTCAGTCTCCGTGGCGTTCGGCGGACAATCTATTTTAAAAGATGGAAAATACAATGCACAAACTGGTAAAGTTGATTGGCAATTGGTGATCAATCCAAATCAATCATGGCTATCAAACGTTAAAGTTGAAGACAAACCAAGTGCGAATCAATTCATAAAAGCAAGCAGCTTCAAACTTTATACAGGAAAATACTCAGGAACGGGCAGTTCGATCACTGTGGAGCCAGATCAGCCCGTACCGACCAATCAATACAAAGTTCAGATCGATACTGACTCGACTGTAGGACAACAAACATTTACTGTAGATATGTCCGGTATCAAAGAAAAAAAGGATCCAAATCATGAGAACGAGTTTTTAAACGGAGTAATCGAAAAACCGTATGTGTTGGTTTATGAAACTGAACCGAATTTTACATCTAAAACTGAAACGGTCACTAATGATGCCATCATTTCAAGTGAGGGTGCTGAATTACCTGGGAAAGACACAAAGAAAGATGTTCAAGTGACTATTCAAGAGTCCAATGGTTTAGCGTATGGAACAAAAGGAAAAATCATTGTTCAAAAGGAAAATGGGCAGGGGGGAGTCGTTCCTAATGCTGTTTTACAATTGCTACGAAAAAATACTAAGACCAACCAATCCGATATCATTTACCAAGTAACAACAGACAAGCAAGGAATGGCCATATTTGGTAATTTGATTGCTACTAGCCCAATATATGAATACTCTGTCAAGGAGATCGAAGCACCAGAAGGTTATACAATTTCTCCTGAGCTACTAGTAGGAAAAAAAGTATCGATCAATACGGACAGCACTCCATTGACTACTTTTATTAAAAATGAACCTATCAAATTAATTTTTAATAAAACAGATGGAGAAGGGAAGCCACTATCTGGCGGATTATTTAGTTTGTTAAAAAATAAAGGAACTAAAGAAGCACCAAATTATGTTTCCGTACAGACTTTTGCAGCGCGAGAAAGAGGCGTAGATTTATCAGGTCTTAGCGACGGCCAATATCAAATCAGCGAATCAATGGCACCGGAGGGGTACCAAATCAATTAAACACCGATCGATTTTGAAGTAAAGAAAAATGCCGACAATACACGAAATGTTTTCGTAAACGATCAAGTGGTCTCAGATGGCGTATTGACGCTAAAAAACTACCAAGGTTCAGCCGTATTGAAGAAAACCGATGAGGTAGGTAAAACTCTTGCTGGTGCCCAGTTCAATTTGCAACATGCAAAACTAAATACAGGTGATTTTAGTGATTATGGGAATCAAAAATCTTATATTACAGATAATAATGGACAGTTGAATCTAACTGGCCTAGCCCCAGGGAAGTATAAATTGAAAGAAAGCAAAGCACCAGAAGGTTACTACTTGAATACGGAAGAAATTGCTTTTGAAATTCCTCAAATAGCAACTGGCAATGAGGCACCAATCCAGTTGAATGATGGCAAAGCATTGATCAATTATCAAGGAACTGCGACAGTAACAAAGAAATCTGAATCTGGGGAATTATTACCAGATGCTATCTTTGAAGTCCAAACGAGTAGTGGAAAAACAGTCCAAACAAATTTAGTGACTGATGAGAATGGGAAAGTTACAGCTAAAAATCTTGCTCCTGGCGCGTATCAATTTGTCGAAACCAAAGCGCCAAATGGGTACATGCTCAACACCCAACCGTTACCATTTACCATTGATACAACATCGGCAGGAAAGCCAGCGGCAGTGACTGCTAATTTTGTAAACTACCAAGGCGGAGTTGAACTAATAAAAATCGACGCTGAGGATAGCAACAAATATTTGGCGAATGCGGAATTTCAATTACTTGATAGCAAGGAAACAGTCTTGCGTAAAGAACTTAAGACGAACGGGGAAGGAAAACTAGCGCTAAACGATTTGGCACCTGGAAAGTATTTCTTTAAAGAAACTAAAGCGCCAGAGGGCTACCAATTGTCAGATAAGCTAGTTGGATTTACGATCCCAACGAAACACAACGGTAAACCCAAACAAATGGAGGTAGTAGTAAAAAATAGTGCGAATACTCAAAGTAGAACGACTCAATCGACCAAATCGGATCAATCAATCAAACCGGATCAGTCTACCAAGCACCAGCAATCTGGAAAAGGATATTATCCGAAAACTGGTGAGACTAAAAGCATGATCATGATCATTGGAGGGGTGATCCTTGTTCTAGTTATCGTTGGAGCCACTTATCTACGAAGAAAGCAACACGAAAAATAAATTTAGAAGGGTGGAATAGCAGGATTCAACTCTGAGAAATAAGCTTGACTTATTCTCAAAGCAGTTACTCCTGTTTCCATCATTTGTGCATGTTTAGACTGTGAGGCAAAAGCATTTCTTGTTTTTGTCTCACGGTTTTTTTGTCTTTCGAGGAATCACTAAAAGGAACATGAACACACGTATGGATCTTTTTTTAGGGAAAGAACACGAAGACTGTGCCAAAACAAAGCCAAAAAAGCGTTATTGTAAATTTTGCGAAACTAAAAAACTCCTTTTGACTAAATGAATAGCTGTAACGATTCATTGATCAAAAGGAGTGTCTATCTTATCTCTATCATTTTTTGAGAAAAGGATTGAGGGTATGCAGCTCTAAAAATATAGATAAGAAATCAAATAGGCTATAAAAAACGCGTAGAGGCCACAAATAAGATTTAAAATACCTAATAGTCTGACTGATCGAACCACTTTATTCATTGTTTCAAGAGGACGTAAAACAACCATCAATGGGTTATCAGGGTGGGTTTCCAAATAATCCATCCAGAATGCATGTTCTTTATCAGGCTTTGGTGTAGACAAAGCGATCACTGAGATGTAGATGAAGAGTAATCCTAAACTGATATACTCGCCAATAAAATTATCGGAAATGATTAATCCTATCCCTACTCCAACTGTAATAAATAGCAAGAGTGTTAAAAAAATTACGAGTTTAAAATTAGAATAACCGGTAAAATAAATTTTAAAGTAGGCTCTAATACACTCTTGTCTGTATTTCAAATCCTTATCAGATAAATCGGGATATCTCTCTTTTAATAAAGCATTTTGTTCATCTATTCTGGTTTTGTTTCTTCTGCCTCGAAGAATCGCAAGAAAAAAGTTTAGAAATAAAAGTACACAAAAAATAATTAAGTGGATGTTCGGATTTAGATAACTGTCAATTTCCATAGGGATACCTCGCTTGATGTTTAGATTTTTCTTTAAAATAATCTTGTCTTGTAGAGCTTAAGACTTATGTTTTAAATTTCTTATGTCGGTATCGTATCGATCATAGCGGTATGTTCAGAATTATGAGATGTAGATTTGAGCGCCAAAGATGATCGTAGAAGTTCTTTTTTTGATTGATGTAATATTGTCAGAGACTTTCGCTCCTTTCATTTTGAAGGTATTTCTAAATCGACGAAGTCTAGAGCGAGAGTCGAAAGTGACGAGAAACTGCTGTTTGACTCTTACGTAGTTTCTTCCACTTTCTGAAACATTAAATGATTACTGGAGACCTTCATTTTTAAATTTAGTATCAGTTTTAACTTTAGCCATAGCTTTTGTCTCATTGGAATTATCGACGCATCTACTTAATGACAGAAAACCAATTAGCCAATAGTTATGATATAATTCTTTATTTGCTGGGAGTAAATCAGCTCACCACCCTTGATAGAATGGTAACTAGTTCTAAGACTTAAATATAGTTTAGTTATTTTAATGGAAAAGTCAAGACAATATAATGACAAGAAACTGAAATTGTCTGTATATTGTAAAAAATGTATCGCAGTTTCATAGACAGAAAAAGTGATTCTAGCTAATGGCTTTTTGCTTTAGAACCACCCATTTGAAAATTTTGATCTTATCGTTGATTGAACCCATACTAGTTTTTGGAAAAGGATGAGAGAATACATAGGAGATGAATCCACTGCTAATAATCGTGTAATATGTTCGTTCTAAATGTCTAGTTTACGGTAACGTTTGATGAAAGAGGAAAGATAATATGAAACCTTGTTCTACGAAGAATCACATATTCGTAATTGCCATAGGTGTGAGTAATATACTTGTTGTTTCCACTAATTTAATGGGAATCCAAGTTTTTTTTTCGCTTTTTTTGGTATACTAGTAGCAGTACGATTTTAAGAGGAGTGAGTAAATGCGAGTCATTTCAGGAGAGTATGGAGGACGGCGCTTGAAGAGCCTGTCTGGGCCTAACACACGTCCGACAACAGATAAAGTAAAAGAATCAATATTCAATATGATTGGCCCTTATTTCGATGGAGAAGAAGTATTAGACTTGTTTTCCGGAAGTGGTGGTTTAGCCATCGAAGCAGTATCTCGAGGTTGCTCGCATGCTGTTTGTGTAGATAAAAACTACCAAGCGTTGAAAATCATCAAAGAAAATATTGCAATAACAAAAGAGCCAGAAAAATTTACTACGCTGAAACTTGATGCAGACAAAGCAATCGAAAAATTAGCGCAACTTGGGAAAAAGTTTGACTATCTTTTTCTTGACCCACCTTATGCTAAACAACAGATCATCGAACAAATCGAAAAAATGTCGGCACTTGATCTTTTCAAAGAGGAAGCTGTCATTGTCTGTGAAACAGACAAAGCAGTGGAATTGCCAGAAAAAATCACTTGTTTCGAGCAAATCAGAAAACAAACTTACGGAATCACTTCTGTGACAATATACCGAAAAGAGGACGATAGATGAAAAGAGCGCTATTTCCAGGAAGCTTTGATCCATTGACAAATGGACATTTGAATACGATTGAACGAGCAGCGAAACTATTTGATGAAGTAGTGATTGGCGTGTTTGTGAATACCTCAAAGAAAAGCCTATTTCCTGCTGAGGAACGAGTGGCATTGATCAAACAGTCAGTCCTACATATTCCGAATGTCAGAGTCGTTCATCAGGAAAGTCAATTGACGGTAGAGACAGCTAAAGAATTGGGTGCAACTGTGTTGATCCGAGGAGTTCGCAATATCAAAGATTTTGAATATGAAAGAGATATCGCACAGATGAATCATCATTTGTCTAACGAACTTGAAACCGTCCTTTTATTAGCTGAACCAAAATATAGTCATATCAGTTCTAGTTTATTGAAAGAGGTTCTTTATTTTGGCGGAGATGTAACAGAATATTTACCAGATGCAATCAACGAAGCATTAGCTAGAAAGCGTGAATCTAATGAACTTTAAAAAGTGGTTAAAAACGATTCTTGTTATTTTTCTGGGAATCTTTATCGTTGGCTTCGTAGTCGTTCCCCTGCCTTACTATGTAGAGTCACCAGGAGCAACGATCAACTTAAAGGAACTGATCACAGTGAATGATCAACAGGATAAAGCATCTGGTTCATTCTCTTTGACTTCTGTCGGCATTCGCAAAGCAACAGGTTTTCTTGCAGTAAAAGCAAAATTATCTAAATTTGAAGACTTGATCAGTGAAGAAGAGTTGACTGGTGGTGCGACGAATGAAGAATACAATCAGATGCAGCGTTATTACATGGAATCCTCTCAAAATGCAGCAATCGAGCAAGCATTGAAGTTAGCAAAGCTCCCTTATGAGATGGAGTTTAAAGGTGTCTACGTCATGAGTGTAGAGAAAAACTCTAATTTCTACGGTAAATTATCTGTAGGAGATACAGTGACAAAAGTTGATGGACAAAGCTTTAAGAGTGCAGAAGCATTTATGGAGTATGTGAAGAGTCAAAAAGTAGGGGACACTGTCAGCATCACCTATCTGCATAATGGGACAGAAAAGGAAACTTCAGGGAAACTGATCAAACTTCCAACTGATAAAAAAGCAGGTATCGGAATCACTTTGACAGATCATACAGCCATCAAATCTGATACACAAGTAACGATTGATTCAGGATCGATTGGCGGACCATCTGCCGGTTTGATGTTTACACTTGAGATCTATGAACAATTGACAGGAAAGAATCTTCGTCAAGGCAAAGAAATCGCTGGGACCGGCACTATCAATAGTGCAGGGGAAGTTGGTCGGATCGGTGGGATCGACAAAAAAGTTGCTAGTGCAGATCAAGCAGGTGTCGAAGTATTCTTTGCACCAGATGATGAGATTTCTAAGGAAATGAAAAAAGAATACCCAGAGTTACAATCAAATTATGAGGAAGCAAAAAAAGCAGCGAAAGAACTCAATTCATCAATGAAAATCGTTCCTGTAAAAACAGTACAAGATGCATTGGACTATTTAGAAAACATGAAATAGTCTGCCTTTATTCATAGAGTGAGGTCGAGACAATAGTCGTTTAGGTTTGAGAAATTGGAGAGAAAAACGAGGTTGGGACAGAAGTGTTTAACTCCGAGAAATAAGAAGAAATGAACGAAAATTGCTTTTCAAATTTTTGTGAATTTCGGATTATTTCCGAAGGAGTTACTTCTGCTCCCACCGTTTATTCGGAGTTAGAGTCTGTGGCAAAACTGATTTTTAGTTTTGTCCCACGCTCGTTTTTTTTTTTTGAAATTTCCGAAAAACTGACTTTTGAAGGCCGTTTATTTGAGAGAGGCTGTGACAGAAGTGTAGAGTTGTCCCACATTATTTTTTATGAAAGAATGATCGTTTGAATGATAAATCCAACTTTTTTTTACGTATTTGATTGTGAAGAGCAAAGTAGCACTTATCACTAAGAAGACAGAGGTATTCGCTATATTCAGTGAAAGGAATTGAATGAATGAAAAAAATCTACCAACATATCATTGATTCGCCTAAGCTTATTATCAGTGTTTTATTGAGCATAGCTCTTTTATTTCTTGGAACAGGGCTATTAGTGGGGAGGATCATTAGTCAAAAGGATGATGGACATGTGCCATTGAACCTTTCCTTAAATAGTTCTAACAGTTCTAACAGTTCTAACAGTTCTAACAGTTCTAATAGTTCTATAGTTACAGAAGAAAATATGCGGGAGGAGAAGAAAACTTACAAAGAAACAAGTAAAGAAACTATTCTGGTGATCAATTATGTAGATGTAAAAGGGGCAGTGAACAGGCCAGGCATCTATTCCTTTTCTTTGGAAGAAAGAGTCCATGATGTAATAGAAAAAGCCGGGGGATTGACGGGTACAGCTGATGGGAATCAAATCAATCTAGCAGCAAAGTTGATAGACCAACAATTGATTTATGTACCCGTAATTGGAGAAGAGATACCTGTAGCAGCTAAGGGCCAACAGTCTCATCCAGTAGAAGAGACTGAAAAAGACGGTCAGGAAGAAAAGATAAATCTCAATACAGCAGACTTGGCACAATTACAGCAGATACCGGGGATCGGCAACGTAAAAGCGCAAGAGATCATTTGCTATAGGGAAGAAAAAGGTTCATTTCAAAAAATAGAAGAATTACAAGAAATAACAGGAATAGGCGCAAAGACAGTCGAACAGATTAGAAATTGGGTCACAGTCACTGGTGAATGAACTATTCAAACACTTACGGTCCACAGTTTTACATACTTTTATTTCATTAGAATGGATCATATGATTTGCAGTTGTCTAAGTATATATTTAGCAGCACATATACCAAAAATCGAGGGAATGTGGTAAAGTTTCAGTAGATGATTTACCTATAGTGATTAATAGATTCCCATGACTCTAAAAAATGTTCAACAAACTAAAAATAGTTTCGCAACTAACGTATGTTTTAAGTGAAGACTAGATCTCATTCAGTGAGTAAGTACGGCTGAATAGTTTTAACAGGTGGGAACGCAATCAGTAAGCTATACGAATCAAAGAATCACTATTTATTAAAAATGTAAATAACTTTCACTTTGAAAATGCGAGGTGCTAATGGATGATGGAAAATAATGAGAGACTAGACCATACAAACAATGAATCAGGAAAACAAACAAATGAGCGTATCCCATGGGATCAGTATTTTATGGCTCAAGCAGTGCTGTTATCTTTGAGAAGTACGTGTACTAGATTAGAAGTAGGTGCTACATTGGTCAGAGAAAAGCGGATCATCGCAGGTGGCTACAACGGAGCTGTCAGTGGCGATGTCCATTGCATCGACGAAGGATGTTATGTAGTAGATGGTCATTGTTTGCGTACCATCCACGCAGAGATGAACGCATTGTTGCAATGTGCTAAGCTAGGTATCCCGACAGAAGGATCGGAAATCTATGTGACACATTTTCCTTGCTTGGCTTGTACGAAAGCCTTGTTACAAGCGGGGATCAAAAAAATCAATTATCTTCATGACTATCGAAATGATCCTTACGCACAAGATCTGATCAAGCAACTAGGTGTATCCGTTCACCAAGTGTCTTTAGATTCAACTCATTTTTCAAAATTACAAAAAGAATTATCAGGGGAACATGTTTAACGAATATTGCGATCGATTGCAAAATCGGTTGATTTTTCCAGCGATTTCTTCGATTTTTATCTGTTTACTTTATTACGTAGACCAAGGGTATTGTCGAATGATTTTCGCTGGCTTTTTTTGTTTTTTTCTGATGAAAGAAGGAAAGTGGGTCGCATCCATCTGTATGTTATGCAGTATATTGGTATTGGTTTCTTGTTGGATCAGAGAAACAGAAGCGATTGATCTTCGAAAGAAAATAGAAATTGTTGGAGTTATTTCAGATTCCATCAAAATAAATGGCGATAAAGTGACCTTTTTTGGAAAGACAGCAAAGCAACAAAAGATCCAATTAGACTATCAGCTAGACACGCAGCAAGAACGGGATTCATTTATCCAAATGACAAAACAAACCGTTCAACTAAAAGTAACTGGTGAATATCAAGCCCTTGAAAGGAAGAGCAATGAATTTGCTTTTGATCAGACAGTATATTTTAAAAATCATCGAATAAGTGGGCGTTTTAAAGTGGCAGCGATCCAAAATGTCAGACAAAAGACAACCTGGAAAAACTTTCTAACACGAAAAAGGAGAGAATTTACTCGTGGGATCGAGGAAAGGTTCCAGCCCAAAACAAGTGTTTATATGAATGCACTTTTATTTGGTTATAAAGATCACCGATTTATAGAATCGGAGCCTCTTTTTAGAGAAACAGGTCTGTTACATCTTTTTAGCCTATCAGGGATGCATATCCAATATTTTTTGGGGTGTATGTATTATCTTTTTCGTAGGGTTGGGGTTAGACTATCGGTCAGCTTTCTTCCGTTAGCGATGTTAACTATGGGATATGCGATTTTAGCGGGAGGCTCGATTTCTGTTTTAAGAGCAAGCAGTCTCTTTTTAATAAAACTAGTCTTGAAGCTTTTGAATATCCAGCTGTCTTCATTAGATTGTTTTTCACTTACACTTTGGATCATCTTATTGATTGAACCACTTGCACTTTTTCAAGTAGGTGGGCAACTCAGTGTGCTGATCAGTTTTTTCTTTGTTCAATTATTTAGCAGTACACAAAAATATCAAGGAATCAGAAGGCTGTTGCTATTTACTTTAGCAGTCTTTCCGCTAACTGCTTGGCATTTCTACGAATGGCCTATTCTAGGGAGCGTCTTCACGGTTCTTTTTTCTCCTTTATTTATTTCTTTTTTTCTTCCTTCTTTTGTCCTGCTTTTTCTCTTTGGTCATTCTTTTCCGAATGAGTGTCTTGATTGGCTTGAAACTGGCATCCAGTTGTTCGAACATTTGCTTGGATCATTGGATTTTTCCAATGTGATCACTGGACGTCCACCGTTGCTATTCGTTTTTTTCGCTATTGTCTATATTTTATGGCTGAATGAAAAGAAGTCAGAGAAGCTATTCCCTTTGTTTGCAAAGGCATCGATTGTACCAACTCTCCTATTAGGAATGCGTTATTTTCGATTAGAGTCTAGTATCTCCTTTATTGATGTTGGACAAGGAGATGGGATGGTACTGACTGCGCCACATCATCAAGAAACAATAGTGATTGATACTGGAGGCATGTTTACATTTGAGAAAGAGGACTGGCAGAAGCGGACTGTAAGACCATCTGCAGAATACAATTTGGTTCCATTCTTAAAAGGAAAAGGTATCAGTCGAATTGATAAATTGGTTTTAACCCATGATGATATCGATCATATAGGTGAACTAGGAACACTTGTTAAGCATTTTAAGATCAGTAAGGTGTACATCGGTTGGGGAGCAGGAAGGACTGAGCCTCTTAAAACACATCTCTCAGATTTAGAAAAGGCTGGAACGATGATCGCTGAAGTCAAACAAGGGGACTATATCGAAGGGTACTTCAACTTGTTCGTAGTATCGCCTGATAAGAAGGGGGATGGGATGAATGAAGATTCCATTGCATTATCTATGCTACATAAAACGCACTCTTTTCTTTTTCTGGGAGATTTGGATAAACAGTCAGAAGAGCGTATAGGGGACAGGTATCCTGAATTAAGAGCGGATGTGGTGAAGTTAGGCCATCATGGGAGCCAGACGTCTAGCAGTAGTAACTTTATCGAACAGTTGAATCCAACCTATGGGATCATTTCTTGTGGTCAAAACAATCGATACGGGCACCCACATGCTGAAGTGTTGCAGGAGATGGATCGTTTACAGATAACGATTTTAAGAACAGATACACAAGGGAGCATTTCCTTTACCTGGCATCCATTTTGGGCACCTAAAGGCAGGATAGGAACAATGCTGGACTAGCATTTCATTCGCGCACATGGTAGGATAAATTGGAAAGTGGTGAGTGAGATGAGTATCCAAGCAGATTTACAAAAAATCCGAAAAGAAAAGCTTGCTCCTTGTTATCTTGTCTTAGGTACAGAAAAATTTTTACAAGATCAAGTGAGAACTGAAATCCTGAAAAAAATAAAGATTGATGGAGAAGATGATCTGAATTTTTTGAGTTTCGATATGGAAAATTCAAGTATTGATGAGGTCATCGCTGAAGCTGAAACCTTGCCTTTTTTTGGGGATCAACGGTTGGTTTTTGTTGAAAATCCCTATTTTTTAACTGGAGAAAAAGGAACGAATGGCATCGATCAAAATACGGACCTATTAGTGAATTATCTGAAAGAGCCATTAGAAACAACTGTATTAGTCATCTTTGCCCCTTATGAAAAGTTAGATGAACGTAAAAAAGTGACGAAACAGTTAAAGAAAACAGCAATCACAATTGATGTAAAACAATTAGATGAAAAAGCAGTGCGACAGTATTTATTGAATACATTAGAGAATTCAGAAATCAAGATGGATCGACAAGCCATCGATTTATTTTTGCGGCTAACGGACCTTGATTTGTCGAAGATGATGCGAGAATTACAAAAAATCTTACTTTATGGGCAAGAACAAGAAGTGATCACTGTTAAAGAAATTGAACAATTAGTGCCAAAAACATTAGAACACAATTTGTTCGACATGACGCAATATATCTTATCCGGCCGTACGGAACAGGCATTGCGACTTTTTCAAGACTTAGTGACTCAGGGGGAGGAAACAATCAAAATCAATGCGATTCTTCTTTCCCAGATACGTTTGTTCTTACAAACAAAATTCTTAGTAAAGATAGGTTATCAGCAAGCGAACATCGCTGAAACATTGAAGATCCATCCTTATCGAGTAAAATTGGCGATGCAAGAGGTACGGAAATTTGATGAACAAACCCTGAGAAGGTTATTTGATGAATTGGTGGAAATGGATTATGAAATCAAAAGTGGAAAGATTGAAAAAGAATTAAGCTTTCAACTTTTTGTATTACGGACAGGGGAATTATTGAAACGATAAAAGAAAATAGGCGGGCTTTGGTTTTTATGAAGGAAATCGAGTCAATCGAAGAGGTCGAGACAAAAATCGTTTAGGTTTGAGGAATTGGAGAGAAAAGAGCGTGGGACAGAAGTAAGAAACAATTTTGTCCCAGCCTCTAAAAATGAATAAACGGTGGGAGCAGAAGCAACTCCTTCTTAAATAAGCTGAAATTCACAAAAATTTGAAAAGCAATTTTCATTAATTTCTTCTTATTTCTCGGAGTTGAACACTTCTGTCCCAGCCTCTTGCTTATTTTAATAAAATAAAAAAACCGGCCGCAGCCGATTTCCTTATTTAGCGATTTTCTTGCTTAAACGAGATTTGTCGCGGTTAGCTTTGTTTTTATGGATTAGACCTTTTGATTCAGCCATATCAACAGCTTTAACAGCTTCTTTATATAACGCATCTACGTTGTCAGCACCTGAAGCTACAGCATCTTCAAATTTTTTGATTGCAGTACGCATAGCGCTTGTTTGAGATGAATTTTTTACATTCGCGTTTTCGCTTGTACGAACACGTTTGATTGCAGATTCAATGTTTGGCATTAGTTTCACCTCCGATAAAATAAGTTCTTACGCGTGTTACCGCATAATTCAACATTCATTATTATACCTAAATCATGCTATCTTTGCAATATCAACATGACAAGTTTTTTTCCTTAACACTAAAAGAAAGAAAGATTTAATAAATTGGTGCCTGTTACGAAAGAGTTACACAACCAAAAAACGCTATTGTGGGAGACAATAGCGTTCAACCAAACGAGATAAGATTATCTTTTTAAACAAAATTTGAATGGGACTGTTTGGTACCAAAACATTATATAACAAGGATAATCGTTTGCAAAGCTTTTTTTGAAAAGGGATACGAACCTTGTTGATAAAGGAATTAGAACGATACCATACTAAAGTTATTTTATAACCTGTAACCGTTGGCATTACTGGTATTATTCTGGAGTGCCGATAATTTTAATATATTCATCGATATTTTTGATCATCATTTTTTTGATGACTAATTGATTCCGGCGATTCCATTTTCCGCTAACTTCTAAAACATATTTGTTTAATGGCAAGCGTAAAATATATTTGGCAAGATAACGATCCTTCAAAAGACCATTGATCACTCGATCTTCAAGCTGAAGATTCAACCCAGTCAACATCATTGGTTGCTCTTGTAAAACATACGTATCAATTAAAAGACCTTCAAAAGTTTCCATGAGCGTCTTCCTTTCTATAGCTGAAACATAGGAACAAACTTTTACATAATAAGAGATAAAGTTGTTCTGCAGTCTAGTATAACAAAAAAAAGAAGAAGGAGGCAAAAAGAAACAATAATTTGTTCTCTAACGCCTCTCGTATTTAGCAAAAAGTATAAAAAAAAGGCTCTTTGTCAAATGATGTTGGTAAAGAGAAATCTTAGAATAATTTGGACAGAACAGAAAGAAGAAACCCTCTTTCTGTTCTGTTTATTTGGTTAAAAATGTTTTGCCATGACGAATCATGATCCG
>SKEH01000337.1_pt1 | contig 30114 bp, 18 predicted proteins | sample 4826571 | NCBI WGS metagenome assembly SKEH01 (sample SAMN11008814, study PRJNA524170) | human gut metagenome | biome: Human fecal sample; material: Feces; isolation source: fecal sample from pouch patient p29 | host: Homo sapiens | place: Israel: Tel-Aviv | collected 2016-09-14 | reverse complement strand
CACCTTACCCGCTGTAGCGCCCCTGAATCTAAATGCGCTTACTGGTAAGGGTGCGCATCTAGTCACCACTAACGACTACCTGGCGCGTGAACAGGAAGAGCAGATGGGTCGCATCTATTCGTTCCTTGGGATGACTCACGGCGCTATTCAGGAGCAGATGTCCCCAAAGGAGCGTCAGGATATTTACTCGCGAGACATTGTTTATGGCACAAATAACCAGTTTGGCTTCGATTACCTGCGTGACAATATCGCCAAAACCCCTGATGAATTAGTTCAGCGGGACTTAAACTACGTCATTATTGATGAGCTTGACTCTATCCTTATTGATGAAGCGGGTACGCCACTCATTATTTCCGCCCCTGCCGGGGATGCTTCCACGGCAGAGAAATGGTTTATGGCTAGTGCCGAAATTGTCGGTAACCTTAAACCTGACATTCACTATGTCTTTGATCTGAAGAAGCGTACCGCCGAGTTCCTTGATGCAGGGTATGATGAAATTGAGAATCAGTTGGGCGGTAAGGAAAACGCGATTTTCAGTACCCACAGCGAATTACTAACTTTCCTCAATGCCGCTCTTAAAGCTGAAACACTTTACACCCTAGACAAAGACTATATTGTCGTGGGCGGCGAGGTGATGATTGTTGATGAGCATACTGGGCGCGCGATGGAAGGTCGTCGCTACAGCCACGGTCTACACCAGGCACTTGAAGCTAAAGAGCGTCGCAACGGCAAGCTTGAGGTTCAGATTCAGCCTGAAAACCCCACTGTGGCAACCATTACTCTCCAAAATTTCTTCCGCCTTTATGAGAAGATGTCTGGGATGACTGGCACGGCGGCTTCGGAGGCGGCTGAACTTGCAGACACCTACAGCTTGACCGTGCGAACCATTCCGCCAAATAAGGAGAAACAGCGCGTAGACCTTGAAGATGAAATTTACATCTCTGAGGCGAAAAAGTTTAAGGCTGTCGTTCAGGAAATTAAGGCTCTTCACGACGATTCTGAGGGCGAGTACACTACACCTGAGGGGGAGAAGCGCCCCCTTGTACAGCCCATCCTTATTGGTACGACTAGCGTTGCCGCGTCTGAACGTTTATCTAGGATGCTGACTGCCGCTGGCATTAAGCATAATGTCCTTAATGCCAAGCATGTTGAACAGGAGGCGCATATTGTTGCGCAGGCAGGTCGTCTTGGGGCTGTCACTATTTCAACAAACATGGCTGGTCGTGGTACGGATATTCTTCTTGGTGGAAGTGCAGACATGCTTGTCGAGGAACAGATGAAAATTATGGGACTTACCCCCGAGCATACGCCAACCGCTTACGAGGAACAGCGTCACGCATTACAGCCTATTATGGACAGGAAAGTAGCTGAGGAAGCTGACTTGGTGCGTGAGCTTGGTGGCTTATACGTCATGGGTACAGCTAGGCATGATTCTCGCCGTATTGATAATCAGCTCATTGGTCGTTCCGGTAGACAGGGCGACCCTGGTCGCTCAAAGTTCTTCCTATCATTAGAGGACGAGTTACTTCGGTTCTACAGCCCCCGACAGGTGGCAGGTATTAGCCGGGTGATGGCTAAGACACCTGATGCGCCGCTGTCTGGCAAGATTCTGTCTAAGGCAATTGAGAATGCTCAGGCTTCTATCGACGGTAAGCATCGCGAAGGCAGGAAGAGTACTTTGGAGTATGATGACGTTCTCACAAAACAGCGTGAGAAGACGTACTCTGAGCGTAAAAGGGTTCTTCATGGCGACGCTGATTTCGTTCTTGACCAAGCTGTGTGGTTCATTGAAAGCGCTGTCTCTGAGGTCGTAGAGCAATGGATTGCTGATAATGGTCAGCATTTGGACGACTGGGATTTGAAAGACCTTTGGAAGTACCTTTACGATGAGCTGGATTGGAAGCCGTCAATTAGCGTGAAGGACGTGTTGGAGGAGTATCCCACTGCTACCGAACTAACCAGCGGTGTCCTTGTTCGAGAGATTGTTTCTGCCGCTGTGCAACAGTGGGATATTCGTGTGGAAGCAGGGCGTGAGGTTACCGCTTCTTTCGCTAGGCAGACGGCTTTAACTGCAATTGATGAAGAGTGGATTGCACATCTGGCAGAGCTGGACTACCTCAAAGAAGGTATCGGCATGAGGGCGTATGCACAGAAAGACCCGAAGGTTGAGTATCGGCTAGAAGCTGGTGACATGTATAACCAGATGAATACCGTTTTTGTGAAGCGCACCTTCGCTAAAATCGCCCTTGGTCCCAGGCGTTAAAGTCGATGTTTTCAATGTTATAATTGAATAACAGTTAGATGTGGAGGTTGGCACTTTAGTAAATAGGTGCCAACCTCCACATCACTGCAACTTAAAGCAACACACTATAATCGGAAGGAACTTCATGTCAGGCGCTATTTGCGCTGAGTGCGGCTGGGATACGTCCTTGCCCATTATTGACCCGGATTGCGAAACCTGCTACAAGCGTCACCGTAGAATGTATCGTCGTGGGCAGGTTAGCGACTATCCCGCAACCACCGCATATCGCGATGCATTAGGGTCGAACTGCCCTTGCGGAACCGCCCACCTGGATATGAATATGGGTTGTAAAGCGTGCCAGTATCGGCATTACTGGTGGTACTTGCAGGGGTATGATTTTTCACTGTGGGTCACCTACAGGGAACAACGAACAGAATACGTATGTCTGGAATGCCCCACCATAGATGCATCTATCCCCACCCCTGGATGTCTAGGATGCTATGAGCGTATGCTAAATACTGGCATGTACAAGTCTTGCAGGGCATATTTAAAGAACATGCTTAACTATGCTGATGGTCGAGGAGCGACGGTAGATGTTTGCAATGTTTGCTGTTGCCCATCAACACTATTCACTCCGGGGTGTGTTGCTTGTATTCGCGCACATCAGACTGTTGGCGATGGCGGTAGGACGCATACCCCTAAAACAATGTACATCATGAATTTACGCATTCGCGCCTTGGGCATGGAAATATTTCTTACTGACGGTATCGCCCCTATCGAAGTAGCAACCCAGATTTATAAGCCACCACGAAAAAGCACAGCTTTGTGCATTGAATGCAACGGTGAGCTTAACCATTTCACTAAAGGCTGTAGCACTTGCGAGGCATACCATAAGAAGCGTTGGCGTGCAGGGAAACCCACTGCCTACAGTGAATATTTTGAATACCAGCACCTCATTGAGGATGTCCACACCACTTGTGGCGGTATTGCTAATGACGGGCTGGCGTGCCCAGCGCCTCTACACCTGTACATGCCTCATTGTAAGGATTGCAAAGCACGCTGGGGTCGCCTAGCTAAAGCCCCAAAGAGGACGCTTCGCGAGAGAACAGTTCCAGAGTACCCAACCCCGGAACATGCGGTGATTTTCGCGTTACGACACAGGCATACAGTAGAGTCGAAAGCGTGGGCAAAGATTCAGAATTTCCCTACCGCGCCACAGTGAGTAGAGCGACATATCCTCTGAGTTGCGACTAACTCTATTCAGGTAACTTTCAGCAATAAATAAATCTCACCCCCAACCATTAGATACCTGCCGGTTGGGGGTGAGATTTATTTATTAGGGATACTATGCGTTATTCAGCACACGCTCCCGTTCTTCCTGGTTGAAGTGCGGCTTGTACGTCGGGTTGCTGGAGGTCAGCATCGCGTATGCGTACTCCTCCAGCTTGCGGCAACGCTCCTTTTCCTTACGGGCGTTCTTGGCGCGCTTTGCCATGCTAATCGGGTCATAGGACTCTCGATTAGTCATATCTTCCCTACGGCGTTCAGCGGCACGCATAGCCGATGCGGACGCACTCATTGCCACGTAAGGGGAGGGGCGGTAGTTTCGGATGTATGCCGCCCAGGGGTTGTATTCGGCAGGCTTACCTTCGGAGCGAATCTGCTTAGGGAAGATGATGTTGCCGATAGCGATGATGTCGAACAGGAAGTCGGCATTGTTCGCCCACTCTTGCGCGGGGATGAACTTAATGTCGCTTTCTTCTGAGATGGACATCTTGTCCTTCTTGCGAATATCTACATCGGTGATGATGAAGATGTCCTCGTCGCTTGAAGGTGTTGCCAGACCAGTCGCCTGTGAACCATAGTAGCCGTAGGCAATGATTGACAGTGGGTTGATGCCTCGCGCGATGGTTTCCTTAATAATATTCTCCCAGGAGGGGGACTTCTGGTTGCTCTGCATTTAGAGCCTCCTTCGGATTGATGCTTGATTTTGCCTTTCGCTAATCAGTGTATCACATACTTAACTGCTATACAAATGTATAGTTATTCCTAATGTATGTACATGCATGTGCTAGAAATATGCTATACTCGACTCGTAGTGATGTAAGCAACAGGCTAAAGCTCTAGTCGAGACTTTAAGGTTATCTAAACCAGGCTTTAAGGTTATTCCTTCAAGGTTAAAGTTATACATTAGGGCTGATAAACCTTCTACTAAACAGTATTGGAATATTTTGTATGAGAGATAAAAAGTTCTTCGCATTGGCACTGGCAACCGCGTCTCTTATGCCTTCCACCTTTGCATCTGCCGCAACCGTAGGCTCTAACCCGTGGGATAACCACCACGGCGAAACCGCGCCCACTAAGACGGTAAGCTCCAGTAACGGTAAGCTCTGTCTTGTGACCGGCTACCGCAACGTGCCCCTCAACCCCGATGGCACTACTGTTAATGCCTTTTGCTTCAATAACAGTAACGAGATTAATGAAACCCTAGCTCCGTATGGCGCTATTAATGCCTCCAAGACTCAAGAAGACCTCTACAAGGTTCAGGACACAGGTATTTGGGGTGCCGGTCAGCAGGTAGCACGTGACACCTTCGCTTATCAGAAGTTGCCTGATAATACACCCGTGCTTGAGAATAGCCAGAACACTAACTCTCAGCACCTTGTATACAACCGCACTATCAATAAATGGCTGACCGCCGAAAACGTAAACCGCAAGGGCGCTGGTCAGGAGCTTATCCCGACTCTCACTGTTGATTCATCTAACCCTAACCAGGAATACGTAGAGGTTGTATCCCGCGATAACCGAGCCCTCACCAGCGAAGCAACCCGCCGCCTCACTATGGGTTCCCGCCCTATGTCCCTGTGGTACCTAAAGCACCCTAATCCCTCTGGCGATAAGTCTCTAGCAACCTATGACACTGCTACAGGCTTGTGGACTTCGATGTTCCACGTCATGCAGGACGCACCCGCACAGACCTACAGTACTACGGCGACTATCAAGATGTCCGAAGACGGCACCGTACCGAATGTTGAGAAGTGGATGGGCGCTAAGGATGAGTCTGCCCGTAAGAAGGTGAACTACGACACCGCCTACTTCACTAGTGCCCCTGTAGAGGGCAAAACACAGACTGTTGATATACAGAGCGCACAGCTCCAGGCTGTACCGGGCGATAAGACTACCGCTAAGGATGGTCTAACCCCTGTCTATACCCCAAATAACCATGTCTCACCATACTCTGCTGGTGACACTATCACTATCCAGCCTTATGCGCGTGACCTCAAGTATGACCGAGACATGCGATACCCTATTGGTCGCGGTCAGACTTTCCGTCTAGTAAGCCCTGTCGAAGGTGTAAGCATTGACGCACATACCGGCGCAATCACTGCTACCCGTGCGGCTGTAGAGAAAGCGGGCGGCACTCTGAACGTTCAGATTGAAGCAGACTGGACTCCCGTCATTAAGTACTCATCAGGTGGCTTCATGGCGGGCATCCCCAACTTCGGTGGACTAGGCGAAAACAACTACTGGCTAAACCTCGCATCCGGCACATCCTCTGTGGTGGGTATGGCTAACGAAAACACCCAGATTGGCATTGATGAGCTTCGTCGCGGCAAGATTGAACATGCCCTATCTGTGACATTCCCTAACTACCAGCGTGGCGCTTCATTCCCTGCGAAGATGGCTGACGGCAACATTGATGCCACTAAGTACCCGGAGGCACCGCACGCCGGTCAGCGTTGGCGCTTACCAGCCAACTTCGATACCGACGGTTATCTGCGTTCTATTGGTCTTGACGGGGATAAGATTCTTCGTATGCAGATTGAAGCCGCTAAGGAATACGGCGGCATCGTCACTGACCGAAACCTTGCAACCATCGCCTTCAACTTTGAGTCCGGCTGGTCTTATGCTCCTGCCGCACGTGAAGGTAAGAACATTTATACGGATGAGACGGTTGAAGGTGGCTGGTTGAAGAAAATGTTTGACCAGCATCAAGGCAACGGGGCGTTCCCGTGGCAGGCTGTCCAGTGGATGCCAATGAACTACGCCGAGCTACCCGAGGGAAGTAAGGGTGTTCAGGACACTACCGTGAACTGGGCTACCAACATTGCACCTAGCGACATGACGGTACGCACGTTCATACCTGACCGTGTGCATGAGAACGGATACGTCGGACACGCCACTCACACTGGGCGTGATGCGCGAACACTCACTGTAAACAATCCCTTCGTCACACCTCTTCTAAGGGCGCACTTCGAGGAAAGCCCAAGCACGATTCTTCCCCTCGCATCAGATAACGGCATAGTTGGTGGTGAAGAGCTGGGCATAAACATTGCCCCTGTGCGTGAAGGCGTATCATCTACATACCACCTGCCGGTAGCGGGAACCACTCCGACGGATGCTGGTAAGCGCTGGGCGGCTCTGGAAGATAAGAGTGACTGGGGTGGCACCGCTGTTCCTGAGACCGACCCGAAGAAGCAGATTATCCGCCAGGCTGGGCGTGAAGACGTGTATGCCCTCGACCCGAAGACAAATAAGTGGTTCTTCGCGAAGGACGGCAAGAAAGACGGTTACGCCTACACAGCTATCCCGTACACCATCGGCGGCGTGAAGGACGAGAACCCCTTGGCGGCTTCTGACTACCCGCGTCAGATGATTGGTACAACCCAGGTTGTAGATGTACTCCGCAATGATTCTACTAACTTCGGCAATAACAACGGCACCACTCTAACCAAGGTAAAGCTGTACGACCTGCAAGGCAACGAAGTAACTGAGTATGATGACGGCATGGCTAAGTACAAGGTGGTAGATGTTCCTGGGAAGAACCGACAGGGGATTCAGGTAACGACCTACCAGAAGCAGGGCTTCTCACCGACCGTATCTTACTCAGCTGTCCGCTCTGATGGTGTTGTATCCGCTAAGGGTGCCATGACTCTGTTTATTGGTGGCACTACAGGTGACGCAATTAGTAACGCTCATAGGGCGGCTACTAATGGCGAAGCGGCAACACAGCCAGTAAACCCTGATTTGGTAGTGACCGAGAAGGGTGCGCCGGAAGTTGCCGAAAACCCTGAATTTACCGGCGGCGTGAATGGCACTGAACCGGCTACTAATGAGGTTCCCGAGTACGCAGGTGGCGCTAACACTGTAGAGGCAGACAAGAATACTCAGGAAGATTACAAGGGCGGCGTAAATGGTGTTGAGCCTGCTGTCCGCGAGAATAACCCTGAGTATACGGGTGGTGTGAACGGTGTTGAGCCTGCGGTTGCTAACCCGAAGGGTGAGGCGGCTGTCCCAACAGAAACACCGAAGACTGATGGTGTTGCACCTGCCGCGAATGAGGTAACCACTGATAATGCGGCGAAGGTACCTGCTACTGAGAGTAAGCCTGAACAGCCTTCGAGTGATAAGCCCGAGGAGCCAGGTAAGCCGGTAGAGGCTAAGACTGGTCGCGAGTCCTCAAGTAATCCCAGTATCTTCGCTGTTTTTGGCGCGGTATTCGCGGCTCTAGTTGCGGGGATTGCTTCGATGCGTCCGAAGCCAGAAGTTCGTAATGACGAGTAAAAGTAGATAATTCGCTAGAGTTATCTCTGGTTTAGTGGTGTAAAGCGCCCCGTTTTCCATGTGAGAGCGGGGCGCTTTACACCACTAAGGATATGTGATACACTATATGTTGTCTGATTTTATTTTTACTACTATCCCAGGAAGGAACACCAACCTTGAAGACTATCTCTGACATTTATTACTCTCTACGTTCGTGGGTGTCGCGTGGAAACCGTGATGCCACGTTTACCGCTAACCGTCCCGACCCCATTCGCGCGCTTGCCCGTAACTCTAAGTGGGCTTCACATGGTTACGCGCAAGTACAAGTAGACCCTGCCGGAAACCTACCTTGGGCTGACTACTAAACGCACGGAAATAAGCTTCCTTAATCAATAACCATTAATCACTGAAACTACTGAGGATAAACAATACCATGACTACTAAGGCAATTAGCACCCCTAATAATTTTGACTCCAACTATGGCATTAGCTTCATGCGAGGCATGTTGCTCGCCGCACCTATTTCTGCCGCATTTTGGGGAGTGCTGGCTCTTGCGGCTCACCTGACCGGAATTTTTTAGAATTATCACTAGGAAAATTTACACCACACATTATGTACGTTACAGCTTATGAAAGTGTGCCGCCTATTTTTTGGATTGTCCCCTTGGCGGTATTAGGCGGGTTGCTATCTCTATTCGTTTTTATCGAGCTCTTTCTTATTTCATTGCCAGGTAAGGACGCTGACGGAAATAAGGCGAGTATCAGCCTCAAGGATAAGATGGTGCGTGTCCAGGAGAAGTCTCTCGCGACCTTCGGCACTTTAGCAATTGTTGTCTTCTCCGCTATTGGATTGATTTGGTGGAACAGCCATGACGACTATACTGTAGAGCTTTCCTCTGGTTTCATGAAGCATACTACAGTTGCGGAAGACCAGCTACGTCAGTGGCGCGGAGATGAGATTGGAATGAATCTTGTGTATTCTCACAAGACGAAAGAAGGCACGCCAGTATTCAAGGATTTTAGTAATCCTTCTAAGCAGGTCTACCGCCTGTGCCCTCTAATTCCTACTGATGAGCAGAAGAGTGACCCGTCGGTATGGGGAACGCGAGAAGTTAAGGTTAAGATTACGCCACGATGCACTAATATGACTACCGATGGCGAGAACGTCCCTATCACCATGCCAAAGCCAACCCCTACCTCTTCGGTTTCCCGCAAATAGATTCTGCTATATTCTATACGTGAATATTTGAGTTTCCTTAAACTACTCTCCTCATAGTGGAGCCGTCCAGCTTTATGCCTCTACCTACTGCCCCCAATGTTCGGTCAGTTTAGTGGTGCTGGGCGGCTTTTCACGCACGTAAGGGGAACATATTTAAAAATCAATAAGATATTAAAATTAAAACAGGATGTGAACATGCAGTGCTACCATATTTCACCTAACGGGCACCCTAACCCATGTGAGGGAGAGGAAGTTTGCGCATACAGGTTTCTCAATGACGGCAATGGTGTCCCTCACTACAATACTAGGGCTGAGGCTGATGAAGCCGCTGAGAGGATTTCCGCCGAAGCTATCCTTAAAGGTAAGGCACCTGCTGAACGCTCAACTTTAACCAAGGAACAGGTTTCCCTCATTCCTGAGCATGATGCCGCCGCTTACGCGGCTGACAGCCATGCCCGCATTGATTACGCCGTCTTGAAGAATGAGCCTGTCGATAAACTGTATGCTGATGATGTCGCTACTTCCGTGTCGGAACCTACCCATGTTTCAACAACGCCATTGGGTTTATGGGAAAATGTGGAAACCACAACTATTATGGGTATCGCTAAAATTAGTCAGGCAGGCTTAGGCTCGTCTGCATCCGCAAATGCGGAGAGGGCAAAAAATATATTTGATGCACATAAGCGCAATAAGACAAATAGCCAGACGACGGCGGCAGTTGTTGCCACTGATAAAAAGTACCCTTCGTATGACCAGTTATCAAAAAATAAAGCACAATATCTCAAACGCATTGAGGGTATTGGTGAGGAGCGGTATATTGGTTACGCAAACACCGCATATAGCCACTATATCTACAACCACAATAAGGCTTTGGCGCGGCAAACGGGCGTGCTCCTAGAACGGCTTATGACAGCCTCCCACCTACCTGAATCGCTACGGTCTTCTCATGCTCTTGACGAGGATACACAGGTTGCTATTCGTCAGGCTGTGGCATCAGCTTTACAGAACCACCCCGAATATCAGGTTTGGCTTCAATCCAACGAGACTGATATTGATGATGACGGTGTGGCTTACCCTCGTACTGCACAGCAGATGCGTGAGTTATTGGATGCATGTGCGTCAAAGCCGACAGAGTTTGGATACCTTATTATCAACCCGAACCTCAATGATGTCGGTAATTCCACTGAGGAGCTAGAGAGGCTTCTCATTGTTGCTGAGGCGTACCCCCCGGAGAGGACTCCTCGACAGGCGGTTATTGCGCAGGCTCCGGCACGCAACGAAGACCTAAAGGAAGACATTAAGGCACTGGAATGGAACGACATTATTTCTCATAGTTACATGACTATGGCTGAGCAGGAACGTCGCCGCAAATTCAGCTCTTCTAGCTACGCCCATTATCACAATGAGATGTTTAGGGATTTAGGGGAGCGTGAAGCCATGCGCAATGTTTCCCCTGGCGATATTGTCTGCCGCCCAAATCTTACTACGGGCGGTAATCAATATGCTGTGGTACTGGAGACGACTGATGATGGCGTTCTGTATCAGACTGTGGCATCTTACAGTTCGGACAACTCTCCTGTTCTAACTAATGCAGATAGGGCAGTCGGGTTATATAGGGCAGGAGCCAGCAAGACTGAAACACCTATAGGTTTCACTGCTTACCCTGAGACTATTGCTGTTGAGGATTATGAAGGCTGGGTTGCATGGTAAACGCACCCGCATGAGTATCTAATAAAAATGTGGTCACCTGGTTTTATACATTACCAAGTGACCACATTTTTATGCATAAAATCCTCGATAAATTATCATACCTAAAGAGCTTCCTTTAATGGTTATGCACTATGACCTTGCTATGTTATTCGAGTATGCCTGCATAGGCATGGTTCAACTACTCCGCTTTGAACCAATAGACCTTGATAATTACGGTTGTACGTTCAAAGAGCTATGCGACCCGAGAAACATATTTGAAGGAAACACGACTTTTGAGTAAGAAGACCAACATTAACGTTAAGAAGACTGTCCTCGCATCTACCCTGCTGACTGCAACCATTGCAGGCACGGTAGCTCCGGCGATTGCAAACGGTGAGCCAGAGGATAACAAGAAACCTCTGACCGCTGGTTCCACTATCACAGTCTCCGAAACGGAAACCATTAAGAATGACGCAGATACTCACCTTGAAGGTGATACGGCTACTACGGAAGCCGCACCTACCCTACAAGGTGCTGTACCTGTAGACAATATTAAGGTTGCCCTCGCAGAAACCCCCGAGGAGGGCGCTAAGAAGGGTGGCGCTACTGTCGGCTGGGGTGCCAAGGCGCAGGCAATTGATAAACAGAACCTCACAGGCGCACAGGATAGCACTATTTCCAACGCTACTGTGCCTACGCTTGCTGTCGTCCCATTGACTACCAAGAGTGGCTGGAAGCCGTCTTGGGGTGTCCTTGGTCAGGATGTCTCTAACCACCAGCCGAATATTAACTGGTCAGCTCAGTATGCGGGTGGTAGCCGTTTCTCTTGGATGAAAACCAGTGAAGGCACCACCTATGTAGACCCCACTTTCTCTAAGCACTATATGGGGGCACGTGATGCTGGTCTTGTGACTGGCGGTTACCACTTCGCGCTACCGTCACAGTCATCAGGTCGTGCTCAGGCGGAAATTTTCATCAAGAACGGTGGCGGGTGGACTGCCGACGGTAAAACCTTACCCGGTATGCTTGACCTCGAGTACAACCCCTATCCCTCCTTGGGTAACACCTGCTTCGGCATGTCCCAGTCTCAGCTAAAGGCTTGGACGTGGGACTTCATGAACACCTATAAGGAGAAGACGGGGCGTTACCCCACCATTTATTCAACTACTGACTGGTGGAATACTTGCATGGGTGGTACGGGTGAGTTCAAGGCGGCTCCTCTCCATATTGCTAACTACTCTACGGGTCCCGGCTATATGCCCGGCGGTTCAACTAGTTTCGACATTTGGCAGTTCTCATCTGTGGCACCTTTCGCAGGCGACAGTAACGTTTTCAATGGTTCACAGGCGGAGCTGGAGAACTTTGTCCGCAACCCGAACTATGTGTCTAAGTGGCAGAGCAACGGTAAGGTATCCCCGTCGCCCATTACTGACCGTTCCGCCGCGCCAGAACAGCCGAAGCCTGCACCTGCTAAGGATAATGGTGACCGCCACTTCAATAACGGCGGCTACATCAACATCTACTCTGGTATCGGTAGCTACTGGCATAAGGATGAGGCTCGCTATGGCACTCCCATTGGGCGTGAGCTTGCGTTGCCACGTGGTTGGGCGCAGGACTTCACTAATGGGTACCGCATTCTTCACCGCAAGGATGGTAAGGGTGGCGCTATCTACCTGCGTGGAGCAATCGGTGACCTCTGGGTTAAGGGCGGTAACGAATATGGGCGTTTTGGGTATCCCCTGACTGACGAATACAGCTTCCGTGAGTCTGTACAGCAAGACTTCGATAGCGGCAAGAAACTGATTTGGTCAGCCAAGAACGGTGTCCACGTCATGACCAACTTTGAGCCTATCATTACGAAGTGGTTTGAGATGGGCGACGTGCGCACTATTGGCACCCCTATCACTGACGAAATTACTAGCGGCAATACAGTCTACCAGGACTTCCGTACCGAGAATGGTATGGTGACTCGCCTCACCTTGGATAAGGCAACGGGGAAGGTATCTGTTTCCGACCCGACCAGCAAGTTCCAGGCAGTTAATGGCATTAGGCAATACCTGACTGACACTAAACGTAACTACGGTGCCCCGCTGGAAAATGAGCGCAAGACCAGTGCTACCTCCTGGGAACAGCGTTTCGAGTCTGGGCATACGGTAGTTTATTCTCACCAGGCTCGGGGTAAGACTATTTGGACTCGCGGCGCGATTGGTAACCGCTGGGTTCAGTCAGGCGGTTCAGCGGGAACCTACAAGTACCCGACGAGTGAAGAGCTCACCAAGAACGGCTACACTTACCAGGACTTCGGCTCTGGGCATAAGATGGTGTGGACGGAGAAGACTGGTGTTCACAATATTTGGATGCCGGGCGCTATCGGTCACTACTGGGAGCAACACCAGAACGAGATTGGTGTCCCTATCTCTGAGGAAACCAGCCAGGGTAATGGTGTTGTGACGCAGGACTTCCTGACTAAGGATGGTCGTACCGTTAAGCTGGTGTGGACTGAGCAGACCGGCGTGCATAGTATTGACATTAATAGCGCTATTGCGCGCAAGTGGCTAAGCTACGGCGCGGTGGGCAAGAATAAACTCGGTGTTCCTGTAAGTGAAGAGTATTACGTGCATGGTGGGCGTGCTCAGGACTTCAAGAATGGTGACGACTACTACATTGTTGGCTGGGATGCTTCCGCTAACCGCACGCATGTCATCCAGTTCAACAGTGAAGTGGGTAAGAAGTGGGCGCGTGAAGGTCACTGGGATAGGCATGGCTTCCCGGTGAGTGACGTTGTTGGTAATCGTAATGCTACTACTCAGTGGTTCTCACGTACTGGTAAGCTCAGCACCCAGCACAATGTTGCTCGTGGGTCGGTTGTGGAGCCTGCAAGCCTATCCGCTGAACCGCTAGTTAATCAGTCCGCTAACGTTAAGGATAAGATTGTAGCGACGGCTAAGAGCGGTCTAGGTGGTACCTATGTTTGGGGCGGCAAGACGTTTAAGTCTTGGGACTGCTCTGGCTTCGTATCATGGGTTTACGCTCAGCATGGCATTAAACTTACCCCGTATACTTTTGCGATGAAGAATGAGTTGAAGCCTACGGTTACTCCTCAGCCGGGAGACATCGTGTTCCAGAATGCATATAACCATGTCGGTATCTATTTGGGTGACGGTAAGATGATTTCTGCGCTAAACCCCTCAAATGGAACGCTTATCCACCCGGTGAATTGGATGCCTGTTGATGGTTACTACACCACTCGATAGTAACGATTTGCAGACACTCGTTAAGTCTGATATACTGTTCTCGTAGTCAAGATTTTTTTTGATTACATTGTAAGATATGTTGAATGCCCAGGGTTGCGGTAGCGGCTTGGAAACCCGCCCGAAACCCGTTATGACGGCATATGATGGATTTTACGCATTGTCACTTAGATGGGTGCCTTAAGCTTTTACTCAAGAAAGCTTAAGGCACCCATCTTGCACCTACACAGGAATCTGTGATATAATTTTATTTACTATGACGGTGTGGCTGAATGGTTTAGGCGGCGGTCTGCAAAACCGCTACACCCCTATCGGGTATGCGGGTTCAAATCCCGTCACCGTCTCAAATACACAAGAAGCCCCAACCTGAAATTCAGGTTGGGGCTTCTTCATGTCACCCCTTTGCGGGTAACAGCCTTTTTACCTATAGATTATGCATCGTTGGGTGACATGAAAGAACGCTTATGCGTTCGCCTGCTTAGCCTTCAAAGCGGCGAGGCGGTCATCAAGTTCAGCGTCACGCTTAAGGGTTTCCAGGTCATTGAACTGGTCGTTAATGTTGGAAGTGGCGAGTTCCTGCTGACCCATAGCGTATGCTTCCTCGCGGCGCACCTTCTCCTCAATGCTTGCCATTGCGGAGGTTGCGTCAAGAGTGGTGATGTTCTTGCTTGCCTCTGCCATGATGGTCTGTGCCTGAGCGGTCTTGCGGCGTGCGTTCAGTTCGTCACGCTTCTCCTTGACTTCCTCAAGCTTTGCGCGCATCTTGTCCAGACCGTCGCGAAGAACCGTTACGTTGTCACGCTGGGACTGAATCTGTGGAGCGTCAGTCTCGTTGCGCTTTTCGAGCTTCAACTGGTTGCCAAGTGCGGTCTTTGCGAGGTTGTCATACTTGTCGGCATTGGCTACGTCACCTTCGGCGCGGAACTTGTCTGCCGCGTTAGATGCGGCTAGAGCCTTGTTGCCCCATTCGGTTGCTTCCTGCGCGCGAGTGTCGTAGTCCTTCTCTGCAAGTCGGAGGTTGCCGATAAGCTGTGCTACAGCGGCTTCGGCTTCACGAATGTTGTTGGTGTAGTCGCGGATAAGCTGGTCCAGCATCTTCTGAGGGTCTTCTGCCTTGTCGAGTAGTGCGTGGATGTTAGCCTTTGCGAGGTCTGCAACGCGGGTGAAAATGGTTACCTTCTGTGCCATAGTATATGCACCTTTCATGGTTAAGTTGTTGGGTGTCCACGGGTTTGTGTCCACCATGTCTAAACTATAGCACATTTTTTTCTGGTGGGGCAAACGGTTTGGTGGTTCTGTTTCCTGTGTGTTGTCTGCGAGTTTCAGAGGGAGCTTCCTTTGATATACAGGTTGTGGTGAGTAGCCTGCTATATAAGGCTCTTTCGCATTATATTTTGTATATTTTTGAAGATTTTAGAAGGTTGATGTTTTATGGCTAAGGGACAGTATCATATTAATAATGACAACCGTCGTCTTCCCTGTAGCGCTGAGTTTAAGTGTGAGTTTGCGTCTAATGCGCCACATTTCAATACTCCGAGGGAAGCGGACGACTGGCTTGAAATGGAAGCTTTGAGCCGTAGCGTTTATGACACTATGGCTCAGGAGTTTGGTAAGGAAAATCTTGACCCTAAGATGATGGCTAGTATGGGTGTTACGGAGTGGACGCTTCATGCTCGTGACCCGGAGAATTACCCGTACCCTGGTGACCCGGCGGAGCTATTGCCAGCGGCTCAGGGGGAGGGTGATGCTGTGGTAGAAGAATCTCCGAAGGTTGAATCTACGGCAACCTTGGTTGAGTCTATTGGCAATGTGAGCATCATTGACATTGACCTTAACGTTCCGCCCTCACCATCAGTCAAGGAAGAGGTGGTTGAGGCATCTCAGCCTATTCCTATGGAGACTCTTGAGGCGGCTATTGATAACTTCCACATTGTAGATATTGATATTGCGTCACCACCGCAAGCTGTAGAGCCAGAAAAGCCTGCCCAGGAAGAGCCTGTCGAATACGGCAGGGATAGCGCCGGGTGGCTTGACCCTGAGACGGGTCAGTTCGCCCTTGATTTCGACGTTTCCTCTATGCGTATTGCCCGCCCCATCTACGACATTGACGATGACCGCTACTGGGAGCCAGAGACGGATGATGAGATGGTAGAAGAGGCTTTACGTTATGCTGGGTGGGATGACGATGATTTAGCTGAGGCTCTGGCTAGGCGTATGGAACTTCGGGATGAGGAAGAGAGTGGATATACCCGAGGTTGGGAGGCTTCGGATGTCCGTCGTGCTGTCCCAAGCTGGATTGCCCGTAATTTTGACAAGCCCATTGATGAGGAGGAAGCGGCGGCGGCTCTTGAAGCCTGGTCTGAGACGGCGCAGGGTCGCGGACGGGTTTCTGTCTACGATAGCATTGATGCCTTAGATGGCGACCGTGAAGAGAGTGAGACTAATTGCATCATTGAATTTGATATTGTTGATGAGTTTTCTGAGCCGGACACTTTACTGACTGGAACGCCGTCCCAGGGTGATGCGAATGAGGGTTGGGTGTTTATGCGGAGCCTGGCTGAGGACGACTACAACTTTGATGGTGGGGACTACAGCCTTTATGCTGAACGTAATGATGATGGCTCCATTACTCGGTATGTGGACAAGGATGCTCTAGTTGCAGTAAATATTGACCCCATGCATCAGTATGTTAGCCAGCAGGTAGCTAAGCGTAAATATGGGTCTAAAGAGGATGAGGTTGCTTACCGTGCATACCGTTGGGATGCGAAGGAACGCGAGCAGTTAAAGACGTACTATGATTTCTTGACTTCTGACTCCGCGTTCGCTGACCTGGAGATGACTCCTCAGCAGAAAGATGCCCTGAATAGTTTACGTAAGCTACAGTATCAGTCTGCTGTGATTGATAACCTTATGGAAGATTATGTTTCCGATTCAACGTATGACATGGATAAAGATGATGCGCTTATTGATTTGAAGATGCGCCTTAAGTATGATGGCTACCACGACTCCGATGATTTCATTAGCCATGTTCAGGAAGGATTAAGGAGCGGTAATTATAAGATTGACTCAGATTCAGATAGCCCAACTTTGAGCGACATTAAGAAGGGTAATCGCTCTAGGGATGGTTGGGATAATAGACTTAAGAGTTTGCGGGGCAGGTCGGCGCGCGGCGGGTCTTACACTGACATGTCTAATGCTGTAGCTAAGCGTTCTTACGTACCTAATGTCAGTACCGTTAAGAAGCCGGAAGAGGTTACTCAGGCTGAGACTGTTATGGCGGCTTTTGCTGGTCGCACAATTGCGCGACAGGAAGCTTTAACCTATAAGCGTGGCAACCTGGCAAGAGTGACACTCGATAATGTTTCGAGGGGCTGGGCGCAGGCTTGGGATAGGGGTATTGATAAGTCCCGCAATAACGATTTTATGGTGACATATAAAGATGAAGAGGGACGTACCAGGTTTGGGTATGCACCTCAGACGAAGAAGGATGGGACTCTGGACATCGTGCATTTACCGGCAGAGGCAACTTTGGTGGATGCAGATGGTTTAGAGTATCCAGACCCATACTTCATCAAGGCGGCGCGTGGTGAGTATTTCTTTGGAGGTACTGCATTCAAGCCAGGCGATGTGGAGAATATTGAAGTGAATAGTGATGATACTACAACTTCGAAGTATGACTTGAAGTTATGGTAGTCGGTATAATTAACCGTTAATCCAACTTGTACAAAATTGTATGTTTCTGTCGTCTCTTGTTGCAAAATTTGACGGCGTGTGTCATACTATAAGTGCAGGCGAGAAGTGGCAAGATGCGTCTCTATAGCTACATTGTGCTATTCTGAGCCTATAATCGAATCAGTGTTAAGGCTAGTCGTTGCTACCAGAGCCTCGTAAGACTGCTAAATCCATCCACCGTCCAGGTTGCGGTATATCCGTGACCGCCCCATATTTTTTGACGAGATGCAGATTTAACCCGTCTTTACAAGGGTATAGAAACTGGGAGTAAGGATTACTAGTCACTTGATTCGTTTACATGTAACCCTAAGCTTATGGCGAGGGGGTAGAGGTGTCGTAGGGTGCCTATAACAGGTTGTTGCCTGTTATGAATTAAATGCAACATTTAAGTGTTTCTGCAACACTTCGCTACACCATTTAAACCTATGTGACCTTTTTACTTAGTGGGGTTTCAGTGCTTGCATGGGTACTGAAACCCCACTTTTTTCGCACCCAACCACAAGATTTGCATTACTTGCTAGACGTGTGGTACACTAAATTTCGTCGGGTTTCCTGAAAGGGGGATTCGGCAAACTTATTCACTTTTATTCACTTAACTTCAACTCTAAAAGGAGTCTTACCTATCATGTCTATTTCCCGTCGCTCTCTGATTGTTGGCGCTACCGCTGGCGGCGCACTGCTTGCACTGAACGCACCTGCCGCAAATGCACGCAACCGCTTCGTTGCCGCCACCGTGGAGCCCACCATCAAGAAGGTTGCAACCCCTGCGGTTGGTCACACCATCAAGCGAGGCAATAGCACTACGTCGCTCTCTGCAATTAATTCTGTTACCGTTTCCCCGTGGAACAATATTGTTACTCCCGGTTATGGTGACTATAATGCAAATGGCGACACTTACGGCACTAGTCGAGTCTGCCTCTCTAGCTTTGACGCAAACGGCAACTCTCTGATGCAGTTTAAGCCTGCTGGTTCCGAGGCTGTTACTGCACAGTATGCGGCTGGACGTATCTATGTACCGCTTACTGACCCTTCTCAGCCCGCAAACTTCCGCGACCTGTGGAACCGCACCGCTGTATGGGAGTCGGATACTACCGGCAAGAACTGGACTCTTCGCGACATTCGTGACCCGCAGGGTCGCCCGTATAAGGCAGAGCATGTCTGGGACATTTGCTCTGCACCGGGCACTAATGAAACCCTGTTTATCAGCATTAGTTCTCACAAGGACACTATTCATGGTCTTGCGTATGAAGAGGGTGTAGTTCTGATGGGCGACTTCGAGGGCGGCTTCGTCCCGGCGTACATCTCCTCTGCACCGAACCAGTCTGTGCGCTTGCTTCCGACTGCTAAGCAGAAGGCTCAGGGCGGCAACATTGTTGTTCGCGCTACCCGCAATGTCCGAGGTCAGGGTAAGGAGGATGTTCTCATTATTCTGACTGATGGCGACGGCACTAAGCTCCAGGCTGTTCGTGATGACGGCTTCTCCCGCTCGAATGTAACCAACCCCAATGTCTACTCCGATGAGCATGGGTATGACCACAACTGGACTGTGAGTGATGTATTCACTTCCCCTGCAACTGTGCTTCCGTCCGATGTTCACGAGTTCGCTAATGGTTGGCGTTTCGAACCGGGCGACATGAAGTCTGACCGCAACGTTCGCGGCATTCAGGGTTACCTGCGCCACCGAGACAAGTCTAAGGGGTTTGACCTTGCTATCCCGAATGAGGAGAATCCTGAAAAGGATATGGGTGTCCTGCATACCTATATGTCTTCTAACTCTGAGGTGTGGCACGCCATCCGTTCCCAGTTTGGTGACCTGACCATCATCAACACCCAGAGCCAGCTGGTGTGGCACGTCAATAAGGGCGACTTCAAGCGCTACAAGACTGCTGACACTAACGATAAGCTCCGCAATGAGCTGTTGAAGGTGTCTGGTGATAGTTTCGGTGTTATTCTGAGTGGCAATTCCGGTAACCCTAAGCTGGTCTTCGGCACCACTGACGGTTACCTGCTTTACATTGACGGTCTTCTTCCTTACGCTGAGGCGAAGGACATGAAGCGTCGCGCTGGCACCGATAAGCGATTCAGTGACGATTACGAGTACGAGACTTATAAGTATGGCATGAATTTTGCCGAGTATCGTAAGCGTGACATGGCGGACATTGCTGAGGCGCGCCGCCTGAACAAGGCTCAGGGATTGCGCCCTCGAACCTACTACAAGCGAATCGCTGACTAATAACCTGTAACAGGTGAACGTATGGCGGGCTAATCTTGGTTACTTCCAGGTTAGCCCGCCATACGTTATACTAAAAATATTCAACATCAATATATTTGAAAGGATTGTCTTATGACTGAAAGTCTCAATGAGGGTGTCACCTCGCTACCCGCACAGCCCGCTGAGGCATCACGTAACGTAGATACCCAGGCGGAAGCCACGGAAGGACACGATAGCCCTTCTACGGGGCTACTGAGGCTTTTAGGGTACGGCATTACGACAGTGACTCTCGCTTTCCTGCTCAGTAATGCTTTGGTCTGGGTTCTTAGCAAACCGATTTCTAGCCTTAACCTACCTGTGGGTAGCCATCATGTCTTTTCGATGGTTTACAGTGTCGCAATTATTCTTGTAACTTTTGGTATTGCGAAAGCAGTTTCAGCTAGAATGGGCGTGAGGCTTTGGTCTGTACTATTGGGTGTTTTTAACCCTGCGCACGCATATAAGTATTTGTTGAGTGGCGTGATTGGTGCTGTGGCGCTTATGGCTATCAGTGTTGGTTCTGCCGTCTTTCTGGGTGGCAGGTCTGCGGCTGAGGCTGTGGCACCCTATCAGGTGATGAATCTACCGACTTTGGCGGCGTATTTTGGGTTTACTGTCGCACTTGCCCCCATTGCTGAGGAGATGCTTTTTCGAGGCGTGTTAATGTCTGCCGTTCGCAACAGTGTTGTCCCTGGCGCTAAGGTTCTCATGGTCGGCATTTCGGCATTTGGATTCATGTTTTACCATGTGGCGGGTGCGCTTATTTCAGCAGTCAATCTAGCTGTAGCATCCGGCTCCTTTGAGGTGCTAACAACTACTGTAGTGGCGCTACTGCCTCAGATTATTATGTACCTACTTTCTGGTGTAGCATTATGTGTACTTGCCTTGAAGACGCAGAACATTTACGCTTCCTGGCTCGCCCATGCTGTCTACAACATGGCTTTGTTGTACGGGTTGAATAGTGTTCTTATCGGGTGGGTTGCCGGTTAAGGTTGCGCCGCTATACTTTAAGTGGTACAATTTTTATTGCTTTCAAGGTTTAACGCCTTGTGGAGCCGACTTTTATGTAGCAGTTTCGCACATAGAAGTCGGCTTCGCTTTTTGTTAAGCCAGGTGTGTTGGCTGAACTCCCAAAGCACCTCTGGATTCCTTGAAGGGTTTACCATCTGGGAGGCGGAAGACCCATTTTTGGGTTCGCGTTACATCAATCAGGTACGATTCAGATACGAATGGTGTAATGCAAACCCTTGAGGCGAAGACTTTCTCACCTGTAAGGTGGGGAGTTAGGCAAGCATCTGACATGCCAAGCCTGACAGCTAATTTCGTAAGCCACTGACAGATATTCCCTACAGAAAGTTACTTCCCTATTATGGGTAAGAAGAATTTTTACACTAAGATTGCTCTGACCACTCCGATTATTGCCGTGCTGATTGCGCCTTCGGCGGCTTACGCTGACACTGCAAGCAAGCCGGTTGAGCAGGTTCCAGCAACTTTTACGGCACCTGCCTCCACGGGCTCTTATTACGACCTTGTGGATGTCAATAACACTAAAGTAGTTGAACTCAGCAATGAAGAGCGTGTGGCTCTTAGGAATGTTTACCTTGATGCGGGTGACGTGAGCATCGACGTTGCATCTTTGAATAACTTGCAGAATGAGGCGGCACGTAAGGCGCAGGCTCGCAGTAAGGCAATGGATAAGGTTCTGACTGCGATTGATGACACCCGCAACGAGCTTGCGGCTAAGGCTGATGCTGAGAAGAAGGCAGAGGAAGAAGCCGCCAAGGTAGCTAAGGCTAAGGAAGAAGCTGAGAAGAAGCAGGCTGAGGAGCTTGCGGCTAAGGCTAAGGAAGAGTTGAAGGCATCCAATGATGCTACTTCCCCCACTAGCCTGAATGCGACTAACGAGGCAACTACTGTTGCAGTGCAGTCTGACTCTCAGCAGGCGTACACGCCAAGTTCTTCGGTCGCTTCCAACAATAACGCCGCAACCACTGTTACCCCTACTGCTATTAGCGGTAATGGAACCTATGCATCTAACTTTGATGTTCGCGTAGCAGATACCGCTTCGAAGACTGCTACCGCATCGGTCAATACCTCTAACTTGGATGCTACCCGTGCTGGTATCGTAAATACCGCAAAGACCGGCATTGGTGGCGCATATATTTGGGGCGGTAAGACGTTCCGTGCATGGGACTGCTCCGGCTTTGTTTCTTGGGTTTACGCACAGCACGGCATTAAGCTCACCGCCTACACCTACGCAATGGCTGGTGAACTTAAGGTGACTAACTCTCCGAAGCCTGGCGACATTGTGTTCCAGAATGGTTACAGCCATGTTGGTATCTACATCGGTGACGGTAAGATGATTTCTGCGTTGAATCCGTCTGAGGGCACCATCGTCCACTCTACTTCCATCATGTCTGTAGATGGGTACTACACTGCCCTCTAAGGCTTGCAAAAGTCATATGCATATGGTAAACTATGATGCATAGAGGATGTTCATCAGGTAATCCTTCTATTGAACCTGTAAATTTTGTAACTACAACTAGCAGTGACTCGCCCGGCTGTGATTACTAATTGAGGTTTCGTAAATATAGTTAAGCCCCGCAAGTACTGAATCTTGCGGGGCTTAACTGTGTGCTTTCTGAAACAAGCCCCTAAAAACAGATGGACATCAAAGCACATCATGCGATATGTTGTAAGTGTCACATCGGTTATTTATTTGAAAGGCATGTGGTGCCATTATGGGTTTCGTTTACCCTGTCACTGATTCTCCCGCTTACGAGTATGGGCTTGTTGCCACCCCGAAAGGTGAGACTGTCCCTGCGCTTGTGGATGGCTCTACGGTCTGGGTTCTCAATGTTGAGAATGGATTGATTAGCCTCACCGATATTGGTGCTGGCGCATTGTCTGGGACGGACATCTCGCATGGTGTTTTCCAGCGTGAGACGGACTATAGGACGTGGGTTCTGGATGCCGCTGAGTATATCGCTAAGGTTGCCCATGAGGGCATGGTTGATGCCGGAGGGAATGACTACTACGGTGGGCATGTAATTAATGTGGCTATGCAGGTCAGTGAGGACACTCACGGCAATGAATTTGCAGTAGCGGTAGCATATTTGCATGATGTTCTTGAGCAGACTAAGGTCACCGCACATGAGTTGCGTAAGGTTATGCCTGAGGAAGTGTTAGACGCTGTTGTTGCTTTGACTCATGGTGAGCATGAAGATTCATACCGCCTATACCTTTCCCGCGTCACAAAGAATCCTTTGGCGGCACTTGTGAAGCGTGCAGAGGTTGAAGATAACCGTGACGTTACTCGCCTACGTGAAGTTACTGATAAGGCGGCATGGGAGTTGCTGAAATATGACTTTGCGGCGCGCTACCTAGACGATAAGTTGAAGAAAACTTCTATCTAAAATCCGCTTCCCATTCTAACCCTATTTGGGTTATTGTGGGTTCTGCATAGTTGGACTAGGGCATCTGAAAGGTATAATTAACCTTTTAATTCAACTTGTACAAAATTGTATGTTCCTGCCGTCTCTTGTTGCAAAATTTGACGGCGTACTTCTACTATAAGTACAGGCTCAGAATAACCCGACGTAGTTACACGCTGTGTTATTCTGAGTCATAATCGAATCAGTGCTGAGGCGTAGTTATTGCTACCAGTGCCCTGTGGGACAGTTAAATCCATCCACCGTCCAGGTTGCGGTATATCCGTGACCGCCCCATATTTTTTGACGAGATGCAGATTTAGCCCATCTTCACAAGGGTGCCAAAACTGGAAGCAAGGATTAGCCCTAGCTACTTGGTTTGGTTGCATGTAACCCTAAGCTTATGGCGAGGGGGTAGAGGTATCGTAGGGTGCCTATAACAGATGCAAATCTGTTATAAATTAAATGCAACGGATAGTTGTTTTTGCAACAATTCGATACACCATTTAAACCTATGTCCGCTATTAGTTCTGCTATGTATTTTATGACCGTGAAGCACCTGAAATTTGTAGGGCGGCTTCACCGCCGGGGCGTTGATGCACCAAAGAACGCTCAGCGTCCCGGCAATTGTTCTGTAACCTATCATTGGAGACAACCCTAATGGCTAAGACTACCTCAAAGAAGGTACTAACCGCACTTCCCATGCTTGCGCTTGCCGCTGTGCCTACGGTACAGGGCATTGCCCCCGCTTTCGCGGCTGAGGCAACCACCGCAACTACCACTTTGAATGGCAACCTTGCAGGTGCTTCACTTAAGGTTACCGGCGGTGAGGGTGAAGTTCAGACCCTTACCAATGGTCGCACCGGAGTGTCCCGCCAGGTGACCCTCACTATTCCGAACCTTGACGGCGCGCTTAAGGCGGGGCAGACTACTGACGTTGAGCTTCTTCCTACCCTGGCATCAGGGTCTGAGGGTAAGAGTAACCCCAACAATCTTCTCTTTAGGACGAAGATGACCGAGGTTACTGACGCAAGCGGCAAGGTAATCGGTACCCTGTCCAACCACCCTACCAATAGCCGTATTGTCCGCATTACTTGGAACAATGCAATTACTGAGAATCCCCGTGACATCAGTGCCAACTTCACGGCAGTGATTGACCCTCTGAATGACGAGAAGGTTCTCAAGACCTATAACTTGCAGTACAAGGCAACTGGTGTCGGCACCATTGATGGTGGTCAGATTAAGCTGAACCCCGCCGCATCTAACGTAAACTTCATTCCGCCTGGAGGTGTTTGGTACGGCGGTCAGGGTGTCGCAAAGTGCGGTGTTCCTGATGCGTTCCTGAAGGGTCAGACCGTCCCGAACGGTGTGGTCAAGGGCGGCACCTACGAAATTGAGTTGGTTATCAACCCTACCAAGCAACAGTTCCGCATTGGTCAGGGCGAGGCGGATGATTACCTCAAGAAAAACCCTAACTTCGTTGTAACTCCTACAATTCCTACTAAGGAAATTAACGGTCGCTTCTACTACCTTGAAGGCGAAGAACTTATCGAGTGGGGTAAGCAGAACCCTGAGTTGCGTAAGTATTTCACGCCTATTACCCCTGACGCAAAGAAGATTCAAGCTTGGCTCGATGGAGACTGGAGCAAGGTAGACCCCGACGTTAGGGTTCGTGCGGCAACAGGTAGCTTCACCAACACTGTTCGTGATGAGCTGAAAGAGCGCGGCATTACTGAGCCTCTGGTCACTATCGACTTCGAGAAGTCCACCCCCGGCAAGCTTGTACTCAAGCACAAGGCTCTGTACGACGGTATGTCGTTCTGGTTCTCCACCACCTCGCCCGACGTCAGCAAGGTTGTTGAGGTTGAGCCTGACTGGAAGGTGAAGGATTACGGTCCCGGTATTGATTCTGAGGGTAAGCGTTGCGGTGACGTACAGCTGACTGCTGAGGCAATCCGCAATAAGGAGACGACTTTCACCTTTGAGAGCCGTACCTACCGCACTGACGTTGCAGGTCGCCCGCAGACTGGTTTTAGTCCTGCATGGGGTGGTTACAGCTACGAGGACGGCTCCGCTGAGGCTTACGCATTGCCAAAGGATGGTAACGAGCAGAAGTCGGGCGCTTACGGTGTCCCGCTGACTGCTGACCTGATGGAGAACTCTTCCACGGTTAAGCCTTACACTCTTGATAAGTCTAAGACTGTCTTCTCTACCACTGAGGGCGCAACCATCTCTGATAATGGCAAGAAGATTGTCATCCCCGGCAAGGCAACCATCACTCTAGACAGTAACGGTGTCGCTACCGCCGTTCCCGAGAAGGGCTTCAGTGGCACCGTTACTGTGAACTACAACATCTTCGACAGCGGTAAGGCGACCACCAAGGTACCTTCTAACGCTACCTTCACGTGGGCGAAGCAGTCTAGCCTGGCTGTTTCACCGGCGGAGAAGACTGTTCTGGTGAATAGCGAGAAGTCGCATACTCTTGACCCGCTGGCTACTGCTAAGGTTGAGGGTAGCACCATTGACGCTTCTACTTTGAAGCTTGGTGCTGGTGACGGTGCTACTTCTTACAAGTTCGGTGATTCTGGTGTGACTGCTAAGGTTGTGGACGGCAAGGTTGTATTCGAGCACCCGCAGGATATTGTTGGTGACTTCACTGTCCGCTACACCGTCTCTACTGCTGATGGTAAGCAGGCTGAATCTACTGCCACCTTGCACATTCAGCCCGTGAACACCGCGATTGGTATCGTTACTAAGATTAATGGTGATGACGCTAACACTCAGCCGGTGAAGTTGAAGGTTGGTGAGAACGGTGGCGCTACCGGCAAGGTCACCGTTGAGGTAACTAACACCACTAATTCTGCGGCTACTTTGAACGCAGACACTTTGGTGGTTGCTAATGCGGCTGGCACTAAGGTTACTTTGCCTGCTGGATTCACTCTGGCTCCAGGGGAGACGAAGACCGTTTACACTGGTGACGTTGTAGTTCCTTCCGGTAAGTCTGTAGACGTTGAGTATAAGGCAACTCAGACAGCTAACATTTTCAAGCGTTGGGATGGTACTAAGGTTTCCGGTACGGTTGGTTCTGCGCAGACTGTGAGCGACCCTGCTAAGGCTACTGCTGAGGTTGTTTCTGAGGTTCCGGGTAACCCTCCTGTGGTTGCGGATAACCCTGAGGCTACTTACACTGAGCCGAAGGCTTCTGATGACAGCTACACCATCACTACTGATGAGACTGTCCTAGAGGGCGTTCTGAGCAACGACAAGGGCGGTTCCATTAACGGTGTTGATGACCCGCTGGATGCGAAGACTATTCGCTTCCAGGCTGAGGATGGTTCGTGGGTTACTTCTCGAACCTTCGAGGGTAAGGGCACCTACACTGTTGATGAGAATGGTGTTGTGAAGTTCCTCCGTGTGGCTGGTTACACTGGTGAGCTTCCTGAGGTTACTTACCAGGTTTCCACGGTTTCAGGTTTGAGCGCTCAGGCTGTGATTCGTCTTGAGCACAAGGTTGAGCCGGTGACTCCTGAGGCTCCTAAGCCTGAGGAGCCGAAGGTTGAGAAGCCTGCTGAGCCTGTGAAGCAGGTGGAGGCTAAGACTGGTCGTGACACTGGTAATGGTGTTGCTGGTCAGGCTGGCTTGTTTGCCGCTATTGGTGCTGGTCTTGGGGCTTTGTTCCTGGGTAAGCGCCGTAAGGGTGAGCAGGAGTAAGTTTCTTCTGTCGTGACAGGTAATCCTGTTTAATGTTGCGGGTGTCCCGTGTTCCTAACTTTGTTGGGGGTGCGGGACACCCGCTTTTTCATGTCGTGGTTGAAGGTTTTCTGCTATACCTCTTCTTGTAAGCTTTGTTATTTACATCACACCCGCTATTATTTGTTGGCGGGTGTGGGAAGAGAGTTTTTGTATGGCGAAAATTTCTAAGCGTAAGGCTGGGGCTACCGCGTTGGCTGTGTCAATGCTGACTGGTACAGCGGTGGCTAATGCGGCTAATATTGTGCCGAAGAATCCGGTTCCTGCTGGTTCGTGTCTCACGAGCCAGTATCAGCCTGGGTTAGGTTGCCCCGATTGGGCTGATGAGTTTGATGGGACAGAGGTCAATAAGGATTTCTGGAACGTTTATAATGGGTATTCTGAGGTGAATCAAGACCCTTATGGTAGGTACACTAAGGATGCTGTCACCGTAAGGGATGGTAAGCTTCATTTAACGACCAAGGTTGGTGCTAACGGGCAGAAAGGTGAATCTACTGAGATGAGTACCAACAACAAGGCGGCATTTGAAGACGGATACTGGGAATTTAAAGTATCTAGCTATTCAGGCTTTGGGCATGTCGGTGGATACTTGTACGGGAACGGCAATGTCGCTGGGCCTCAGCAGGGAGAAATTGACGGCTACGAGGCATTCGGTAGCACCGACAAGAATACTCGCAATGAAGCAGGCAAGAAGGAAAAATTTGACCAGTCGAACAAGAACCAGAGCATTATCCATTACAGCCAGAACGCCATTGACGCTCAGACTGGTAAGAAGGTAACTCACGGTAAGGCTACTTGGTTCCCAAATAAGCCTGTTGGTGAACCTGTTGTTGTTGGTATCCTAAAGACTGCTGATGGTGTGAAGATTTTTCGTGACGGCGTTTTGGTTCAAGAGATGAAGTCTAGCGACCCGAACTACGCCAAGACGTTCCCTGCCGGTCAGCCACTTAACACGACATTGACTGCGCGTGTATCCAACGTATATTGGGGATTGCAGAGCAACCCCACTGGTGGCATTTCTTTTGACTATGTGCGACACTACCCTCTAGTCACCGTTTCTCCCTCACCGTCCGCATCACCCGCGACTACCACTGAGGCACCCAAGCCAGTAGAGACAGTGAAGCCAACTATTGAGGCATCTACCTCACCCGCAACACCTGAGCCTTCTCCAACGCCTCCTAGCCCGGTAGAGACTACAGCTATTCCAAGCGCTTCTCCCACCCCCGCGGTTAGCGTTACGCCCACCGTGGAGCCTCAACCTACGGAAAGCCCGGTAGCACCTTCTGCGACTCCGACGGTTGAGCCTAAGCCTACGACGGAAGTTGTAGTGCCTGAGCCGACTATTGATGCACCTAAGCCGGTAGAGGCTACGGCTGTTCCAACCGCTTCGCCTGAGGCAACTCCTACCGAGGATACACCTAAACCTATTGAGCCAACACCTTCGGCTACAGCAACTTCACCCTCACCTGTTGTGACGGCAACACCATCTTCCGAGTCTACAGCGAAGCCTTCCGCTGAGCCTTCCCCATCTGAGACACCCCTTTCACCATCACCTAGCGCGAGCGAAAGTGCATCTCCTTCTCCCGTGAGGGAGACTGCTACAGCTGAGGTGACCATCCCAAGTTCCCCTAGCGCGTCTAGTAGTGAAAAATCTAGTAATGATTTGGTGCCCAAACCCAGTGTGTCACCGTCCCAGCAGGCATCAGCTTCGCCTTCTACCGAAGGTGTTGATGCGTCACCCGAGGGAGATGATGCTTTGAAGAATAAGAGTGGTGATAGGGTTGTTGATTCCAGTAACCCCTCTAGCATTAAAGGAAGTGATACTTTGTCTACTCCAAACGATTCGGTAAGTAAGCCTAAACAGCCTGTGGTTGCGCAGACTGGTCATGATGCTAAATCTGGTGGTTGGGTGACAGCTGGTATCGCGGCAATTGTTGTTGGTGTTATTGCTGTTGCCGGGTGGTTCCTTTTGTTCAAGTCGCGTAACGGTAACGATGGTCAGGAATAAGTAATTTAGTTTTTGTATTTTGTAGGCGGTGTGAGAGTAATTCTGCTCTCGCACCGCCTACAACTTTCACTGTGAGTAAGATAGAATTATTTGTACGGTTTTTATTTTAAGGAGATTTGGTTGAATACTCAGAACCCCGTTATTCATATTGTTGCTCATATAAGTGAAGATAGGCGACGTGTTGGCTTCTTGCCTGTCGCAGGCGGGTCACTTGATGCGTTGAGCGTCCCTGTCGTTCAGTCTGTTTTTACGGGTAAGTCCATTCCTGATGGTCAGCCTACCATCATTGAGGTTATTGATGAGTTACGTGATTGCGGGTATGGACATGCTGATTTTGTGCTTGTTGCTTGGGATGCTCAGCGCATCCTAACTGAGACTAAGCGCGCGATTCCTGCTTTAGTGGCGCTGGTTGGCGGCAAAGTCGTTGAGATGGAGTCTCTGGCTTTAGCTTTTGCGGGGTTGCCGTCAGACTCGCCGTATCGTTTCATTCGTCCTGATGGCGGGTTGGCGCTAGTTGATGCTGTGCAAGATGTCTATTCTTTGTACAAGGACAACATTATGAACCTTGCCACTTCTTACGATGCCATGCGCACTAGCGAGAATATTGGAAAAGGGAAAGGGTTTGACAACGGAACGTTGAGGTCGCCAGCTTTGCTGGGTGTTGGCGGCAAGAAAACAGCGGGTAAGGACACATTTGCTGGTCTTCTTGGAGATGGCTGGGAGGTTATTGGCATGTCTGACCCCTTGTATGAAGTGTTGCTTGAGCTTAATCCTAAGATTGCGTATGAGGAAGATGGTGGTACCGCTAATATCGTGCATCTTTCCAATTATCTGCATAATGTGTGTGGTGGTGATTGGACTTTGGCTAAGCGGAACTCTGATGTTCGAGAAATGCTACAGAGGCTAGGTACAAATGTTGTGCGGAATATGGTTGATGAGGATGCTTGGGTGGACATGATGGCTGTCCGTGTCTTGCAACTTCACTCTGAGGGGAAGAA
>SKEH01000336.1_pt1 | contig 30337 bp, 26 predicted proteins | sample 4826571 | NCBI WGS metagenome assembly SKEH01 (sample SAMN11008814, study PRJNA524170) | human gut metagenome | biome: Human fecal sample; material: Feces; isolation source: fecal sample from pouch patient p29 | host: Homo sapiens | place: Israel: Tel-Aviv | collected 2016-09-14 | reverse complement strand
TCATATATCCTACTGCAAATATATAACTATCTTGTGATTTCCCATAAATTTTCACTAACTCCCTTTTATTAAGGTAGTTATTCCAATCTTTTTTGTTGATTATCATGCAAAATCTCCTTTATTTGCTATGCTTCAAGTTTTTTTCTTTTCAGGTTTACATTTCCTAGATTGCCCATATTGATATCTGTTTTTGTTCGCCTTAGACTGATGGATTTTATAATCTTTAAATACAAAGTAACAAGAATGGTAGTGTTGTCCTGGCTTTATAACCATTACAGTTATAACACTTGCTGGCTTTGCCTAAAATAGTTTAACCCATTTTGAGCTAATTTCAGAAAATTCGAGAAAACAAAAATGCCTTTATACCAGCGTTTAAACCATCTGACATAAAGGCAAAATCTCATTTATCGGGAAAACAGGATTTGAACCTGCGACCTCTACGTCCCGAACGTAGCGCTCTACCAAGCTGAGCTATTTCCCGGTTAACAAAAAAACTCACCAAAGCGGTGAGTTTTTTCTGTTTCTCTTGGAGCGGAAGACGGGATTCGAACCCGCGACCCCCACCATGGCAAGGTGATGTTCTACCACTGAACTACTTCCGCAAGAACAAATATTATTATAGCAAATCAGTTATCTTTTTCAACCCCTTTTTTTAAAAAAATCACCAAAAAATCTCCGATTATTATATAATTATAGCTAAAATACACTTATAGATTTAAAGGAAAAATTATGCAAAATGAATTGGAGAAATTAGTTGATCTGCCAGAGGGAAAGCTCGTTTTTACTAATGAGCAGATTCAATTCTTATTAGACAATATTGGCAATTTGAATCCACATATTAGAGATAACCTTGTCTACACCCTCTTTGCACGTGGCTTTTCAGAAAATGCATTTAAACAAAAACAGATTCAGATAATTATCGACAGTTTTATTCAGAACAGAGGTCTTTTTAGACAAATTAATCAACCAGAAAACGATGCCGTTTTTCTAAGAACTTTCAGTGCCTTACTTGGCGCACTCATTTTAGAATCAGATAATGACAAGCCAATCTTAACAGATAGTGAACGTCAATTACTTTTTGACTGGAGCATTAGGTATCTAAAAGAAGAAAAAGATTTTCGTGGCTATGTGACAAACAAAGGTTGGGCACACAGTGTCGCGCATGGAAGTGATTTTCTGGGTGCTACTTTGAGTCACCATGATTTCAAGCCTAAGAGTGTAAGTGCAATATTTGAAGTAATTACGAGTATTTTCCAAAATTTAAAAAGTCCATTTGTTGATGATGAAGAACAGCGAATAGCATTTGCTTTTTTTCAAGGCGTTCATTTCCAAAAGATAGCTTCAGCCGACTTTAATTCATTTGTTGACGACTTCGATAAGAAAATTTATCAGCAGCTTTTACATGATGATCGTGCTAACTGGTATTGCTTGAGTTCGTGGTTTAGGTTATTACAAAATTGGTATTTTTATTTTTCTACCAATAAGGAAGTTCAAGATAATCTACTTTCGAAAATAACTGCCTACAACGAAAAAATGGGTTTTACATTGTAGGCAAACTAAAAAAGAATCCTTAAAGAAGGATTCTTTTTTAGTAGTGTCATTAGCTAGCATATTATAGTGCTAGCAAAACGATTATTTATTATTTTCTTTTTTCTTCATGTCTTCTTCGACTTCGCGCTCAATATCTTCAATTCTCTCTGGACGCATTGTTGGGAATAGTAAAACATCCCTAATTGCAGGCGCATCAGTCAAAAGCATTACAAGACGGTCAATTCCGATTCCCAATCCACCTGTTGGTGGCATACCATATTCCATAGCACGTAAGTAATCTTCATCGATCATATCAGCTTCATCATTTCCAGCTTCACGTTCTGCCATTTGCGCTTCAAAACGCTCACGTTGGTCATCTGGGTCGTTTAGTTCTGAAAAGGCGTTACCATACTCTTCACCCATGATGTAAATTTCAAAACGATCAGTAAAGCGTGGATCATCAGCGTTCTTCTTAGCAAGTGGTGAAATTTCAACTGGATGACCATATACAAAGGTTGGGTCAACAATTGTTTCTTCACAGTACTTTTCAAAGAAGGCATTGATAATATGACCAACCTTCCAAAAGCTTTCAACTTTAATATCATGGTCTTCAGCAATTTTGGTTGCTTCTTCAACGCTCATATCTTGCCAGAAATCAACACCGGTCTTTTCCTTAATTAAGTCAACCATATGTACACGACGGAATGGTTTACCTAAGTCAATTTCAGTGCCTTGGTATGTGACTTTACCGTCATCAGTAACAACATTTGCGGCAGCACGAATAATTCCTTCTGCTTCATCCATGACATCATGGAAGTCCCAATATGCGGCATAAGTTTCAAGCTCAGTAAATTCAGGGTTATGATGGGTATCAAGACCTTCGTTTCTGAAAACTCGGCCAATTTCATAAACGCGTTCCATATCACCAACAATTAAACGCTTCAGAGGTAACTCCAAAGCAATTCTCATGTAAAGGTCAATATCAAGGGCGTTGTGGTGAGAAATAAATGGACGTGCTTCTGCACCACCAGGGATGTTGTGCAAAACTGGTGTTTCAACTTCCAAAAAGTCCTTGTTGTTTAAGAAGTCGCGAATTGCTTGGATAATCTTAGTCCGATTAACAAAGCGCTCATAACTTTCATGATTAGTAATTAAGTCAAGGTAACGTTGGCGATAAATTTGTTCAACATCCTTTAAACCATGATACTTATCAGGAAGTGGACGCAAGGCCTTAGATAAGAAGGTTACATGAGTTGCACGAATTGTTAATTCGCCAGTATCAGTTTTCATGACTTCGCCGTTAATTCCTAAGAAGTCACCAATATCTGATTTTTTGAAAATTTGGTAGTTTTCTTCACCAACAATATCCTTACGAACATAAATCTGGATTTTGCCAGTGCGATCATATAAGTCAGCAAAGCCAACTTTACCCTTGCCTCTTTTAGCGAGCATTCTACCAGCAACTTTGGTTTTAGGTAACTCACTGTTTAATTCGTCCTTGTCTTCTTTAGTGTACTTCTCATTTAAAGTACGAGCCAAATCTTGACGGTCGAATTTTCTCATGCCAAATGGTTCAATTCCGTTTTCACGAAGTTCTTCCATCTTTTGGCGACGAACGATTAATTGGTCATTCATTTCACTTTTAGCCAATTATTTTTCCTCCATTATCTTTCACTTTAATTTCTTGCGACCTTTTGTGCCTGTCTCTTTTCATACTCATCAACAAAATTGTCAAGTAAATCGTAGACTTCTTGTGCAGTCCAAACTTCATTTATTTTAGCACGAGTCCGTGCTGAACGGGGAATTCCTTTTAAATAATATGCAGCTTGTTGGCGAAATTCCGGCACAGCAATCTTTTCACCTTTAAGCTCAACTAAGCCTTGGAGTTGATGCTCAGCAGTCGCTACACGTTCACGAACTGTTTGAGGCGGTAATTTTTCACCTGTTTCCAAGTAATGGACCATATCTTTGACCATCCAAGGATTACCCAAAGCAGCCCGGCCAATCATGACACCAGTACATCCAATTTCATCTAATGCCTTTTGGGCAAGCTCTGGCGTAGCAATATCACCATTAGCCAAAAATGGAATATCAAGCACTTGAGCGACATCATGAAGCGTTTCCCAGTCCGCTTCACCAGCATACATCTGCTTACGGGTTCGACCATGCATTGCAATCATACTTGCACCAGCTTCTTGTGCAGCCAGAGCATTCTCAACTGCAAAAATATGTTTTCGATCCCAGCCAATCCGCATCTTAACTGAAACGGGTTTAGAAACATTTTGAACTACCTTATGAACCATTTGGTAGATCTTATTTGAGTCCAAAAGCCATTTTGACCCTGCATCAGTCTTAGTAATTTTAGGAACGGGGCAACCCATATTAATATCAATGATATCAGCATCAGTATGTTGATCGATATACTGTGCCCCTTCAAGAAGAGTCTCCTCTGTCCCACCAAAGATTTGAATACTCATGGGGTGCTCACGCGGATCCACATTCATCATTGACATTGTCTTTTTATTACGATAAATAATTCCGTGATCGGAAATCATTTCGCACACAACTAAGCCTGCACCAAATTCTTTACAAATCATTCGAAATGCAGAGTTTGATACTCCAGCCATTGGAGCAACAACAACCCGATTAGGGATGGTTATTTCGCGAATTTTCCAGCTATTATCCACCTAATCATCCTTTCAAATACCTTAACATCATAACAAAAAGGGCCTCATAAGCAAAACTTCAACCTTTTTATTAAGAAAAAAATTGTAGAAACTTATTCATCAGCTCTTTGGTTCAAGAAAGAAGTCACACGGAGCTGAACGGTTATAGTAACGCAAAAATGCTTTCTTGCTTGTATCATCCACAGAAATATTGGTTACAGCTGCATTTTGCATTTCACCAATTTTGGAAATTCCAGTGCTCTCCAAAATATTTTGGACTAATGAACGTGAAGCAGTCCCATGGAAAACTAATACTACAGATTCGTTTACGTGGTTATTTACGAGATCGTGCCAAAAGTCCATTAATCGATCAGCTAATTGACGATATGTTTCACCAGTACAATAATCACTATAGTTTTCAGTAAAATAGCCTAAATCATCAAAAGCTTGCGGATATTTTGCATGAATTTCAGCTGCAGGTTTACCATCCCAATTACCGTAGTTCATTTCCTTTAAGCGGTCATCGTAAATAATTTTATGCTTTCCTTGATCCAGTATTTCTGCAGTCTGTTTTGCACGGGTCAAAGGACTAGCATAAACATAATCGATTCGATCAATGTCAAAACTGTCACGTAAAGCTTCAGCCTGCTTAATTCCTGTTTCGTTTAATGGCAAGTTGGTACCCGAGCCGTTAATTGCAAGGGTTTTGTTAGTATCAGTTTGACCGTGACGAACGATATACACGTTTAGCATTAGTTACACTCCTTTAATTTCATTTAATTCAACTTCTTCATTATAATCAAAAATGCTAATTACCGCACCAAAATTTAATAATACGTGTGATTAATCTACAAATCTATTTCAACTTATTTTTTGGCTAAAATCGCCTTTAACTCATCTTCAGAAAAATCGTATTTTTCACCACAAAAGTTACAAGTCAATTCAGCACCATGATCTTTTTCAATCATTTCCTTTAACTGACCATTTTTCAGAGTTGTTAAAATGTTACCGTATTTTTCTTTTGAACAGTCACATTTGAATGCAACATCATCTTTTTCCAAAATCTTGCAGTCATCGCCCAAAATCTTCTTAGCCAATTCTTCAGGAGTCATGCCGTCTAAAAATGAACTGGAGAGTGCAGGTAAATTGTTAATCCGATCAATCGTTTGATCAATTAGACTATCACTGGCACCAGGCAATGCCTGAAGCATAAAGCCGCCTGCTGCGCCAATTGTGTTGTTTGGATTAACAAAAACGGAAAGACCAACAGCAGAAGGAATTTGCTCAGACTTAGTTAAATAGTAAGCAATATCTTCAGCGATTTCACCGGAAACAATCGGAACTTGACCAGTATAAGGTTCCTTTAGTCCTAAATCTTTAGTCACTTCAAGCCAACCTTTACCAACGGCCTTTTTAACATCAATATGCCCATTTTCCTTAGGTGGCAAAGCAATATGAGGGTTTTTGACATAGCCCTTAACCGTCAAATCAGATTTGGCGGTTACAATTGTTGGTCCCACTGGACCATCACCTAATAGGCGGATCGTTAACTCTTCTTTGTCAGTTAGTTCAGCGCCTGCTAATAGAACACCAGCAATTAATGTTCTTCCCAAAACAGCAGAAGAAGCCGACCAAGTGTCATGCCTAGTTTGTGCTTCTTGAACTAAATCATGGGCATTAATTGTCAATAAACGTAAGTTTTTAGTTTTATCAATTGCTTTAATTAAATAATCGTTCATTTTAATTCTCCTAAAAAAATAGAGCCTTTAAACAGGCCCTATTAATTATTAATCTTGAGGATGATCATCAGATGAATGATCAGCTTTATCTTCTGTAGTCTGTGAAGAATTTTGTTCTTCTGGAAATTCAAGTTTCTCTGGATTTTCTGGATTACGCTTTTCAGTTTCCTGATTCTTTTGTAATGGAGATTCAGATTTTTCTTCTTCAGAAGCTTTTTCTTGTCCTTCTACACCAGTTTCATCAGAATTAGCAACTGCCTTTTGATTTTCTCTCTTTTCAGCAGCAGCCTTAGCTTCTTCATAAGTAGAAGCCTTAGATTCACTTGGGTATTCTTCAACTGTCTTTTCAGGCATTTTACCAGTAGTGTAAAGCGACATAATCTGCTTTTCATCTAGAGTTTCATACTTAAGCAATGCTTCCGCAATAATACGGTGCTTTTCACGGTTATTCTTAACGATTTCAACTGCTTGTTCATGGGCCTCGTCAAGAATTTGCTTGACAGCTTCATCAATTTTGGCAGAAGTTGCTTCACTATATGGTTTAAAGCCGTAAGGATTAGTTTCGCCCTCTTTTTCGAGTTCAACCATTCCTAGCGAATCAGTCATACCGTAGTTGACAACCATACTATGAGCAATTTGTGTTGCTTGTTCAAAGTCGTTGGAGGCACCAGTTGATTGGTCACCAACCACAACTTCTTCACCAGCACGTCCACCCATTAAGCCGACGATTTGCTCCATTAATTGCTTCTTAGTTAGTAAGAACTGATCATCCTTAGGTAGCATTAAGTTATATCCACCTGTACGACCGTGAGGAACAATTGTAACCTTACGAACTGTCCGTGAATCACTTAGAACCAAACCACAAATCGAGTGTCCTGCCTCATGGAAGGCAACTCTTTGACGTTCTTTCTTTGAGATCATGCTGTCACGCTTAGCTGGTCCAGCAATTACTCGATCTTCTGCTTCATCTAAGTCATTAGCAGTAATTTCATTGCCATTACGACGAGCAGCCAATAATGCAGCTTCGTTTAGTAAGTTAGCTAAATCAGCACCAACGAAACCTGGAGTTTGACGTGCAATTTCCTTTAAGTCAACATCATCTGCCAATGGCATGTTCTTGGCATGAACACGCAGGATAGCTTCACGACCACGAACGTCTGGCGAACCAACTAGAACTTTGCGGTCAAAACGACCAGGACGAAGCAAAGCTGGATCCAAAACATCAGAACGGTTAGTTGCGGCAATGACGATAACACCTTCGTTACCTTCAAAACCATCCATTTCAACTAACAATTGGTTCAAAGTTTGTTCACGTTCATCGTTACCGCCACCACTAGCATTACCGCCACGACGACGACCAATGGCATCAATTTCATCAATGAAAATGATACTTGGTGCGTTCTTCTTAGCATTAGTGAACAAGTCACGTACACGACTGGCACCAACACCGACGAACATTTCAACGAAGTCAGATCCCGAGATTGAGAAGAATGGTACGTTGGCTTCACCAGCAACAGCACGAGCAAGCAAAGTCTTACCAGTTCCCGGAGGACCCTCAAGTAAAACCCCAGACGGGATTTTCGCACCTAACTTGGTGAATTTGGCTGGATTCTTTAAAAATTCAACAACTTCAACAAGTTCCTGCTTTTCTTCTTCTTCACCGGCAACGTCTGAAAAACGAACCTTATTCTTCTTTGGATCTTCTGGCTTAACGTGAGAACGACCAAAGTTCATAATGCCGCCATTACCACCACGGCCGCCACCGCCACTACTTTGACTAATCATCATCCAAAGCATGACAATGAACAGAATAGTTGGCACCAGCATCACAATGGTTGAGATCCAGTTGCCAGACTGCGATTCGCCTTGAGTGGTCATTTTTGTGCCACTCTTTTCAGCTAAGTTCTGAACATTCGACACACTCGAATCATTTTGAAGCATAGTTGTTGAGAAACGCTTCACTTTTGATCCAGAGCTACCATTAAAGAAGTCAAGACTGTTACTTGATTGGCTTTTAGTATCTTGGGCCTCTTTGTAACTGCCTGATACAGTGTAAACACCGTTGGCAGGCTGAACGTTAAAGTTCTTTACCTTGCCGTCATTCAAATCTTTGACAAATTCCGAGTAGCTGATGTTCTCACTACCACCGGAATTATCGGTGCCGCCAAGTGCCCAGTTGATTCCTCCTAATAATAAAAGGAAAACAACTATATAGAACAAGCCATTTGAAAACAGCCGATTCCGGTTATTTTTCATAAAAATCCTCCACAAAAGTTCCTAGAGATATACGAATAAAAGTTTAACACATATTTCAGTATCACTCTATTATTTTAAAATTTCTTATCAAATATTGCCATATAGATAAAAATGACGTTTATTTTCTACCTTTTTTTGACTTGAATAAGTATCCTCAATGAAGACCACTTCGCTATCCGCAAGAATAGCCAAGCAATATGGCCGTAGCACATTAGGAATGCCGCTTTGAGCAAACTTTTTCTTACTTTTGACGTGTTGCCCATTCTTTAGACTAAGTTTAGCACCAGACTCAGTTGGTCCAGCATATATTCTAGCGCCTTCTGGAATGCTAAGCTTAGTAATCAAGTTGCCATTAGCATTCAATTTATCAGTAATGACAAATTCCCTACTGCCAAATTTAAACTTTTGTCCTAGTTCGACTTGCTGTTTTTGCTCAATGTCCGGCAATGGTTTTTCAATCAGATAAAAATAATCTTGATAAGACAACAATTCAAAATTGCCCAGATTATCATTAACGCGCACATGCCATGTTTTCCAAATAAAATTTTGCCAATACAGTATTTTCTGCTTTTCGGTCAGAGAAGCCAGATTTTCTTTTTTTAGCCGATAGAAAAAACCGAGATATTCACTGGGCTGCTCTATTTGCTCAAAGTCACCAGTAATTAGCGATGTCATTAAGTTCATTTGCTCGCTAAAACGCCAAGCGCTGCGCTTTATTTCTGGATTTTCAGCCTTCAAAAGTGGCACAATTTTATGTCTTATCCGATTACGTAAAGCGTCATCCTCATTATTGGTTTGATCAATCACAAAAGGAATTTGACGTTTCTCTACATAAGTTAATAACTCTGCCTTTTCAACTGTTAGCAGTGGTCGTAACAAAAGCTGGCCATTCATTTTGCTAACTGGCTGCAAACTGTTCATTTCACTTGGATTACCCGAACGGATAAATTTGAGTAAAATATTTTCCAGCAAATCATCACTGTGGTGTGCCGTTAACAAATAGTCGCCAGCCTTATTCTTCATTACTTCAGTCAAAAACTGATAGCGGACTTGGCGCGCAGCAGCTTCAATTCCTTTTTGCGGTTGCAACTGTTTCGACCATTTTCCAGTCACAACTTCAATTTGCTTTGTCTGACAATAACTACTGATTGCTCTATCCTCACAATTGGAATCAACACGCAATTGGTGATTAAAATGAGCCGCAATTAACTTAAAATGATATTGCCCCTTAGCTTCATTAACCATGTCAAGAAGTGCCATCGAATCTGGTCCGCCACTTGTCGCTACAACAAGTGTTTTACCTTCTAACGGCAAATTATTTGCTTTAAAGAAGTCATCAATCAGCATAATTGTTCAATTCTTGCTGCAATCTTTTGATTTCACGCTCAGAATCAGTGATTGTTTTGGTTAAAACAGTTAAAAACTGCTCTTTTTTTACATCAGAAAATTCGTTAGTATGGTCAATTAAATCCGGATCATTTAACCGCATTCTTGAAAGACCGATTTTACCTTTAAAATTATTAATTACAACTACACGAATAGAATCACCGATTTGATAGTTAGCACGTTCGCGCACCCAATTTTCGCCAAAATCACTGTGGTGAATGAGTCCCGACGTATGCTTAGGAAGGGTAACAAAAATACCCAAATCGGTGATGTTGTTAATTGTACCTGTAACACGTTGTCCTACTTGAAATTTCATCAATTATCATCTTTGCCCTCAGGTAAATTATAAATTGTCTCATTTGGTTTAGAATATAAAAACTTAAAGCGGACAAGCTTGGCCACGTAATCAGGATCTTTTAAGTCATCGCGCTTAGCTGTCAAAGCACGTTTTTGCTTATCGATTTGGCTGAGCGATTTTTTCTGGGTTTGAACTTGCTCATTGATGCGCTGTGTTTGTACACGCGTAACCGTAAGTTGAATACCTAAAAGTGCAAACAAGACTAAAAAGACGGCAATAATACGATTGCGCCGAATTCGGTGTACTTCTTTTTCCCGTTTTTCTTGCTTACGCTTTAGGCGCGCAATTCGCTCTTCTGGACTAAGCGAATTATAGATACGTGGTCCTTTCATAATTTTTGTCCTCTGTAATTCTAAAATACTATTTAATTATAACAAGACCATTCATAAAAGTCATTAAATAACAAAGTTATCATTCGATTAATTCATAAAGTTCACTGGCCTCTGCTTTTTTGGTTGTCTCGCGGATGTCACAAACTTTGGCCTTAACCTGTCTTGAGCCATAACCCACTTCAATAACGTCTCCAATTTTTACGTCATAACTTGACTTAACAACTTTGTCATTTACTTTAATTCGACCTTGATCTGCCATCTCCTTGGCCACGGGTCTTCTTTTAACTAATCTTGAAATTTTCAAAAATTTATCAATACGCATTTTTTACCTCGTTATCTTTGAATAATGTCACTTGCTGCTGTCATAAATGTCGTTAATTCATTAAAAAGTCGCCGATGATGGATATCCGCTGGTAAGTCTAATAAAACGACAAGGCGTTGTTGCGGTGACAAATTAATTTTAGCCTTGAACGAAACATGCTCGAGTGCCTTAAAAATGTTAGGCCCCTTCAGTTCTTTACTTGCACTATTATTAAATTCAACTTTCACCTGCTGCTTAATTTGGGTAATGTTAAGCACTTGCGCCAAATCAGCTTCAGCTTTTAGTTTTGAAATTGCCAACAGATTTTCAACAGGTTCGGGATAATCACCAAAGCGGTCAATTAATTCATCTTGAATTTGCTCAATGTCATCAGCATTAGCCGCTTTGATTTTCTTATAAAACTCAATCTTTTCTTCTTGATCCGCAATATAGCTTTCAGGAATATAGGCTTCCAGTCCAAGGTCAATCTCAGCGTTACTCTTATCGACCTTTTTCTTGCCTTTACGGCTTTTAATTGCATCAGAAAGCATTTGTGAATAAAGGTCGTACCCAACACTATCGATGAAACCGTGCTGCTGGGCGCCAAGCATATTGCCAGCCCCGCGAATCGACAGATCGCGCATGGCAATCTTAAAGCCTGATCCAAGTTCGGTGAAATCGCGAATTGCTTCTAACCGTTTCTCACCAATTTCTGTTAAGACTTTGTTTGGTTGATATAGGAAATAAGCGTAGGCAAGCCGCGCACTTCGTCCAATTCTACCACGTAGCTGGTAAAGTTGACTCAGGCCGTAATGATCTGCATTTTCGATAATCATTGTATTGACATTTGGCATGTCAATTCCCGTTTCAATAATTGTTGTGGTAACCAGAATGTCAAACTCACGGTTTAGAAAACGATAGAGAATATCCTCCATCATGTTCTTGCTCATTCGTCCGTGGACACTAATAATTCGTGCAGTTGGTATCAAGTCCTCCAGCTCACTTACAACATCATCAATGTCGTCAATTCGATTATGCAAATAAAAGACTTGCCCACCGCGTTGCATTTCACGCAAACAGGCATCTTTAACTACACTTGGAATTTGTTCCATCACATATGTTTGAATTGGATAACGATTGGATGGCGGAGTTTCCATAACAGATAAGTCACGCACACCAACCATTGACATATGCAAGGTTCTGGGAATTGGTGTGGCCGTTAAGGTTAAGACATCAATGTTAGCCTTCAATTCCTTAAGACGCTCTTTATGCTTAACGCCAAAGCGCTGCTCTTCGTCAACAATTAATAAGCCCAAGTCTTTAAACTGGACGTCTTTGGATAGCAATCGGTGCGTACCAACCACTAAATCAATTTTACCGCTTTTCAATCCCTCTGTGATTTTCTTTGATTCTGCTGCAGTCTGGAAGCGTGACAAAACCGCGTAGTTAACCGGGAAATTTTTGAACCGGTCTTGGATCGTTTCAAAGTGCTGTTGCGCCAAAATGGTAGTTGGTACTAAAAACGCTACCTGCTTATTGTCCTGTACTGCTTTAAAAGCCGCACGCAAAGCCACCTCAGTTTTACCAAAACCAACGTCACCCACAAGTAGACGATCCATTGGTTTGGGTTGTTCCATATCATGCTTAATTTCTTTAATTGAACGCAACTGGTCTGCTGTTTCAACGTAAGGAAACGAATCTTCAAACTCTCGTTGCAATTGATCATCCTTTGAAAAAGCAAAACCTTTTTCTGATTCACGCTTAGCGTAAAGGTCAATCAAGTCATCAGCAATATCCTCAACTTTAGCTGCAACCTTGCGCTTAGTTTTAGCCCATTCACTGCCACCCAGCTTATTAACATGAGGCGTCTTACCTTCCGAAGCCACATATTTTTGCACTAATTTCAATTGATCAGCTGGCACAAATAATTGATCACCATGCTGATAGGTAATTGTAATGTAGTCGCGCTTAACACCGTTGTTTTCTAGTGTTTTGATTCCTTCGAACCGACCAATACCATGATTAACGTGAACTACATAATCACCCGGTTTAAGCTCGTTATAATTGCGCAACCGTTGTGCGTTTTCCAAAGTCTTGACACGTCGACGGTGATGGCTCGTTTTATTAAACAGCTCATGCTCTGTCAGATAAACTAGGTTGTTTTTCGGTAATGTAAAGCCACTGGCAAAAGAGTCGACAATGATTTGTGTCTGTCCTTCAACAAGATCATCTTTAGCAACAATTGGAATCGACATGCCAAATTCAATCATTGTTTGGCTGATTTGGCGTGCTCGCTTTTGATTGTCAGCCTGCAAAATGACTGTTTGCTTATTTTTTTGATACGATTCAATTTCTGTTTTTATCAAAGGCATCTGACTGAAAAATTGTTGCGGCTCCCGTGTTTGCCAGTCAAATAACTGATCAAGCCGAATCCGTCCAATTGAACGTTGGAATAATGAAAAATAAAGGTGATGATGATCATCTTTAGTCCAAACACGATTAAAATCAGCTCTCAGTTCTTGACCAGGTAAAATTGCACCTGTTTTCAGTTCGTCATCAATAAAACCAGCATTTTGCTGATCAACTGTTTTAACAGCTTGATCAATTAGTGGCCAGTCATCGAGCATGATTAAGCCGTCTGCACTTAAATATTTGAGTAAGTTACTTGGCTTTTCGAGTAAAAAGTCAACCAAAAAAGCATAATTTGAGGGTAAAGTAGCACTATTTAGTTCATCCAGAGTTTGGGTAAAGTGATCCTTGACTGCTTCTTCTGGAGCAGGCGCATCCCCCATTGCCTTAGTTATTTTAGTCACAGCCCGTTGAAAGTCTGCCTCCGTAAAAACACGGTCTTGTGCGGGCCCAATCGTAACCTTGTCGATTACATCTTTGCTACGCTGACTGGACAAATCAAATTCTTTTATTGTGTCAATTTCATCACCAAAAAATTCTATTCTGACCGGATTTTCGCGATCCAGAGGGTAGATATCCAAAATATCCCCACGCAAAGCAAATTCACCCACTCGCGCAACCAAATTTTCACGACGATAGCCTGCTGCCACCAACCAGCTTGTCAATTGGGCAAGATCAAATTCTTTTCCCGCTTCAAAGTCACGCTTTGTAGCGCTATATTGCTCGGGGGCAGATAGTTTATACTGCAACCCTTGCGGTGTGGTTACAACAATTCCCATTTGGCCGGTCAATAAAAAATTAAGCGCCTGAATTCGGCTACTTAATTCATCTGGTGAGCTAACAGCAGTTTGGGTTGCAATTGTAGCATCAACTGGAAAGATTTGAACACTTCCATCAGGCATAACTGCATTTAATTCACTATACCGCTTCTGTGCCTTATTTTCGTTTTCTTCTATTAATAATAGTGGACGGTTAAGCGAAGTCACAATTTGACATAAGAGCAGACCAAAAGCACCGGCATTAGCGCCAGTGATTAGTGAATTTTTGACTTTAGCTGTCTTATTAATGAAATCTGTTAGTTCTTTATCTTCTTTAATTAACTCTGTTAAGCGCATTTTAATTATATTTATTCATCAAAAATTGACTGCCCTTGCCAGCAATAAAATCGTCGATTATTTCGCAGCTAGTATCGAATGCAGCATCCATTAATTTCTGTTGCTGGCTGTCAAATTGCGATAAAACCCATGAAATAACGCTAGATTCTGTCACGTTGTCGGGATGTCTAATACCTATTTTTAACCGGTTAAAATTACTTGAACCCAAGTCACGGATAATACTCTTAATACCATTATGACCGCCTGACTTACCATTTGCACGAATGCGGATTTTACTTAACGGCATATCCATATCATCATGAATGACTAAAATATCTTGTGGATCAATCTTAAAGAAGTGCGCAAATTGCGCAATAGAGCGCCCAGAATCATTCATATATGTTTGTGGCTCAAGCAAAATTACGTCTTCACCTTTAATTTTTTGTTTAGTATATTTACCCTCAAACTTTTCCCGTTCAAGAACCAAAGAATTTTTAGCTAAATACTGATCAAGTGCCATAAAGCCTGTATTGTGCTTAGTTCCGTCATACTTTTTGCCTGGATTTCCCAGACCCGCAATTAGTTTCATCATATTTCCCCTTAATTAAATAATCGTATTTAATGATAGCACATTCAACCCTACTCAGTTTCTCTCAGACTATTACACTTTAGTTTCAGTGAACAAAATTACTTTTTTATTTAGCTCACACGTGCTAAACTCTATTTATTCGAAAAAACTATTTTAATTTTTATTTAATCAAAAATCATATGGTATAATTGATTAGATTATTTTTAAAAACGGAGGCAGTTTCATGCTCATCAAATCTTTAGTTAGAAAAAAAGATTATCTTACAACAGTTAACGAACACGCAACGCTTGAAGAAGCACTAAAGACTTTAGAGGAGTCTGGTTTTCGGTGTGTACCGATTTTAGATGATACCGGTACAATCTTCCGCGGTAATATTTACCGCATGCATATTTATCGTCACAAGTCTGAAGGTAAGGACATGAACCTGCCAGTTACCTACTTACTGAAAAATGCTACAAAAACTATCAAAGTTAACTCGCCATTTTTCAAAGTTTTCTTCACGATTAAGGATTTACCTTACATCAGTGTATTAGACGAGGACAACAAGTTCTATGGTATCTTGACACACTCTCGTCTACTCGACATGTTGTCAGCTGCCTGGAATGTTAAAACTGGTTCTTATGTGTTAACCGTTTTAACCGATAATTCTCGTGGTAATTTAGTTAAAATGTCAAAAGTGATTAGTAAATATTCAGAAATTGCTGGTGTTATGAGCTTGGATTCATCACCAAACACAATTAATGATAACTTTGTTAGACGAATTCTCTTCACCCTACCCGCTGGTGTAACAGATGACACAATGAAGACCATTGTTGCCAAACTTGAAGCCAAAGGATATGTAGTTGCAGAAATTGAAGACTTACAAGCCGGAATGACCATCATGAGTGATGAAAATCCTGGCGTCTTCTTAAGTGAACCAACTGAAGATTAATTTTTAACCAAGATAAAAAGCACTGCTACTTAACTGCAGTGCTTTTTTGATGTTGTAATGTTTATTTACTCTTCTACTTTCATAACTACTTGATGAGAATCAATCTGTTTTAATCCCGATATCTTCTCCACATTTTTGAATTTTTGATAATTAGTTACTACTACGGGAGTAATAAGTTCGTATCCTTGCTTTTTGATTAAGTCTTGATCGAATTCTAAAACAGGCTCACCTTGCTTAACATTGTCACCTTTATTTTTTAATAGTTTAAAACCTTTACCATCAAGTTCAACCGTATCAATTCCAATATGAACTAAAACTTCAACTCCACTTTTTGACGTAAAGGCAAGAGCATGCTTAGTTCGGAAAACCATTGTTACTTGTCCGTCAAATGGAGCAAAAACCGTACCCTTACTTGGAATAATAGCAACACCTTTACCGATAATTTCGTCTGAAAAGGTACTATCAGGGACTTGCTTAATACTTTGCAATTTGCCCTCTATAGGACTACAAATTAGCTCTTCTTCCTGTGGCGCATTAGTGTTATCAGCTGTAGCCTTATCAATTTTAGAGTCATTGTTGACTTGGTCACCAGTAATCGTTTCAGGATTCAAACCATCTATTTTCAAAATAAAGGTTAGACCAAAGGATAAAATAAACGTAACTACAAGCGCAACCACAATTGCAATTAATCCTTGCAGACTACCATTTGGAGCAATATAAGTTGGTAAAATCAGAATGTTTGGCGCACTAAAGGAATATGTTCTTACTCCCATTAAAACTGCTATTAAGCCGCCAACTCCTCCTGCTGCCATTGCAGCATAAAGTGGTTTTTTCAGCTTCAGAGTAACACCAAATAATCCTGGTTCGGTAACCCCTAAAATGGCTGATACACAAGTTGAAAAGGCAATAGACTTGTCTTCAGATTTCTTAAACTTAAACCCAAGGGCAAATAGCGCTCCAGCTTGCGCGATGTTACTAATTAATGCAAATGGTAACCAAAAGTTGTCATATCCTGTGCGTGCTAAGTTCTGAATTGCAATTGGCATAATCGCATAGTGCATACCAGTCATTATAATCAGCGGATTTAGTCCAGCTAGAACAAAACCAGCCAGCGGTCCTGCATATGTGAAAAGCCAGTCTAAAATTGTTGATAATAGTTCTCCTAAATAATTCCCTAGTGGTGCAAGAGCAAAAAGGCCAATTGGAATCGTAATAATCATTGTGATTACAGGAGTTAGAATAAATCGTAGAACTTTAGGCATATACCGATCAACATATTTATATACAAAGCTCATCAGCCAAACAACTAAAATGATTGGCACTACTGAAGAGCTATAGCCTAAATATGGAATCTTTAATCCTAAGAAATTAATTGGTGGAAGGTGCTTAGCAGCTCCATTGATTAACGTTGGATAGAGTAAAACCCCTGCAGCAGATAATCCAATAAATTCATTCAAATGGAATCTTCGTGACGCTGACACCGCAACTAAAAATGGTAAAAAGTAAAATGCAGCATCAGAAATCATATAAAAGACTACATAGACACCACTATTAGGAGAAACAATTTTGGTTAAGGTTAAAATTGATAAAATACATTTCATCATACCTGCACCAATTATTGCAGGCAAAATAGGCGAAAAAATACCTGAAATTGCATCAATAATTTGATTAAAAATGTTCTCTTTCTTCTTTTTTTCTTGGTGAACAATTTTTGAATCAGTGGCCGGACTCTTTTTACCTATTCGTTGTTCAAGGATTTTTTCTACTTCCTCCACATCGTTACCAATAATAATTTGATACTGGTCGTTACGTTCTTGAGTACCAAGAACACCGTTTAACTTTTTGATTTTTTCATCTTGAACTAAACTATCGTCATTAAGTTTAAAACGTAAGCGTGTAGTACAGTTCCATACTTGATCAATATTTTCTAATCCACCAATCAAATCAATGATTTGATTGGCTAGTAGTTCATAATCCATGTTTTTCTCCCTATAGCTGACTTCCATTAGTTGCAATCACATTTTTATACCATGAAAATGACTTTTTCAGGTATCGTTTTCCGGTACCTTGTCCCCAATTGTCATAATCAACATAAACAAAGCCATAGCGTTTTTCCATTTCTTGTGAAGATGAACTTACTAAATCTATTGGTCCCCAAGCACAGTATGCAAAAACGTCAATGCCATCAGCAATACACTCACTAAGTTGTTGTAAATGCTCACGCAAATACTCAATTCGGTAATCATCGTTGACCGTGTCATTTTCCAATTTGTCATACATTCCTAAACCATTTTCAGCAATCATAATTGGCTTTTGATAACGATCCCAGTACTGCGATATACAGTTATATAAGCCTTTGGGATCAATAGCCCAACCCCATGGATTATCTTTTAGATATGGGTTTGAACTGGTAGCAAGATAGTCTGTGCTCTTTTTCACGTCAACCATTTGTGAGAAGTAATATGAAATAGCTAAAAAGTCCATTGTATTTTCATGCAATACTTCTTTATCTTCTGCAGTAATTTTTAAATCATAATTATGTTCTTTGAAGTAACGCAAGATGTATCCAGGATATTCTCCACGAAACTGTACATCCGTCATGTAATAGCTCATTTGATTGTGATGCATTGCCAATATGACATTATCAGGATTGCTATCTTCGGGATATGCAGTTAAGTCAGCAAGCATCGTTCCAATCTGTATATTTGGATCCAATTCTCGCGCCTTTTTTACAATTTTTGCGCTTGCAACCATTTGGTTGTGAATAGCTTGAAACTTAGCTTCTTCAAAATTATCAACCTGATCAATGCATATCCCTGTTGAATTGAAAGGCTCAATATGAAACAAATTAATCTGATTAATTACAATCCAATAACGAACCTTTTGTCCAAAATGTTCAAGTAGTGTTTCCCCATATCGAGTAAACAAATCAATTACTTTACGATTATTAAAGCCACCATACTTCAAAGTAATATTAATTGGGATTTCATAATGAAGCATTGTGACAATTGGTTCCATGCCGTCAGCAATAACTTCGTCAATTAGCTGATCATAAAAATCTAATCCTGCTTGGTTAGGCTCAGCATCATCGCCATTAGGAAAAATTCTTCCCCAGTTAATTGAAAAGCGAAATGTCTTAAACCCCATTTCTTTAAGGTACTTAAGATCATCTTTATAAGTATGATAAAAATCAATTCCATGACGTTTAGGATAATATCCTTCTTGATCGTTGATGGCGTTGAGCACTTGTTCTTTAGTCATCGTTGATGTATGTAAATTAGAATTGTCTGCTTCAGGATTATAAACAAACATATCTGAAGTAGTTAATCCTTTTCCACCTTCAAAGCATGCTCCTTCAATTTGATCAGCTGCAACTGCTCCACCCCATAAAAATCCATCAGGGAATTTAGTATTATTCTTCATTTTTCTACGATCCTTTCAAAATAAAAAGGCGATACCTACCCACTTTTGCAACTTCAAAAGTAAGTATAGGTATCGCCTGATTTAACAGTAACAATCCTTTAAAAACTATTTTTTTATAACTCGATTAATATGTAGCATTAAGTATAAGCGCTCATCATCGTTAATCTTAATTTGATGTTTATCCTGCATGTATTGATCTATTTTTTCTACGCACTCATAAATATCTGGCCACGATTGCGCAAGCTGATCTACCATTTTTATTTGTGCCTCAGGAAAACCTTCATTATCAACTACTCGATGAGCAAAAAATTTTAGATGAACTAAGAATCGCTCATAAGATGTCGATTTTTTATCAAGTTTAATGCCAAAGTGATGCTCAACAATAGATAGAATGTCTCTGACAATTTTGGGAATTGACATTGTCTGACTCATCTTTTCCTTCTTTTGTTGTGTATTCACAAAATGTAGTGCAATAAAACCTGCTTCATCTTCCGGTAACTCAACATCAGTATACTTAAAGATTATTTTAAGTGCCTGCTTAGCTACTGCAAACTCCTTAGGATAAAGCTCTTTTATTTCCCATAAAAGTGGATTGGTAAGATTAGTACCGCTACGGCTGCGCTCAATTGCATTTTCAATATGGTCACTAAGGCTAAGATATAAGTATTTATTTAACTTTATTCCTAGTATCTGCTCCCCATAGTTGACTATTTCCTCTACCATATTCAATTCCCATTCGGGAATCTTACTAACAAAATCAGCAAATGATTCGGTATTATTTCCGGATTCAATATGGAAAACTTTTTCTACCTTACTGGTATCAACTTTATCACCAGGATGTGCATTAAAAGCAAGTCCGTTACCTATTAAAACTACTTCTTTGCCATCTTTATCATCAGTCATGAGTACATTATTATTAAACTTCTTTTTGATAATCAATGCATTGACTCTCCCCCTAAACTAAAAAAGGCAATACCACAAAAAGCATTGTGGTATCGCCTGATTTAACAGTAACAATCCAGTTTTTATTCTGAAACCGTTTACTAGATGATAACATTAAACAAAAAACAATGTCAATGCTCTTTTTCCACTATAGTATATTTTTCATAATAAATCCGAGGTAAACGATCATCAAGTAAACAAGCGATCTCATAATGAATTGTGTCCACGTAATCAGCCGCAGCCTTAATGTCATTAGGCTCTTGCGGATTATTTGAAATTAAAATTACTTTTGTTCCTACTGGCATTTCGTGCGGCAAACGTACCATCAGCTGATCCATACAAATCCGGCCAACAATTGGACAGTACTCATCTCCCACTTTTACCGTAAAGCCCTGAAACTTTCTAATAAAACCGTCGGCATAACCGACAGGAACAGTTCCAATAATTTGGTCACTATCGGTAACATAAGTTGAGCCATAGCTGATGCCCTGATTTTTATGAACCGTATGTACCTGAACTAATTCACTTTCAAAAGATAAGGCTGGCTCTAGCTTAAAACGCACAGGCAAATCTTGACTTGCGGGATTAGACGATGGATTCAGGCCATAGGTTCCTATTCCAAAACGAACAATATCACTTTCAACTTGTTGGTGGAACTGGCTTGCAGCTGTATTATCTGCGTGAATCCACTTAGGTTTAAGCTTAAGTAGGCCTTTAAAATGATTAAAGCACTCAACCTGCTTTTTAAAATACGAATCATCGCTACTATCTGCTGAGGCAAAATGGGTATACATTCCTTCGACATTAAAGTGATGGTTGTTTACGAGAAAATCGTTGGCTGCAAGAAAATCCTGATCTTCGCTGAAGCCAATGCGTCCCATACCGGAATCAACTGCAAGATGGATTTTCAACTCATTGTCTTCTCCTATAAGTTCTTTATCGGCCTCTTTTAACCAAGCCAAATCCGGAACGGTCAAAGAGATATCATGTGAGGCAGCCAGTGAAACGTATTGCGTAGGTGTGACACCCAGAACTAAAATTGGAGCCTTAATGCCCGCCTGACGCAATTCCAGCGCTTCATCTAAGATTGCCACACAAAAGCCGTCAACGCCAACCTCAATTGCAGCTTGAGCCACTTTAACTGCTCCATGGCCGTATGCATTAGCTTTGATTACTGCAAATAGTTTTTGTCCCGGTTTGAGTTGCTGTTGTTCTTCTTTTAAATTGTGCTTAATCGCTGCTAAATTGACATAAACAGCGGCTGGACGATGTATTCCAGGTACCATTTTTATTTCTCCAATACAACTAAAGTAACTATTTCATGATTATCATGAGTAATACTTGACCAAATTTTGCCTTCAAACTTAGTTGAAGTTGTTATCGAATGACCAATTTCATCCCAAAGTGTTTCGACATCTTGTAAGCCAAGGTCTTTTCCTAAACCAGTTCCCATTGCCTTGGAAAATGATTCCTTAATTGAAAAGCGACCACCTAAGTATTCAACCTTACGCTTACCAGACATTTTTTGATACTGGGCAAATTCATTTGGTGTTAATGCCTTTTTGGCAAAGCCATCACCTTTGGCAACTATTTTTGCTACACGTTCTACTTCTACTGCATCAATACCAACACCATAAATCAATTTGCTCACCTCTTAAGCCAAAATTATAATACAAAAAAAGAGTTGCACTTAACCACAACCCTCTTTTTAGCAAAAACGTTAATCTTTTTTGTTTTTAATTACGAAATCATGACCACTACCTGAGCGGTTTGAACGGCCACCGCGGTAACTGCTATGACCACCGTGATTACGATCGCCACCGCGATAGTTACCGTGACCGCCACGGCTATTACCACCGCGACCGCCGCCACGACCATAATGTCCACGGCCTCTGCCGCCACCATTGCGGCGACCACCACCGTTACCACCTTTATATGGCAATGGCTTTTCGGAACTAATAGTTACTTCAACATCAGAAGAATCTTTTGAAAGGTTCTTTAAAAATGCGGAAACTAGGTCGATGGCTGAGTAGTTTTCAAGTAACTCACTAGCGTCATCAGTGTACTTACTCAAATCTTCCTTCATCAAGTCTTCAATCTTAGTCTTAGCAATCTTTAATTGACCACGAAGCGCTTGATCATCTGAAGGTGGACGAAGTGGAGTCATCTTTTTCTTAGTTAATTGCTCAATTGTGCGCATGTAGCCTAGTTCGTTTGGAGTAACAAAAGTAATTGAACTACCATTTTGACCAGCACGACCTGTACGACCAATACGGTGAACATATGAATCTGGATCTTGAGGGATATCATAGTTGTAAACGTGAGTAACACCTGAGATATCAAGCCCACGTGCTGCGACATCGGTAGCAACTAAAATATCTAATTTTCCTGCACGGAATCTCTTCAAAACACTGATTCGACGTGCTTGTGACAAGTCACCGTGAATGCCAGCAGCATTATAGCCACGTGCTTGCAAACCGCGAGTAACTTCGTCAACTCTTCTCTTAGTTCGAACAAAGATAACCGCCAAATCTGGGCTTTCAACGTCAATTAACCGACACATGATGTTGAATTTTTCTGCGTCCTTACAACGAACATAGTATTGATCAATTAAATCAGCAGTTAATTCTTTTGTCTTAATCCGTACAATCTCTGGATCATGCATGAACTTTTCACTAATGCGCAAAATTGGTTTTGGCATTGTGGCACTGAAAAGCAAAGTTTGACTGCGATTCTTCACATAACTCAAAATGCTTTCAATATCTTGAATGAAGCCCATGTCTAGCATTTCGTCAGCTTCATCAAGTACAATTGTGTTGACACCTTCCAAGTTGATTGTCTTACGCTTTAAGTGGTCAAGTAAACGACCTGGTGTACCAACCAAAATTGCTGGTACATGGTTCTTAAGTGAGCGAATTTGGCGGCCAATGTCTGCACCACCATAAACTACTTGAACACGTGCTTTTTCATCACGACCCAAGCGGAAAAGCTCCTCCTGGGTTTGAATAGCTAATTCACGTGTTGGTTCGATAATCAACGCTTGAATAGTCTTATTGTGTTTATCTAAATTTTGTAAAATTGGCAAAGCAAATGCTGCAGTCTTACCTGTACCTGTTTGCGCTTGACCAATTACGTCTTTACCCGCTAAGGCAAGAGGAATTGTCTGTTCCTGGATTGGCGTTGCTTCTTCAAAGCCTGAACGTTTAATTGCTTTTAAAAGCTCGTCATTTAATCCTAATTCTGAAAATTTCACTAAGTTCTCCTTATCTAAGCCGCTTTACTACTTTTTCAAGGTGCATCCCATGTGATCCCTTCAGAACAACAATGTCGTGCGGCTTAATATCATTTCTCAGATCAGCTATCAATCGCTGCATCTGATCTTCTTTATAATAATGTAAATTCTCTGGCTCATATGTGTTCTTTAGAACATCAGCTAAATTTTCCATTTCTGAACCAAATAAATATACTTCGTTAATCACTTGCGGATCAAGGCAATCAGCAAGTCCAGCATGTAAAGCAGCCGATCTTTCGCCTAATTCAAGCATATCACCTAAAACGGCAATTCTGCGACTACCCTCAGGGACCTGAATTTGACCAAAGCTGGAAATAACTGCGCGAACCGCTGTTGGGTTTGAGTTATAGACATCGCTCATGATGTCTTCGCCCACATCGCCTTTTTCCCATTCCATGCGATCAGCTGTTGGGGTAAAGCTTGCTAATGCGGTAGCAATTTCTTCATCACTTTCACCAAAATGACGACCAACGCATAGCGCCGAAAGAGCATTTGAAACATTATGTTTACCAATCATTGGGATAGTAAATTGGCTGTCAGAGTCATTGACCGTAAATGTTGCATGATGCTTATAGCTACGATAGCCCGTTGCATAAACGCTATCAGTTTGGTCAAAGCCAAACGTGATTTTAGCTTGCTCAAGCTTTTCAGCACGCTCACGTAAAAGTGGTTCATCCCCATTATAAATGAGCTCGCCATCTTCACGCAAGAAATCGGTAATCTCCATTTTGGCATCAGCGATGCCTTCACGCGAACCTAAATACTCAATATGTGCTTCACCAATCATGGTAATAACAGTTACGTCAGGATGGGTTAGTTCACTTAACTGATGTAATTGACCAGCGTGATCCATTCCCATTTCCAGAACTAAAATCTCTGTATTAGGTTTCATGTCCAAAATAGTCATTGGAACACCAATTTCATTGTTGAAGTTGGCGTCAGTCTTGTGGACATTAAAACGCTTAGCTAAAACCGCTGCAGTCATATCTTTAGTAGTAGTTTTACCATTAGAACCAGTAATTGCTACTACTGTAGGATTTACCTTGTTAAGGTAATATTGCGCTAGTTGTTGCATACTCAAAAGTGGATCGTCAACCTCTAAAACAGCAATGTTTTCAGGTTTATTAGGACGGTCTTTTTGCCACAAAGTTGCACTAGCGCCATTACTAATTGCACTATTGATAAAATCATGGCCATCACGTTCGCCTTTTAGCGGCACGAATAGTCCGCCTTCAGAGATTTTTCTTGAGTCGAAGGCAACAGAAGTAATAACAGTTTGGTCGTTACCTTCACAAGTCGAATTAATTGCTTTGGCAATTTCTGCCAGTTGCATTTTCATCTAATACTCTCCTACCTAAAAGAAATTTTGCTCAACCCAACATTATGTCTGTATAATTGTTACAACATAATAATTACGTCTTACATAAAAAAGCAGCCCCAATGGGACTGCTTCCACCAGATTAAAGATATTACTTGTTGACACCATATTTCTTGTTGAACTTTTCGATTCGTCCATCTGCTTGAGCAAACTTTTGCTTGCCTGTGTAGAATGGGTGAGAATCTGAAGTAATTTCAACTCGAATCAATGGGTAAGTCTTACCTTCGTAATCTACTGTTTCTTTTGACTTTAAGGTTGAACCAGCAACAAATTTTGCACCTGTTGCGGAATCCATAAAGACAACTTCTTGGTAATCTGGGTGAATGCCTTGTTTCATGTTTATTACTCCTTTGCCATGACTCTCTTTCAAGCCATAGATTAATCGATTAACGTTTATTACAATAACATTTTTTTGAGTCAATTTCAAGATATATTACTAAACTAGCTTTTTATTAATTAAGAACAATATCGCTCGGCTTTACTTCCTTGCCAAAATAAGGCTTCAATTCTTTATTGTAATCTGTCACAAAAAAGCCTTGCTTTGTTAGTTTAGTGATTTCTTGGTTAGTCCAATCAAGTAGAGATTTATTGCCCTTTTTAACTGCCGGCGCAATGTATTGATTAGGACCAATGTTTTTAATTCCAACCGTATAACTTGGATTTCGTTTAACCCACGCATACAGGTATGAATTGTCATCCGCTAATGCAGCAGCTCGTTTATTCTTAATTGCATTAAACTGTTGTGTTTTTGAATCAAATTTTAACAGGTGAACTCCACCTTTTTCAGTAAAATAATTCTCAGCAGTAGTACCCTTATTTACAATAACCGTTTTGTTTTTCAATTGATGTTCATTATTAATCGGTGCATTTTTGGGTGAAATCACTCCAACCGACACCTTCATATAGGGTCTAGCAAAATCAGCCACTTGCTTACGTTCTGGTGTCACTGTAAAGTTGGCCAAAACAATATCTGCTTTGTCAGAATTCAGTGTGTCAACCCGATTGTTGGCGTTGACCTGCGTAAACTTTGCTTTTACGCCAAGATCTTTGGCCATTCTGCGGGCCAAGCGTAAGTCATAACCACGCCGGTTACCATGTTCATCTACCCAACCATACGGTGGCAAATCACCAAAAACCGCTACACGCAAAACGCCACGCTTTTTTATTGCGACTACACTGCTGTCGCTTCCCCCGGTACTGTCATTTAATGAGGACCTGAAGCCAAAAAAGGTAACTAATAAGACAACAATTACAACTGACCAAATTGCTATACGCCTTTTAAGTTTATTTTTCTTCATTATAACTCCTTAAAAATCCATACTCTCTAAAAAGTCGCGTGCACGTTCAGTTTTGGGTTGGGCAAAGAAAGTTTTTCCTGGCGTATTCTCTAAAATGTGCCCATCTTCTAGGAATAGGACTTGGTCAGCTATTTGTTCCGCAAAGCCCATTTCATGCGTCACAATAATCATGGTCATATGGTGCTCTTTTGATAACTTCGTCATTATCTGCAAAATACCGCGCACCATTTCTGGATCAAGCGAAGCTGTCACTTCATCAAATAGCATTACTTCTGGGTGCATGATTAAGGCGCGCACAATAGCGATTCTTTGCTTTTGTCCCCCAGACAATTCTCGAGGATACGAATCCGCATACTTTTCTAATCCAACGTCTTTTAATAATCCTTCTGCTTCTTGAGCTACTTCATCTTTTGCGCGCTTCTGTACCTTAGTAGGGGCCAATAAAATGTTTTCCATGACAGTTAAGTTAGGAAATAAATCATAACTTTGAAAGACCATACCGATTTTTTGTCGTATCTCTTGCCAATTTTTATCGGTTGGCTTGATTTTTTCACCTTTAAAATAAACCGCACCGCTACTAAAATCTTCCAATCCATTAAGGCATCTGATTAAAGTGCTTTTTCCTGAACCCGAAGGACCAAGTAGAGTTAGAACCTCACCTTGATGCAACGTAAAATTAATATCGTGTAAAATATGACGATCGCCATAAAACTTGTTTAAATTTTCTACTCGTAAAATTTCTTCTGTCATTTTTCTTACCTATTCTCTTTAGCTGCCAACTTTTTAGACCAAAGTGACAATGGATAATCGATGATAAAGTACAAAATAAAAATCAGACCATAAATCCAAAAAACTGCAGTCGGATATTTTTGGTTATTAGCTTCGATGATTTGCTGGCCAATTGCAATTACATCCATAATACTAATCATCATTAAGAGTGAAGTTGTTTTAATTACCCGCGTAGCAAGGTTAATCGTTGCAGGCAATTCCAACTTAACTACCTGTGGTAATAACACATAGCGGAAAAGCTGCGTTTTACTTAAGCCTAATGCCAAACCAGATTCTTTTTGCGTTACTGGTACTGATTCGATAGCTCCACGGACAATATCACTAAATTCAGCGGCCACCCACAATGCAAAAGCGAGAATCGCCATCCAACTAGCCGGCCAGTTAATGTTGAAACTGCGTGGCAAAATGTAATAAACCAAATAAAGCAGGACAATTGTTGGCACAATTCTAAAGAACTCAAGGTAAAGCCTTAGAATAAAGCGTAGTGGCTTATTAGGTAATGTTCTTAGAATTCCCAAAAGTGTCCCCAGAACTAAACCAGCAGCTAGACTATCAATGGAAATCCACACAGATGTCCACAGTCCTTGCATGATTCTGGCAAAATTGTTTCCTGCAAAGAGGACATTAATCACCGAATGTTCCATAGCGCACTCTCCTTTCAAGCAAGTTCAAGAGCAAAATAACTGGAATGAGGACGATTGCATAAGCAACAACGAGAACAAACAAGTACTCGTTAGAACGGTAATACATACCAATTAAGTCAAGTGCTGTATTTGTTAACTCAGGGATAGCAATTACAGAAAAGATTGAAGTTTCTTTAATCAAAAATATGACGTTAGCAGCTAGTGCCGGCATACTCAGTGCAAAACCTTGTGGAAAAACCACATAACGCGCTAATTGTAAATTATTCATCCCCAATGCCTTACCATTATCAATTTGAGTCTGGTTTACACCACTAAAACCGCCGGTGAAACCTTCTGCCATATAAGCACCGCCTAGAAAAATCAGTCCAATAATGCCACAAGTTGTAGCAGACATTTTCAAGCCAATAACAGGAAAAGCATAATATAGGAAAAATAGTTGAATTAATAATGGTGTATTTCTTGCCAGTTCAACATAAGCAGTAAAAAGCTGACTTAAAATTGGCACTTTAAAATACTGTATCAGGCTGCTTAGCGCACCAACAATTAGCGAGCCTAAGATACCAACAAGCGAAAGCCATAAGGTTAGCTTAAAAGCTTGGGCAAAGATTGGTAAACTGTGACTAATAACTTGCCAGTTCATTTCTATCCCCATTTCTAAATAAAAAAGACCTATTTATCCACATGGACTTCATAGGTCTTGTCTAATTCCAATAACAAAAAACCACGAGCCGCGCCGGCACGTCGATTCTTTAATTAAGCAGTTATTAACTTTAAGAATCCGCATGCCAAAAGATTATCCACAATGTTTTTAACAAAACAGACTTTTTGACATTGCGTTTTACTTACACCAAGTTTAAACATGGTTTGTACTCCTTTTCTGTAATAACTGTTACTCTTCACATGCTATGCTTATACTTACTTTTTGTCAACAGATTTGCATCATTCATTTTTAATCATTTTTTATCAATCAGTTGTCTTAGAAACTAAAAAAAAGGCATCCCCTATGGGATGCCTTTTAATTAGCTTAATTTTAAGCTTGTGACTTTTCTTTAATTGCCTGTGCTGATTGCTCTAGTAACTCTTCTTCTTCAGGAGTTAACGCTAACTCAATTTTAGCTTCAATTCCGTTACGTCCAACAATTGTTGGATAAGACATATAAGTGCCATATTTTTCTTGGTAACTTGAAACCGGAAGTTCAGTATGTGAATCAGTTAAAATTGCACGTACAATTCTGACTGCAGCTGCGGAAACACCATAATTAGTATAGTGCTTACCCATAAATACCGTTTGCCCACCTGTCTTAATTTCATCTTCAAGGTCATCAAGACTCCACGAAGCTGATTTTGCCAGCTCGGTAATTGGTTGCTCCAAAACTTTGACGGTTGACCAAGCAGTAAATTGAGAGTTACCGTGCTCACCCAATGCAAAACCACTGATTGATCTTGGATCAACGTTGAATTTTTCAGCTACAACTTTCTTCATTCTAGCTGTATCCAAAAGTGTTCCTGTTCCCAAAACATGTTCTTTAGGTAAACCTGTTAATTGTTGATAAAGGTTGGTAATTGCATCAACTGGATTGGAAATTACTAGCAAAATACCGTTAAAACCACTCTTTTTAATTGACTCAGTAATTGGTTGCAACTGCTTCTTATTGTATTCAAGCTCTTGGAAACGGTCACCCTTAGTTTCAAGCGAAATCTTTCCTAGTGTACTAATAAGAACTTCTGCATCTTTAAGAGCATCATAATCATTAACTACTATATTTGTGTGATATGGCAAATTGGCCATAGCATCTTCAAAGTCAACTGCATCGGCATTAACCTTGCCCTCGTTGACATCAATCATTACCAAATCATCAACTAAGCCCGAAATAATTAATTCATGTGCAATCGTGCAGCCGACATGGCCATCACCGATAATTCCAATTTTAGTAGACATAATTTTTAACCTTTCTTAGTTTATTATTATCGCTTTTTGCGATATATCTTTATAAAGCTAATTATAGTTTTTCTTCAGCCCAAATTAAACTTTTTACCACCTAAATTTATCGAGAAAGTTTACTTAACCTGCTCAACCTCTGCCTTAGTTGGTATTGAAGGCTGTGCACCATAACCTTGAACTGTTAAAGAAGAAGCCTTGTTAGCAAATGTAATCGCGTCACTTAAATTAGAGAAATCTGGTTTTAAAATACTGGTCATCGCACCAATAAAGGTATCACCAGCTGCTGTAGTATCAACTGCTTTTACTTTGAATGCAGGAATCAGACCTTGCTTATCTTGAAAATCGTAAAATGCACCCTTGTCACCAATTGTAATTATGACGGCGGAGACACCTAATTCATGAAGTTTGTCAGCTGCCTTTTTAGCACTTTTTTCATCGACAACTTCGACTCCTGTAATAGTGGCAGCTTCGGTCTCGTTAGGGATAATAATATCCGTCACTTGCAATAATTCAGCCGGAATTTCGGTAATTGCTGGTGCTGGATTTAAGATTGTTTTTGCACTATTCTGACGCGCGATTTTGAATCCTTGAATTGTTGCCTCAATTGGTGTTTCAAACTGCGCAACAACAAAGTCACTTGCAGCAATCAGATTACTATTTTGCTTGATATCCTCTTGGTCAAAAGCGTAGTTAGCCCCAGAATAAATGGTAATTGAGTTTTGACCAGAATCATCTACCGTAATAAAAGCTTGACCTGTTGACTCATCAGCAACTTCTTTAACACCATCAAGGTTAATGTTTTCCTTTTCCAATAAAGCAAGCATTTCCTTACCCGGTGCGTCATCGCCAACAGCACCAACAAAACTAACAGCACAGCCAGAACGTGCAGCAGCTACCGCTTGGTTGGCACCTTTTCCACCAGCTGCAGAATAGTGCTCTTTGGCATGAATTGTCTCACCTGGTTTAGCCATCTGCGCAACACGTAAATTGGTATCTAAGTTAATACTACCTATTACTGTAACATTGTTCAGTTTTTCT
>SKEH01000333.1_pt1 | contig 30385 bp, 32 predicted proteins | sample 4826571 | NCBI WGS metagenome assembly SKEH01 (sample SAMN11008814, study PRJNA524170) | human gut metagenome | biome: Human fecal sample; material: Feces; isolation source: fecal sample from pouch patient p29 | host: Homo sapiens | place: Israel: Tel-Aviv | collected 2016-09-14 | reverse complement strand
ACATAAAAAAGCAGAGTTCGATACCTTAGGATTTATTTTCAAAAAATAAGAAAGAACGCTAAAAATTTGTATTTCTAATCCTTAAGAAATAGTAGCTTCTTTTTGAATAGATACCACTGTTTAACTAAGTGTAGAGGGTAAGATAAAAGCAACATCACTTTTATCTTACCCTCTACGATTTATTTAGTGTTTCTATTACACTCTTTTGTTTATATGAATGGATCTATCGTTCGACTCTATTTGTAAGTAGCGGAAAGAATTTCAAACAATAAATAGCACAAATACCTACGACAATATAGATGACTTTCGCTAAAATTGTTGTAGAACCGCCAGCAATCGTAGCAACTAGATCAAATTCTAATAACCCAACCAATAACCAATTCAATCCTCCAACGATCAATAGTGTTAAAGCAATTACGTCTAATGTTTTCATTGTTATTTCTCCTCTCCTATCTGACATAAGTTCATTATAAACGAATCTAGAGGCTACGGCTAAAATACTGCTTGTGAGGATTTTAGTGATGGAGCAATTTATTTGAAAAATACGCTATTTTTCGAATAAAGTTTGTGTGCTGTTTGTACCCTAACAATGGTAACCCCGATAAGAAAAGCATTCTCAAAGCATAAGGTGAGTGGATCATATAAGAGTTGAGAGGGAGGATTAATAGGTGAAGGTGAAAAGTTTCGAACACAGCAAGAAACTTTTATCAAGTAACTAGCAGATAATTCTTGCAAAAGAGAACTTGTGTTCGTATAATTATTGTAAGAGGTGAGTAAAATGGAACATAAATATGGAACTGTAAGTAAAATCAGAACACTCAAACTTAATGCCCGTCCATTGATCCGTTTTACCTTAGATAACGTGAACTGTTTGATTGCTGCCCATAGTCTAAACTTCTTGGCAGAAGTCGATGAGGGAATGAAGCTATATGTGAAAGGCTACTATAACCAGCGAAATCAATTCGTTGTCAGGGATTATACGGTCTTAGGTAAATCCAAAATTGCTGTGATTTTCGAAAAGAGCAAGTATCCAAAGAGAAATTATTCAAAATAGATGATTGTAAGGAACATAGCTTTTTTATAGAAAACGTATCGTCTAGAAGGATGTGGTTAGACTATTTTCTTCTATATAATATAATTTTTGCGAGTGAGAGAAATTCTCTTTATAGATGAAGAGGATAGGGAGAGGGAATTAAAAGTTATCAAAAAAAGCGAAGGTACCTATAAACGCGTTTCTCACATGGCAGTCCCACGCTTTACTGAATATGATGAGGTCGTTATATCAGTAAGATTGGTCATCTACAGGTATGATCCATTATTGATCAATTGACATTTTGTGGAACCTATAGAAGATAATCCTTGCATTGTTTGGATATCCATGCTATATTAAATAAGTAATCTAATTTGAAACGTAATCTGAGCGATATATTCACACTATAAAAACTCCTTTTACTAAGTAATATTAATTGCAACAAAACACGTATGATATACGTATTAGGAGGAAATATATATGAATAACGGTACAGTAAAATGGTTTAACTCAGACAAAGGTTTTGGATTTATCACTGGTGAAGATGGACAAGATGTATTTGCACATTTCTCAGCTATCCAAGGCGAAGGTTTCAAAACATTAGACGAAGGTCAAGCAGTGACTTTTGATATTGAAGATGGTCAACGTGGCCCTCAAGCAGTAAATATCGTAAAATAATGTTGAACTTTAACCACCTCTTATGGGGTGGTTTTTTTATTTGTCGTAAAACTGTCTCCATACATTACATATGAAAATTGACAGGCTCAAAAAGTGCGGGTAAGATATTTATATCACCTTATACTTTATTGGGTCTGTTTTTTATTTTTTACTCTATCTGTAAGCTGAATAGTGAGAGGTGCCTGTTTTGTAACAGTTGCCGTCTAGCTGCAAAGTGTTCTCATTATGGAGTCAGCTGGCTCAGGGAGTTTACACCATTCAGTCATAGGATTTAGTCTTATAAGAATTTCAGATAAGAAGTGAGGAGGCGGAAAAATGGCGATTACTGTGAATATCTATTATAGTGGCAAAAATGGCAATGCAAAAAGATTTGCAAAAGAAATGATTTCAACTGGGACTGTCGATGCGATTCGTGCAGAAAAGGGTAATCTTAAATATGAATACTTTTTCCCTATGGATGATGAAGAAACGGTCCTTCTGATTGACAGCTGGACGGATCAGCGCGCAATTGATCATCATCATGATTCTCCTATGATGACCCGTATTGCTGAACTGAGAGAAAAATATGATCTGCATATGAAAGTAGAACGCTATATAACGGATGAAAATGGAATTCCTCAAGAAGATTCAACATTTATCAGAAAGTAGATAGATAACTGAAAATGCTATTACGTTTTTTTATAAGTTTCCTTATACATCTTTGAGAGAGTCACTGTTGCTCTTTTGGTGGGACGTGTATTCCTCCTATGAGAAAACGATAAAGAATCAAAATGAACTTTTTATAACAAAAAAGAGGGCAAGAAAAGCTGATCACTTTTCTCTAGCCCTCTTTTATTATGCAGATGATGGGACTCGAACCCACACGAGCGTTAGCTCACATGACCCTCAATCATGCTTGTCTGCCAATTCCAACACATCTGCGTGAATCTAAAAATTATAGTTCTACCAATAAAAAGCATGCCTACGTTATAATAGAAACAACAATTAATGATAGCGAGAAATGAGTTAGATGTCAAGCCGAAAAAGGAGTAGAAACATGAAGAAATACGATGGTGAATTTGCTTTATTGGGGATGCTTATCGGGATTCCAATTGGGATGATTTTCGAAAATTTGATGTTTGGTATCGTACTTGGAATCATCATTGGCATCGCGATGGATTGGTTAGCAAATTTATGGGATAAATATCGCTAAAACAAAGAAAAAGACAATAAAAATTTTAAATAAAAAACAAATTTTATTTTGGTTTTATGAAAAATATAGCAAATTTGGAAAGAATAGAGTATGATATTGGAATAAATATGTAAATAATAAAAAATCAGAAATTTCTAACTTTTTTTGAAAAGAGGGATTGGATAGCGTTATGAGAAAATTTGAAAAATCCAATAAACTAGAAGGTGTCAGTTACGATGTACGTGGCCCAGTTCTGGAAGAAGCAGAACGTATGCAAGAAGAAGGGGTCAGCATCTTAAAATTAAATACTGGGAATCCAGCTCCCTTTGGCTTTGAAGCACCGAATGAAGTCATTCGTGATCTGATTATGAACGCCCGTGAGTCAGAAGGTTATTCTGATTCGAAAGGGATCTTTTCGGCAAGAAAGGCAATCCAACAATATTGTCAAGTCAAGAAATTCCCTAATGTGACTATCAACGATATTTATACTGGAAATGGTGTCAGTGAATTGATCACTATGTGTATGCAAGGGTTGTTGGATAATGGAGATGAAGTCTTAGTTCCAATGCCAGATTACCCTTTGTGGACAGCCTCTGTTTCTTTGGCAGGTGGTAATCCAGTTCATTATATTTGCGATGAAGAAGCAGAATGGTATCCAGATATTGCAGATATCAAAGCGAAAGTGACAAGTCGTACGAAAGCAATCGTCATCATCAATCCTAATAATCCGACTGGGGCGCTTTATCCAAAAGAACTTTTAGAAGAAATCGTAGAAGTCGCAAGACAAAACAATTTGATCATTTATTCAGATGAGATCTATGATCGTCTCGTTATGGATGGTAGGGAACATATTCCAATTGCGACCCTTGCACCTGATCTTTTTGTCGTTACCTTAAATGGGTTATCTAAATCACATCGAGTGGCAGGATTTCGCGTTGGCTGGATGGTGTTAAGTGGCGACAAATCAAATGTACAAGGCTATATAGAAGGACTAAACATGCTTTCTTCGATGCGTCTTTGTTCGAATGTCCTTTCGCAACAAATCATCCAGACCGCATTAGGTGGGTACCAGAGTGTGGATGAATTACTTCTGCCGGGTGGTCGAATCTATGAACAAAGAGAATATATCTACAATGCAATCAATGATATTCCAGGGCTTTCAGCAGTAAAACCTAAAGCAGCATTTTATATCTTTCCAAAGATCGATACAAAACGGTTCAATATTTTCGATGATGAAAAATTTGTACTAGACTTTCTCCATGAACACCATATTTTACTTGTTCACGGTGGAGGATTCAATTGGCCTCAACCTGACCATTTTAGAATCGTTTATCTACCAAAAATGGATGATTTAAAAACAACCGCTGTTAAAATGCGTGAATTTTTATCAACCTATCGACAACAATAAAATTCAAAGCAAAGTGTTTACCTGAAAAGAGCCAAACGCAAAGGTTTAGGCTCTTTTTGGTGTGAAGGCTAATAGAGTGAGGAGTAGAAACTAGCGAAGACTAAAATATTATGATGGGTCTTTTCTTGATGTTTCTTCAGTCGTAAAGTAAAATACTTGTATAATGCGAATATGCATATTTTGAGGAGGATACTTATGGAAACGTTAGTCGATTCCTTTGGTACAATCATAAAAGAAATTCGAAAAGAACAAAAAATGACACAAAAGATGCTTTCGCAAGATATCTGTTCACAAAGCGTTTTGAGCAGAATCGAAAATAACGAAGAATTACCAAATGTTGTTGTAATGGCACAAATCTGCCAGCGACTAGGGGTAACGATCGATCATGTCATGAATTTATCAAAGGGAAAAGTTCGTTCTGCCTTGAAGCAATTCGAATTAACAGATTTGTACTTCCAGCAGCGAGATTATCGAAAATTAGAACAAGTGATCAAATCATCAACGATGATCGAAAATCTCTATGATGCAGCAGATTATCAGAAATATTACTATTATTTAGGTGTGTGTGAGTTCACTCTTCGAAAAAATATTACTCAAGCACTTAGTTATTTAAAAGAAGCGTTAACTTATTCAAGCCAAAAAGATCGTATCCAAGTGTCAGATGTAGAGATCCAATTGATCAGTTGCATTGGAAAAATTTACGGTGTAGCTGGAAAAAGTGGTGAAGCAAGGTATTATCTGAGCCGCAGCATCCAATTATTCCATGAATCGATCCAGGATCGAACAAAGAGCGAATTTACGCAGATTTTTTATAACTATGGAAGCTTTTTATTGCATCAAGGAGAAATCGAGGCTGCCTTAGAACAGGTGAATCAGGGAATCAGATGGGCGCAAGAAAAGAACAGCTATTACTACTTGAACGATCTATTTATTTTGAAAAGTTTGATTTTTAAAAACAAAGGAGAAATAAATAAGGCGTTGTTCTATGAGGAATTAGCGCAAGCGGTGAAAAAAATCTCAAAAAGTTTATAAATGGTTTAGACCATTCTTGACTTCTCTCTGAAATAAGAGTACCTTAAAGGTAGCAAATCAAAGGAGAGAGTAGAATGAGAACATTTATCTATGCAGACAAATTCTTTTTGGCATCTGGTGTCAAAAATGCAGGTTATCTTGAAATCACTGATGGACTTTTTGGAGATTATTCTCAAAAAACACCAGAGGGAGAAGTCAATATCATCGACCAAAGCGGAAAATGGATCGCACCTGGTTTAGTGGATACACATATCCATGGTTATATGAACCATGATGTGATGGATAACGATGCAGAAGGCGTGAAAGCGATGTCTGAAGGCCTGTTGTCTTGTGGTGTTACATCATTCTTGCCAACAACGTTAACATCAAGCAAAGAACGCTTACGTGACGTTGCGGAAACGATCGGTAAGATGTATCAAGAAGCTCCAGGAGCAAAAATCAAAGGTATTTATTTTGAAGGACCTTTCTTTACAGAGGAACATAAAGGTGCGCAAAATCCAAGTTACTTTGGTGACCCAGATTTGAATACTTTCCATGAATGGCAAGAAGCTTCTGGCGGTTTGATCAAAAAGATCGCATTAGCTCCAGAACGTAATGGTGTAGAAGAGTTTGTTAAACAAGTAACTGAAGAAGGCGTGGTTGTTTCTTTAGGTCACAGTAATGCAACGCTTGACGAAGCACAAAAAGCAGTTGAAGCTGGTGCAAGTGTCTTTGTTCATGCTTATAACGGTATGCGTGGGTTGAATCATCGTGAACCTGGGATGGTTGGGGCATTATTGTCACTTGAACATGTTTTCTCAGAATTGATTTGTGACGGGCATCATGTCCATCCAAATGCTGCACAAATCCTAATGGAAAAAGCTGGCCATGACCATGTGGCATTGATCACTGACTGTATGATGGCTGGTGGGATGCCAGATGGAAACTACAATCTAGGCGAATTTCCTGTAGTAGTAAAAGAAGGTACAGCACGTTTAGAGTCTGGTAACCTTGCTGGAAGTATCTTAAAATTAAAAGAAGCAATCAAAAATGTCGTTGACTGGGGATTAGCTACACCAGAACAAGCAGTGATGATGGCAAGCTTAGTTCCAGCTATCAGCTGTAAGATCGATGATACTTGCGGAAAAATTGCTAAAGGACGCGATGCTGACTTTATCGTATTGAATCCTGATATGACGTTAGATGCCACATATTTAGATGGTGTAGAACGTTTCCACGCTTAAATTCCTATTGCTTAAGCGTGAATGGAACAGTTAACAGCAAAATAAAGTAGAGCATAACCGATTGGAGAAATAAAGTAGACTCCAATTCAATGACTATAAATAAAAAATGTATAAAAATAGTGGAACTCTTTTTATGATTGGTTCATAGAAGGCGTTTCAGTATGATAAAAAGTGGGGCGATGATCAAAAGACAATTTGATTATTGCCTCGCTTTTTTATAGAAGAACTATTAGCTCTAGGTACTTTCTTTATTGTTAGATATCTAATGATTAGAAATGTAATTATTTTGTTGACAATTTTGTATGATGCGTGTATATTCATTTCGAATAGTTAGATATCTAATTATTTTGAAAAGGGGGATTCATTTTGGATAAAATGGTCGTTTCCAATTTACTACGGTCAATCATGAACAAATCTCGCGAATCGATGGAGCAACGGGTCAAGGATATGGATGTCAGTCCGCAACAAGGGCGAATGATCTCTTATATTGCGCAAAATGAAGACAAGGGTTTGATTCAAAAGGACTTAGCAGAAGTATTTCAACGCCGTGGAGCAAGCATCACGAGTATGTTGCAAGGGTTAGAGAAAAAAGGGTATATCGAGCGACGCATTCCTGCAGATAACGAGCGACAAAAAAATATCTATGTTCTACCAAAAGGAAAAGCGTTAGTTGATGAAACAAATGAAGCCTTTTATGCAGCTGAGAAAGAATTGGTCCATGCGCTGAATGAAAAAGAAGTCCAACAATTGACGGAGTTGTTAAGAAAAATCGATCGCAGCCTTTAATCAACAAGCAGTGTTTACCTGCTTGTAGCAAAATAGTTAGAAATCTAACATTTAAAAATCTAACAAAAGAAGGAATTACCATGGAAGAATTTGAAGTGAATGAATCAAATATTTATTATTTAAAAGAAAGTCCGATTCGCAAAGCCATTGCTCATTTATCGATTCCAATGATGGTCGGGATCTCAGCGACAACGATTTACAATTTGATCAATGCGTACTTCATTGGTTTGATCCACGATACGAATATGATGTCCGCAATTACCTTAGCGATGCCTATCACGATTATTTTAATGGCTGTTGGAAATATGTTTGGCGTCGGTGGAGGCAGCTTTATCACACGGTTGCTAGGTAACGGAGACACCCAAAAAGGGAAGAAAGTTGCTGGCTATTCTTTCTACGCAAGCATCATTTTGGGGATTATCATCGGTATCGTAGCGATTATTTTTATGAATCCCATTGTTCATGTACTAGGTGCGGATGGTCAAACTATGCTTTATACTAAACAATATATCACGATTTTATTTGCTGGTGGCGGGGCTTTTATCTTGAACTTTGCCTTAGAACAATTGGTTCGTTCAGAAGGGGCTTCGAAAGAATCAATGTACGGTATGTTCATTAGTGTTGCGGTCAGTATCATATTAGATGCCTTGCTGATTTTAATCTTTAACCTCCATGTAATCGGCGCAGGGATATCGATCGTGATCGCAAATCTTGCCTCTACAATTTATTATATTTGGTTTTTGGAGAATAAAAGTGAATCATTGCAAGGTTTTTTAAAGCATTTTAGACTTTCATTCAAAGATCGGTTAGAAGTCTATAAAATTGGTATCTCTGAATTGTTTAAATCGGCTTTTATGATCGTTACAACATTATTATTGAATAATTTCTCTGTTGAATATGGTGACAATGTTGTTGCCAGCTTTGGTATTGCTGTTCGAATCACTCAGTTACCAGAATTTTTGACAATGGGCTTATTCCTAGGAGCAATGCCGCTATTTGCCTACAGTTTTTCTGCCCATAATACAAAACGTTTAAAAGAATCGTTGAAGGAAGTTTCGCTGTGGATCGGAGGTATCTCCGTTTTCTTTGCGCTCATTGTTTACCTATTCCGAGTGCCTGTATTGGAGTTATTTACTAGTGATCCAGGTGTCATCCAAGTAGGATTGACAATCCTGGCTGCACAATTGGTCTCTTCAGTGTTCAACGGCTTCTCAGGTCTATTTACTGGCATCTTCCAGGCCTCTGGTTATGGATTTCAGACAGGCGTGATGTCAACGATCCAAGGCACTTTTTTTATTCCGGTTGTTTCGCTATTGCATCACTTCTACGGCTTGGATGGTTTGATCTGGTCAATGACGATTACAGAAGGTATCGCGTTTATTGCTGGTGTAATCATGCTTGTTCCCTACTTGGGAAAATTGAGTAAAAATGAGCTACCAGCCTTGCAAGTACAATGAGAAGAGTAATCAAAAAGAGGTCGAGCGTGTGACAAAACTAAAAATCAGTTTTGCCACAGACTCTCGAATAAACGGTGGGAGCAAAAGTAACTCCTTCGGAAATAAGCCGAAATTCACAAAAATTTGAAAAGCAATTTTCGTGAATTTCTTCTTATTTCTCGGAGTTAAACACTTCTGTCCCAACCTCACATTGTTTCTATTTCTTTGGTTGGTTCCGAAAATGAGATTTTAGAAGTAGAAAGATACACAAACAAAGTTAATTGGAATGATTTCATTTAAGAAAATATCCATCTTGCAAAAAGCTTGGTATTTTATCGATCAGTATCTCTAACTTAAATGACACAAAGTGGTGAAACTGATTCACTTATGGAGAAAAGGGTCTTTCTGTAAGATCTCAGTTGGTAGATGTTTGACGTTAGTGATATTTTTCAACAAAAAATGAAATCGTTCTTGCTTTATTTGGTACGGTTAATAGTGGCGTATCAAAAAAGGGTTGACACACTCTTTATCTGTGCTATTATAATCCTATAAATAGAGAACGGTTGCAGACGTGCTGTAACCTTGAGGCGTGTTACTGTCAGAAGGCAAACCTCATACTTGTACCCGAGGGGTGAAGTATGAGGTTTTTTAGTGCCTAAAAATGGAGGAAAACATGAAAATCAAAAAGTTTTTAAATAATAATGTGGTGTTATTAAAAAAGGGTAGTAATGAAATCATCGGATTTTCTACAGGCATCAGCTTCAAGAAAAAAACAGGAGATGATGTGGAGGAGAGCGATTTTGAAAAGATTTTTGTCTTGGATACCCACGCGATGCTGGAACATTTTAGCTATCAATTAAGCAAGTGTGATCCCAAATATGTAAAGTTAGTTACTCAAATCGTTGAGTACGCTAAACAGAATTATCACTTAAGAGTGAACGACTATATTTATTTGACTCTTCTGGACCATATTGATTTTACAGTGAGACGTCTGAGGGAGAATATGGTCTTCAAAAGTCCGCTACAATATGAGGTTCGGCGTTTTTATCCTGACGAGTATGCAATCGGGGTGTACGCAGTGCAATTACTGGAACGAGAACTTGATTTGGAAATTCCAACCGAAGAAGCTATTTCAATTGCCTTGCATTTTGTAAATATTCAATCGACGAAAAGAGACATGACTGTTACCAATAAAATCACAAAATTTATTGAAGATGTCTTGACTATCGTTCGCTATGAATACACTCAAAGCTTTGACGAAAACAGCTTTCATTTTTCACGATTTGTCACACATCTACATTATTTTGCTCAAAATGTGATCAATCATACCATGCCTAGCTATGAGCAGACGGATTTATTCGAGCAAGTAGAAAAAATGTATCCTAAAGCGTTTCACTGTGTTGGGAAAATCAAAATCTATATTAAAAATACTTATAACATAACTATTTCTGAGAATGAAGAAATTTATTTAACCTTGCACATCCAAAAACTGACAGAACAAATTGAAAAGAGGTAAAGTCATGGACTACAAACAATTAGCTGCTGACATTTATGAAAAAGTTGGCGGAGCAAAAAATATTCAACATGTTACACATTGTGCTACCCGTTTACGGTTTACATTAGCCGATAGTAAAAAAGCGGATGCAGAAGGGATCAAACAGCTACGAGGTGTAACTGGATTAGTCGAAGGAAATGGACAATTCCAAGTAATTATCGGACCAGATGTTTCCAGTGTATATGCACAATTACCAGGGACGGGAACAGCTGAAGAAACAGCTGAAAAACAACAATCAGTTATTTCACGGTTGTTAGATTTTATTGCCGGATGCTTTACACCAATGATCGCAATTGTAGCAGCTGGTGGGATGCTACAAGTATTATTGTCTTTATTACAGCTTTCCGGATTATTAGCAAAAACAGATGACACATACCTTGTGCTTTATCAAGTTTCTCAAGCAGCATTCTTCTTTATTCCGGTATTTTTAGGTAACTCAGTTGCCAAACGATTGAAAATCGATCCATTTTTGGGTAGCTTTATTGGTGCTATTTTTGTGATGCCGGGGTTGACTGAATTGATCAGTCAAAAGGGCGGAATCTCTCTATTAGGCTTCGCGATTCCAAATGTCAGTTATAACGCATCAGTACTTCCAGTACTATTAAGTGTTTGGTTGATGTCCTATGTATACAAATTTGCAGATAAAATTTTACCCAACAGTGTAAAGTTTATCCTGCGTCCGCTGATCTCAGTGATTGTGATCACGCCTTTTGCTTTATTGCTTTTAGGCCCTTTAGGTGTGATGATTGGGAACTACGTAGCAGAATTCTTAAACTACTTAACAAATAATTTTGGACCATTGGCAGTCTTGTTTATGGGAGCCTTTGCACAATTGCTTGTGATGACAGGAATGCATACGACATTGACACCAATTTTATTAACCTCTTTAGCTACTTATGGCTACGACAATTTGATTGTACCAGGAATGCTTTTGGGGTTAGCAGCTGAAACAGCGATTTGTTTGGCTGCTGGAATCAAGGCGAAGGATACTGAATTCAAACAATTGAGCTTTTCTTCTGCAATCACAGCTTTGATGGGTGTGTCTGAACCAGCCTTATATGGTGTGACGTTGCGGTTGAAGAAACCGATTATCGGTATGATTTTAGGTGGAGCAGCTGGGGGTCTGTATTTCGGATTGATGAATATCAATACTACCGTCATCATTGCCTCTTTTGTTGCCTTGCCATCTTACAGCAATGTTTTACATGCGGTGATTGGTTCGTTGATCACGTTTGTTATTGCCTTTGGTTATACTTGGATCATGGTGAAAGATGCTGATTTTCCAAATGCGAATATACCAAGTAATCAAACTGCTGAAAAAAAAGAAACAAAAGCGGAACTTTTAAAACAGGTGGCGACTGAAACGATGATCGAGGCACCATTATCAGGTGCTGTGATTCCTTTAAGCGAAACGAATGATCAAGCCTTTTCTTCTTTAGCTTTAGGGAAAGGGTTAGCAATCAAACCGACAGACAATACAATCGTAGCTCCTTTTTCAGGAACAGTATCCGCAGTCTTTCCCGGGAATCATGCCATTGGTCTGACTAGTGATTCTGGAATTGAATTGTTGATCCATATTGGCATCGACACTGTGAATATGCAAGGAGAATCTTTTGTTCGAGAGGTCAATGAAGGCGATCACATTCACTCTGGTCAGAAACTGCTACGTTTTGATTCACAAAAGATCAGAGAGGCAGGTTATGAGGATACTGTGATGATCACAGTAACGAATACATCAGATTATTTGGATGTCATACCAGCGACGGATAGTAAACAAGTAAGCGCCAATGAGCAATTTTTGGCTGTATTTTAAGAAAGGCGGGAAAAGATAAATGAGTTTTCCAACAAATTTTTTATGGGGCGGTGCATCTGCTGCCAACCAATATGAAGGCGGATATAATGAAGGCGGAAAAGGCTTGGCCTGTGCGGATCTTATCAGCGGAGGAAGTCATACTACTTCACGCCAAATTACGACGACTGTAAAAGAAGAGCTACTCTATCCGAGTCATGAAGCAACGGATTTTTACCATCATTATAAAGAAGACATTGCCTTGTTTGCAGAAGCGGGTTTTAAAGCCTTTCGTCTATCGATCAACTGGACGCGGATTTTTCCAAAAGGGATGGATCAAGAGCCCAATGAAGCTGGACTGCAATTTTATGATCAGGTGTTTGACGAATGTAAAAAATACGGGATTGAACCTGTAGTAACGATTGCTCATTTTGATGTCCCTGCGTATTTAAGTGAACAATACAATGGATGGGCTAGTCGAGAAGTAATCGATCTATATGAACACTACGCTGCGACAATTTTTGATCGCTATCAAGACAAGGTCAACTATTGGATCACTTTCAATGAAATAAACACAGCGACATTAACGATTGGCAATTTTCTTTCTCTTGGTCTGCAGGTTGGAGAGTCTCCCTTCATTGAACAACCCGATGATCCACAAATGCGATATCAGGCATTACATCATCAATTTGTCGCCAGTGCGAAAGTGGTAAAGTTAGCACGGGAAAAATATCCGCATTTCCATATGGGCTGTATGATTTCCTATATGCCAAGATATCCATATACCTGTCATCCAAACGACGTCCTATTGGCTAAACAAGAAGAAAACATGCATTCAAAATTCTGTGGAGATGTTCAAGTAACTGGGAAATATCCGTATTATGCAAAAAACTACTTTGCAGAACATGGAATTGACATCACATTTGCTGAAGAAGATGCTGCGATACTTGCGGAAGGAACGGTAGATTACTATACATTTAGTTATTACTTGACCTTATGCGTCTCCGCGGATGACGAAGTAGAAAAAAATGGACACAGCATGATCGGCGGCTCTGGTGTAAACAATCCTTATCTCGAACAAACAGAATGGAACGCCATGATTGATCCAGTGGGCTTACGCATTGCGCTAAATGATATCTATGATCGCTACCACTTACCGATGATGATTGTTGAAAATGGGATTGGAGTGTCTGAAGAACTTACGTCAGAAGGAATGGTCCACGATCAGTATCGCATCGATTATCTGCAAAAGCACATTATTGAAATGGAGAAAGCATTAGAGGACGGGGTCGATTTATTTGGCTATACGATTTGGAGTGCAGTGGACATCGTTAGTGCCTCTACAGGTGAAATGAAGAAACGCTATGGCTTGATTTTCGTTGACAAATATGATGATGGTACTGGGACATTGAAGCGTTACAAGAAAGATAGTTTCTATTGGTACAAGGAATTGATTGAATCAAATGGCGCTAATCTGATAGTAAGATAAGAAACAGATTCCATTGTCATCGATTAGCTTACGATCAAAAAATACTCTCGTTAACTGTGAGGGGCGGGTTATTTAATTGGAAATGATGTCATAGCATTGAGAAAAAAGCTTCCTATATGAATGAGAAATTCCAGAAAAAATCACTTGATTTTTCATTTCTTTTATTGGTTCCGAGAATGAGATTTTAGGAATAGAAAAATTCGCAAACGACGGTGGTTATTTGAGCATCTGTAGCAAAACTGATTTTTAGATTTGTCCACATTCATTTTATCAAGCAATAACTCTAACTTAAATGACACAAAAATGATAGTTGAATACGAAGAATGATTCCAAAATAAAATGGATCTTAGATAATAGACACTGGTAAAAAAATGTCAGTGAAACCATTATCTAGGGTCCATTTTAAAATCTGGTCGTTTTTTATTAAAAATTCCTAATGTTTAAATGATTTTGGGAAGCTAGTTGTTCATTACTAGTGAAAGGTCAAAAACAGAAGGGAGAAATATGGAAAATAAAAATCAGAAACTATACCTCGCTCAGTTTGTTGCGACTATTTTTGTGGTAATGATTCATTCTGGAACGGTTATAGGAAACCCAATTGCACACTTCATCTTGAAAAGTATGATCTGTCGGTTAGCTGTCCCTTTTTTCTTTATCAATAATGCTTATTTTTTTCACATAAACGCCTCTAAGTCAGGCTATAAAAAAAGATGGTTAGTAAAAATACTAAAGACGTACTTAAAATTTTTTCTGCTATACATACCTTTTGGCATTCAATTGATAAGTCAGTCAATGGATAATCAATGGAACTATTTACCTATAGTCGTAGTTTTCAGCTTTCTTTATTCAGGAAGTTTTTATCATCTGTGGTATTTTCCAGCTCTACTTTTTTCACTATTGTTTGTCAGAATAGGTATCAATAAACTTGGTTATAGCTGTACGTTTAGTATTTGTTGCGGACTATTCATTGTAGGATCATTGGAGACATATTCAGCATATATATCTAATTACACCGTAGTTTCGATTTTACATAAGTATTTAGATTTATTCCTTACAACGAGAAATGGGTTGTTTTTCAGTCCGATTTTTGTTTTGGTTGGCTGCTATTTAGCGGATAATAGAAATAGATTAGTAGGAATGAAAAATAAGTTTTACTTGGGATTGGTCATATCTGGTTTGTTAGGAGTAGCAGAGGGAATTCTTGTTTTTCGAAATCAAGGAATAGATAAGAATTTTATGTATTTTACGATTGTATTTTGTGGCTGCTTGTTTGCTATTCTTTTACTTTCTGAAAATACAAATCGAGATTTTGAAAGCATAAAGTCCTATAGTCAGGGAATATTTTTGCTTCACATGATTCCAATCCAATTATTTAATTTAGTGCAAAATGAGATAAGTCCTATGTACGGAGTTTGTCGTGGGATACTAGGGGTCACTATCCCTATAGTAGGCATCAGACTTTACAGATATGTAAAGAAACGCTCTTCTGGTGTTCATTTTTTAAAAATAGAGTGATTTCACAAAATAAAAAAACTAGCGAGGAGGTGAGAGCAATCAAAGATTACGTGATAATATTGAGAATTAAATCGGGAGACGTAGATGCATGGGGGTTACTAGTAGAAAAATATTACGATACAATCTTCAATTACTGCAGAAGAAGATTTTTTGGGAACACGATTTTAGCAGAAGATCTGACGCAGGATGTGTTTTTAAAAGTGATAAGTAACATTGATTCCTATAAATTTTCTGGGAAATTTTTCAATTACCTTTTCACTGTAGCGGTAAATGCATGCAATAATTACAGCAAAAAACAGAAGTTTGAAGAATCGGAGTTTGATGAATCCTATGCTGATCACTCCAATCTAAACTCAAAAAATAAAGAAGTAGCGGATAGTAAAGGGGATGAGATCCAGAATGCTTTAGATGCTCTCCCAGAATATCAACGAGAAGCAATCATCTTGCGATTTTACTATGACATGAAGGTGAAAGAAGTAGCAATGGTTACTGGTACAAGCGTGGCCACAGCTCAATCAAGAATTCAACAAGGCCTAGATAAGCTAAAGAGATTATTAAAAAGGGAGGACTTTTATTTTGAATAAAATAGAGCGAAAAGAAAAAAGTTCTGGTCGAAATGAGTTGGAAAAAAAGATAATTGAATTAGGTACAAAACAAATGCTCAAAAATCAATTAAGCCAAACATCTTACCTAAGTCTATTTTTTTCAGCGATAAGATTTGTAGGATGGAAACTTTGGGGGATACAAACATTTCTATTTATTTTTTCTCTGTTACTTTTAAATGCGAATACTGAAACGGATTTTGAGAATGTACTAAAAGGTATAACAGGTCTGGTTTTATTTTCTGGTGTTTTTTTTACAGATGCGTTGTTCAAGAGTTATACCAGCGATATGTGGGAGTTAGAACAGACCTTTAAGTATGATCTGAGACAACATACAACGATGAAGATGCTTGCTTTTGGGAGCTTTGATCTATTACTGATTATAGTACTCTCACTTTTTGCCAAAGAGCTTTTTTCAATTTCTTTTTTGCAGTTTGCTCTTTTCTTATTCGTTCCATTCAATATTTTTTGTATTGTTCTTTTTTCTGTATTCACTGTTTTACGAAAAAAGTTATCTACTGTTTTACTTTGGGGGAGTTCGGGAGCAATGGTTGGGCTCACGATAATATTGGAAGGTTTACTAAATGTCTATGAGCTGCCAGTTCACTATTGGGCAATTACATGTGTAATGACGTTATTTGGATTGGTATTGTTAGCCAAACAGATGATGAAACAGCATCATACGGGAGGAATATTCATATGAAACTCGAAATAAAAAATTTAACAAAAACATTTGATGGTGCAAAAGCTTTAACAAATGTATCAGTTACTTTAAATCCAGGAGTTTATGGATTACTAGGGGCGAATGGCTCAGGAAAAACAACGTTGTTCAGACTGATTTGCGGAGTAATTAAGGCAGATGAAGGGAAGATTATTTACAATGGTGAAGATATTTCGTTAAATGGGGAGATGTTTAGATCAGTATTAGGGTTTCTCCCCCAAGATTTCAGTTATTATGCAGACTTTACAGGGTTGAAGTTTATGCTCTATATCGCTGCATTAAAAGGCTTAAGAGGAAAGTTAGCGAAACAGAGATCCTTGGAATTACTTGATTTAGTTGGGTTATCGGAGCAAAAAGGCAAGAAAATCAAGAAATATTCAGGTGGAATGAAGCAACGCTTAGGTATTGCACAAGCGATGATCAATGACCCCGAAGTGTTGATTCTTGATGAACCTACAGTTGGGTTAGATCCGAAAGAACGGGTGAGATTCCGAAATTTGATCAGTTCGTTATCAGATAATAAGATAATCATTTTATCCACTCATATTGTTTCGGATGTTGAATCTATTTCGGATGAGGTACTTGTTTTAAATAAGGGAGTTATCCAGGATCGAGGTTCCGTGAATCAATTACTGAAAAAAATTGAAAATAGTGTTTGGGAAGTGAGAACAACACAGAGAGAAATGAAATCGTATTATCACAGTTTTTCTATCAGTAATCAAAAATATGAGGGAGATGATGTGGTATTACGGATAATATCCGCAAAAAAACCAGCAAATAATGCGGTCCAAGCTAAAGCAAATCTAGAGGATCTATACCTTTATTATTTCAGAACGGAGGTTTTAGGAGAATGCAGATTTTAAAATTTGAATTTTTAAAGATTTTTAAAAATAAATCATTCATTGGTGCTTGGGTCGTTCTATTGATGAGTATTATGGCTATCATATTCATTGGTTTTTTTCACTCACAATTGATGAATGACAAGCATTCATCAATTTCAGGGCGAAGTGCTGTCGAAAGAAATCTAGAATTTGCAGAGAAGTACAAAGGTGAACTGACAGATAAAAAAGTAAAAACGATCATCACAGATTATTTGGACATCTACCAAGAAAAGGTAAAAGAAAAAAAGCAAATTTTTGATTATTTCCAATGGACGGTTGTCGATACCTTTACACCTGTTACTGAACAAGATATCTACATGGAAATGATCGATTCAGTTAGAGCAAAAAAAACATATACGATTGATAATGTAAAGATTTTATCAATGCACGATGTCGGTTATAAAACAAAAAAATTTCCAATCTATATTGGTAATTTTATGACTTGGACAGATCTATTACAAGTTAGCGCTAACGCATTTATTCCGATTGCTTTATTTGTCATCTTGTTTTGTTCCATCTTATTTGCAAATGATACATCAAAGAATTTAGTTCCATTGTTATTATCCACCAGATTTGGTCGAACAAAAATGATCCGTTCAAAAATTATTGTTGGCACGGTATTGACTATCGGTACGTTTTTGGTAGCTCAATTGATTATTCTTACTGTATTTGGATGTTTTTATGGATTTAGTGGATGGGATACAAGCGTACAGGCTAATCTAGATTGGCGAATAGTCGATTTTCCTCTTGAATGGAATATGTTACAGACATATATATTTGGTATTTGCTTCCACCTTATCGGCTTACTATTTGTTTCAGGTTTTACGATGTTAGTATCGAGTTTGTGTAGTTCGCCTTTTAGTACGTTGGCAATTTCTTTGGGGCTGTTTTTTGTCCCTCAAGCATTGAAGCAACTTCTTGTGACTGGTCTACCAAACAAAATTCTTTATCTTTTCCCAATCAACACTTTTGAAATAGACAAAGTATTGTTATGGATGAGTCGGGATAATATGTTTTTCTTTCACTCTTTTATCGCTAATATCAGCTTGATTGCGATGGTGATGTTGGGAATGAAATTTGGGAGCGATTTGTTGGTATATTTACGAATGAAAAAGTTAAGCTTAGCGTAATGTCAGACTCGACTAGCTAAATTTTTGAACAACGGATGGTTAAATGGAGGCTGGGACAGAAGTGTTTGACTCCGAGAAATAAGAAGAAATTAACGGAAATTGCTTTTCAAATTTTCGTTAATTTCGGCTTATTTAAGATGGAGTTGCTTCTTCTCCCACGCTCTATTTTGGTTTATTTGAAGTAGTGCTCCTTTGAACTGACCAATCGATCAAATGATTTTATTTAGAGAAAAAATAAGTGATCGATTGAGTAGAGTTTGCGTATTTAATTAGTAGATGGGCGAAACTAGCATGAAAGTGAAGAATCTCATCTGGAAAATGAGAACGTGGAAGCAACAATACTTGTTCTTCATTCGCAAATAAATGATCGCCATCGATCGTTCGAGCCACCAACCGATAGTTAGTGAATAGTTGCTCGAAAAATAGGGTATCAGAAGATTGGTCAGCCATTGTTGAAAAGATACTATTTTTTAAATGCGGTAGTGGGGGAAAGAACACTAATTCTTCGAAAGCATCGATTTGTTTTTTTCTTAACCATTCGAGTGTCTCGTCAAGGGAATATTTTTTTTTGGATAACTGCTCAAACAGAATAAACACCTACTTTTTATTTGGGATAACTACTTTGAAATCGATCGTTGTGTTAGGTGCCAGTCCTTTTGCCTCTAAAATGATGATTTCTGGGATCAATTCTTGTCCTGAATATTGAGGAATCACACGGTAGCGGATCGTTTCCCCTTTATTCAAAGCATGACGAATTTTTAATTCATAATAGTTCATATATGGATCATTTACAGGATACTGATATAAAGTGACCAGATTTTTAGGGTCATCACCGCTACCACCAAATTGTTTTGCGATCAAATGACCACGGGAATGATCGTATTTTGGACCAGAGATGAAACCAGGTGGGCGTATTTTTCGATTAGCACTGGTTCCAGTATTGATCATTGCCTTTTTCAATAAAGCTTCTGCGCCAGTTGGTCGTTTCAAATGATCAAGCGGATCGTAGCTGATCCAGCCTTCTGACGTATCCTTTAGCTCGCTGTTGGTAAAAGTGGCAGGACCTGATTCTTGAGGCCCACTGTTGGTTCCCACGGGTTTTAAGTCTGCTTTAGTGGGTAATCCAGAACTTCGGTGTCCAATTGAACTATCCGTGATTTTCGTATTCTCAGATACTTGATTTTGCGAAGTATCATGAGCGGATGGATCAAGTCCATACCAGCTGGCTGCGCCAACGATCAGTAGGGTGACCAATGTTCCCCACAGTTTAGTTAAGTTTTTCATTTTTTCACCTCGATTATTAGTATAAACGATAATCAAATGCAGGCAAAGAAGAACACGAAGAACAAATAAATCGATGTTATTTGCGAAAGAAGCTATACAGGAAATTCTTCTATTGGTATGATAGACGTAGAAGATGAAGGAGGCGAGAAAATGATAGGGGGAGTGTCACTAGAAGTTATCTATTGGTATACCTTATTGGTGTGCGCTGGAATAGCAATCATTCTAGTCGTTTTTGGAGATGTATTTGATTTTGATGGGCCGATCGACCCGATGCTTATCGTTCCTTGGTTGACGTTTACTAGTTTGTTTGGTTTTTTAGGAGAACGTTTAACACCGTTGCATTCCGTACTGATACTTATTATTAGTGGCGTTATTGCAACCGCTTTAGTTTTTTTGCTTAATTTTTACGTGCTGATGCCGATGAAGAACGCTGAATCGACCTTATCTGCGTCCGAAAAGACATTAGAAGGGCAAATGGCTGAGGTGGTCACACCGATACCGGTAAAAGGAATGGGTGAGATCAGACTAAAAAGTGTCACTGGTTCGATCAGCCGACCTGCCTGTTTTTATGCACCACAAGATTCACCTGCTGAACGTGGCGAACGAGTACTTATTATTGAAGTGAAAGATAGGGTCTGTTACGTCACACCTTATGAAGAGATGTTAAAAATGTAAAGGAAGTGTATTGGATGATAGTACCAGAGATTTTTGTAGTAATAGGTGTTGCAGTGTTAGTGTTATTGATGTTGTTGATTGTTTTTGTCGCAAAATACCAAACAGCTAAACCAGATGAAGCGCTGATCATCAGCGGTAGTTACTTAGGAAGTAAAAATGTCCATACCGATGACAGCAACAATAAAATCAAGATCGTACGAGGCGGAGGAGCGTTTGTTTTACCTGTGTTTCAGCGTTCGAACCGCATCAGTTTGCTTTCTAGTAAACTGGATGTATCCACGCCAGAAGTCTACACGGAACAAGGGGTCCCTGTGATGTGTGATGGAACTTCGATCATCAAAATCGGTTCGTCCGTAGAAGAAATCGCTACTGCTGCTGAACAGTTTTTAGGCAAAACAAAAGAAGAACTAGAAAATGAAGCACGAGAAGTATTAGAAGGACATCTGCGTTCGATCTTAGGTTCAATGACTGTGGAAGAGATCTATCAAAATCGTGATAAATTTAGCCAAAGTGTTCAAGAAGTCGCCTCAGTGGATCTAGCAAAAATGGGGCTGATCATCGTTTCCTTCACAATCAAAGAAGTACGAGACAAAAATGGATACTTAGATTCTTTAGGGAAACCAAGAATCGCTCAAGTGAAGCGTGATGCAGATATTGCCGAAGCCGAAGCGTTTAAAGAAACGCGTATCAAAAAAGCTGAAGCAGAAAAAGAATCACAAGCTGCTGAATTACAACGACAAACAGAAATCGCTGAAGCGTTGAAAGAAAAAGAACTGAAACTTGCTACTTACAAACAAGAACAAGATATAGCAAAGGCCAAAGCAGACCAAGCCTATAATTTGGAAAGTGCACGCGCGCAACAACAAGTTATTGAACAAGAAATGCAAGTGAAAGTCGTTGAAAGACAAAAACAAATCGAATTAGAAGAAAAAGAAATCATCCGCCGTGAAAAGCAATATGATTCAGAAGTGAAGAAAAGAGCAGATGCAGACCGTTATGCCAAAGAACAAGAAGCTCAAGCTCAAAAAGCTAGAGAAGTAGCAGAAGCGGAAGCTGAACAGTTCCGAGTAGAAGCGTTAGCACAAGCCGAAGCGAATCAAACACGATTGGCAGGGCAAGCCGAAGCGGAAGCAACGTTAGCCAAAGGAAAGGCAGAAGCCGAAGCAAAACAAAAAATTGCAGATGCTTTCAAAGAATATGGAGAAGCTGCTGTGTTGAGTATGGTGATCGAAATGTTGCCACAATTGATGCGAGAAGCTGCGCAGCCTTTAGGGAATATCGAAAAGATTTCTGTAGTGGATACAAGTAGCGGTACTGGAGAAAATAGCGGGGCGAATCGAGTAACAAGTTACGCAACGAATCTTTTATCATCCACTCAAGAAACATTAAAAGAAACGACTGGGTTAGATATCAAAGACATCATTGAGAACTTATCCAATCGCGGAACGATGAAACAAGTCAATCTATACGATACAAAAGCAGACTCAGAAAAATAACATCGAATAAATGGATAATGAAAAAACTAGTGTCTCTATCCGATAGATTCCCTTTAGCTTTAAAGAAATATTTAGGGATATCTGATGGGGAGACACTAGTTTTTTATATGTATTACTGGTCAAGATGATTGTTTTGTTTCTTGATCTGTTCCTCGACTTTTGCTAGATCCTCACGCAGTCGTTCTTCTCTTTTTTTTAGTTCAACAAGGTCTTCTGCTAATTCTTCTTTCTTCTCGATTTCTGGCGGGCGCAAGAAGAAATTGATTCCTATTGCAATAAATGTTCCGATAAAAGTATCTAGGACTCTTTGAATCGCATACAAGGAGGATTCACCTTGCGGAATACTTAAAGAAATCAAAAGTAGCGTAGAGATGGCGGAAATGATACCTGGATTATTATCGATTCCGTCAGATACAACAATGACAACGATAACTAAAAGAGGAAGCAAAAAAAGTTCTACGAGAAAATCATTGTGAAAATAGTTTTTGACAAAAAAATAGAAAATCCCTAAGAGTCCTCCTAATGTATTGCCGATGATTCGTGAACGGCCAAAGGAAACTGTAGTAGTCAAATCTTGTCTTAATGAGAAAACAGCAGACAAAGCGGCGATCATAGGAAGGCCGCGATTAGATACATGAAAAAACAAAATACATAAGAAAACGGCTAAAGCAGTTTTTGTGGTTCGCATACCGAGGCGAAAACGACCAAATTGCATAGAGTGATCTCCTTATTCTCCTTTTTAATAGGATAACTAATTTTCGGGAAGATTGCTAGTGTTTCGTTGTTGCTTTTAGTATAATCCTAAGAAAAGGAAGAGGTGACTTATGCGTATTGGATTACGAACAGTGAAAACGGTTTTGAGCAGTATGTTGTCGATGGCGGTTGCCCATGCCTGTTCCTTGTTGTTTTGGCCCTCAGCAGGGATCATTGCATTATTGAGTGTTGGGAATACGAAACGGTCGACTTTATACACAGGTATCTATCGAATCACGGCCTTTATTCTTGCTACATTGGTTGCTTTTATTAGTTTTTCTGTTTTAGGATATACGATTCTAGGTTTTGGGTTATTTTTATTGTTGTTCATACCTGTGACAGTCTATTTTAAATTGACCGAGGGAATCGTTGTCAATTCAGTATTAGTTACACACTATTTAAGTGAACAAAATATGAGTTGGTCTTTGATCGGCAACGAAGCAGGGTTGATGGCAATTGGCGTTTTATTTGCCCTGCTTGCAAATATCTATATGCCGAATACCAAACGAAGACTTCAAGAAAAACAATTGGTGATCGAAGAAAGATTTCGCATGATCTTAAAGAATATGGCTCAGTTTCTTCTTTCAGGTGAGCAGATAGAGAATGAAAAAGCCTGTGAAGAATTGCTTGTTTTTATTCGTACTAGTCAAACAGATGCCAGAACACACCAAGAAAACTTTTGGTTGAAACAGACACAATATTATGAGACTTATTTTTCGATGAGACGTGCGCAAGTGAATGTGATTAGAGATATGCAGGATACGCTTCAAAGAATCAAACGCCCAGATTTATATGGCAAACATATCTACGGTTTATTGATCTATACTGCAGAGACTTTTTCTGAAAGAAATGATGGGAAAGAGTTGCTAGAACGAATTGAAGCAGTGTATGACCTATATCGTGACATGCCATTACCAAAAGATCGATTAGAATTTGAGGAACGTGCAGAGTTATTCCAATTTCTACAATCTTTTAAGAGTTTTATTGAAATAAAAGCAGAATTTTCGCAACAAGTTAGTTTTTAGAAGAGAAATCACTGGATAACAGACGGAGAAACAGTACATTTCTAGGTGGATCACTAATGTAGCTTGATGTTTCTAAGCTTTATGGAGACGCGCAAAAAAGAAAACCTCCAGTTTTTGTTGTAACCAATGTGGAACAGAAGCGATATACGCGACAGTTGGGTTTACTGATACTGGAGGTCCATATTTTTAATGTGTGGTAGAGCCTATTTTTCTTTTTCCCAAAGTTTTTGCATGTCATCGAGGATAGCGATGACATCTTTCGTTAAGAAAAGTGATTTGTTAGGGCGCTCACCGGCGATTGTTTTAGTCATATTTTCAATTTCATAGTTCATTGCCTGTGCAGTATAACCACTTTCGATCCATTCTTTGGTGCCATCGTTATAGGTTATTTCTGCACGATCAGCACGAGGATAATCGGTGATCGTTAAGTAACCATTCTCAAAGGCAACGATCCCAACTTTCGGCATTTTGGCTTGGAATGTAAGACTGATCGTCGCCATTTCATTTTCTTTGTTCCTTAAAAGAGTGACAGATTGTTCATCGACGCCAGTCTTAAAGGGAACCATGCTGGATGCGATGACTTCTGGTTGAGAACTTAAAAAGAAACGAGCGAAGGACACTGCATAGGTACCGATATCTAACAAAGCTCCGCCAGCAAGTTCTGGATTAAAAAAGCGATTGGTTGGGTCAGGTTCTTTGTAACTGCCAAAGGGTGCTTGGATCATTTTTAACGCTCCTAGTTTTTGGGAGTCGATCAAAGAGCGTAATTGCTGATAAAGTGGCATATTGAAAATGGTCATAGCTTCCGCTAGAACTAACTGCTTTTCTTCTGCCAATTTCATGGCTTTTGCTAATTCATCTTTATTCATTGTGATTGCTTTTTCGCACAAGACGTGTTTGTTTGCATGCAGTGCTTGCAAAATATAGTCGATATGCTGCCGGTTAGGAACAGCGATATAAATGATATCGATTGCTTCATCATTCAAAAGTTCTGCATAACTGCCATATGCTTTAGGAATAGCGTAGCGTTTGGCGAAAGTTTCTGCTTTTTCTAATGTTCTTGAGGCAACCGCTGCCAATTCGCTCGTTTCTTGTTCAAAGCTGTTGGCAAATTCATGGGCGATCGAACCTAGACCGACGATGCCCCATTGATACTTTTTCATACTTCAAAACTCCTTCTCGTGTTATATTTAATAGAGAGTCTTATCATTTAGCACTCTGTGTTTCCTGACTTGATTATAGCAAATATCTCTTTGTTTTTTCAGTCAAAACACTTTAGTAAGAAAGAATAAAGAAGTAGTGATTTTTTTAGGAATTTTAAGTAAAATAAATTAGAGGAGGAGATTATCGTGCATCAAGTATACGTTGATCTTATTATTAGTGTATTACTCGAACAATTCGAGACAGAAAAGAATTTTTTAGATGATTATTTACTGATTAGCGAGGAGCAGTGGCAAGGTTGGAAAAATGGAGAAAAGAATCTTCCTTCTGAAGCCATGCAAAAGATCAAAAATCTCTTTACAGATTATGAATGGATGCTGACACAAAAGATTTTACGTCAGACGATCATTTTCCCTGAAAAAAGGACGACTGCTGTAGCAGAATATAAACAAATCAAAACGAGGATCGCTCAAAAATGGTTAGGAGCAGGGATCGCTAATGTAGAATTGATTCCGTTGAAAAATGATCAATATCTCAGTCGGTTTCTTGACTTGAAAGTAAGTATTAACTATGATGAATGGGGTTATGATGACATCTTGAATTTTCGTCTGCCTGCTGATATCCAAAAGCAGATCGAAGGAGAAAAGGTGGAACTCCTGGATTGGGTAAACGAAAATTTAGAAGAAACTTACGTTCATGAAAAGGAAGAACCAAAAGAAGAATGAAAGGATTTTTTAATTGAATAAAGTATTAGGATTTGCAGCGGTCGTGATCATGATCGGGGCTATGGGGTATGTCATAGTCAGTGAGCAACATACATCAACTGCCGTAGAAGCTGAAAAACAAACAACGGAGAAAGTTCAGACAACAACTTCATCCAGTAATGAAAAGAAGACAAGTACTTCAACTAAGAAAACAAAAAATAACCTACCAGATGTTAAGGCTGAGGACTGGGAGTTGATTCTTGTTGGACCCGATCATAAGCTCGATCAAGAAATTGATGAAGCAACACAATTGACTGCTTTAGACAATGGGTATATGATCGATAAACGCATCAAAGCAAATTACGAGGAACTTGAGAAAGCAGCTGAAGCAGCAGGGTTTCCGTTAGTGATGGTCTCGGCTTATCGTTCAGTTTCCTCTCAACAAGCTGTCTTTTCCCAAAATGTACAACAAGTGATGAGTAGTAAAGGTGTTTCTGAAGATGAAGCAACAAAGATCACAAAGCAGACGATCACAGTTCCTGGGTATAGTGAACATCATACGGGGCTGGCTGTCGATGTAGTAGATCACAATTGGTACAACAATTATACTTCTCAACTGCTAGACGCAAGTTATGGCGACCAGCCAGGTGCGAAATGGATCGCTGAGAATGCGCCGAAGTTTGGGTTCATCGTTCGATATCCAAAAGATCGTCAGGATATAACGAAAATCACTTATGAGCCATGGCATTTGCGTTATGTAGGAAAAGAAAGTGCGGAATATATCACGAAGCATGATCTGACGTTGGAAGAGTACTTGGATCAATTGAAAGAAAAATAGGAGTATCCGATGGCCAAAAAAAAATGGAAAAAGCAAAAGCGTAAAAATGTCCGTATTATTGCTGTTGTTTTGGGTGGCATATTGATCATGATGGCTTTTGTTCTTTCTTTACGAAGTTTGTCCACACCTTTTTCAGATCAACCACAAGAAACTGAAGCAAAAAGCCATCAACAGTTTATTGATCAGCTTGCTCCTCATGCGAAAGAATTACAAAACGGTTATGGAATCTTGCCTAGCATTATTTTAGGACAAGCGATCCTTGAATCGAATTGGGGAAAAAGCACCTTAGCTAGCGAATACCACAACCTTTTTGGGATCAAAGCATACGGGGATCAAAAAAAAGTAAATCTAGAAACCAAAGAATATGTGAATGAAGAATGGATCACGATCCAAGGCGATTTTCGCGTATATGATTCTTGGGAGCAATCGATGGATGATCACACACAACTTTTTGTGAATGGCGTGGACTGGAACCCTGCATTATACGAGAAAGTAATTACAGCAACGAATTATCGTGAAGCCGCACAAGCACTGCAAGATGCAGGGTATGCGACGGACCCGACCTATGCACAAAAGATCATTCAAGTCATTGAGACATATCATCTGGATCAGTACGATCAATAACAGTCAAAAGGAAGTGGCACTATGGCGGAACAATTTATTCCGGAGATCATGACAGAATTACGTAAAGATATCGTAAAAGTACCCGAAGTAATCATGGAAGCAAGTGGAATCAAGATTTTTGGGAAATTGATCCGCTCCATCATCTTTACCACAGATATAGCAATTGTCAGAAATACAAATGCAAATGCGGTCATTGCCGTCTATCCATTCACGCCACATCCAGCAATTACTAAAAGCATTATTGAAGCAGCAGATATCCCAGTATTCTCTGGTGTGGGCGGTGGTCTTACTCAAGGTGCGCGGTCTTCTTATATGAGTCTGTTTGCTGAAGCGCAAGGTTCCCTCGGGGTAGTACTTAATGGTCCAACGCCATTAGAAACGGTCCAAGAAGTATGCCAAGTGGTGGATATTCCTGTAATCAGTACGGTCACATCGAAATATACAGAAATCGATGAGAAGCTTGAAGCAGGAATCACGATCATTAACATTAGTGCAGGAAAAGAAACTGCTGAAACAGTCAAATATTTTCGAGAAAGATACCCAAAGCTGCCTATTATAGCTACAGGAGGGCCGACTGAAGAAAGTATCAGAGAAACGATAGAAGCAGGTGCCAACGCAATTACGTACACTCCGCCAAGTAATGGTGAGCTATTCAGTCGGAAAATGGAAAAATATCGAAAAATCGAAAAAAATGATCAATCTTGACATTCCTAAATAAAGTTGGAAACAAAAAAGAGTGGGATAAACAGTCTTTATTGCTTCTGACTTTATTTTTTTAGTTTGATCTTTAAGAAAACCCGAACAAAATCGACGTTCAAAATTAGAAATATTAGATTTTAGAAAAAAACGATGAAACTTGGTTGTCAGTTTCAGAAACAAATGTTAGACTATTTTCAATATTTGAAACATAACAGTCGTTCAAGTACTTGGATGACTACGAAAAAAACTATCTTGATTTATCCGCCTATTTTTGGCATTTTTCATAATAAAAGTCAGAAAAACGATTGTTTGATTATGTAAGAGCTAGCGTATGCTTCGTTCTAGTAGTTGGTTATAATTGTTTTTCTGATCATCCTCTACTTATATATCGTCATGATAAGGTTGACAGTATCTAGCCAGTACCGTAAATACTGGACTATAAGTAAAAGAGTGTTTTGTACACCCTTTTTTACTTATCGTTAAGTAAAAGGGTGTTTTTTATTCACGCTGAACCGAGCGGAAAATAGGAATAATTGGACTTTTCTGTGAAAAGTGGTTATTTTTGTATTAATAAATGAAAAAGGAGCAAATAAAGTGAAAGAATTAGTTGAACGTATTCAAAAAGATGGACATGTTTTGGGTGAAGGAGTGTTAAAAGTTGATAGCTTTGTCACACACCAAGTCGATCCAGTATTGATGGAACAAATGGGACAGCGTTTTGCAGAAGTATTCAAAGAACAAGGGATCACAAAAGTAGTAACGATTGAAGCTTCTGGTATCGCCCCAGCTTTATTTGCGGCAAAAGAGTTGAATGTACCGATGATCTTCGCCAGAAAAGCGAAAAGCTTAACAATGGATGAAGAATTATTGACAGCATCTGTTTATTCATTTACGAAACAAGTAACTAGTACGATCTCTATTTCTCGTAAGTTTTTGTCTGCAGAGGATAAAGTATTGATCATTGATGACTTTTTGGCGAATGGACAAGCGGCAAAAGGGTTGATCGAACTATGTCGTCAGGCTGGAGCAGAAGTCGAAGGTATTGGCATCGTCATCGAAAAATCTTTCCAAGATGGTCGTCAATTATTGGAAGAGATGGGATTAAGAGTTGTTTCACTTGCGCGGATTGCTTCTTTATCCAATGGGCAAGTCGAATTTCTTGAGGAGGACGCATAATCGTGGAAAAAGAAACACAAAATGGCAAAGCCGCTGTCCTAGGCTTACAACATTTACTGGCGATGTATGCAGGTGCTGTAGCTGTTCCATTGTTGATCGGTACAGGCTTAGGGTTTAATCAAGAACAAATGACTTATCTTATTTCCATCGATATCTTTATGTGTGGATTAGCCACGCTGCTACAATTGACTGTCAACCGCTTTTTCGGTATTGGCTTGCCGGTCGTGCTAGGATGTGCGATCCAAGCAGTGGCACCCTTGATTTTGATTGGTAGTAGTAAAGGTGTTGGTGCCATCTATGGTTCGATCATTGCTTCGGGGATCTTCGTTGTTTTGATTGCCGGTTTCTTTTCTAAAATCAAAAAATTATTTCCGCCGATCGTCACTGGAACAGTTATCACTGTTATTGGGCTAACATTGATCCCTGTTGCTATTGAAAAAATGGGTGGCGGGGATTCAGCTGCCTCAAACTTTGGCGATAAAACGAATTTGTTATTAGCGTTTGTGACCATCTTATTGATCGTGGGGGTTCAAATGTTAGGAAAAGGCTTCGTTCGTTCGATTGCTGTCCTGATTGGGTTAGTTGGTGGTAGTCTTTTAGCAGCGTTCATGGGATTGATCGATTTGAGTGCGATCGGTCAAGCACCATTATTCCATGTTCCGCAACCTTTTTACTTTGGTAAACCAACCTTCGATGTTTGGTCGATCCTATTGATGATCATCATTTCAATGGTCAGTATGGTTGAATCAACAGGTGTTTACTTTGCATTAGGGGATATTACAGGCAAAAAAGTCGGAGAAGAAGAATTGAAAAAAGGATATCGTGCAGAAGGTCTAGCTGTGATTTTGGGTGGGATCTTTAATACATTTCCTTATACTGGTTTTTCTCAAAATGTTGGTTTAGTTCAACTTTCAGGTATAAAAACTAGAAAACCAATTTATTTTTCTGCCTTTTTCTTGATCGTATTGGGTCTGTTTCCTAAAATCGGTGCATTGGCACAGATCATCCCTGAACCAGTATTGGGTGGCGGCATGCTTGTTATGTTCGGTATGGTTGCTGTCCAAGGAATCCGTATGTTATTAGAAGTTGATTTTACAAATGATAAAAATCTTTTGATTGCCGCAGTTTCGATTGGGTTTGGCCTAGGTTTCAATATCATGCCGAACTTATTCAGTCAGTTGCCTGAAACAGTACAAATGTTTACAGGAAACGGTATCGTCATGAGTAGTGTGACTGCAATTATTCTAAACTTGATCTTTAATGGGTTCAAAAAAGATGAAGAAATACTGGAAGAAGCGATAACAAGAAAAAATAAATAGAAAAAATCAAATATAGAGGTTGGGACAGAAGTGTTTAACTCCGAGAAATAAGAAGAAATTCACGAAAATTGCTTTTCAAATTTTTGTGAATTTCGCTTATTTCCGAAGGAGTTGCTTCTGCTCCCACCGTTTATTCGGAGTTAGAGTCTGTGGCAAAACTGATTTTTAGTTTTGTCCCACGCTCT